>Ga0114918_10002921_pt1 | contig 15159 bp, 10 predicted proteins | sample LantaG_FD_87015 | JGI IMG/M metagenome (GOLD analysis project Ga0114918, IMG submission 87015) | Deep subsurface microbial communities from Baltic Sea to uncover new lineages of life (NeLLi) - Landsort_02402 metaG | ecosystem: Environmental > Aquatic > Marine > Oceanic > Sediment | place...
AAATTTGGAAAGAATCTTTTTTTAAAATATATTGTATATCAAATAATTACTAACAAAACGATACTATTTTATTAACAATCAATATGTTGCACAATTTCATTATGTCGAACTCACGTTAAATTAAGAATATAATCTAAAAAGAGATGAAAACATTTAACACAATCATTTTAATTATTCTTCAGATGATTCTTTGCACATCCCTATCTGCTGCGACTTACTATGTATCACCCTTGGGTAATAATAACAATAAGGGAACTTCAGAAGGCATGCCCTTTCAGGTTGTATAGTTTGCTATTGATCAGATGAAAGCGGGAGATAACCTGATCGTATTAGACGGTTTCTATACAGGAACCTTGCGTCTCAAATCAGGTATAACGATTCAGGCAAAGAATTCTCGGAGGGCGGTCTTTAGTGGTGCAGTACCACTAAGTTCAAACTTTGAGAAACATACTGACAAAATTTATAAGACCAGGGTTGATATTAGCATAAAACAGTTGTTTTTTAACGATATGCCGATGATCTGGGCACAATGGCCCGATATGCAATGGTCAGAAAATTGGGACGAAAGTAAAAAGTGGGTTTCTGCTGCTAAAGGAACAGGTCCTGGGGTACTTACATCCGATGATTTCATTAAGATTGCAGATTTGGATTTGGTTGGTGGCTATTGTTTTCTCCGTTATGGAAAAGGCAACTCATGCTATAGCAGACTCATCGAAGCTTTTGATGGGGATACATTACACTGGAATGATGATGATTTCTATTCAAACCGATTTACTGGTGAAGATGGCTGGAGAGGCAGTGCAAAAGCGCTTCTTACCTTAGCAGAAACGCATGTTTATCATCCAATCCACTCAAAATTCTTTCTTGCAGGCGATATTGACCTGCTCAATGCCCCGGGTGAATGGTTTGTAGAAAATAATATCCTGTATTTCTATCCTCCACTTGGGATGGATCCTAATGAGGGCACTGTACTTGCCAAAACAATTGATTATTGTATCAACCAGGAGCAGGCTGTTTCTGATATAAGCATTGAAGGTGTTGATTTTCTTGCCGGTTCTGTCAAATTAGATGCTATGGAGAACAAAAATATCTATTTTAAGAATACTTATTTTACCTATCCTGGTGGCGAGCTAATCTTTATCGACAGGTTCAATAGCAGGGATACAGATAGGCCGATAGAAGTCTCAGGTTCAAATATCACTTTTGAAAAATGCTTGTTCGCGGGAGCCAGGTATTCTGCCCTGAGTATAATTGGCTCGGAGGTGATGGTCCAAAACTGCGTGTTTATAGAAAACAATCGTGATGCTACTTTTGAAGTAAGAGCTTTAGGTTTAAGGGCTACCGGCACCTATAAAATCATTCAAAATACCTTTTTCAACAATTGTTCTGATGCCATACGTGTATCAATAGACCTGGATAACTACGAGGAGTCTGTCAGGCCCGATGTATCTTATAACAATATTTTTAATGCGGGGCTATATAACAGTGATGTATCCGGTATCTACATGCCTGTCAGATCACAGAAATATACAGAGGTTCACCACAATTGGATGCACAATGTAAAAGGGAACGCATGTAGATTAGATGTGGCAGGTAAGGAATTAAATGTACACCATAATGTGTTTTGGCAATCGAAAAGGGGAATGAGCATTGAAGGCTATGGTCAATTTAATATTTACAATAATACTGATGTATATAACCACACTGCAAGCGATCTGATAATAAATATATTAAACCATGCAGGAGCAACAGAGGCAACTTTTGATTCAACGTTTGCGCCTATTGATGATTGGAATGTATTGAATAATATCGTTGAAGCATTTAACGATAATGTTGGGCCAAGGGAAAAAAATCTCTTTGCATCGCAGAAGGAGAAAGGGCTGTTAAATGCTGGCAGGGCGAATTCAGATGCTATTCCTGTTCTGAACAGGGGATCTATTCAGGGTAATATCACCGGAGAATGCAGTAGTTTATTTATAAATGGAAACCTCTCAGAGCTTAATTTAATGCCAAAGGACAAAAGTGTTAAAAAGGGTGTGAAATCAAGCAAGGAACTAATGGCTCAGGAAGTTGACCATCTGGATTCCTACATTGGAGCCTACGATGTTGGGGGCGAATATTGGTATCCGGGAAGCGACTGGATGCCCTACAATCTGGAAGTACTGAAAACGATGGCAGCATCAGAAAGCTTTGCTAAAAAATATAAATCTGTTTCTGTTATACCAAAGATAAAAGTGTCGGATTTACCAAAAGGTAGTCTGCAGTAAAAGTGAATTGGAATTCGCCTTTAACCACATTTCTTTTTTTGGGATACCATAATGAAGGTAGAAATTCAACATCATTTATGGAAAAAAATTGAGATCGAATTTTCGAACAAAAATTAATAAATAAAGAAATGCACCAACATCTTTTTAACTTAAAATTACTACAATTGAAACATTTCATTTTTTTCTTTTTTTGTTTAATGATTCTTAGCTCTTTTCAATTCTTTGAGCAGAAGGAACCAGACAGTTTAATAAAAGATGAAAGGCCCAATATTCTCTGGATCAATAGCGAAGATAATGGAACCTACATCGGATGTTATGGGGACAAAATAGCTAAAACCCCTAATCTGGACAATCTGGCATCACAAGGGGTACGTTATACCAATTGTTTTGCTAATGCTCCGGTTTGTGCTGTGGCACGAAGTTCATGGATCCTTGGTATTCCGGCCGTCAGCACCGGAACGCATCATATGCGCAGCACATTCCGGGTACCTGACGCACTGGTACCATACGTTACCTTATTGAAAGAGGCAGGATATTACGTAACCAACAATGGCAGGACCGACTATAATAATTCGAGCTTTGATTCTGAAATCTGGGATGAATATAGCAGAAGGGCAAATTATTCAAATCGGCCTGAGGGAAAACCTTTCTTTCACATTTATAATATACTGGCTACTCACGAGGGGCAGATATTTCCCTGGCATTTTCCCGGACAAAATTCTGAACCAAAGACACCTGCGGAAAGGATTGTCATACCTCCATATCAGGTTAATACTCCTGAAAATATAAAAGACTGGCAGCGAGTTTATGATAGAGTTGCCGAAATGGATACACAAGTAGGAAAATACCTTGCTGAACTTAACGAGTCAGGTGAAGCAGATAACACAATTGTTGTTTACTGCCCTGATAATGGAGGAATAACACTCCGCAGCAAGCGTTATGTATATGATAGTGGAACACGTCTACCATTAATTATTTATGTGCCTGAGAAATGGAAGCACCTCGCTCCTGGTAAACCCGGAACAACTATCGACAGACTTGTTCAATTTATTGATATGCCTCGCACTTTTCTTTCACTGGCTCATGCAGAAGTACCAGACCGTATGCCAGGGCGTATTTTTATGGGACCTTCCATTGAACCAGCACCAGAAAACGTATTACTTTTTGCTGATCGTTTTGTTTCGTCCCCAGGTATGAACCGGGCTATCACCGACGGACGCTGGAAATATATCCGCAATTTTGAGCCTGATCGACCTCGCTTTCAAATGATCACATATCCACTTTACCAGCCTGGGCAACTTTCGCAAGTGAGAGAATACCAGGCTGGGAGAACCAATCCCGTACAATCAGCCTTTTTCCTTCCCCAACCTACCGAAGAACTTTACGATACACAAGCAGATCCTGACGAGATTAAAAATCTTGCCGATTCTCCCGAATTTGCCGATAAACTGAAAGTGATGCGCCATAATCTGGATATTCAATTGCTGGCAGTTCGTGATGCAGGTTTTATTCCTGAACCAATGTTGGCAGCAATTGATCAGAACCAATCTACTACTATTTACGATTTTTGTCAATCTACTGAGCAATATAATCTTGATGAAATCCTTAAAATCGCAAACATAGCCCAACAAAAGAACGTAGCAATGATTCCTAAATTGGTAAAGAACTTAAAGGATAATAATCCTGTAATACGGTATTGGTCTATCTTAGGACTACGTATATTGGGACAGGAAGCTAAACCGGCACTTAAAGAGATTGAAATGGCGCTGGAAGATTCGGAGCCAAGCGTCCGAATCACTGCAATGATTGCCTTGGGAAATTTAGGACAACTTAATAAAGCATTGGAATTGCTTATCAAAGAGGCAAAAGCAGCAACCACGGATGCCTACGCTAACTGGGCACTTGATGGTATTAAATACCTTGATTCTCCGGAAGCAATTGCTGGTATTAGCGAGAAAGAGCTTGTAAAAGGACCAGACTCTCAAAGAACATTCCTTGACCTGGCAAATGGAGGTACGATGTACAAACCAGCCCAATATACAGAACGCCAGTATAACTAATTTTAAACTACTAAGCCTGAAACTATGAAAGTCAAAGCACTAAAAAGAGCGCAAACACTTATAATTGTAGCCCTATGTCTTATTCCCTTCAGTTGCCAAAACAAAAAAAGTAACGGACAGTCGGTCGATTACGTCACTGAAACATCGGGTAATGTAGATTTTGGGAAAACGGATGTTTCCGCTTATACGCCCGAAATACGGGAAAACATGAATAAGCTTTACGAGGATAAGTTTGGCATGTTCGTTCATTGGGGACCTTATGCACAGCTTGCAGGTTATTGGAATGGTGAAAAAATAAATGCTGGTGAGTGGATTATGAACCGGGCAGAGATACCAGTGAAGGACTATGAAAAAGAGGCTGCGGGGAAATTTATACCCGTTAAGTTCAATGCTAAAGAGTGGGTGGATATTGCCGAAAGTGCCGGCATGAAATTTATTGTTCTCACTGCCAAACACCACGATGGATTTGCACTGTACAAATCGGGACACCCCTATAATTTGGTTGATTTTGCCGGTTTTGGACGCGATATATTCAAAGAACTGTCTGATGAATGTGCCAAACGTGATATGAACCTTGGGTTTTATTATTCCCAAAGCCAGGATTGGCTTGAAGAAGGTGGTGCTGGCAATTTTTGGGATTTTGGCAGTAAGGAAAAGCCACAGGATAAATTCGATGCTTATTTCAATGATAAAGTAGTAATGCAGGTAAATGAACTTACCAGCAATTACGGCGATATTTTTATGGTCTGGTTCGATACCCCAATTCAAATGGATGATCAAAAGTGCCAGTTGATGATGGATATCGTTAAGAAAAACCAACCGGGGGCTTTGGTGAATTCACGCCTTGGAAACGGCTATGGGCATTTTGATGTATCCATCGATAATGGTAAGTCACCAAGTGTGAGCAAGGCAACATGGCTTACTGATTTAAAAGTGCCATGGCAAACACACGCATCGGTAACCCAGGGCGGATGGGGTTATACTTTGGATGGAGGCGAGAACGACCGTTCGGCTGATTATATCGACTTTATCTATAACTTATGCCGGATTGTTGGAAATGGCGGCGTTTATCTTTTAAATGTCGGACCCCGTCCCAACGGTACAATTCCCGAATCACAGGCGAATAGTATACGTGCCATTGGCGATTGGCTAAAAGTAAATGGAGAAGCTATTTACGGGGCTGACCCAAGCCCCTTGAAATTTCCACCTTATGCCATTACAAGTAAACCAGGTAAAATATACCTGCATATTAAAGATTGGGAAGGGAACAAAGTTGAACTTAAAGGAATTTTATCGAAAGTAAATCGAGCCTATTGTCTGGCCGATAAATCAAAACAAGCCCTAAAGTTCAATCAGGCTAAGGAAAATCTCACTATTACAGTTCCTGAAGAACTAAAGCAGCCAAGAGTAACTGTGGTAGTACTGGAAATTGGCGACACAATTCCCAAAGTAATCGATGAAACCATTCAACAGGAAAAGAATGGAGCCATAAAACTACCGGTAGCAAAATGTGAATTTGCCATACGCCGGATAAGTTATGATTACGACAAACAGGTAACCGTTCGGTGGGGAGAGAATACAAAGCAAGGGTTAATATGGACCGTGAACGTTAAACAACCAGGCACTTTCAAAGTGATAAGCGAGGATAACGGAAACGAAGACTTTATTTACGATCTTATTACCCCTAACGATACATTGGAACTTAATGCAAAAGGGAGTATAGGCAACATGACTAAAAAGCAGCAGGAAGGAAGCATAAAAATAGATCATACAGGAGTACAACAATTTGTGGTTTATCCGAAGATACTCACAAAAGGAAGATATTCATTTAAAGGTTTGGAGCTGGTTCCTGTTGAGTTGTAAATGGAAAATGAACTGGAACAAAAGGTCAAAAAACTTAGATCATGAGATTTCATTTAATTAAAAACATTTATTAAAACCCCAACCCAAAATATCATTATGAAAACACCATCCAAATTGATTAAATGCCTGCAAGGTATTTCTTTATTCATAATACTCTTGTTTGCCAGTACGGCATGTAATAAAACTATTGAACTATATGTCTCTCCTGAAGGAAATGATATGGCAAGTGGCAGTTTGTCAGAACCCTTTGCTACAATCCCACAAGCAGTAGATGCTGTGAGAGATTTACGCAAGGCTGGTAATACAAATCCTGCTACCATTTACCTGAGAGAGGGTCGCCATCAACTAACCCAGACTTTAGTTTTGGGCCTGGAAGATGGAAATCCCGCTACTTCAAAAGCAGAAATACTTGATAAACCGGGGGCAGGTGAAAAAATAATGCCAGCCTATCTGACCTTCGCTGCTTATCCTGGCGAGCATCCGGTATTGAGTTCGGGCGTGCCTGTTACAGGATGGCAAAAGCTGGAACCGGCACCTGCTGAATTGCCTGCAGAGGCGGCAGGTAAGGTGTGGGTCGCAGACATACCCGCAGGTTTGGAGAGATTCTACACTCTCTATGATGCACAGGGACGGTTGAATCGTGCCAGAGATCACGGATTTTTACCGACCAGGGACGGGGACAGCAAGACTTTGTATTTTCCAAAAGGGGCGCTGAAAAATTGGAATAATTTGGAAGACGTGGAAGTCCAGGTCAGGCCAGGCGTCGCCTATGAGATCAATATGCTCCCGCTTGAATCGGTTGATGAAAAGGCAGGTGTAGCAAGAACAAAAGTATCAGCTGCTGGTCGTATGGGAAGCTTACCAACATATCTTCTGGAACTGATGGGAGACTCAGCCGTTTCAATGTGGATTGAGAATGTCCTGGAAGAACTCGATGAACCCGGGGAATGGGTGGTTAACACTCTTACACGCAAGATCTATTTATGGCCCTCAGATCCGGCAGCTGATGGGTCACTGCAAGGAATTCTTGCGCCAACAACCAGCGAACTGATTCGTGTCGAAGGAAGTATTGACTTCGCAGGACCAGCGGATACTCCGGTCCGGGGCATTGCTTTCTCGGGGCTGACTTTTTCCCATGCTGACCGCTGGGCCTGGACAAGCGATGAAGAAGTTTCGGGATGGGGATTGCAGCACTCCTGGGACATGTTCGATAAGCCCACCGCGCTGCTTCGTTTCCGCGGGGCCGAAGAATGCCAGGTGACAGACTGTCGGTTTATCAATTCAGGCGGAACGGGCGTGCGCCTGGACCTGCATGCCCAGCGTAATCGTATCGCTGATTCTGAATTCGCTCACCTGGGTGAGGCAGGGATTCTGCTGGTAGGTTATGGAGTCGGTACCAAAGACGTCAATAAGCACAATGAAATTATCAATAATTATATTCATCATTTTAGTGAAATTAACTGGCAATCACCGGGCTTTTGGGCATGGCAAAGTGGGCATAATTGGATCGCGCACAATGAATTTTCCCATAGTGGCTATAACGCGGTGGTCATTAGCACCCGCTCAGCCGGACGCAATACCAGGTCACAGGCAGTGGCTGAAGAAAATGGAGGAAGAGAACGTGGCTATGAAGGTTGGAAACTTCGCGAAAATACGCTGCATTCCCGCCACAATCTCTTTGAATACAATGAGATTTCGCATGCAGTTGAATTACTCTCTGATGGAAACGGCATCTATGTATCAGGTACAGGAACAGGAAATATCGTTCGCTACAATTATCTGCACGACAATCTGGCGCATTCCCTGCCGGCTGCTATCCGTTGCGATGATGACCAGCACGAAACACTCATTTATGGAAATGTTCTCTATCATAACGGCGGTCATGCCGCAGCAATCGCCTCCAAGGGAGTAAACGATATCATCAACAATTTCATTGTGGCTCCGGTGAGGGTACCCAACTGGGGTTATCTCAGCTTTGAGTGGGTTCCGGTTACAGGGTCTAAGGTACAGCATAATATTATCATCTCTCATCCCGACGGTGGTAAGGCCATTTCTGAAAGGATGAGAAGCGGACAGACAAGTGGAGGACCCAAGATCGTTGAAACAGACATGGATTCTAACCTATATTACAACCCAGCCGACCCTAACTGGATGGATGAGCACTTTATGAAGATGCGGGCCGCAGGAAAAGAGAAAGCCAGCCTTTTTGGCGATCCAATGTTTATCGACCCCGAAGGTGGTAATTTTGGCTTCAAGGAGGGTAGTCCGGCTTTAACATTAGGAATTGAGCCTCTGGATGTGTCAGAAGTGGGTTGTATAAAATAATTTATAACACATGAAATATAAATCATTTTTTTGTGCATTATTGCTGTTGGTTTTTGCACTCAACGCAATAGCCGGTAACAAGCAGCTAAATAACAGCCGGCCAAATATCATCCTCGTAATGACCGATGACCAGGGAATGGGAGATCTCTCCTGCATGGGGAATGAGATATTAAGAACGCCTCATATCGATAACTTTTATGAAAATGCTACCCGTTTTACTGATTTTCAGGTAAGTCCAACCTGTGCCCCCACTCGATCGGCAATTATGAGTGGCCGGGCACCTTTCAAAAACGGGGTGACACACACCATTTATCAAAGGGAAAGGATGGCGCTTGATGTTTTTACCCTGCCGCAGGCTTTGCAATCCGCAGGATACAAAACTGGTATTTTCGGGAAGTGGCATTTGGGAGATGAAGAGGCATATCTTCCGGGAAATCGCGGATTTGATGAAGTGCTTATTCACGGCGCAGGTGGAATTGGTCAGGTGAATTATGGTGATTTTCCTCCAAACGGAGACAATCCCTATTTTGACAATGTGCTCCTTCACAACAACACTATTGTTCAGACAGAAGGATTTTGTACCGACTTGTTTTTTCAAGCGGCGCTTGCCTGGATAAAAAAACAGCATGAATCAAAGAAACCCTATTTTGCTTATGTTGCACTAAATGCGCCACATGGGCCAATGATTGCGCCGGAAAAATACAAGAAACGGTTTCTTGATGACGGGTATGATGAGCAAACTGCCGCACGTTACGGGATGATTGAAAACATTGATGACAACTTTGGCCTGATGATGGCAAAACTGGCAGAATGGAATGCCCTCGAAAATACCCTCGTTATTTTTATGACTGATAATGGCATGTCGATGGCGCCGATAAAACGCAACGGGGAGACTATAATTCCTTTTAACGCAGGCTTAAAAGGACGTAAGAATTCGCCCTACGAAGGAGGTACACATGTGCCATTTTTTGTGCAATGGGATGGCGTTTTAGACAAAGGGATTGATGTAAATGCGCTTACAGCTCATATCGATCTTTATAAAACTTTTTGTTACTTAGCAGGCGCAAACTTACCTGAAACAATGCAAGAAATTGATGGGCGATCACTTTTGCCTCTTCTTGAAAATCCTGAAGCAAACTGGCCCGACAGAGAATTATTTGACCATTGTGGCCGATGGAAGGAAGGCGAGCGAGAAGAAAATAAATATAAAAATTGCATGGTACGAACAGAACATTGGCGATTTGTAAACAATGCGGAACTAGCTGATATTTCAAACGATCCGGGCGAAAAAAATGATGTATCTGCCTCCAATCCTGAAGTAGTTGAACAATTGCGGAAATCGTATGACAAATGGTGGGAATCGGTTTTGCCACTAATGGTGAATGAGGGGTTGCCATTACTAAAACCAGAGGAACAGCCTCTTGCAAAGAGATATAATAAACAAATGAAAGAATCTGGAATACCCTATTGGGCTCCTGATAGTATCGATGAATGAGTAATAACAACTGTAATAATAACTATATAAAAGAAATTAAGCAGTTGAAATGATCATGAATTTAGATCATTCTAAAATGCACACACTGGCTGTCACACTGAACGCAGGAAGAATGGTTAAAATCTATATGAGATTCTGGCCTGATAATAATCGGGATTTTAAACATTCAGCATGCAAAAAAATAAAAAGATGAAGAAAGGATTTTTTAAGTTACAATTATTAGCCATTATTCTGGCTTGTTTTACAGTTCAACAAACTGTCTTTGCTCAGTCGTCGTGGAAATTTAAAAAAGCAACATTGAGTTATGTCGATTTATCGGATTCTGCTGAAATTACAGCACAACCTGTAAAAACAGAACTCATAAAACTGAAAAAAGGCAAAAGTGCAGATGCAGCTATTACCGTTAACTTGAACAATATTGTTCATCCAAGCTTGAGCGGAATTGGAGGAGCTTTTAACGAACAGGGTGGAGAGGCTTTTATGTGTCTGCCGGATGCAGACAGAAAACTTTTAGCAGAAGCACTTTTTAGTCCTACAAAAGGGTCAGGCTTTTCGCTTTGTCGTACAGCCGTAGGATCCTCTGATTTTGGATTAAGTGCTTACAGCTATAGTGAGGTTGCTGAAGACTATGAAATGAAACACTTCTCGGTTGAACGTGATACGAAAAGTGTTATTCCTTTTATTCTGGCTGCAAAAGCTGAGAATCCTGATTTACAAATGTTTGCCTCTCCATGGAGCCCTCCGGGGTGGATGAAAGTATCAGGAAGAATGGATGGTGGTAAAGGGAATGATTCCATTAATGTACTGAAGTCTGATCCAGCTATTTACAAAGCTTATGCTTTATATTTTTCCAAATATGTGCAGGAATATGCCAAACATGGAGCCAATATCAATCGTTTACATGTTCAAAACGAAACCGATATGAATCCGCCATATCCCGGATGTGATATGTCTCCGAAACAGTTGGCGGAGTTAATTTCAGAATATATACTGCCTCAATTTAAAAAAGATGGAGTTAAGACAGAGCTGTGGGTAGGTACTTTCAGGGGTAAACGATCGGATGCCCAGAACTATATGAAGCTTGATGGATCAAAGGATGCTGTTGGAGTTGGGATGCAATATTGCAAACCAGAAGATTTGAAGGAACTTCGAACAAATTATCCCAACCTGAAAATGATGCATACCGAGGGAGTTTGTTATAACGGTCAAAACTCAATGTCTCAGGCACGAACTCGTTTTGCTGAAATAGCTCAATATATAAATGGCGGTTGCGAAAATTATTGTTATTGGAATATGGTATTAAACGAAACAGGCACTAGTGCCTGGAATTGGAAACAGAATAGCCTCATTAACATAGATAGAAAAGCAGGAGTAGTTACCTATAATCCAGATTATGCACCGGTTTCTTTATTGAGCCGCTTTATTCGTCCCGGTGATCAATGCTTACAGGTTGAAACAACTGAAGGAGAGGCTGCAATTGCTGTTCGCAATTCAAATCGTTTGATTGTTTTTGTTCAAAACAACGCAAATACTTCAAGAACGCAGAATCTTAATTTGGATGGAAAGGTATATGCCGTTGAAATACCTGCTCAAAGTTTATGTGCTTTGATTCTTGAAAAGTAGGAATTGGAGTATTGGCTTAAAGTCAAATTGATAAAATCTTAATACCATGTTGCGTTTCTACGTATATCTGTGCTTAATAGCTCTGTCCTCAGTATCTCTTAAAGCTGAAAAAATCGGGGTTTTTTATGACCAATCTATTCCCCAGTTTGAATTTGCGGCTTCAGATATTAAAGCAGCTTTAGAAAATCAAAATATTGATGTAGACCTACTCCCAATTGCACAACTTTCAGGGAAATACAAGAACAAAAAAATTGTAATTGCTTTAAAATCTTCTACCTCTGTAATTAAGCTTTTAAAGAAAGAAGGTGGCAACAGCAATAAGATTGATGAACTTGGCAATCAGGGTTATGCGTTGCGGGTTAGCAAGGGAAATCAACAGAGTTACTGGGTCTTTGGTGGTGATATTGCAGGGGGTATGTATGGAGGGCTTCAAATTGCCGAATACATCTCTTTCAACAAATTAAGCAGCTATAAAGACGAAGAACAAGAACCATATATTGAAAAAAGAGGAATAAAGTTTAATATTCCCCTGGACCAAAGAGTCCCCAGCTTTGCAAGTAGTGGTGACCAGGATAAAAGCAACGTTAAAGATATGTGGGACATGGATTTCTGGAAAGAGTACCTTGACGATCTGGCACGAGATCGTTACAATGTTCTTTCTTTCTGGACCCGACATCCGTTTCCCGTAATGATAAAATTGGAAGAATTTCCCGATGTTGCAATTAATGACGTCCTGGATGGATATGGGAATCTGGTGAAAAAAATGACCATTGACGAAAAGATTCTATTCTGGCAGGAAGTAATGGAATATGCAAATAACAGGTCGATCGATATTTTTTATATCACTTGGAATATATATATGGATGGGGTTGATGGCAAGTACGGAATTACGGATGAAAGTTCGAACCTTAAGACAAAAGAGTATTTAAGAAAATGCGTAAAGCAATTTTTGCTGACCTACCCGCATGTCAGCGGAATTGGTGTTACGGCAGGCGAGCACATGCCCAACATGACATTCGATGAGAGGGAAGAGTGGCTCTGGGATACTTACGCCCAGGGAGTTATTGATGTAAAGAAGGAGCAACCTGGTCGTAATGTCAGATTTATACACAGGCATTGGTATTCTTCATGCAGTGATATTATGAAGCATTTTAAAGATTACCCTGATACATTTGATTTTTGTTTTAAATATGCCAGGGCCCACATGTATTCAAGTCCGCATGTTGTTTTCGAAGATTTTTTATTAGATGAGATGCCTGAAGGCACAAAGAGTTGGTGGAATGTTCGAAACGATGATATTTTCTATTGCCGATGGGGCGATCCCGAATTTACCCGTGATTTTATCCTTGGGTTCGATAAGGAAAAAACGGCAGGTTTTTTAATGGGTTCCGATGGTTATACCTGGGGCAGGGTCTATTGCAGTAAAGATAATTCCTTTAATGGCCAGCTTGAAATAAAAAAACATTGGTACAATTTTATGCTTTGGGGCCGATTAGCATATAATCCTGATTTGTCACCCGATATTTTTAAAAACCACATCAAACTTCATTTCCCCGAGATATCGGCTGAGAACCTGTATGAAGCCTGGAAAACAGCTTCAAAAATAATACCACAGACCACCCGTTTTTTCTGGCGCGATTGGGATGGTTCGTGGTATCCCGAGGCTTGTAAAAGCAGAGAATTGGTTACCGTTAAACATTTTATGGCAGGAAATACCATGGAAGGAAGCGGTATTCTAAATATTGCTGATTATAGTAAAAAAGTAATAAACAATGAAGAAATAAAGAGGATCACCCCATTAGATGTTTCAAATAAATTAGAAGAATATGCAACACAAACAATGGAGCTAATTGACAAAGTAGAAACCGGCAGTAACGCAGAATTGCTACTCACAAAAAACGACATTACTGCAATGGCTCATTTAGGAAACTATTATAGTGAAAAAATAAGGGGAGCAACAGACTTATATCTATTTACCTCTACCGACGATTCAACCTATCACAAGAATAGTATTCAAAATCTTGAAAAAGCTTTAGTGTATTGGAAAGAATACGTTAAAATAATGGATGGACAATATTATCAACGGACTTATGCCCGTACCGGTAAATTGGATTGGGAAGAACTCACCAAGGAAGTTGAAAATGATATTGAAATAGCAAAAACTATTGAGAAATTTAACATTGGAATCAATATTGAAAATATAAAAGATGGCGATGAGTTTCGGAAAGGTACAGATTTAATAATAAATTTAGCTGTTAATTCAACATTTGGTATAAGCCGAATCGTTTTGCTCATGAATGGAGAAGCGGTGGGCGATTTGAGTAAGGAACCTTTTGTATGGAGCGCTGACAGATATTCAATTTTAAAAAATATGAACTCAGGCAACTATGTAATAGAATTTTGGGCAACAGATGAGGTTGGAAATAAAACGGAGAAAAAAATTCAAATTACCATTAAATAAGAACATAAATAAATACTGGTATGAATAAAAACAAAACAGGACGATTATTTATAGCTCTGGCCATTACTGCGGGAATGGCAAGTTGTAGTATTGACCAGACTCATGTGTATGAGGTGCTGGAAGAGAGCTTTACTACTGCTAAGACTTATGATAATCCGTATATGCAGGTTGACCTCAAGATTGAACTCAGCGGACCGGAAGGTGAGATTTTCAGGATTCCGGGATTCTGGGACGGCGGGCAAAGCTTCAAGGTAAGAATGATTGCTACCAGACCTGGCATCTGGACCTGGACAACAGGAACCAGGACCGGGGATAGGGGTTTGGATAACAAAAGAGGTTCATTCAAAGCAGTAGACTGGACGGAGCAGGAAAAGGCCGAAAATCCAAATCGACGAGGTATCATTCGTGTGGCAAGTAACGGACATACCCTTGAATACCCGGATGGAACACCATTCTTCCTCACAGGAGACACATGGTATTCTTCCCTTACCAAGATCTATTCCTGGTCATCGGCTGCGGGAAAGGCCGGTATTTCTTTTCAGGATGCCATTGCATTAAGAAAGGCTCAGGGATTCAACAGCATTGCCATAATTTCCTGTTTTCCTTCAGATACCAAAGTTAACCTCTGGCATAAGGAGCTGCATGGAGAGAAGATCCAGGAAGATGGCTCCACAGCCTTTGAGATGCACATCGATACTATCAATCCGGCAAATTTCCTGCGCATTAATCCTAAGTACTTCCAATTGGCTGATAAAAAATTCCAGCATCTTTGGGACAATGGCTTTGTACCCTTGTTGGAAACAGTACGCCGGCACGAGAAGTGGTATGTTGAGGATGAAGCTGAAAGAGCAGCCTTTACGAACTATGTGAGATATTTGTGGGCCAGATGGGGGTGCTACAACATGATTTTCGATTGGCTTCACTGGGATAATGATCCCAGTGTCTTTAGTTTGGCATTTAACTAGATAAACATAGTAATATTTTTAAAAAAAGTAGCAATCGAATGGCTCTGATTGCTTTTTTTATGTTATATTTGTATCTAGTCATATAACTAGTTAATATATT
>Ga0114918_10002922_pt1 | contig 15158 bp, 33 predicted proteins | sample LantaG_FD_87015 | JGI IMG/M metagenome (GOLD analysis project Ga0114918, IMG submission 87015) | Deep subsurface microbial communities from Baltic Sea to uncover new lineages of life (NeLLi) - Landsort_02402 metaG | ecosystem: Environmental > Aquatic > Marine > Oceanic > Sediment | place...
CATTACAACATAGACACTTTAATTGATATTATTGAAGGATTTGACTTTTAGTATTTAGTTTTGAAACATTTTACCAACTCATTCGTTTAATAAGTATAATCAAAATAATGTAAATATGGAATACTTCAAAACACCCAACAACACAAATAGGTTACAGTTATTAAGAACTGAGATGCCTGAGAATCAGAATCAATTTGCACTTATGCTTATGTTTTTGGATATTCTATCCATTTGGGGTGGTGCTGATGAAAACAATAAAGAATATCTGGGGTGGGAATTTCCATTGGAAATATCTGAATCTATGATAAGAGAGTACTTAAATAGGTTAAACTGTAAAATTAAATAACTAGAAAACATGATTTACAAAAAAAACTTACTAAATATTATATCTAACAATCCAGACAAGGTTACTTTAATAGAAAATTTTTCCAGTCATAGATTAGAAAAATATGAAAAAGCTATTGAACTTTACTCTAAGATTGACCCCAATCATGGTTTATCAATCTCCAATATAACTTATGATATACATGGTAGAAGATACTATGGTTCATATAGTTTGCATATTGCAAAAAGACCAAAGGACTTGTATCAATTTTGGGATATTTATAAAAGTCTTTGAAACATTTTACCACAACTTTCGTTTATAATACATAAACAAATAATTTATTATGACAAAGACAGAACAAATTCAACATTTCCTATCACAACCGATAGCCGTTGGAGACAAAATCCTATATAATGGTGATGGTAATGGTAGTACAAATAAAAGCCAATATAGAACTGGCACTATTGTCGCCATTGATGGTGATGAACTTACCATTAGTGGGTATAGTGGTGAAAGAAATCTTATCAAAAGAAAGATTAATGATGTAAAACGCTCCACAAGGCATTTGGGTGCAAACCCATTTCGCCCTGAGTTAAGATTAAATTCTTTCAAAATCACCATTGATTCACTTTTATTCAGGGTTAGTCCCCCAGAAAGTGAAAGTAGGGATTATAATGTGGATGGGTATAAAATCCCAGAAGTATCTTTTGATGCCTCGGTTACGGTTGATGGAGAAAAATTCAACATCCAAAGGACTAAAAAAGAAGAACAATGGCAACTAAGTCAAAAAGTAAGGTTGATTGATTCTATCTATAATAGAGTTGATATTGGTAAAATCGTTTTCAGGAAAAGGTCTTGGGATTGGGTTGAGAAAGCCGTCAAGAGTGGCAGAAGAGATGTTGCTTTTAACGATGTTGTGGATGGAAAGCAAAGGATTACTACAATCCTAGAATTTATCCAAGATAAGTTTGCCGATTCTTATGGAAACTTTTTCTCTGATTTATCAGGAAAGGCACAGCAAGAATTTACATCTTATGGCAATTTAATTTTATGTGAGTTGCCAGAACAAACCACAGACCAAGAAGTAATTGATTTGTTCTTGGGCGTAAACCACACAGGTATTCCTCAAAGTGAAGAACATATAAATTTCGTGAAATCTTTGCGAAGATAATTGAAACAATGTTCTTGGGGATACGTTTAATAGATATAAGAATAATCATTAAAACTTAAAAAAAATGAACAGAGCAGAAAAATTAAGAGCCGCATACAATAAGAATGGTATTGATTATCTTCAATTCTTATATGATGAATTGGAAGGTGAAATATCAACAATGTATCCTTCAAAACCATCCAAGCCGATGCTCTTACCAAAGCATACACCAGAAGATGTTTTGGCATATGCAGAAAAATTAATGGCTTATGGTTCTGAGGAAAAGGATTATAAAGCAAAAAAAGAAGTCTACCAAACCGAAAAAAATAATCTCCGTGATGCAATGATGGAAATTATCAAAGAAGATGTGGGTTTTTATAATGCTGTGCCAAAAGAGAGACAAGATAAGGTTTGGTATTATATTATAGAAAATTCTGACAATTACCCATACTCTATTAGGGGTAAAGCTGAAGAAGTTTTAAGTACTTTTTATGATTGATTGAAACAATTCTTTCTTTTAAACGTTTATAAAGAAAGAATGAAGGAAATATGGCAGAGGCGGTCAATGCGCTGGTCTGAAAAACCAGAGATAGTGGTTCGATTCCACTTATTTCCACAAAAAAAGTCTTATTTATTATTATCAGATGCCAAACCTGAGAATTACAGGTGTGAAACAAATATGGTAGTAGGTTATATATCAAAATAGCCGTTGGTTTTAGTAACACTTAAATGTGCCACAGCCGAAGGGATAAGACTTTTTTATAGCATAACTCTGTTTTGGTGAACAGATTTTAAAACCTATTGGATTTTTCAATAGGTTTTTTGCTTTTCTGAAACATTTTGTTTATATTAGCGTTATAATAATATAATTACTAATTAAAACAGTAAACAATGGATATTTTTTATCATGGAAGTTCATGTATCATACCATTCCAAAAATTCAATGCTGATTGCGATGGTAGTGGAATTGTCACAAACAATAAAAGGTATGGTGGTTTCTTTTTTACCTCTGATAAAGGCAATTCAGAATTTTATAGTGAATGGTTTATATGTAAAGTTTCCATAAAAAATATAGTAAAAGCCAATAGTATGCACCCACCGACAGCATTAAAGGAAAATAAAACAGCAATAATCCATAATATAATTGATGGTGATTGTTTTTCTGATGTTGTTGTTGTTCCACATAGCAACCTAGAAGATGTTGAGATACTAAAATGGATTTTCATTGGTGATAAGGAAGCCTTATTTGAAAAATATGATGAATGGTTTGCTGATGATGATGGTTATATCACCAAAGATATTGTTGAATCCATAATTGATTGTATGAATATTGATTTAAATTATTTGCTGAATATAGATGTATTCAAAGAATATTATGAGTCTTTAAAATATTGAAACAATTTTAATATAAAAACGTTTAATAAATACACCAAAACAAAGAACAATATGAACTACCCAAAATTAGACCTCACAAAATTGCCACAGGATATTATCATTGAATTATCTGACAATCTCCAAGAATTATTCCATACTATCACATGGTATGATTTAGATTATACCGATGTTGATATAAAAGTAGATGCCAAAACCAAAAGGGCTAACAAAAAGCTTTATAAAGAAATCAAGGACAAAAAATATTCTTTGTCAGTAGAGGGTAAGTTGGAGTTATACCAGAGGTTTCTAAGTTCACCTTTATTTGTGTTTTGCAAACATGCCGAATACGCTATGTTTTTGGACGCTGATGGCATTTTCACCCACCAAGGGTATTGGGATTGGCTTTTGCAAGCATACCCATTCAGCTACATAGAAACGTGCAAAAATCAACTAGAGATACAATTTTAAGCAATAGCCTTACAACAAGCAAAAACGTTGTAAGGCTATTTATATTTATGATAATCAGCAAGTTACATATTTGCACACATTGAAGGGAATATATATAATAGAATCCTAAAATACTGAAACAATATGTGATTTTCTGCATTTCTTATATAACACCAAAATAATAATATAATTATGAAAAAGCATATCCTAGCAATCCTTATAGTTTTGTTTCCATTTACTGTAATGAACAAAACAAACAATAAGACTTTCAAAATACCCACTACAGAAAGCAAAAAAGAGGAAACCAAAAAGTTCGTATGGGAAAAGCCAAGCGAAGAATTGGTAAGCCTTATCAAGGCGCACGAAGGTTTTAATGCAGAAGCTTATATCTGTCCAGCAGGCAAAATCACAATCGGCTATGGGCATAGAACAAGCGTCTATAAAAGAGTTTCCAAAGAAACGGCTTATATAATGCTTTTAAGCGATTTAGATAAGGTGAATAAGGTATTACCCCATTTACTAACCAAAAGTCTGTCAGAGAGCCAATATGAGGCTTTATTAAGCTTCTGCTTTAATGTTGGGGTTGGCAACTTTGAAAAGTCCACGTTAAGGCAGCTTATCAACGAGAATCCAGATAATCCTGAGATTGCCGCTGAATTTGCCAAATGGAGAAAAGGCGGTGGTAGAGTGTTGCGTGGTTTGGTTAAGAGAAGGAAAGACGAAGCTACCATGTATTTTAATGGAAATCTTCCAAAAGTCAAAACACCTAAATTCAAGTGTTTATTGGTTTAAAGTATTGATTATCAGTTATATATCCTTTTGCACACATTGAAGGGATATATATATTAATACTAATCCTAAAATACTGAAACAATGTTGTTTATTTTGCGTTTATAAAGTATAATTAAATAATATTATTATGAAAATCAGATTTTATCCAGAAGCATATTATGCACAACAAGCACCATCATTAACAAAAGAGCTGATGTGGGGTTTCTACAATAGGTTGCAATGGCTTTGGTTGGCTGAGGATATAGATGAGATTAAAACGCTTGATGTAAGGGTAAACCAAGCACTATCATATATGCCAATACATTTTTATGTAACGGTAAATGGCAAGCATAAATACCATTTCGATTCTGGGAATTTTAAGTATGAATTGAATATGCTTAATCGAGAACCAGAAATTGGTTATCGTACAAATAAAAAATGGGAATGGCTTTTGCATGGCAGAAACCCAGTTCCAAAAAATCTTGTGGAATACTACAAAAGAAAGGAAACCCAAGAATGGGAACAAGCTGAAATTGATGGGGAAAAGGAAAAAGAAAGGCTGCGTATCCAAAAACTAAAAAATACAACACAAGAAGAAATCCAAGAAAGGATTAAGCGACAACTTGGTTATGAGTTGGTAAACTGTGGCAAATGTGGTAAGACACTTTTCAAACATAAATTATTGGATTCTGTTGAATGTAACTGTTAATCAGTTAGTTACATATTTGCACACATTGAAGGGAATATATATAATAGGAATCATTGGTATATTGAAACATTTATTGATTTTCTGCGTTTATAAGATAAACAACAAAAACATGGGAAGACCTAAAGCAGTAGTATATAAAAATTTAAACCAATATACAAAATTACAATCACTAAAAACCAAAATGTATAGCGGTGTGGAAATTACCGAACTTCATTTGGTAAAGGAAACAAGCCAATTTTTGGTCGGCATTGAGTGTTGGAGTCATTTGGCATCAAAGTTCAAAAGAAAGAAGCCATTTGAATTATCTATAAATATTCCAATAATCGAAAACCAAAAATCCATTGACTTCCTAGAAAAGAATTATTGGAAAGATTATGATGGTGGACAAGATGACAAAGAAGCCATTGATTTTTTAAATAAAATATTCCCAGAAAAGGAAAAAAAACATTTTTATGAATTAGACCAATTGGTATCAAAATATGTCCGTGGTTCATTTATATCATACGATAAGGATGGTAATGTAGAAGATTTACATGAACATGACCTTAAACAGCAAATTCATACAAATGCCTCCTTCAATAAATTTTTGATGGATGAAGAAGTTGTAGCCAAAATGAATAAGTGGACTAATGAAAAAAATGAAACACTAGGAAAGCAATACCTTCGTGAATATTTGGATTTTGAAAGAGAATATGCTTTTAAGCATTATAATCTAATAGACACATTCATTGATGTTTGCAAGAACTCAGTGTGTTTTGTTGTAATGTTTTCCGATAGTACTGCCGATTGGTATAAAGAAAAATATGGAAAAACTTGTGCCTATGCCCATGCAGGTGAAATAATTTTTGTCGCAACAAAGGATAGCGTATATTTTGAAGTGGTAAGACATTTTTAATTGAAACATTTATATGTTTTCTGCGTTTAATCTATATAACCCAAAACAATTTAACATTATGAAAGAAATATACCGAAACCAAAATAAAGTATCCCTTTTTGATGCAAACCCAGAAGAATATAAAATCGGTGATGAGGTTTATACAGGCAATGCAACGCATATTCTTATCAATGATGAGGATATTCAAGCTGCCGAGGCTTGGGATTTCCCCGTATATATTTCTGAAATGGATGCTGATGTGGTTGAAGAAATTGAAAAGCTGATTGGAGAAATTTTTGGGTATGGTGTAAATTACGAAAAGCAACAAGTAAAGCTGCTTACGTGGAAAGAGTATGGTGAAATTGACATTGAATTGAAAACAATGTTTGTTACTTGGCAACTGCCATTGAAATTCACCAAAAATCTTTCCATTACTCTTGATGGGGATGCAACCAAAATGAAGCATATCTGGTTTGAAGATGGAAAAGAGGTTTTTTCAACTGATAAGAACTTCTATGACCCAATCTGCCCATTGCCATGCCATTGCCCACATAATTCAGATGAAGGTAAAAGAATAGCTGAGGAATTTTTAAAATTGTCAATTGAATTTGATTTGGCAGTATAAAAATAAGATTATGGAAAAAATAACAACCAAAAAAGTAGAAAATAGATTTGAAATTTATTATGCTGGTGATTATATCGCAACTGTTGCACATAACATCAACAATAATTTTAAATATATTTTGGAAAATGCCCACAAGTCGGACTTGGACAAAATAGAGGAAATCCTTAATGAGAGGCTAAGGCTCAAAAAAGATACACCAAATGATTGCAGTGGCGTGCATGATGTTATGAGGTTGCTATTTGAATATAAATTCTGCCCAATGTGCGGCACTGAAATTATAATAAACTTGGAAGATTGAAACATTTTTCCACAGAAAGCGTTTAATCTATATAACCAAAAATAATATAATTATTAAAAACTCACCAGAATTTATTTGTACTGACCCCAATACAAACCAGCATGGTAGATATTTGGGTGATGGTGTATATGAATTTTTCCAAGATGTCCATTCTGAACATGGGAAACATAGAGAATATGGGACAATCGACCTAAATTCCTATACAAAAGCGGAAATAGAAGACCACCTAAGTCCTTATGGTTGGGATATTCAGCAACTATTGGAAGAAAATGATTTGGAAGTTGCAAAATGGCTAATGGCTGAATGTATCTTTGAACAAGAAGTATTTTAAATATCTGAAACATTGTTGGGTTATATTCGTTTATGTAGTATAACCCAATATAAATTTAAGATTATGGAAAAATTTCTTCTAACAATAGAATTCAGATACTCAGACACACCAAGACACGAGGATGACTACACATCAAGAGAAAAAGAAGTTACTATTGGTGTGTATGGTGATTTCGATGAAGCTTGCGTAGTTGGCAATAAAGTAATGGAAACCCTAGAAAGTAAGTTCCCACTACATGTTTTTCCAAATGGAAGTAAAGCCAAAAAAGAAAGGTTCAGTAAGAACGGTGGTTGCTTTGGTAGTAAAAATACATTAATAACGGAAATGGCATATCTAAAAACACCATTTAGATTTTTTGCCAAGATTACAACACTAAAGTATGATATACTTGATGAAGTAATTGATAACGTGGTAAACGCTACGAAAAGGTATAAAAACTATAAAGATAAAGAAGATTAAGTATTTACATTAAAAATGCTTAAAGATTCAATCAAAAAAATAATCCAAGAAAATATGGATGCAGACAGAAGAAATTTCAATTCTTGGAAAAGAAAAAATGTAACCTTGCGTGGAATCAAAAACTCCACTAGTGAAGATAATGGAGTCTATGGTTCTTTTGGCAAAGGATTATACACCGCATTCCTAAGCAACCGACAAATGGCAAAGGAATATGGGAAAGTATATTTTGTAGTCAATGGAATACCCAAAAAACCAAAGACGGTACAATACCGAAATATGGCAGAAATTGAAGTTCAAAATTTGGTTGATGAATTCTGCAAAAAGAATAATGTAGAACGTAGCAATAAATTCTTTGTTGAAAATACAACCATTGAAGATGAAATGCTGAAAAAAGGCTATGATGGGTTGGTAATCAAGGGAAGGGAAATGGTGAATTATACACCAAAAGACGTACTATATTTTGATACATTGGAAAATCTTTATGATTATTGGGATTATAATTTCAATTAATTGAAACAATGTTCCCACAATGTTCGTTGTATAACTATGGAAACAATAAAAACACCCCAACAACTTAGAGAAGGATTGAACCACAAAACATTCAACCTTCCTTATGGTAGGACTGCTGTAATAGCGACAATACCATTCTCAGAAACCCAACAAGATTTGGGAGTTCAATTTTGGGATACTCAAACCTTGAAAAAAGGAGAGAAGGTAAACTCGGATGGCACTGTGTCCAAATTTGTGGAGTTGTATGAAAAGGTTGAAGAACCCAAACCATTATTTAATTCTGAAATAATATTTCCCATTACAAATATTATGGCTTCATTACCAGATTTTAACTATGATTCTCATGGTAAGAATTATTTTAATTCTGACAAGCACAAAGCCACTTGTAAGAAAAACAAACAAAAAAGAAAAAAACGCACCAAAAAAAGAAGATAAAAATATGTACTCCAAAGATTTCCAATTTTTCTTAGAAAATCAAATTGCCGTTATGGAAACCAATGATGGTAAATTTGTTAAATTCTTTTCAAGGTTGAATGGAAAATTATTTCTGACCATTGATGGTAATAAAAGATTATCATATGAAGAAATAAGAGAAGAGTGCAAAAAAATCCATGAAGGATTAAAATATTATGACTAAGTTGAAACAAATTCATCTTTGGTGCGTTTATAATATATAATCATTCACCAAAAAAATAATAATAATGGAAATTTCAGTAGAAAAAAATATCTTGACCATCACTATTGATGAAGAAACACGTCAAGAATTGCTATCAATGGAGTATTTTGAAATGCTGGATAGTGATGAAGATGAATTTTCACAAAGGTTCAATGAGGAACTAGAAAGCCTCACTTGCAATAGTGAATTTTCATATTGTGAGGATATTTCATACTTTGGGCATTTTTCACAATCAGAAGCATTTTACATCCCAACAGAGGATGGTGAAGGTGCAGAAGAACTATATTATAACAGATATTACGCCTTGAAGGATTGGCGTGTTGAATTGGTAAAAAATGGGAAATATAAATTTCAATTAGGTTGAAACATTTTCAATTTGTTAGCGTTTAATTTATATATAAGATTTATTCACAAAAATAGAAAAAAATTATGAGAGTAGCAAGTGTAATTAAGACAGACAAAAATGGCTTCATCGTTTCAATGGATTCATTTGGAATCTATGAGGAACAAATATCTGACGATGTAACCATCGAGGCAGAAGCCAAATTTATAGAGTTATCACGGTATGAAGGCGTACATGAAGATAATGCCGAAGATGCGTTGGAAGATGGCTTTGTAGAGGGAAATAATCATATTATAAGTATTGTTTGGTCTAATATTTAACAAATTGAAACATTTTCATTCCATAAGCGTTTAATACATATAACCCACCAAACCCCAACAATGTTATGGAAGAATACGACAACCTACCACAATACGTTCAGTCTATCATAGACACTTGGGATGATAACCAAGAAATTTATTCTGAGTGTAAGAGAATCCAACAAGAACTCAACAATGTTGGGTGGGATTGCGATTATGGATTAGATGGAGACATTTTTGATATAACATTGCTTCCATATAACCACGAATGGAAAGTACGTGGTATTATGGCAAAAATAGTAACGTTAGTACCCAATAGGTTAGACATAAATTTTGGTGAAAATATGGTTGTTTTTGTCAATAATGGTAAAATATCACTGACAATTGGCGATGAAGTTTTTTACCACGATAACGTATATAAAGAGTTCCATCACACATTTTTAGAAAAAATCTTTAAATTTCTTCAAAAACAAGTTGCCGATGTAAATTGGCAGATGCTGGCAGACGTTCCAGTCAATATTGATGAAGAAATTGATATTGATTTTATTCTGACAAATGGTACAAAATTTGAAAAAGGTACGGAAGTATCTGATATTTGGTACTACTTTGAGGATTTTTTCGATGTAACGGTCGGAGAAATGTAGTGTTAAAAGAATAATATTTATTTTAAATAAACGCTGATAAGTTGAAACATTTTCAATTTGTCAGCGTTTACTATATATAAGATTTATTCACCAAAACCAAACAATGATATGCAAGCCATATTCCAAATACCAAATTCAATCTTATCTTCATCCAACCACAAAACAGTGAAAGGTGAAAAAAAAGGTTGGAAGACTTTCATAGCCTATCTATTATCTTATACTGACAACTCAGAAGGCAGAAATCTTTGCCCAATGGCTTCTAAGGGTTGTGCAGCCGCTTGTCTTGTTAATTCGGGTAATGGTGGTATGAGAAAGGAAGTAAGGGAAGCAAGAAGCAAAAGAACGGAACTTTATTTGAAAGATAGAGAAAGGTTCATGAACATGCTTTATTTTGAAATTGGTGGTTTAGCCAATAAGCACCAAAATCTAGCCATTAGATTGAATGGTACAACCGATTTACCATTCGAGAAATACAAAATAAATGGTAAGAACTTATTTGAACACTTCCCAAATGTTCAATTTTATGACTATACGAAAATTCCTTATCGTGTAAGAAATAATAAGTTTAGAAATTACCACTTAACTTTCTCTATGAATGAGGAAAACAAGGAAACTTGTTGGGAAATGTTGGCAGAAGGTTATAACGTTGCAGCTGTTTTTGATGTAACAAAAAACAACGAATTGCCACAAACCTACAAAGGCTACAAGGTAGTTGATGGAGATGAAAATGACTTACGTTTTTTAGAAAAAGGGAAAAACGTAATAGTTGGTTTGAGATACAAGTATATGACTAATCAAGGAGTAAACAATAAAGAAATCAAGGAAGACAATGATTTCATCATAAAAGATTTTTAAAATAAAAACAAGGTAAAATTGAAACATATTTTACCTTGTTTCGTTTATTATATATAAGAAACTAAATAATTAAAATATGCCACTATACTTAGTAACTGATTGCCCAACTGAAAGCACATACACTGCCATTAGAGGTACAATGGTAGACACTGATAGTGTTAAAGTAACAATTTTTGAGGATGGTAAAGAACTTGTAAAAGGCAAGTATAATATCAAAACAAATTGGCTTCACTTGGATTCTGATATAGATGAAGACTTGGAAGACTACCTAGTATATGCAATTGAAACAAGACAAATAGAATTGGAATAACTATGAAAGTATTACAGCTTTATTACGGAAATCACAGAGACTCAGGTACATTTGAAAAAATGGCAAAGAGTGAAAAATCTGTTTTAGAAGTAATGCAAAGCGATGAATATTTTCATAATGACGTTATTGCAATTCAAGAAATTGATTATTCAAATAAAACAATAACGTATTTATACGATGATACGGGTGATATTGAGGAAGACAAAATATCTTTTGATGTATTTGAGGTAATTTGAAACATTTTCATTTTTGGTGCGTTTAATATATATAAGACATTCATCCACCACCAAAACACCAAAAGCCATGAATACAAGAAAAACATATACAATCCAAACCACAAAAGAAAATGGGTTGTGGGCAGCCAAAGTTTACAAAGAAGTAAACGGCAATCAAATGTTAATTCATTCTTGTAGTATCATTATTGCATCCAAGAAAAGAGCAATATCCTTAGCAGATAAAAAAATATCTGACTACATCAAAGATGCAAAAGAGGAAAACCCAAAGGAAAAAGTTAGAATGGGTTTAAACCTGTTAGAACAAAAAGGATTTTTTCCAATAGAGGATATATCCATTTTGGATGATGCCTTGTATATCATTGCAGAAAACGGTGGTTTTTTCTTCAAAGACGATGTAAGAAAAGTCCTAAAAACGTGTGAAAACGTTGAAGATTTTTTGATGCTTTGTGAAACATTATGATATGTTTTGCGTTTAATATGTATAACGGTTCTAATAAAGAATCGTTTTAATGTTCTTTATTTATTGTTGTAAGTATGTGGCGAGTGGCGTAAACAACGCTTGCTCATGGCTATAAAAATGCCTCGGAGACCGAGGGGTTGATATGGGTAGAATCCCATCTCGCCATTACTTTACAACGGTTTGTATATGATTTCGGGCGTGAATTATGCCATTAATTAACAAATACACAAAAACTTTAAACAAGAGATTGAACTAATAAAAAAACACTTTAAAAGCCTGAATTATATACGTTGTTAGGGCAAGTACGGTTAAATTAAAAACAAATATTAATTATAAAAACTATAACAAAATGGGAAGAGAAGTAAGAAGAGTTACAAAAGATTGGAATCATCCAAAAGACGAAAATGGTAATTATAAACCATTATTAGGATACAGTTTTACTGAAAGACTAAAAGAATGGGAAGAAGGTAATGAGCAATGGAACAAAGGCTTTAGAAGTAGTTGGGATGATAAAAACCCTTGGAAACCAAAAGAAGCTGATGAATTGGAAATGACTTTTGAAGAATGGTATGGTGGAAAACCTGAAATAGAGGATTATATGCCCGAATGGACTGAAGAAGAAAAAACGCATATTCAAATGTATGAAGATACGAGCGAAGGCACTCCAATAAGCCCCGTATTTGATAATGCAGAAGAAATGGCAAAATGGTTGTCGGATAATGGTGCAAGTTCTTTTGGAAGTAGTACAGCCGCATACGAACAATGGTTAGCAACTATTAATAGAGGTTGGTCGCCAAGTATGGTTGCTGATAGTAATGGGTTGAGAAGTGGTGTAGAAGCACTATCGTAGTATTTGCCCTAACGTTTTGTGTATGGTTTGAAAGCCATAGCAACTAACTTTAAATTAAACACTAACCTTAATTGGCTTTTTAACTATACACATTGTTATAGCCAGTTATTTTAATAAACTAAAAATGAAAGATGTAAAATGTATCAACTGTAAAAACCACTACTCACACGAATTTAAGTGTAAGTTAGACGATAGTTCTACAATGAACAAAAAGTATGAAGAAATAAAAGACTGCTTCATATTAGCTGACCATTTAAAAAGCCTTGACAAAATTAGTGGTTTGTTAGATGAAATGATTAGCAAGTTGCCCTAATTGGCTATAACGGCTGACGCTATACGAAGGCAGGGATTAAGATGCGCTCCCTTTCAGCCTACCATAAATGATAAAAGATGCACGAACGCTCACTTTAGCAGAACGCCCCTGCTTTTGTATAGCGTATGTTATAGGGCGTTTATTTTAATTATAATGAGCAATATAAAATTATTAAAAGCTGGCACACTTTCAGACGGTACACAAAGATTTCAATCACAACTTTATGTTGGAAAAGATACAGCAGATTTCGTAATGGGAACTGACGGTATTATGAAATGCTACGATAATGGAGAAAAGGGATTTAACTTCTACCCATATAATAAACCATACGAAATAGTTTCAAGTAAAAATGATATGGTTAGGCAGGTTCTTTAAATGCCCTATAACGGTTTTGCTATGCTCTCGTAGTGTAGCTTGCGGAACTATGGAGTATAGCTATTGTTGTACTCTTTTTTGCCCCGACTTCAAAAATAAATGCAAATAAATGTTTGCAGATTATTTTTTTTTGCTTATATTTGTTTACATAATTAAAAACTTATAAAAATGAAACAAGGACAAAAATTACAGTACATCGGAAAAGGCTTTTTAGGGTTTAATTCTGAACACACTACAATGACATTTGCAATGAATGATATAGTGAGCGAAAATGACATTTGGGTTGATTACTTCAACGGTGGAAAAACTTACAGAATGATGGTTAGAAAATCAGAAGTTAAAGAGCTATGCGAGATTGGATAAAAAGCCGAACAGCACTAAACTACAGAGAATTATGTAAACTCATAGAATGGTCTCCTTCATCATTTCATCAATGGCTAAATGGACACAGACCTATCCCCGAAGAAAAAGCAAAGTTACTCGCTGACGTTCTTAAAGAGTACGGATTTAAGGGGAAATATTGAGTACAACGGTTTGGCTATGTGTAGTGCCGACCTTAAATAAATTACTACACTAACAGGTAAAGACAGAATTATGACATTTGATGAAATAAAAGAAGTGACAAAGGCATTACATATAGGTTGTGTTAGCAAACGTTATTTAGTAAAATTTGTAGATAGTTTTTGGTTTGAACACGAAACAACAGTAGAAGCAGAGTGTCAATTTGATGCAATAGAACAAGTACAAGAACAATTTAAAAACGCTTCGTACTTTTCAGTTAGTGAATTGTAATGTTTGCTAACATCTGTATAAACACTGTACGACTGTAAGGAGTATTGATGTTTATACTATGTGTGTGTGTATTTTAAAAAATTTATTGATATAATATCAAATGAAAAAGATTAAAAAGATAAGAAGAATTTGTTATGGCGTATTTTGAAACAATTTAAGTTTCAAAACGTTTAATATATATAAGACATTTATTCACCACCAAAACACCAAAAAAAAATGGCTACCATATACACGCTAAAAGCCTGTGAAAATTTAATTTCAGACTATGTGAATCTACATAGTGGTGAATGCACTACCATTGAAGAAGGTTCGCTAGGACTAGGTAAAGTCCTTTTGCATAGTGCAGAAGGTAAGAAAAGTGTTATTATCAATGAAGTATTTTTGTCTGCTTGGTCAAGTGGTCATACCGTTAGGCAATACAACAAATTGCCAAAGAAATATCAAAAATATATTTATTAGTATCATTAAAATACCCAAATCATGGAACAAGAATTTCAAAGATTACAAGAATTATTAAAAAAAGTTTCTGATAAAGATGGCAATTTCATTGCTTTATCACCATTAACAGTAACAAACTTAGGTACAGTGGAAGCCATAGTAGAAGAGTTCCATGATTGGGGTATTTCTTGTGTCCTTATCCATGATGGTGTGGAATTGGAAACGTTAAACGTACCATACAATGACATGGAAGAGTATATGTTATTCAAAATAAATGAGTATTTAAGTAATATTTAATAACAAAACGCACCAAAGTTGAAACATTTTTAGCTTTGGTGCGTTTAATATATATAACCCACCAAAGAAAAAACAATGGAAAAGACAGTAAAAATAATCCCATCAAGACCACTAGAAAGAAAAGTAGAATTTTCACTAAATGGTAATGTAATGGATTCAGTCTTAATTTCCATTGAGGTAGAACCATACACTGATGAACCCACATACAAAGTGGTTACATGGTATGATACAAATCAGCCGTATGGTTTTAGAACAAAAGAAGCTGATATAGAATATAAAACAGCATCTGAGGCAAAAAAAGAAATGCGTCAAAGATGCTTAAATTGGGAATCAAAATTTAAGACATTATGAAGGCAATAGATTTAAAACCATCAGAATTTGTGGGATTATTTTTTAC
>Ga0114918_10002923_pt1 | contig 15155 bp, 29 predicted proteins | sample LantaG_FD_87015 | JGI IMG/M metagenome (GOLD analysis project Ga0114918, IMG submission 87015) | Deep subsurface microbial communities from Baltic Sea to uncover new lineages of life (NeLLi) - Landsort_02402 metaG | ecosystem: Environmental > Aquatic > Marine > Oceanic > Sediment | place...
GGAGGAGGAGTCCATCAATAGGCTTTACGAGCTGCTGCTCATGGAGGTAGACGAGTTGAACGATTCGCTGAAGAGATTCGGCGGGCCGATCATGGGCGATGTGAAGAAAGAGGCGGTTGATGTAGCGAATTTCGCCATGATGATTGCAGACGTGATCGGGATGAAGGACCAGGACGAGGCCAACGTGGCGGCTTTCGGAAAGAAGCCGCAAGACGAGCCAGACATCCCGGCGGTAGAGCTGGATCTCAACAAGACAGTCGATGGTCTGCCCAGTGAAGAGGTGGAAAAATCAGGTATTGTAGACCTTGATGAGATAAACCGAAATCTCAACAAGAAGGTTCGTGCGGAGGTTCAGGGGCCAGACGAAGAAGAGAAGGCGATGATGGATGCGGCGGTGCCGGTCATCGACAGGATGAACGAGATGGAGAAGGAGAAGATGGCAGCGCAGAGTCAGCAGGTGATGGTTTTGGTCCAGGTTGACCAGAATGATTTCGATGAGAAGGAGGAGATAGACTTAGCGGTGTTCATCGACACGGATGTTCCAGCGAGGCAGATGGTAGAGGAGTACGTCAGGAAGATGCCGAAGGTGAAGATGTACTGGCGTGGGATGTCTCTCTATCCGCAGTTCAAGATGAAGTTCGTTCCCCTGGTGGCTCCGTTGATCAAGAAGATTGTCGGATAGAAGGAGGATGCAATGAAGGCGGTGACGATTTGGCAGCCATGGACCAGCCTGATGGCCCGCGGAATAAAGAAGGCTGAGACGAGAGGATGGAGGACGAATTACAGGGGAGAGATTGCCCTCCATGCGGCGAAGAGGAGTCCGGAATCACTCGCCGGTATTTCGACTGAATTGTTCATGAGGCTGTCGAAGCAGTTCAGGGATTTGAAGTGCCTGCCGGTCGGAGAGGTTGTGGCAATCGGATTGCTGGTGGATTGTGTGAGGGTTGGCAGCCACCATTGGGAGGAGAACATCAAGGACAGGATGGGTCCGGATGAATTCGAGCTCGGTGATTTGTCTGATGGTCGGTATGCCTGGTTGATGGAGAACGTCATTGAGTTGGCTGTTCCGATCCGAGCAAAAGGACAGCAGGGGCTTTGGAATTGGGAGCCGAAGTGGGAGACGTTTGCCAGAAGGACTGACGGAAAGAAGCTGGGTTGGCTGAAGCGAGAGCTCAACAAAAGGGGAGTGATGTGGAGACAGAATGGAGATTCGTTCCACGCGCCGATCATTGAGGTGGCGAAGGAACACCTGCCGATGGCTTGGGCAGTGCTGACTCCGGTTGACGACATCGACGATGACGATCCACGGTTTGGTTGATTTGCCAGGAGAGAGCGATGAAGCGGACATTGGCGAGAGAGATTGGGAAGTTTCATGAGATGGCGACGAACAGTGAGGACTTCAGCGCGGTCAGCGATACGCAGTTCCCGTTTGTGCATTTGATCTACCCGGACGCAGAAGGCTGTGCAGAGCCGCTTGAGATCACAAAGCCACTCATTGGAAGAACGAGGCAATTGATCAGCCAGTTCCCAGCCGAGATGGTCCCGAAATGGATCGGGGTGGCCAAGGATCCAGTGTTCAAGTTCTTCGTGCCCCCGGATCTAGGCGGCTTTGTTGCAGACGAGCCCTCTCTCGATGACGTGTGTGTCGAGGTCCAAGTTGGGATGACGAGCCCGATGGTGCTTTACTACCGGACGTTCATGTTCGACAGGCCGGTAAGGCCGTATTTGCCGTTCTGCAAGGGTCGAGTCGGACCTCCGGTCGAGAACCCTGAGTTCAAGAAGTTCGTGAAGGCAGCGTTTGTTATCATGGAGCAGATCAAGAAAGAAAAGGAGAAGATGTCTGGAGGTGAAGTGCTGATGTTCTTGTCCAGGTTGATTGAGACCAGGACTGAGGTGCATGGGTTTGTCCCGAACAAGGTGTCGATGATGGCAGACATATGCACGTACGCAGTCGGAAGAAGGAAGTAGCCAGATGGAAGTCAGATGTCCATACTGCGGAGAGCAGGCTATCTTGACGGACAGTTCAGAGGTGTATCATGGGAAAAGTTACGGGATGATCTGGATCTGCCGACCGTGCAAAGCCTGGGTAGGAACGCACAAGAACAGCAAGCGGCACGTCCCCCTCGGAAGACTGGCCAACGCAGAGCTCAGGCGATGGAAGATAAAGGCCCACGATGCGTTCGATGACCTGTGGAATCGAAAGATGAACCGGGACAGATGCAGCAAGACAGAGGCCAGGACCGCTGGGTACAGTTGGCTGGCGGCAGAGCTTGGAATCAAGGAAGACGATTGCCACATTGGGATGTTCGACGTACCGATGTGCAGAAAGGCGGTGGACGTATGCGTGAGAATCCGTACGAAAGAAGGTTGAGGCGTGTGGCTCTTGCCTGTCAAAGAGTGAGGGCTCGGAGGGCGCTGAGACTGGCGATAAGGAGAGGGGCCAAGCTCAGGACCTGGATGCGTATGGTGGTCAACATCATGATGATGAGTGGGTTCAGCAAAGAGATGGCCACAGAGGAGACAGCGGCGACGGCGGCAAGTGAGCTTGCAAGGACAGCGATTGAGGAGGTCAGGTGATTTTTCTTTGGATCGGACTTGGAGTCGTCATTGGCGCTGTCGGTGTTCTGTTGTGGCTGGCTCAGTATTGGCCAAGATGGAAGTAAGGAAAGGAGATCGAGATGGATGATTTGAAAAAGACGATGGAGTTTATTGCAGAGCTCGACTCGGCGGCAGAGGAGGACGGAACTTCGAGCAGCGTGTACATCGTGGCGACTCCGGCGTGGGGCCACACGATCATGCTGAGCGACGAGCCACTGTGGAGCTCTGACGAAGATGAGCGAGAGTGGGATGACGACAAGGACGACTACGCCGAGACCGTCGAAGAGTTCGTCCTGAACAAGATCGAGCAGAGGGCAAAGCGAATGCTTGGGATGGTGGAGCGGTTTAGAAACCCGGTGCCAGAGGAAGCAGAGCAAAAAAAGAGTTAGCTAAATACTTGGTATTCCATGTGCTTTTCCTATTGACAACACCCGCCACTCTGCTACAATAAAGATATAGACAACGGGAGGAAAAAAAATGGCAAGGCGTAATGGGAATACTTGGAATCGCATGAGCAACATTCACTTTCGCATGGCGTCAGCCATCGACAAGAAGCGCGATGGCAAGCGCCCCTTTCTCGGGATGGGCAGCCCAAAGGCTGATGACGGCGAGGATCTAAAGGTCAGCATCGGAGACAGGATGCCCAAACCAAAGCCCAAGCCGATCGAGCAAGTGAATGTGGCGGCTGCGGTGTCCGAGTTGCTGAAAAAGGCCGGGGCAATTCTTTTCCCTGACCGGGTGGCCTTCCAGAGCCAGAAGGAACCAAACCTCTTTGTGACTGAGCCGAGGGTGGTTAGGATCAGTGATGGAGACGCCGGGATCATTGCCGACATGAGGACCGAGGTTCATCGGGTTAGCGCCAACATGGCCGAGGTTGTCTACAAGCTCAGACTCACCGACGAGGAGCTGGAAATCGTGAAGCCAGTAATCAAGCGGTGGGGCACCAGCGACAGGATGTTCATCGGGATGTCCTCACTGGTCAAGTTGGTTGGCGTATAGTTCCACGAGGAACAAGGGCGGGTTGGGGCTGGGTCGATGGTAGATAGGTGCGGCGGGCCGGGGCGGCTAGACAAGGTGGACACAACACAGGGAGGAAGCATGGGCGGTAAGATGAAAGGTGGCAGAGGGTGTACCAGGGACGAGGGATGGAGGATTGGATGTGACGTGCTGGCGCAGATGAGGGATTGCGGGGCCATTGAGAAGGGGGCGGTTGCGGGGTCGGTGAGACGCCACAAGGAAAATGTTGGCGATGTGGACCTCGTGGTGATTCCTGGGAAGCACTTCGATCCGTTTATGAACGCACAGTTTGGAACGCTGAAGAATGGCAAGCCAGCCAAGAACAAGCTGGTGGACGGAGTGCAGGTAGATGTGCTGGTCACAACCGAGGATGGCTGGGGAGCGGCGATGATGCACTTCACCGGGCCAGCATCCCTGAACGTCAGGCAGCGAGCAGTTGCCAAGCGCAAGGGACTCAAGTTGAACGAAAAGGGCCTGTGGCGAGATGATGAGCTCGTTGCTGGAAAAACCGAGGAAGAGGTGTACACGGCACTGGAGCAGAAGTATCTGCTTCCCGAGGAGAGGAAATGAAATTTGATATTCAGGTGATGTCGGCTCCCAGGAGCGAGAAGACGTTTTCAACCGCAGAGGAGATGGTTGCTGGACTATGGGAGACGGCTGAGGAAGTGATTGAGGGTGACGGATACCACGCGCCGATGATGTTCTCATTCACGAAGGATGTCATGCAGGCGTTCGACCTGACGCAGCCGATACAGCAGGACGCTTGTGACGAGCTTGCCGACATGATCAGGCAGGTGGCCAAGAACCCCGAGGTGGAGGGAATCGTCATGGTCCACGAGATTTGGTATCTGGACGACCTCGATGGCATTGACGACATGATGCTGGCTCTGGCCGCGAAGGAGGCGGCGAAGGGAGAGCTGAAAGACTTCCCAGGAAGGAAAGAGGGGATCCGAGTCCATGGAGAAATGCGGAACGGAACGAAACACGCTCGATGGGCAGAGGTCACGAAGGACGAGTACGGGAACGCGAAGGTTGGTCCTCAGAAGGACGAGAACGTAGCTGAAGCGAACCAGCGTGGGAGGTTTTGTAACTTCTTCGAATAATTGTTATTTTTGCATTGACAACATCAGTCACAGTGTTACAATAAAGATATGGACAATGTGCAATCACTTGCGCGAAGGGAGAAGTAGATGGGATCCATCGCTCGGATGATGAGATGCGACCGATTCATCGAGGCGTTTGCAGATGCAACCGCAGAGCTGAAGTTGGATGGTGATGTGGCCTGGACGGTGAAGTCGCAGGGGCTCATGATGGATGACCACGATGAGGTTGTTCGGTACTTCGTCACAATCGCATCAGCTGACGAAGCGAAGAAAGAGATGACGTTGGTGGCATTGGACGAGGTGTTTGACCCGGAGAGATTCGGTGAGGATGAGGTTGAGTTGATTGCTTCGGTTCTTGGCCTAAAAAAGGGGAAGGTCAGGAAGTTGATGAAGAAGGCGGATTTGCTGTAGTTCAACCCAAAAGACGGTGGAGGTGTAAAATGGCAGTGATTGAAATTTCGTTGACCCCAGAGTACGTGCGGAGCTGGACCCTGTGGGAGGGGATCCGGGAGATGGTGCAGAATGCCAAGGACGGAGAGACCGAGCATGGGGCAAAGATGTCGGTTCACATGACCGATGGTGGCATGTTGGTCATTGAGAACGAGGGAGCCAGGTTGCCGCGAGAGGCCATGTTGATCGGGTACTCGACCAAGCGGGACAAGAAAGAGATGCTCGGACAGTTCGGAGAGGGGCTGAAGTTGGGTGCAATGGCCCTGGTTCGGGATGGGTACAAGGTTCGGATCCTGAACGGGGACGAGGTCTGGAAGCCAGAGATTCGAAAGTCCGAAAAGTTCAACGCTGATGTACTGGCATTCGACATCAAGAAGACCCGCGGTGCTGGATACGACGGGGTGAAGGTGGAGATCGAGAATGTTGGTGTTGAGAGCTGGGAGAAGTTCAAGAAGATGTTCATTTTCCTTTGCGAGCCGAAGAACACGGTGGACACGCCGGTAGGTAGCATGATTTTGGACCCGGACTTCGCCGGGATGATCTTCGTGAAGGGGGTGTTTGTGGAGCGAGAGGCAAAGTTCCATGTTGGGTACAACCTGTTGAATGTCGAGACTGATCGGGATCGAAAGATGATCTCCCGATTCGACCTGCGGTGGGAGACCTCACGAGTTTGGGACTTCGCGGTGAAGCAGAACCCGGAGTTGATCAGCCGTGCGCTGGACCTGCTGAAGCACGGAGCTGAAGAGGTGGAGAGTTGGGCGCGAACTTCGTTCGTTCCGACAGATACGGTAGAAAAGATTCACGAGAAGTTCCTGGAGGAGTACGGAAACGACGCGATTCCGGTATCGACCATCTCGGAATCGAAGGAAATCGGGTTTTTCGGGAAAAAGGGAGTTGTTGTTGGCCAGCCCCTTGTTGACATTCTCGCCAAGAAGCTTGGCAGCCTTGAAGAAATCAAGCGCGATCTGAACGACGAGCGGGTCGAGTTTTTCGGGTGGAGCGATTTGTCCGAAGAGGAGCAGAGCAATCTGGAGCGAGCGATCAAAATGATTGCGAAGGTAGACGACCGGATCTCCATCGACGAGATCGATGTGGTGAACTTCGCAGACGAGTACACGCTTGGGATGTTCAAAGAAGATCGGTGCTTGATTGCCCGAAAGAACCTGAGTTGTCTGGTAGAGACTCTTCGGGTGGTGGCCCATGAGTGGTCGCACCAGAAGGGAGAGGACGGGGAGCTGCGGTTCGAGCAGGCGTGGGCGATGCTGCTGGCGAATGTCGCAGTTGCCAACATGGCCGTAGAAGCGACGACCACCCTTCACTGATTGAGCTGGCCCTGGGGTATTGTGGCCGCGTGAGCAACGTAACCAAACTTACCACTTGCCCCAGGTGCCTTTTGAACGGAGGATGTCATGACGTACAAGCTGATCTTCAAGCCGAAGGGCCGTTGTGGTGAGGTGATCGAGCAGTCGCGCAGCAAGAAGAAGATCCGATTCCTGTTTGGTGAGTACCGAATGGCTTTCGCCACCGCGCTGGAGAGAGGTGGAAAGTTGTCGGTGGAGCCGGATGTGGATGGCGAGTTCCTGGAGGCATGAGATGACCTGCTGGAGCAAAGAAGAACTCGAAAACATGCTTGAGGACGTGATCAACGAGCTGGACCTATCCGACGAGGCATTGGGTAGGTACGGCCCGGACGGGACGCCGGTAGCAGTTGCGGTTCGTGAGGTCTTGGCGGAAAAGGATAAACGGATCTCAATGCTCAAGGCTGGGTTCGTGGACGCTGGAATCGGACGGATGAAACACATACCGGAAAGCTGCGACGTAATCGGCATGCGGACCGACAATCGCGACGAGGAGATCAAGGCGCTCAAGGTGCGGAAAGCAGAGCTTGAAATGGAATTCGAGAGAGGTAAGGAATTTGGCCTGTCTCGCTCATCGGAGGAAGAACGCGCAGCCGGATTGCGTGAGGCGCTGGACAGGGGATTCGTCGTCACGCAAGTTGACTATTCCATAATGCGCGGGAAGTATGAGGCGCGGGTGAAAGAGCTGGAAAGAAATTCAGAACTGTTTCTCACCAGTCTTGCGTCTCATTGCTGGAGATATAACCACGGGGCTGAGCGTGCAGATGGTGTCCTCGACGACATAAGCTCAGAGGTGAAAGAGGCTATGGGAGCACTCAAGGTGCAGTCGTGACCAGCCGAAAGCACTGCGGCGATTGTGGGCGGGATGGCGGGCGGTGTGAGATGGCTAGGATTGGTCCTGAGATGATTATGTGTGCTCTCGGTGGAGCGCACATCGGTCATGACTCGGACGATGAGTGCGACCATCATTTGGCAGAGCGTGAACAACGCGAGAGAGAAGAGGCCAGCGATGGGTAAGAAGAAGAAGTGGGCCGCGTACGGGGCAGTCTCCGCGACCAAGTATCTCGGGATAGTCGAGGCAGAGACGGAAGAAGAGGCAAAAGCATTGGCCTGGGAGTTGGATACAGCAAGTGTGTCAGTTTGCTGCCAGTGTTCAGACGAGGTTTCTGACCCAGAGGTAACTGACATTGTTGTAGAAGAAGAGGAGGTGGAAGATGACGAAGACGAAGATTGATACGCCCCGGCCATGCCCGTTTTGCGGAGGCAAGGCTGAGCTTGTGAACGTAGAGCCAGATCCAGAGACGATGGGGATTGCTTTCAGCACTTGGCAGGTTGAGTGCTCTCAGTGCCATACGACCGGACCTAGCGGAGGAGCATTTGACCGTGGGAAGGAGAACGCAGTTCAGGCCTGGAACGGTCGCATGTCGGCGAAGAGGATCCGCCAGATTGAGGAGGCAACGCCCTTCGTGGTCGCGGCCCTGGTGACGAGGCGATACACCATGTACGTGTATGACGCCATCAGCAAAGAGGAAGCGATCAGGCTCGCAGAAGACAGGATGGACGACATCTTGCAGTACAGGTCGAAGTGGACTGAGGACAAGGAGTTTTTCGAGGCGGAGGTTACGACGGCCTTTGAGACCTCATCGGAGGATGAAGATGTCTGAAATGTTCATTGTTGAGAGGAGGCCATTTCTCTTCTGGACCCAGGGGGAGCTGATGAGCCGGGACCGTAGTGGCAGGGTGGTTGTGTCAGACGATGAACGTCACGAAGAGGCGCTGAGGCTGCTGGACGGTGGGAAGGTGGTGTACCTATCTTGTGACGGGAAGGTGTTCTCAAAAATCAAGAAGGAGAGTGACGGGTACAGAGAGATGTTGTTGAGCATGGAGGAGAAGGAAGTGATAGAAAAGGAGGGGAAATGAAAACAGAAACAGTGAAGACGGTAATCGAGTGTGACGTTTGCCGGAACAAGGAAGTGCTCGGTGACGTTCCGCACAGAGTTTCAAAATTCAAGTATCGCGGGCGACTCGTGCTCTCATGCAATATGCTGGATATGCACCAGGAGCCAATTATGCAGAAGGCGGAGGAATTGGATCTTTGCGATAGTTGCTTTGCCAGGCTCAATGATTTAGTTGGTGTTGAGATTGGAAAGATCAGAGAGGAGCTGTCTGATGGGTGAAAAGATAATTCCAGCAATACCTGAGCGGAGGATTCTTGTTTGTGACCGATGCGGTAGTGAGTGGGACATCACAGATGCCATCACGAAGCCGCCAGAGGATTGGCCAGGAGGTCTTCAGGAGATGGGAGAGGTGTGCGTGATTGTCAACACCAAGGGGTCGCTGTCCAGAACGAGCACGAAGTACTCGTTTTGCGATGAGTGCTTTGAGAAGTTCATAACTGCATTCGGCAAGTTGATCGATCGGCCGATCTAGAAGGGGTAGGAAATGAGCAACGAATACAGCTTAGATGCAGAGGAGATTCCTCGGGCCGAAGGAGACGGGTTCGAGAAGGTTGTCGATGCGGAGTCTGCCGTTGAGGCGTTGTGGGACAATGCAGTGGCGGTGGTGAAGCAGGCCGGAAAGCACAAGCCGGTCCTGTTCGTGTTCGAGGCGGAAAGAGTGATGATGGTGGCCGTGTCGGACTTCTTCGAGACAGCAGAGGGGCGAGTGAATTTCATGCAGTTTGTCCACGAGATTGCTTCTACCAGGCCAGATTCGCAGGGAGTGGTGCTGGCGATGGAGGCTCAGTATCTCGAAATCGGGATGGTTGGCCAGGACACGACTGGAACACGATCCTTGGTTGTGATGGCCGAGTGGAGGAACAGGACCGACTTTGCTCGCAAGGCGGAGATCATCGAGGACGGAGACGAGTTGATTGTCGGCCTGTCTGAGGTGGTCCCAGAGAGAGGGCTGCATGAGTTCGGCGGCGTTTACAAATAGAGAGGCTGTTGTAAGGCCATGTGTTGGCTGCGGGTATTGCTGTAAGAAAGCACCGTGCGTCTTGGCTTCGACCCTTGGGAGGGTGAAGGACGGGAAGTGCCAAGAGCTGCTGTTCTCGGAAGGGCGGTACTGGTGCGGCCTGATGCTCAGAGCTCCAGACCTGGACGATCATGATGAGCATTGGTACAAGGTGGCCCTCCACGCTGGAGCTGGTTGCTGTTCGCCCATGAACTCGGAAAGGCGTAAGTTCTTGACTTCAGATGATGGAATGAGTAACGTATTCAACAGCGATAAAGTTCGGATAGGTGGATGAGATGAGAAACCAGTTCACGATCTCGACGAAGCTGTCAGCGAACTCGAACAATGGCGGCGAGCATGGCGATCAGTCCTGGAGCGAGACGGATGACACAAGAACCGCTGGCTCCTCGCCAAGGTTCAAGATTCCCGCATCGCAGACAGACTACGAGATTGACCTGACAGACATGATGACTGTTGGCGCGTTCTTGGCTTTGCGGTCGGACCAGGACATCAGTGTGAAGCTGAACGATGCGGCGAACACGGCCATTGCAGTGAAGAAGATCACCGCGGAGAGGTACGGGTACTTGGCTGTGTCTGCTGACGTGACCAAGTTGTTCGTGACGACAGGTGATTCTGAGACGTTTGTGGATGTTGCATACAGCGGAACGTAATTGGGCGAGGGTCGGTTTTCCACCGTCTTCCGGTCCCACGCTCCTTGGGAGTCCAGCTTGGCCTTCCCCCACTGTCGGGCTGGACTCCTATTTTAGATTGAAACAAGGTCATCACAGGCCAAGACATACAAACACACTAGATAGGGTAGATCATGGGCCTAAACGAGCCATATAGAGCTAACAAGTGGTAAATAAAAGAGGCCAGGCGGGAGAGATCATGAGAATCAGCAGAAAGAGGAAGCCCAGGGTTGTAGTGGTTTCTGGGAAGCTATCACTGGAAGAGGCGATTCAGAAGTGCGATGAGCTTATCGAGTTCGCTGGAGATGGGCATGTTGACAGCGAGACGATGGTGAAGCTGCGAGAGGCTCGTCGTTCGGCAGAGATCGGAAAGATGAATCGTGTGCAGGTGCATTTGCTGACGACCGTGGAGAAAAGCATCAAGACCTCGATGAAGTGGAAGCTGTACAATCTGAAGAAGATTGCTGGCGAGGAGGCGACGTGCCCGCAGATTCGCGGGACTGGCTTGAGAATTGACGGAGTGGAGTGGAAAAACCCTGTGAAGTTCAGGGGCGAGTACAAGTTCAGGTGCCCGAGAGCAATTGGCGGAGAGAGCTCCATCACCCTGGACGGCTGCGAGGTGAACGGATGCAGTTGTCTTGGGAAGATGCGAGCCGAAATCAGTCTCGCTCAGATCGAGAAGATGATCGAGGCGGAGGAGGAGAGAGATGGCGGAGAAGAAAGAGAAATGGGCTGGGGTTCCGAGGCACGAGTCGTATAGGAACCCGTTCGAGTTCGAGAAAAACTTTGAGTATCCCTGCAACGGGCCAGCCAAGAGATCCTGTGGCAGCCCGCCAAAAGAAGTTGTCGGCACCATGATGACCATGGCCAAGTGCCTTCAATTCCCAGACTGCACCTGCAAGAACTACGTCGATGCTTGCACAGAGCATGAGAACCTGCTTGAAATGTAGACCTTTGACTTTTTATGCGTTTTACCATTGACAACATCAGCCACTCTGTTACAATAAAGATATGGAGACAGAGATGAAGCTATTGACAGATGAGAAGAAGATTTCGGCCAAGTGGGTCAAAGACCAAAGCAAGTGCCCGGTCTGTGGGCACAAAGAGATAGACTTTTACGGGTTGGACGACGGAGACAGCGAGCAGACATTGACCGTATGGGAGACCGTTGTTTGCCCGAAGTGCAAGTCGGTGTGGAGGTCGGTGTACGCGCTGCACAGTGCGGTTGACATAGAAGTCGGAGGAGAAGAGGGTTGACAATGCTGGCTCACTTCGATACGATAGGGGCATGAATGATGGCAGCAGCATGGAGTTCAAAGTTCAGGGTTGCAGGAGGCCCGAACATGATTATCGCGCTCACAGAGGAAGGGTTCACTCAGTTCGCTGAGAACGTGGATCGATCCATCGAGAGTGGGAAGGACTTTTTGCTGCCCGTTGTTCGCCCGCCCAGGGGTCTTGGAGAAGGCTCGAAGTGCTACGTCACAGCAGGTGGCAAGGTCCGTGGATTCGTCGAGTACGTCGGAGTCATAGCCCTTGAGGAGCATCAAGCGAAGTTTCTTGGCAAGAAGATGCCTGCTGGGTGGTACGTTGTCCTTCGCGGCCCGTTCGAGGCGATTGCCAACAACGAGAGTGTCCGGACGTTTGACGGGTTCCGGTACTGCGGAGAGTTCTGATGGCGAATGATAAGGTCAAGATAGAGGCCGAGAAGGTCGTGGTGATCCAGGAGCTCGTGGTGCGAGTCGCCAAGGCGGTTGCCTCCAACAAGCAGTGGGCATCGAGGAAGGCAGTTGCATCGGCGAAGGAAGTCCTGAACGGGGCTCCGTGGTGGCACCGCAGATACGACATCTTCAAGTCGGTAAAGATCGACAGTGGCCCAGACGAGTGGGTTGTGACCGTTGAATGCTCGAAAGAACTGGAGGATGGGGCGTGGGGACAAGAAAGACTGTGATGCGATGCGAGATTCCGGTAAAAATTCAGAAGACCCCGGTGTATTCGATCGGTCTTGCGAAGAGGCGAGCAATTGAGTTGGTGAAGAACCGCCAGGCGCGGTTTGAAGATGGCGAGATCTATTATTCCTACGACAGATATTCGACCGGCGAGGTGATTGATCGAGGTGGGTACTTAGACGTGCTGGTCGTTTGTGAGAGAGATGCTGATGTTCCGGTTGAGAGTGGAGTGGTTGCGGGTTCGGATAAGCCGGGTACGTAATTGCTCCTTGAAGTCCGAGGTTCAGTGTCGTGCAATCACTTGCGCGGTACTGGGAACAGGACAGGAGGTAGAAGATGAAGCACTGGGATGAAGTCTTGAACATGGTGAAGAACGACGACAATGGGAAGTGGGACGCGATGGAGAGCGTCAAGAATCTCCGCATGAACCCCGCGGGCAAGTTGGAGTTGAATGAGATTCCGGCGACTGCTCCGGTGGAGAAGAACGGAGGTCTTGGGTTCACTGATCACGCCTTCGGGCAGCTTTGCGGTCGGCTGGAGATTCCGGCCAAGTACATGCGGCGGTTGCCGAGCGAGTTGCGGGCCACCTGCATGAACTACGACCTGCTGAAGCTGGGAAGCCAGGACGCTGGGAAGGAGTTCCTGATCCGGGCGAAGGGGAACGCGGTTCGAGGTATCCTCTCCGACAAGTACAGCCGGATCGACAACAACGAGATCGTCGAGATTTTCAACGGGCTGGCCTCGGACTTCCAGAACCAGGTGCGGGAGTTCCACATCGACGACCGAGGGATTTGGATGAAGATCCTGATCGACGATCTGCGGGCCTGGGATCCTTCGCACAGGGCGTCGGAGCTCAAGATGGGCCTGTTGATCGGGAACAGCGAGGTTGGTTGCCGTGCGGTATCGGTCGAGCCGTTTGTGTACCGCGAGGCTTGCACGAACGACATGGTGACGCAGATGGAGTCGTCGGTGCGGATCCAGCACATTCACATCAAGCCAGCCCAGCTTCGGATGATGGTGGCTGAGTCGATGAACAAGGCGCTGAAGGCCGGTGACGAGGTGATGGACAGATTTGTGAAGGCGTACGAGGAGACAGTGGACAGGCCCTCGGACGTGATCGCGGCATTGGCGGCTAAGCGTGGTCTTAGCCAGGAGAAGACGGATGCTGCGAAGCTGGCTTTCGCCGCTGAACCCATGGACAACAAGTTTGGGGTCATCAACGCCTTCACGGCCACGGCGCGACAGTTGAATGGAGATGACCGCGTGGACATGGAACGGTTCGCCGGGTCGCTGTTGAAAGCGGATCTCAGCAGGGTAAAACTGGACGAAGTGTCGGTGTAAGCAACGAGCTGGGGCGGTCTGGTTATGTGATGTTGGCCAGGCCGCTCCATTTTTAGACGGTGAGGAAGGAATAGGGAGACATGTCAGATGAGAAGGTTGTGAGGTGCAAGGGGTGCGGAAAGCAGATCAAGGAAGAGGACGGAAGTGGAAGTGCGGTGAGAATTGAGATCGGCCGGGTGAACGGAGACGACGGAGTTGTCGAGTTCAAGAGGTCGAAGGATTGGGGCTACATGCACAAACGCTGTTTTCTCCTCGCCATAGGCGCACCTATTTTTTAGGGGTTGACGTGATGGGCGAGATTGTTTACCTCAAAGATGTTCGAGAAGAGAAGAAGCGGAGAGACGACCTGTCGGATCGCATGGCCGAGTGCCTAGCAGAGCGAGGTCTTGACGGATGCTACTGCTGCTCAGAGCTCGGTGAGTGCGAGATCCACAAGGCAATGATTCAGGAGAAGATAGATGGTTGATCGGCCGCACATTGGCGACAAGGTTCGGCTGAAGGCCGGGAAGGAGATCACTATCGCTGCTGTGGCTGGGTCCAGGGACGTGCTTTACGAGCTGAGCGAGGTGGACGCATACCTGTTTGGCGAGAAGCAGCGGGCCAGGCTTGGGAATGATTGGTTCGACAAGTATTTCAAGGTGTTTGGAGTGGTGGACAGAACGGACAGTGGGAAGTGGTATGAGTGGCTCGAACTGGAGGGATAATGACGAAGACGGCGGAGGAGTTGCAGGAGTTTACGCTTGATAGGTCAGCAGATGCGGCGGTGTTTGCAAAAGCCTACATTCCAATGGTTACTGATTCGAGGCTTGGAGACGGTGAGTTCAGACTTTTGATGTGGCTGACGATTCGGTGTTTTGCCAGCGGTAGCTGCTACGTTGGGAACAAGCGGATTGCGAAGGATCTCGGGGTTAGCACGGACACGATTTGTCGCAGGATGACCAGGCTGAAGGAGTTGAAGTGGATTCGGTCGGCCAGTCGCGGGGTGAATCGTACAGACATGAAGGTCATCACGGATCCGGCGAAGATGTACGGTGACCTCATGCTGGATTCCTTTTCGTTGCTGAAGGGGCCTGGAAACCAGCGTGTAATTGACGAGTTGAGGTCGCACGGTGCGGAAGTCCCTGATTTTACAGGCACCGGCAAATATGCCTGTACCGGGACCGGCAAATATGCCTGCTCCATTACCGGCAAAAATGCCTGCACAGAAGTAGATCAAGAAGAAGTAGATCAAGTTGAAGAGAAAGCTGCTTCGCAGCCGGACCCGGATCCCGATCAGGACAGGCCGATCACTGCCACCCCTGACACAGAGGCGGGAAAGGTTGGAAGATGGGGAGCGGCGTCAACGGTGGTGAAGCAGGCCCAGGCCAAACACAGGCGAGCGATGGACAGGCAGGACGCCAAGAAGGCCCGGAAGAAGGCACCAAGCGACGACGCAGGCGGTGACGAGGAGAAGAAGATCACCGCAAACGACGTTGAGAAGTGGTTTAGAGACGGAGCGGCCATATGCTTTGGCGGGGTGAAGACCGGGAAGTGGGCGCTGAAGGACAAGTCGAACGCAAAGATGCTGCTTGACAGCTACGGTCCAGAGCTTGTGAAAGAGACTGTTGAGTATTTGTTCCGAGAGTGGGACTCGTTGTCGTCAAGCCTGAAACTCGTTGGATTGCCTAGTGTTGGACTTTTGACAGGGTATCGAGATAC
>Ga0114918_10002924_pt1 | contig 15154 bp, 17 predicted proteins | sample LantaG_FD_87015 | JGI IMG/M metagenome (GOLD analysis project Ga0114918, IMG submission 87015) | Deep subsurface microbial communities from Baltic Sea to uncover new lineages of life (NeLLi) - Landsort_02402 metaG | ecosystem: Environmental > Aquatic > Marine > Oceanic > Sediment | place...
ACCCACGCGAGGACGTCCCTTGAGGACGAGGACACGAACGAACGATCGTTCGTTCGGCACGGGATTCGCCGCAAAACGATTATGCCGAGGACCCTGATTCGCCCGCAAGGGGTTATAGCCAGGCACGGGGCTTGCCGCACTAGGGTTATGGCGAGCGCCACCATTTGCTCTTGGACGATCGTTCACCGTTGGTGTTAGGGAGAATGTAGGGGGCCAGACGTAAGCCCTTTATCCTCGGTGCATAACCTCTTTGTTCTCGACCGTGCCAATGGCGTAACCCCTTGCGGGCGAATGCCGTGCCGTCTCATAACCCCTGTATTCAAATAGTGTGCCGCCATAACTCGTGCGATATCAGGTGCTTGTGAGTTATAACGGCTACGTGGAGCGTTTGGCATGCCGTTGAGGGCGCTTACTAATAATGGACTTTGAAAATTTACCAGGGCACAAAATTTCCCAGGAGTGCAAGGTTACCAGGGCACAAAATTTCCCAGCAGTCAGAACTCGAACCAAACCATTTTGCAGTCCCTATCTGTGCACTACCACACCAATAAAGTCCCTTGCGCCCCTGGTCCCTACGGTATAGCCTGCAAACATGGCTGCCAAAAAATCACCGCTCGCTAACCTGAAGTCCCGAGAAGACTGTTCCCCCAGTCGCCGCATAGCCGAACGGGCCTTCACCCGTGGGCTAGACAGCGTCTGGATTAGAGACCCGTTCGAGCAACTGGTTATGGGGGTGCTCTCGAAATTCGACACGGACCAAGAACGGGAAGCATGGGGCGAAAGGGAATGGTCGGCTATCTGGGCACGGCACCTGCTGCCCAAGGAGATCAGCAAGCAAGCCCGAATCGTGCTCGGGTGGCGCCTAACCCGACTCCTAGGCCAACACAGCGGCTTGATCGACCCACAGACGCCCCTGGGAGACCTGCCCTGGCAAGCATGGCTCCAGCCTGGTCCCGTCCACAGCGCAGCCATGCTCAGAAACCTGCCGCTCGAACGCTACTGGCCTGACACGCAGCAGCAGCCCTACTGGGAGAAACACGTCCCCGAGGACTATAGTCATTGGCTGCGTCCTCCCCCAAAGGAAGCTCCCCCTGCATACAGGAACACGTGGGAAGCCTTCGTGAGATATGCGGTGGATCGCCACCGCATGCACCTCGGCGTGAAGCACGATCCTCACCTGGGCCGCATGGGGCTCCGTATGCTGCTCGACCCAGTCTACGAAGGGCGCTACTGGCCCGACACCACCGAGCTTCAGGACTTTGAGGAAGCTCTCGTGTTCGAGGTGCTACGGCTGCTCAGCGGAGGGCGCCCAGACGACAACGAGACGCAACAACGCCGGTCAATCAGCCGACTAGGAGTCCTACAAGAACTCCAGGCCGAGTTCAATCTGACCCTCCCCGAGGCGCAGAGTCTGGTAGCCTTGGCACGTAGCCTCAGCGTCAAGTTGACACGCAGCACGCCAGAGGAGGATCGGGCAATCGCCACACTCCAACTAGAGAACCTGGCCGAAGACGCGAGAGGCGAAATGGACCTACGGAACGAGGTTACAGCGCTCAAGACTCTGGGCATGATTCAGGGCTTGACCCGAGGCGAAGATTTTGGTGGTATGGAGGACGTTATCGGAGCCATGCACTCAGTCACAATAGAACAACAGGAGGAGGACGAAGCTCTCTTCCTAGAACACCTTAAGAGGACGACTAATGGACACGGACACGCTCAAGAACTTCACCAACAGCACGATTCGAGGAGGGATCGCTTCCTTGCTCACGGACGTCAGCAGGCACTTCGCGGACGCAGGGGACCTATCCGCTTTGCTGGAGTCTATCTCCCGGGACCTGACCGACGTGGCGCTCGTGGAGAACGCCATGCAGCGAGGAGCCATGCTCGCGGAGCTTCAGGGACAACTCAAGCTCCTGCTGGAGATCGAGCGCATTCGGATCAACGACGAGGTGCTGACCAGGCTCAAGGAGGGACTCAAGCTGGTCCTAGACACGGCAGTCACGTCGGTCGGCGCGCTCTTCACCCTAGCCGCCAAGGCCGGCGTGCAGGCGGCCATGGGCCTCTCGGAGGAGAAGTAATGGGCTCGCTTGACCAGCCGCTCGCCGGGGCAGGTCCCGTCCGCGCCCTTCAGGACATTCGCGCCTGCATAGCGGTCGGAGGGACCTGCGGCAGCCCCACGGTGGAGGGGAAGGACTACTGCCCGCTCCACTACTCGACCCGAAACGATCCGGCAGGTTTCGCTACCTCCGAGTTCAAGTGTGACTCCTCCGGTTGCTCGCTCCCCTGCGCTCAGGGGCGGCGCTACTGCGAGACGCACCTCCAGACCGAGTTCGTCCGAGGATCGGAGCCGACGCCTGAGCCAGGGACCTACGAAGCCCTGGTCAAAGACTCGCAGGAGCAAGTCAGCCACCTGGTCCAGTTGGCTACCCACGAAATCGAGCGCCTCTGCGCGGACGAGATCCGCAGGGAGATTCAAGAGGAAGCAGACAAGCCCTTCGTCAGGATCCACCACAAGGCAAAAGCCAAGGTGCTAGCTGAGCAGCACTGGCACAAGCTGACCGAAATGGACTACGACGACGGGAAGGGCTTCAACTTCCGGCGCGAGTATCCAAGCTGCGCTGACTATGTAGACGAGTGGTGGGAGGAGCGCCACCTGCCTATCGTCCGGGGGGAGACCGCAGGAGTCCCGTTCACCACGCAGCGCCCGCCCGGCAAGGACCCTCTCGCCAAGAGCGCTGAGGACTTCTACGACGCATGTATGCAGGTCCAGGCGCACCTGCCCCCCGCTGAGGAGCCACCCCTCGCGGTCTCTGTCCAGAGGCGGCTACAGGCCCTAGAGGGCCGCATGGAGGCTTGCCAGAGCGCGGGCAACAGCAAGTATCGTCGCCTCAACACCCTCACAGGCAGGGTCCTGAAGCTGGAGCGGAACTACGCCAGCGCGCAGGTCCGCAAGATCGGGGAAATGCAAGCCGAGATCGAGGACAAGGACGAACAGATAGGCCACCTCCACGATCGCCTGGCCGAAGCCGAGCGCTTGGTGGCCAAGCTGACCAAGAAGAGGAAGAAGGAAAAGAAACGAGGGCTAGGGTGACCACTCGAACCGTCGCTCCTCCTAAGACGCAGCCCCAGACGGGAGGCGGCACAGGCAAAACGAATTTGAGGCACTACGTCCTCCAGACCGAAGGCAAACCCGCCGATACCGCACTCTGCGGCTACGTCTGGGATAGACTGCATGTCCAACACAACGGAGAAATCTGCCAGGAATGCGTGGAACTCTCCAAAAAGATCCCGAGGAAACAATGACCAAGCTCGCTACGACCCTTCTCCTCTCGCTCGCGCTCCTAACGGGGTGCTGCTCGGGCCACGTCAGCGCCTCCGCTCTGGAGGACACGATCGCCCCCGTAATGTCCCGACACGACAACTACGTCAAGCAGGACGCGGCCATGAGCCCCCTGGAGCGTCGGGTAGCGCTCCGCTCGACCTTCCTCCTCCGCAAGACCCTCGCGGAAGCACTGGACCCCAACGCCACGAAGGAGTAGACTCCCTGTCCGCGCCTTTTGAAGTAGCTCCCTAGGACCTCCATTCCCAGGGGGCTACTTCTCTATTGGTCCTGCTGGCGTCCGTCTGCTATCGTGCGAGCATGAAGACCCGCGTCCTGCCCAGCGCAAAAGTGCTAACCGCCGAAGAGCGTGCCGATATCTGTAATGGGATCGGCCCTCGGGCGGGCGCGGGTCTTTTCTCAAAACTGTTTTGCGGTCTCCTGAGGATCTTCATTCGAGTCAGCGGCCTGGCCGCCCTCTTTGATCTCTGCGGGGACGACCACGATCTCTGGTATGTCCTCGGGGGAGACGAGGACGACCGGGATTTTGCAGACGTGGTCTTCTTCGGCAACTGCCGGGCTATCAAACGCAAGGCGCCCTGGCCCCTCCACCCGCTCATTAACGCCTATTCCATGGCGGCATACGACGCGGTGCAGGCCGGGGGAGGCTTTGGACTCTTCTCCTACAGGGACGTCTCTTTGTCTCTGGAGGAACTACGCACTCTGAGAAAGGCCAGCTAGAATGCCCTCTTCTTCCTCAGGTAGCCCCCCGAGCACAGCCTCCATGAGCAGCGGACAAGTTCTTCAAATGATACTCACGCGAGTAGAGGACATTCACCGGGAGCAAATGCTGCTTCGGGAGAAGATAGAGCAGTCCTCTACGGACACACGCAAATACGTGGACGCCCGCCTGAAGGAGCTTGACGAGAGGGTCAAGGAGAGGGAGCACAGGGAAATTACTTCCCTCAAGGAAGCCAACGCCACACAAGACACGACCATTACCGAGCTAAAGACCAAGCTCGAAGCCCTGAGCAAGTGGTCGGACGGAGTCAAGGCCAAGGCCGCAGTGGTCCTAACGATCGTGACTTTCGTCGGCGCCAGCGCTGGCGGCTTGATTAGCAAGTTCTTGTCGGGCTAATGATCCCAAAGGGCAAGAAGCTAGAGCAGTTCCTACGGGACGTGAAGGGGAATATCTTCACGTTCTGTCGTTACATGAACTTCAAGCCCACCTGGCAACAGGCCCAGGTGCTGGCCGCGATCCAGCACGAGAAGAGGCTGCCTATCTCCAAGCGCAAGAAGCGCGTAGCCGTCAAGAGCGGACAGGGGCCAGGCAAAACGACTGTGACGGGCCTCTCGGCGCTCTGGCTGGTCCTCCAGGGCGTGGGCGCTAAGGTAGTCGTTACAGCCCCCACGGCTCGCCAGTGCAGGGATATTTTCCTTCAAGAGGTTCAGCGACTCCTCGACAAGGCGAAGCCGCTCGTCCGCATGCTCTTCAAGGTCTACGCGACCAAGGTCACGGTCTGCGGGCGCAAGAACTGGTCTATCGACACGGCAACGGCCACACGCCCCGAGAACATTGCGGGATACCACGAGGACAACCTGACCTTCATTGCGGAGGAGTGCTCGGGCATTGGCCGCGACATTATCGAGACGATTAAGGGCACGCTCTCCAACGACAACGCTCTCTTCATTGCGATTGGGAACCCCACGGATCGACAGAGCGCCTTCTTCGATTTCTTCAACAACGAGAGGCACCTCTGGAGAACCTACACCTTCGACGCTGCTGAGAGTCCGATCGTCGCTAAGGACAACGTGGATCGCCTGCGCGAAGAGTTCGGAGAGAAGTCCGACGTCTATCGCGTCCGCGTGGCGGGTGAGTTCCCCCTCAGCGACCCCAACTGCGTGATATCCAGTGAGGAGTTGGATCTCTGCACGCACAAGGATCGCTACCTTGAGGCTCTCCAGAAGGGGCACCCCCGCAAGCAGTTCGGAATCGACCTGGCACGCTTCGGCTCGGACGAGAGCGTGGTCTACCGCGTGAGCAACGGGGCAGTGGTCGAGTGGAACAAGTGGAGCAAGACGGAGCCGTTAGACGTCATGGATTCCTGCGTCAAAATGCAGAAGTCGGCTGTCTGGGACGACGAGGACTGTATCTACGTCCCGGACTCGACCGGCATGGGCCAAGGCGTTTTGCGAGACGTCCACCGCTGGGGCAAGAGGGTGTTCGAGTTCCACAACCACGGTCGGCCCCGCAACGCCAAGGACTTCGATAACAGGATCACAGAGGCATGGTTTCTCTTCGCAAAAGAGGCAAGAGAAGAAGCTGTATTCTTGCCAAGAGACAACAGGCTGATTCAACAACTGTCCACGCGCCAGTATCGAATCACCCCCAAAGGCAAGATCAAGCTAGAATCCAAAGACGAATACAAGAAGAGAACCGGGCTGCCCTCCCCCGACCGGGCAGACGCGCTAGTGCTTGCCTACTACCGGCACTCGGCCACCGAGACTCGGGTGGCACGTGCAGGGTGAACCTAGCGGACGCACTAGATTGTTCCTTCTCCTGTCCACACTGCTCGGGCCGCCTCAGGGTCTCCCATACCTACGCCACGGACGGGGGCAAGGTGCAAGACAGAGTCTGCGACCGAGCAGACGGAGGCTGCGGCACTCGATTCACAGCGACGGTCTCAGTGGTCCTCGTGGAGAACACGGGCAGAGGCATGGGCGCATACGCGGTAGCCAAGAGACTACAGAGGGACGATCAGAATGATTGACTACGAGGCAGCGCTGGCGCGCGTGAAGCAGGAATATGTTTCACCCGAGGACTTGACCTACGAGTTGCTGGCGCTGGAGCACTACGAGAGCAGCCAGGCGAAGCTCTGCTACCCATACCCGAGGGATAACCGGATCTACGACGACGACGGGCTACAGACAGGCAAGGTCGATCAGAAAACCGTCTACATGGCGCGCTTCGCTGACCCTGCGCTAGTGCCTGGTCAGGTCGTGGTGTTCCACCACGGGCAGGTTCCGGGCTCGTCCTTGGTGATCTTCGCTCACCGGCAGGAGTAGGGCTCCGCGAGGATCCACACAGGCGAGTTTTGAGGGGCCTCTAGGGCTCCAAATTCTCGCGGACGGTGAAGGAGCCCACTTCGGAGTAGAGCGTCTTAGAAGGCCCCGCGTCGGCCACCTTGCCTTGGAGCCTCCAGGGGCCAGGGACGTCCAGGTCTCCAGCCACCGTCACGTAGTGAATTTTGCCGTCGGTCCCGTCAGTTAGGAACGAAGCAGCGTGGGAGGCTTTGACTCCGTTGGGGTCTCGTAGCAGGATCTCAGAGACCGTGATCCCGGCCGCCAGGAGATCAAGAGGAGCCAGCGTGGCGCAGTCCAAGAATTGAACTATCAGGTCGAACCCAATGGTGCCGACGTGGACAGTGGTGTCACAGCAAATCATGGAAATCCTCCGAGGCACCGAGGCCGAACGTGAACTCTAGCATGCCCCTCAGAGGCAGGGCTAGAGAAGCCCCAGAGGGCAATTGAATAGCCAAACCGATATGCGCCCCTAGCGATCGGTCGAAGGCCACAGCCGCCACGAGACCAATGGCAGCGAAGGGGCCGCGCAGCGGGAAGATAGCTTCCGCAACGACGTCCACCTCGGGCTGGAGAAACCAGCCGGCGTCATAGACAGCATTCCAAGGGACCGCAATGCTTGTCCCCCAAAACCCACGGGTGTATATCGCTGTGGGGTTGGTGGGCACTAGAAGAGGGTGCGCTCGGTGTCCCCGTCCTCAAGACGAATCACGTCCACGGTGTCGAGGGTGTCTCGGTAGTAATACTGGTTTCCGACCCTAACGATTTTGCCAGCCAGGCTGGCCTGCGTAGCCTTGAGCGTCTGTCGCACAGTGACGCCTGCGTCCGTGAGTTCGTCGTCTAGAATATCGGGCTCAATCGTGACAGCGTCGGTGGCCGTCCCTGCGCAGGGGGCCGGGCTGCGGTAGACAGCGGTCAGGTGCGTCGTGGGATCTGGGAGGTTGGTGATCGCTGAGAGGTCCAGGGCAGCTTCGTAGAGACCGAAGCCAGCGTCTGCCAGCACGAGGCGAAGAGCCGTGTGGCCGGAAGACTTCATGGTCAGGTCGGCCCAGTCCAAGGAGAAACCCGTGGAGGGGTCGCGAATCAGAACGTCGGTCACGAGACCAGGGACGCCGCCAACCTTGTCCACAATCAAGGATAGCGGGACCAAGCCATTCTTCTTGACTGTGATCTGGCTCACCTTGTGTCTACCACTGCGTCCACCGCAGCCTTGTCCACAGCCGCTAGGACAGCGTCCTTGAGCACCTTGCCCGCGTCGAAGTGGTATTTGCCGGTGCCTACCATAGCCCCATAACAGGCGAATAGGGCCGTAGCGTCAGGCAAGGACACTTGCGTTTCGTCCTTTGAAGACAGGAGTAAGGGGAAGGAGACCTGTCCTAACTGCGCCATGTTAAACATGGCGTGCCACTTAGACTGCGAGTTAGCGCTGGAGGACAGCAGCTTACCGCCATACACGAAGCCCGAAAGGATCAACTCCTCTGTGCGAGCGTCGATCTCGTCGTAGCGGGACTGTTTCAGTCTCGTAAGCGCGAAGGCGCCGTTATGAGCCGCTACAATTTCGTCTAGCTTAGGACGGAGTATGGAGGAGGAGAAGAAAATAAATACGCTTCCGTCTTCTTCGGACAGTATCTCTTCAAAGGAATTAGGGAAAAAAGCTCTGACGTGCTCCTCCAGCAGGGCCGAGTTGATTTCCCCGTCCGCCGTTTGATCTTCCGTGTAGTGATAGGACAGGGACGGCATTAGAACGGCAGCACAATGCCCTTTTCGACTAGGGCGCAGAAGCGAGAGGAGGCCAAAGGATTTGTGCTAGCGCCCAAGGGATCGGGCAGGGCGCTGGAGGGAGCCGTCAACTCACGACGAGGGAGATACCCTGCCGGGTAGTCCTCGGGGGTCGAAGCTATCTTCAGACCGCTGCTGGAAGTGATTAGCGCGAGCCAGTAGAAGCCGTCTACAGGAATCAGGAGGTCAACAGGAGTCCCGGCCCCGTTAGTTAGAGGAAGGGTAACCCAGGTCCCGGAGAGCCCACTAGTGCCCACTAGATCGGTTCGCGCTATCCTGGCGCTGGGTGTGCCAGGGGCGGCAGGAGAGGGCTGGGAGTAGACCCCCATTTGGAGGGTCCGCGCCCCACTACCTCCTGCCGTAATGAAGGTCACCATTCGATCGTAGGTGCGCCCGGCAGCCAGTTGGAACATGAGCAACTGAACTTCGTCGGCTGCCCCGTCCGAAAGGTTGTAGTTGAGCAAGTTCCCGAAGAGGACGAGGCCCTTAATGATATGGCCCCCCTCCCCTCCGGGAATATGCTCGCTGGGCACGAAAGAGTCACCGTCCAACGGGCAGATCCCGTTAGCCACTCCCAAGAAGGGAACATGATCTCTGTGCGACCCAGCCATTTTGCGCTAGCTGAGTAGGGTCAGTTCAACGCCGAAGAACGAGGCGCCAATGCGGGTGCAGTGGAAGATAGCGCCGCCTGTGCCCTGGCAGTATGCCCAGTCCCCGTTGTTCGGGAGGCTGGTCAGGTCGCCCGGGATAGGCTCCGTCCCGGCCAGCGCAATGTTGGGGCGCCGATTGATCGAGAGGTTGAAGTCGGCCTGCGACAAGTGGTAGAACTCGCCGGCCGTGCCTCCTTGGAGACCCGTCGTGGCGTTGTGCGCCACGGAGGATTGCGAGAGGTTCCACGACGCCGGGGCTATGTCGAAGCTCAGCCGGGAGTTCTCGATCGGGTCGCCGTCGCCGGCCACGAGGACGGTCCAGCCGTCCAGGGGCGCCTCGAACGTCCAGCCGCCTGCTCCGTCTGCCGTGGCAATGTTCAGGTCTTGCCCTGCGAGGCCGCCCGCGCCAACCCCGTTGGCAAGGCCAGTGACCAGCGCTCGGGTGCCGAGCGGAGGGCTGCCGGCAGCATTCGCTACGACGAGTTGCCAGGCAGCCCCGTCCCAAACGACAAGGTCACCGTCAGAGAAGGCCACCCAGGCTCCGGTGCCCGCCGCGTTCAAGACGTAAGCGTCCCCAGTGGCAGGGCCTCCGGGAGGAGCCGAGGTGTTGTCCGAGATCAGGTTGGCGACCGCAACGGGGGCCTTGTAGGACAGCCCGTCAATGGCCGCAGCCACCTTCAGGTCAGCGTCCCCAGCGGTGATTAGCTGATTGCCGGTGGCTCCAGCAACCCCGTTGATATGGCCACCCGTGTCTCGATCGACCAAGGTCCCAGCGACGGCACCCACCCCGAAGGTCTTGTCGGTGATCGCACCCGTGACCGTGGCAACCACAGTATTGTTAACGCCAGGCGAGTGGTTCGCCGAGTCGTTAATCGGGTGCAGTTTCTTGTGTGCTCCAGCCATGGTCCTAGACCCTCCTAACAGGTCGCCTCAGCAAGAAACAGGACGCCTGCCCTGTTTCTCACCACGTATTGTTTGAGGTTGACAGTATCCCACCACCACCCCCATTTCCCAGTAGGAATTTGCGCAGTGGTGATAGATACCGACTCAAACGAGCCGGCGTAGTCTTGCGCAGCGGGGGATAGGGAGATTCGGGCCACAATGATTTTGCCTCGATCGGACAGTTTACCCGTTACGGGTCTATCAATCCACCTTGTCGGCAGCGGTTCAGGAGGGTGGTCAAGACGAAGTCCAGGTTGTTCAGGGCCAGGTTAATTCCCACGTCGTCTCCTGTCCCTGCCACAGCAGCGAAGGCAGGGTCGGCAATAGCAGGGTAGGAGCCCTTGACGAGACGAACCCAACCCACCCCGTCGCTGATCCATAACGACGGCGGGGTGACCGTTGCGGCAATGCACCGGTCGTAGGTGGTCGGGTCTAGGAGGTTGAGCGCCGTCTCGTCCGCAACTTCGTGGGGAGGGAAGGGCTTGTCGAAGATAACGGCAGTGTTGTCGTTGATATCGACGTCCCAGGCAGCTTGTCCTGAGGCGATAACTAGCGATACGGGGCGAGACATGCGGGCTCCTAGGGAATGGGGTCTATGGCGGGGGTGCGAATAGCTGCGCTCTCGAACCCTCCGTTTACGTTCTTGATTCGGACGCTGAAGGACTGATTCAGGATCGGCAAGAAGGTGTCCAGAATGGACGTTGACAGGAAGTAGGTGTTTACAGCAATGCCAGAGATCGTGTGGTATACGTCGATCCCAGTCGGGTGCATGAGTTCGAGGGTGAAGTCTCCCTCGATAGCGGAACTTCCGACAGCCGCCCCGGCGCTCTGGAGCCCTGCCCCAGTCCCAGGGGTGACACCGCTTCGGTAGCTCCAGAGGATCTGGACGCCCTGCCCCGCCTTCCTGAAGTTGTTGCTCCCCGCCACTCGAATGTTGACGGGATCCATGGGCACAACGCCTTTGCCCTTGAGCGTCTTGACGATCGGGTTCAGGGTGTCCAGCGGGAAGGCCGTCGTGGAGATCGGTTGCGACTTCAGGTAGAGGGGGAAGCCTGGCTCAAGCAGCACGTCCTGAATGGGCTCAAGGTCGGTGTCTTGGAACAGGGCCACGCCAGCGCCGGCAGCGTGAGACTCCAGCACGGTATCGAAGCGCGCTCGGATCACGCCCCGCAGCCTGTAGGTGTCTCCTCCAAGCGCCTCGATATTGCGAACGAACATGAGTTCGTCGCCAATGAGGCACTTCTGGCGCCCCGCGCGCCAGTTGACGTCGTCGCCGGTAAGGTCAAGCGCCGCGCCAATGTCCGGCCCCTTGACTGTGAAGGAAGGGCCGATCTCCACGAGGTAGGGAGGCGCGGCCGGCAAGGTGTCCAGCAGTGCGCCGCCCGGCAACGCCAGGTCCTGGTCCACCTCGTATTGATAGGTGACGTTGTCCCTGCTGATATGCTGCTGTGCCCCGAGGACAGTAGTGGAGCCTCGGACGCGCGTCACGAGGACCGTGGTGGGTTCTCCGTTCAACACGAGAGCCGGCACCTCAAAGAAGTTGAGGATCAGGTCAGGGCCGGGGACCAGACTGTTGTTGGAAGCGCCGCCTCCAGAGCCCGCGCCTTGCGTGGGGGTGACTTCCTGGGCGGCATAGTGATTTGGGATAGCCTTGACGACGACTTCTCCTGTCTCTGTGTCCACCTGAGTCGTGAGGACGATCAACTCCTCGGCAATGCCCTCTACCTGGAAGATACGCCCAGGGATCAGCCGCCGCGCAGAGCGGTCCATGGTCAGCGTGAAGACGCTGCTGTTGGCAAGCTCCTCCTGGCTGCGCCGCTCCGCGATCCTGGCTGCGGTGGGGTAGTCCAGAGCGGACGCAATGGAGACCTTCGTGGCTCGCTGCTGGTCCAGCAGGAGTGCCTGTCCGTCATTGTCGAGGGACACGGTCATTTCCCGGAAGCGACGATCCTGGTCCCGGTAGGTGAACATGATCTTATTCACTGCGAGGGGTTGGTGATTCACCTCGAACTCAGGGAAGTGGACGAGCATGTTTTCCGGGAAGAGGGGCACGGCAACTGTCGGAGGACGAATGATCTGGAACTTGAATAGTCCCGAGTTGACGTCGAAGGGCAACACGCAGCCTAGGTCTTGGAGGATCGCTGCTATCAGCGTCAAAAATTCCTGCCCGTCGTAGAGCGTGAAGGAGGATCGGAAGCCCTCGTTTTGAGCCAGCACTCCGAGGTTCTCCAAAGAGAGAATGTCGAAGTCGTCGGGCGAGAAGCCCATGCCGAGGGGGAACCTTCCGAAGAGCATTTGGTAGATTGCGTGGACGGGGTTGAGGCCCTCAACGCTCGTCACAAGCTCTACCGTGCCGTCTCCCGTGAGGGGGGTAGAGGGAGTTGGTGTCTGCCCTAGAAGTCCCAATAGGGCAATCTGGGTGAAGGCAGTGTTGCCTATGATTATGTTGATCGACTCGCCAATGAGGTAGGTGCCGTCCGGCGCCCCCGAGTTGCCGGCCAGCAGAACAAAACCGTTTGCGGGCAGTTCGTCCACGTGGTAGTCCGCAATCAGGTAGCGGTTGATAGGCCCACCGACTGTAGCTGTGCCGACGATATTGAACACCGTTCCTGCGCCCGCTCCGGGTGCGGATATGACCGCTGCGGACCTTGTCAGCCCCGGGACTTGGATACGGGTCTCTACCTCATAGGTCAGGTTGGGCCAGGCCGGGGAAGTGCCCAGGCGAATGTTGCGCCAGACCACGTAGCAGATCAGCGGCCACCTGGACTGGATACCGAAGGAGGCAGGGTTCTGGCCCAGGTCTCCCAGGTAGACGTTGACCGGCTGGTCTGGCTCGCCCCAGTAGATATCGAAGCCTCCTAGAGAGGTCTCGATACGACTTCCCGAAGGGTGCGAGGCGGGGGTGATAGGACCCGTGAATATCTCCAGACCGTTGGCTATGACCCTGTGAAGTGACTGCACGGGACCAATGCAGAGTTGGTGCCAGCCCTCTTCGTAGAATATCGTCTGGTAGACCTTCTTCTTCTTGGAGCCCTTACCGCCGACGCGCTGAGCCACCTCTTGGACGGCCTGCCTGTTGCCCACCCAGGCAACGAGGGCACCCACCCTGGACCTGCCCATGACAAGGGGAAGGAAGGTCCCTCGGGTCGCCAAGTTGACCGGGGTATCGTCTTGGAAGACGTCCTGGGTCTTGCCCGCCTGCTTGCGCTGAATGTAGCCAGCAGCGAAGGCCAGACCAATGCCCAGCGCCAGGGGGATTAGTTGCATGAGAGACCCCAGAGGTGTCGGTTTAGGAGACGGTAGACGCGGAAGACCTTCTGCTCGCCCACAATGAAGCCAATGCCGGTTTGGTGGACAGCGGGGTTAGCCGCGTGCCACAGGGTATTGGGTCGGAAGCCCACAATCAAGGCGTGTCCAGGCCCCCCATTGGGGGGACCTACCACCACGATATCCCCCGGCTGCATGCTGTGGTCCCTAACCGTCCTGGCCTGGAAGCGCCTCTTTATATTGAGCATGGAGCGGATCGCACCTCCCCTGCTGTGCATGGCCGCGTCTTGGGGAAGGGTGGCAAAGTTGGTTTGCGTGGTCTGGAGGTTGTCTAGGACTGAACAGACGAAGCGAACGCAATCTACCCCAACCTTCTTGACTTGCTGCCCGTGCATATAGGGAGTGCCCTCCCAGGACAGTATTTCCTCTGCTAGCGCAGCGGCAGCGCGCAGGTCCGCAGAGAGGGCGTGCCCTTGGAGTCTCAGAGGCTCCCATTTATATCCTTGGCTGGAGTAGCGGACCACTATTGGGTCTCGACCACAGGCAGATACGCAGGAATGGCGAACCCGTAGCCCCCGAAGAACTCTTCGTTGTCCCAGCGCCCCCTGCATACTTCGATTTCCTTGGAGCAGCCGGGGTGGACGATCACGGTCTGACCTACCCACGAAGAGGGGGGGCGTCTCGCCAGGACGAAATCGTCAGGGTCCGTCCCGTCCCATTCCCGGATCAGCAGACGAACACCCTCGCGCTCTATCCAGCCCTTGCGGTAGGCAGTGTTAGCCAGCAGTCCTCCGGGGACGGAAGGGACAGCGATCCCGGAGATTTGCGCGCCCTTTTGGGAGATAGAGACCACCGTCCCCACTTGAAGCTGGGGGGTGGGGTCGTAGAAGCAGCCGTTGCCCGTGAAGGGGTGGGAGCAGTGGTGGTTGGACGGTATGCCACCACTCGCCCCCAAGCGCTCCTTCAGAGTCTCGAACCTCAGCAGCACTCGGTCATTGCGGTTGGTGGAGTGCCTAACCGCGCTGTGAAGCTCTCCGACGTATAGGGTCAGCCGGTCCGCTGTGGGGTTGCCCGACGCGGCAGAGGTGAACTCCGAGACGGTCACGCGGACGGGGGCTATCGGCTCTCCGCTCGTAAGAGAAGCCGTGAAGGAGTCCAGCGGCAAAGTCATTGTCGCCTTAGACTCCTTGAACGTGCCCGAGTTCTCAGGCAGCCGCAGCGTTAGGTTGGGGGTCGGGGCGTGCAGTATTCCGTTGCTTGATACCTCGTGAGACCAGTTGGTGTATCCCAGTTGAGTCAAGGGACTGCCAAAGGAGAAGGCAACAAGAGCGTATGACTGTTTGTTAGAAGCCTCTAAAGCTGTTGTCACTGGATCGGCCACCTTGCAGCGTAGTAGTCAAACATGAGGTTAGTCAAGAAGTCACTACCTTGCAAGGCCGCCTGGGAGGTTTGGTAGTTGAAGAAGATCAATTCCCCAATGGTCAGCTTGCTGGCAGGGGATCCGCCGCCAGGCCCTAGGCCGATCCTGACCGTGTCAATGCCCACAGGGTTAGGGAACACTGTCCCGTCTGCGAAGCCTCGGCCGCCGAAGAGGGTGTCGTTTACCCCCGTGGTGGGGTTGCGTATTCTGCCGAAGATATTTCTCTGGAAGGGAACCTGATTGACGTCGTCGAAGGCAGTCAAAAGGCCAGCGAAGGGTGCAGCAACCTCGTAGGCTTTGTCCCCAGGGGAGTAGTCAGGCAGCAGCCCGAGGGTGTCTCCTCCCATGACAGCCGAGCCCGCCTCCTTACTCTCGACCCGGAGTGCGGGATCTGTGGTCTGAGGCACGACAGCGTTGGCGCCTGTGAGGCTCAGCGAGAAATAGTTGCCTGGCGCAGCAGAGTTGTAGAGGGCCATGACGGTGGAGGGGAATATCTCGGTGTCGATCTCGAACACCCCCATTATCAGCATGGGCACGCCGAAGAGGGGAGCCAGCCCTTCTAGGAACTGCCCTAGCGCCCCGTCGAACTGGACACCACCCAGGCCGCCAAAGGCGCTGGGAATAAACGTCGGCTGGAGACCTCCGACAGCCTGAGAGACCCCTCCGTGGGTTCCGAACTTGTCGGCCCATGCAGAC
>Ga0114918_10002926_pt1 | contig 15152 bp, 13 predicted proteins | sample LantaG_FD_87015 | JGI IMG/M metagenome (GOLD analysis project Ga0114918, IMG submission 87015) | Deep subsurface microbial communities from Baltic Sea to uncover new lineages of life (NeLLi) - Landsort_02402 metaG | ecosystem: Environmental > Aquatic > Marine > Oceanic > Sediment | place...
ATTTAAATACCAATTAATTAAATTTTGGCTCCAAAACAAAGCAATAAATGTTCCGGTTATTAAAAATGGACCAAAGGGAACCTGACTCTTCAGTTTCTTCTTACCTAAAATTATTAATCCTATTCCTATTATAGCACCAATAAAAAATGCTGAAAACAAGGCCACTAAAATATTGGGCCAACCTAAAAATAACCCTATAAGAAAAGCTAAATTTACATCCCCAAACCCCATACACTTACCTTTGGAAAAAACCCATATTAAAAAGAAAAAACCTGCCGCTCCCAGAGCACTCAAGAAAAAAGACCAAAAACTAGAATTAACTGCTTGAAAATTATAAATTAACTGATAAAAAAATGTTATTCCAATCAAGGGATAAATTACTTTATCCGGAATAATATAATGCTTTAAATCATAAATAAATATAATAACAAGGAAAGATGAGGCCATTAGTAAATAAAGAAAACGAATAGAAGTTAAAAGATTAAGAATTGAAAATTGCGAATCTCCAAATTGGAAATTCAAAATTAGAAGAAACAGTAAACCAGTGGTTATTTCAATTAATGGGTATTGGAAAGAAATCTTTTTTCCACAGTAACGACATCTACTTTTTAAAAATATAAAACTAAAGATAGGGATTAAATCAAAAAATCCTAACTTATGTTTACAATGCGGACAAAAGCTTCTTCCCTTTAAAAAGCTTAGTTTATTTTCCAGACGATAAATAACGCAATTTAAAAAACTGCCAATAAAAGTTCCCAATATAAATATGATTAAGTAAATCATAAACATTTATTTATTTTAACAAAAAATTACCCAGAAACAAAATCCTGGGTAATTTAAAACATTTATTTTAACTAATTTTATCCTGTTACAGTCGGACAAACAAAAGTAGCACCATCACAGCATAATGTGGCACCTGGATCGGTTGCAGTAAATCCTGCCACTCCTGTGGCATCAGCACAATACCAATAATCATCTTTAGCATTTAATTGGGACCAAATACAAGCTCCTTCTAGTTCAGTGCCTCCATGTATTCCCTCTACATCTTCACCCTCCGGATTATTCGTCGTAATTTCAGTCCAAATTGTAATCATATCAACATGGTTTTCATCAAAATCTTCATAAGTCCCCTCGTTCGCTCCTATATAGGTCATTATTGTTCTGGCTTGACCAATAGCTGAAATAACTCTGGAGTCCTTGGCCTTTTTTGTAGCACTAGGAAAACCAATTAAAACCACCGAAGCTAAAATTCCAATAATTGCAATTACTACTAAAAGTTCAATAAGTGTAAAACCTTTTTTCATATGTTTAATTATATAATTAAAATAACTTAAATATCTTCTCGACCTTTTAGTTTATTCTTTTTTTATCTTTAATATATTTTCGGCTTTTTGAAAAAAAAGTCAACCCCCTAAATATTTTATATTCCCATGCCTCCACTACTAAGTTGGTACAAGGGCACAAAAATGGAAATAACTAATATCCCCACCATTATTCCTAAAATAATTATCATCACTGGTTCAATAATTTTAGATATATTATTAACAAATCTCTCTATATCACCTTGATAAAAATCTACTACATTTTTTAAAGTATATTCTAATCTTCCGGTATTTTCTCCGGTGGAGACCATTTGAACTAAAAAAGAAGGAATTTCTTTTGGATATCTTGATAAAACCGAACTTATTGTCTCTCCCCTGGCAACTCTTTCTTCTGTATTTCTGATAATTTCTTCATAAATTGAATTACCAATTATTTTTCCGGTAATTTTTAAAGCCTGAGTGATAGGTAATCCTGCGGCTATAAGAACTGACAGATTTTCAGAGAATCTAGAAAGATAAACCTTTTTATTAAAATCTCCTATCATTGGTAGCTTTAATGATATTCTCTCATAAAATTTCTTACCTTTTTCAGAATGTTTTAAATATTCAGGGATAAGGAATAAAGAAACAAAGAAGGCCGCTATTAAAATCCAACCACCTCCTTTTATAAAATCGGAAAGAAATATGATAGCTTTTGTGGAAGCGGGTAATTCACCAGATAAATCTTTTAGAACAGCTGTCATACGAGGAACAATATAAAACATTACCAACCCAAATACAGCTATAGAAACTGTAATAACTACGATGGGATAAATCATTGCTCCTTTAATCTTGGATCTAAGATTATATTCACTTTCTAAATGTTCAGCTAAATAATTTAAAGAATCCGCAACTTTTCCTGAGGCCTCTCCAGATTTTATACAGTTTACATAAAAAGAATCAAATATGTCTGGATATGTTGAAAATGCTTGGCTTAAAGAGCTACCTGTTTCTACCATTTCAGCAATTTTTAAAATTTTCTCTCTAAATTTCTGATTTTCTACTTGAGAAACCTGACTTCTCAGTGCCTCGACAGGAGATATAGCTGATTTAAGCATAATCGAAAGCTGACGGGTAAAAATTGTTATATCTTTAAGTGAAACTTTTTTGGAAAGTATATCTTGTTGAAAAAAACTTAATTTTTTTGTTTCCTCAAGAAAAGTTACATAAAATCCATATTTTTCTAAAACGTTTAATGCTCCTTTTTTTGAAAAAGCTTCAATCATTCCTTTTTGAACTTTCCCCTCTTTTGTTCTTGCTTTATAACTAAATTTCATAATTATAAATTTATTTCTTTAGGCGACTTATTAAATCTTTAGGGTCTAAAGAATACTTTAGTGCTATTTCTGGGCTAATTTTTTTGTTTATAACAAGATCATGTAAAGATTGGTTAAGAGATATCATCCCATCTTCCCTTGAAGTTTCAATAACAGAGGGTATCTCATGAATTTTATTTTCACGAATTAAATTATTCACTGCCGGGTTAGCAAACATTATTTCGCAAGCTGGAATAAATCCTCCTTTAATCTGGGGGATAAGTCGTTGAGAAACTATTCCTAAAAGAGAACCTGTTAGTTGAGCCCGAATTTGATTCTGCTGGAAAGAAGGAAAAACATCAACAATCCTATGGATAGTTTGGCTAGCTGAATTTGTATGGAGTGTAGCAAAAACTAAATGTCCTGTTTCAGCTGCTGTTATAGCAGTAGCTATTGTCTCTAAATCTCTCAACTCCCCAACCATAATCACATCCGGATCTTCCCTCAAGGAAGATCTCAATGCTCTCGAAAAACTTAATGTATCATGATAAACTTCTCTTTGGTCTATAATAGATTTACCATCCTTAAATATATATTCAATCGGATCTTCAATAGTAATTATATGCTCTTCTCTATTATTATTGATCTCATTGATTAAACAGGCTAAAGTTGTTGATTTTCCTTGGGAAGAAGCACCAGTAATTAAAACAAAACCTTGGTTGGCCTCACTAAATTTATGCACAATAGACGGAAGATTAAGCTCTTCAATAGTTTTAATCTCCGCAGGAATTAATCTAAAAGCAATACTGATAGTTCCTCTTTGAAAAAAGACATTGACCCTAAAACGGGCGATGTTATCAAAATTATAAGCAAAATCTATTTCTTTTTCTCTTAAAAATTTTTCCTTTTGTTTTTCATCCATTAAGGCGAAAGCCATATCTTCAGAATTTTGAGAAATTATTATTTTTTCTTTTTCCAACTTAATCAACTTTCTAGTTATTCTCAAAATTGGCTTATGCCCAACTGAGATATGCAAATCAGATGCTTCTGCTTCAATAGCAATATCTAAAAGTCTTTTTATTTGGACTCCATAATTCATAATTTTAATTTAAAAAAACATTATGATTTTATTTTTCTTCAGTTACTCTTATTATTTCTTTAATCGTAGTAATTCCTTTCAAAACTTTTAATATACCATCTTCCTCCATTGAGATCATCTCTTGATTTCTGGCTTCTTCTAGAATTTTTATTCTATCAGGATTTTTCAAAATTATATTTGACAAATTATCCGTCATCTCTATAACTTCAAATATTCCTATTCTACCAGAATATCCTTTATTATTACATTTCTCACATCCATTTGATTCAAAAATGTAAAGAGATTTTGGAATTTTAATCTTTTTTTGTATAGAAATAGGCATTTTTTTAACTATATCGAGAATAAATTTTTTATCATCTGCCGATGCTTTCACTCTTTTTTTGCAAAAGGGACAAAGTTTTCTTACTAATCTTTGACTCATGACGAAAGCCAAACTAGGAGGAATTAAAAATTGTTTTATCTTCATATCAATAAGTCGCGGGATAGCATCTGAGGCATTATTAGTATGGAGCGTAGAAAGAACTAAGTGTCCTGTTAAAGCGGCATGAACAGCTAGTTCTGCTGTTTCTTCATCCCGGATTTCACCTACCATAATAATATCAGGATCCTGTCTTAGAATCTGACGTAATCCTTTGGCGAAGGTATAATTGATCTCTGGTCTAACTTGAGACTGATTAATTCCAGCCATAAAATATTCCACAGGATCTTCCAAGGCCACTATATTCACTTTCTCTCTATTTAATATCTTTAAGAGAGAATACAATGTTGTTGTTTTCCCAGAACCAGTAGGACCAGTTAATAAAATCATCCCGAATGTTTTCCCCAGTGCATTTTCGATTTTGATAAGATTTTCTTTCTCTAATCCTATCTCCTGCAAAGATTTAATTCCTTTATTAGGGTCCAGTACCCTTAACACAACTTTTTCTCCTAATGTGGTCGGAAAAGTAGAAACACGAAAATCAATGTTTTCTTCTTTAATTTCGGCTGAAAAGCGACCATCTTGGGGAATTCTCGTTTCGTCAATTTTTAATCCACTAAGAATTTTTATACGAGCAACAATTGACGGATGAATTTTTAATGGCAAGAATAACGTTGAATATAGAATACCATCTAATCTGTAACGAACTCTTAAGTTATTTCTCATTGGTTCAATATGAATATCTGATGCTTTACCTTCAACAGCCTGCTTTAAAATCACACTTACCATTTTTATCATTGGAGCTTCTTCTGTTAATATTTTAAATTTTACATTTTCTTTAGGTATTGTTTCTTCTTCTATTTGAGTTTCTAATATCTCCAGTGCCTTTTTCATTTCCCTTTGCGGAGCTCCGTATCCTTCAATACACTTTTTAAAATTTGATAAAGTAATTAAAAAATATTTATAAGAAAGTTTATTTTGTCTAGCCAAAAATTTTAAAGCTTCTTGGGTTTGATTATTCTCAGGATAAACCATTCCTACTTCAAACCCCCCTTCTATCTTTTTAAGGGGAATTATACTGTAATGCTGGGCTAATTCTTTAGGAATTAATTCTAAAACTTTTGGAGAAATTTTTGAAGCATCAACTTCTTTAAGAGGAATTTTTAATAGTTTACTCTTTAATTCAAATAAAGCTTTTTCGGAAAGAATATTTTCTTTTAAAATTATTTCTTCAGCCGTTCCTTTCTTTTCTTTAACCTGATTTTCTATATCGGAACCCTTCTCTTTTTTTATTATTTTTTTTTCTATTAATATTTTAATTAAATCCATATCTTGAAACAATAATCAAATATATCTTATTTTTAATATGATTCAAAAGGGTTTTCGCGACCACTCTCTTCTGGTTCAACAATTTCTTCAAAAAGTATTAAATCTTTAATCTCCGGGTTCTCTAACGCTTGATAATCAATTTCAATATTTCTGAATATTTCGGAAGGCGCTAATCTAAAGATATTATCTTTTAAAATAACCTCTTTCCAAACAATAAACAATCCAATCATTATTAATATAAAAATTAAATATAATAAAATTTTATTTTTTGATTTTTTTTCTTCCACCATAGTTTGAAGATTTTATTAATTATACGAGGAGACCTTTAATAGCAGAATAAAGTTTAAAGTTTTTTCCTCTATCTTAATTGAAATATTTTCGGTCTCAATTATCCGAGAAGATTTTTCAATTGATTTAAGAAATGTTTCAAAAGAATTATACGACCCTATTAAATTAATACTAACATATTCTTCTTTAACATCTTCTTTTGATGTCTCTGCTCCTGGAGAAACTTTTATGTTTTTTACTGGAGCCTTCGCTAAACTAACACCTTTTAAAAACATCCCATTTTCCGCGCTTGTTTCTTGAAGATAGTTGAATAAAGAAGGAGAAAAATAACTATCTGGCAAAGCAGAATTAATCTTTGCTAAGTTATCTTCATAATCCTTCAATTTATCAACTGTAGTAATTATTTTTTGATGATAATTTTCTATGGACTGAATCTCTTGATTTTTAATTTCAAGTTCTTTTTTAAGATTTCCAAAATTATAAAATTCAGGCAAAATAATATAAACAACAAATAATAAAGTAATGAAAAATAAAATTGGAATTGTAAAAGATTTATTCATTTGAATTAAAACATCTTTGGATCAAGAGAGAAATTCACATTAAAGTTTACTTTCCCCTCTTTATTCAAAGAAATATTAGATATATCTAGACCTTTAACAAAATCACTTTTTTTAAGATTAAGTATTTGCTTACCTAATGTGTCAAAGTTTTCTGTCTCTCCTTCCAAAAGAACATTTTTTGTTTCTGTATTTAGCTCTAGCTCTAAAAATTTAACTTCCCTATATGACACTTCATTGATAAAAGCAAAGAAATTTGAAGTAATTTTATGTTTTTCCAGAATTTCTGAAAAATCTTTAATCTTTTTTTGGGCACTAAAAACATATCTTTCTGTGTCGTTATTCTTTTCTGCTTTAATTTTAATTATTTGTTCATTAGCGTCTTTTATGTCTGATCGAATAGAAGAATTTTTAAATCTTAAAAAAACATAATATCCTCCTAAAATAATCAGAAATATCAATGATAATAAAAACAAGGTATTAATAATAGAAGATGTTTTTATTTTTTCTTTGGGTATTAATTCTTGAATCATAAATTTATTTTCCTACTCCTCTCAAAGCTAGCCCGAGAGCTATAGCAAAGGAAGAACCTATCTCATCTAAACGGTTTTCCAAAAGAGGAGGATAGGAAATATTAGAAGCGCGAAAAGGGATCGAAACCTTTATCTTTTTCTTTAAAAAAACCTTAAAATATTCTTCTAGTCCTAATATACAAGCAGCACCACCAACAAATATTATATCTTCAACTTTTTTTCCACTGGATTGATAAAAACTATGACAAACATTTTCCACTTCTTTAAAAATACTATCTATTGGGGGTCGTAAGGCAAGAAGGATAGATGGCTTGTTTGGATTTAACCCAAAATCTTGTTTCATCCTTTCTGCTTCTTGCCAACTAACATTTAAAGAATTAACTAACGCTTGATTTAAATCATTAGATGAGATATCAAAACTATTGCTCTGCTCTAATAATTTATTTTCTACAATATTAATAGTAGTACTTGTATAACCAATGTCAACTAAACAAACTGGTTTTTTGCTTTCTATCAATTCAATCGAAGACCTCATTGATGCAAATATTTCTGCTTCTAGCCCTTTCAGGTTAAGGTCACATAAGATTGCTAAGTTTTGATATTGTTTAATAACATCATTAGGCACAGCAACTAATAATATATGATGTTTTTTTATTTCGCCAAAATTTTTTTTATCTTCAAGCAGTTCCCAGTCAAATGTAACCTTTGATAATGGTAGAGGAACATGATGACGAGCTTCAAATTCTATTGCTTTCGGTAATTCCGAGATTGGCATCGAAGGTAATTCAAAACTAGTAAAAAAAGTAGAAAAGTCAGGGATAGAAAGGAAAACATCTTTTCCCTTAATCCTGGCCTTCTTTAATAATTCTTTTATGATTTCCGAAACTTTGTTACTTAGTAATAAAAGATTTTCATCTCCAAAAACCTTGAAGAGGGAATCTTTTTCAGATGGAACTTGAAACTTAATATAATTTTCAATTTTAACTTTTTTACCAATACGAGAAACTTCAACAATTTTGATAGAAAAAGTTCCAATATCTATACCTATACAACTTTTGGAAAACATTTTTGTAACACCCCAACCCATAATTTTATTTTTTAGAATTTGCTTTTATACTATTGTATATAATAACATAAAAGATGTAAATAAACTATTTTTATGTCTAAAGAAAATTTAAAGATATTTAGGTTTGCTAAATCTTTATCCAGCAGATACGAAAAGTTCAAAAATATCATCCTAGATATATTTTTTCCTCGCTTCTGTCTAAGGTGCGGGAAAGAAGGAGATTGGATATGTCCTGACTGCCTTTCAACTATCAGCATCTTAGAATATCAATATTGTCCTTTTTGTATGCAAAGAGTTTTTGAAAAAACTATTTGTGATAAACACAAAAATAAAAATCTGGATAAACTTTTTTTTGCTGTTTCTTATAAAGATTCTTTGATAAGAAAAGCTATTAAAAAATTTAAATATCCTCCCTTTTTGAGAGAACTAACTCCTTACTTCTGTTACTTAATAATATCACATTTTCTTTTAATAGAGAATAAAACAATATTAGAAGATAAAAATAATTCTTTTTTAACCCCCGTCCCTATCTCCTCTTATAAAAAAAGATGGCGGGGATATAACCAATCAGAGGAAATTGTCAAACAACTTTCTACTTCTTTAAAAATTCCTATTTTAATAAATAATCTTATAAAAAATAAAAAAACTGAATCTCAATCTAATCTTTCTAAGGTCCAGAGAATAGAAAATGTTAAAAATGTTTTTGAAATAAAAAATGCCCAAGAAATTCAGGACAAAATAATATTTTTGGTGGATGATGTTTTTACTACTGGAGCCACAATGGAAGAATGCGCTCAAGTTTTAAAAAACGCTGGAGCCAGAAATGTTTTTGGCATTACCATTGCTCGTGAAGAAATTGATTAAAGATTTTCATTAATTCATGCCTTCTTCTATGCTTGCTTCTTCTATTGTTTCTCTTCTTAGTTTTATCTCTTCTGTAATCTTCCTTTCTTTCCATGTTCCTCTCTTAAACCAAATTATCGTTACCATTGCTGCAATTATATTGGCGATTGGGAATGCCATCCAAATACCTACCTCATTAAAATGAGTATAATTAGAAAGAAAATAAGCAATGGGAAATCTTAAAACCCATAAAGAAAAAATTGATAAGGCCATTGAAATTAATGTATTCCCTGATCCCCTGAATGCTCCGTTTAATGCCATTTGGATACCAATAAACCCAAAGGTTAAAGACATCATTTTGATAAACAAAGCACTTGATTCAATTGTTTCTATTTCTCCCGGAATAAAAATAGCTGAAATTTGTTCAGCAAATAAGAATGTGATTATTCCCACAATTGTCAAAACAATAAAGCCAGTTAAAGAGCTTAATTTCGTAATCTTTTCAGCTCTTTTTATTTTCCCTGCCCCAATATTTTGTCCTACCAGCGTTGAAGTTGCGATGGATAATCCTAAAGCCGGAATAATAGTAAAACTCAATATTCTACTTCCAATCCCATATGCCGCTAAAGTACAAGTTCCAAAGGCGGTAACTAAAAAAGTCATAATAGTCATTCCTAGGGCTCTTGTAGAATGTTCTATAGAAGCCGGAATCCCAATTCTAAACATCTTTTTTATTAAATCAAAATCTGGTTTTAAATTATTTAATTGCAGCTGTATTTGATGTTTCCCTTTCAATAATAAGGATATCCCAATGATTACTGCTAACCCCTCGGTCCCAACAGTAGCAGCTGCTGCTCCGGCAACGCCAAAGCTAGGAATAAATTTATAACCGAAAATAAATAAAGGATCAAGGATTAGATTTAAGAAGACAGTTCCTAAAATAATATACATAGGAGTTTTGACATCACCAACACCACGCATTAAAGATTCAAAAACCATATATGTAAACATAAAAATCATTCCTAAAAAAGAAATCTTTATATAGGCAACTGCTTCTGAAAAAACACTTGGCTCAGCTCCCATTAATTTAATAAGATGAGGAGATAGGAAATAACCGATAGCGGAGAGAATAATAGAAACAACAGCAACTGCTAATAATGTTTGATAGGTAATGTGATTTATCGCTTTTTGGTCTTTTTTCCCTTTATATTGAGCAACAAGTATTGCCCCCACCATTGCTAGACCTCCACCAAAAGAAATAATAAGAAAAATAATTGGAAAACTTATAGAAACAGCGGCAACCGCAATGGTCCCCAGTCTGCCAACCCAAAAAGTATCAGTTATTTGATAAGCTGTTTGTAAAATGTTGGCAAAGATAATGGGGATGGAAAGCTTTATTAGAGATTTTAAAATAGGTCCTTCCGTTAAATGATTTCTTTCGGACATAATAATATATAATCAATTTTATTTGGGATAATTTTCTTAAAACAATAAAAGAACAATAATGTTCTTTTAACTAAAGAATAAACTTATATGTTCTGGCGGAGGGGGCGAGATTCGAACTCGCGAGTCCGTTAGGACGCCGGTTTTCAAAACCGGTGGAATAAACCGCTATCCGACCCCTCCAAAGTTGATAAAGAAGCAGGGTACCGTGAAAAATGTTAGAACTATAATTCAGCAGTCAAACAAGTATATTTATATGATTAATTTAAGTCCACAATCCTAATTTAGCAAAATAAAAAGACTTTTTCAACCTTCGTAGATTTTTTAATTTTTTCTTTAAATTATTTTTGTAGTTCTTTTTATTAAAATACAAAGCCCTCATCCACACTGCAAATGCAAAAGAGGGCTTTTTATCTAAGGGACTTTTTAAAAAAATTCTAAGGACTTATTTACGAAAATTTTTGGAAATTACAACTTCAGATGGACAAAATGTCTTTTCAAGGACTTTTTTTATGGCCCTTGGATTCTCAATCCAATGTTGCATTAAATCACTCGAAATCTTAGGCATATTTTCAGCAATCATAGCAAGTAATTTGGCCGTCTGCCCATCATAAGTTTTGGTTTTCGTCGTCATTAACGTTTCCTCCTTTTTACTAGAGGGCTGCTTCAGCAGTCATAGCCAGAAAACACCGAGGAATATCAGTATCTTTTGGCTACAACTGCTTTTTTACGAGTATTCCTATATTAAATTAAAAAGAACAGCTATTATTATACACCAAGATATTAAATCTGTCAACGTAAAATGAAAGATCGAAAGGTATTATTACCAAGTAGGTCTTTTTATTTAAAATAAAAATTGCCCTGTGATGGGCCATTTTTATTGCGGAGGAGGTGGGATTCGAACCCACAAGACCCGTAAAGGGTCACACCTTAGCAGGGTGTTGGAATACCATTATCCGACTCCTCCTTTTGTGACAATCATACTCTATTTTTTATATCTTTTCAAATGTTTTGGATTATGTGAGTTAACATCAGCAAAATATTTTTTAACATCTTTCTGAGAATCGATTCGAACTTCTTTTCCATTTCGTGTGAATCTTGGCTTTAATCCAATATCTCTAAATATATAAGCAACAGAATAAAGAAGTGGCTTGGAATAACTTGTAAAAGAAATCTTTTTATAATTGTAAATCTTATTATTTACTTTGTAGCGATGAGTAAAAATACATCCATCCGTATCTATAAGACCCCTTAAACAAGCAACTGAGTATAATTTTTTTTCTTTAATCCAATTAGGGATATCTACCTGTTGTTTAATTTTATTTCCTTGTTTTAGCCCAAGATTATCTACACAAAAACAAACTAATTTGGTCCTAGAAATATAATAGTTAGTTGTCAATTCTTTTTTTCTATTATAGACACCTACATAAACATTAAATAATTTTCTTATTAAAGTTACTACAAATTTACCATAATCTTTATCATCATATTTATGAAGTGTAATACTAATTTGATTCTTAGAAATACATCCATCGCCTAACATAATTCCCACAAATTCTGCAAGATTTTGTGAATAGCGTGGCTTAGTAATTGACTTATATTTAGTAATAATATTGGGTTTATACTTTCCTTCGCGTTCCCACCATTCATACCATTTTTTCTTTCTGTATTTGGGGGTTCCTCCGACCCTACCATATTTTTTAAATACAGCTATTCCCCCAGCAGATGATCCTTGAGCCACATACCAATAATCATTTTTGATTTCAACATTTTTAGGAAATGCAACTTTAGTCTTTTTACACAATATTTCAAGTGATTTTAAACTAATTGAAAATTTTCCTTTTCGCCAATCTCTGATCGTTCTTTCTGAAAGATTACAAAAATCAGCAGCTTTTTTTACTGATATTTTTAAAAAAATTTTATTGATAAACTTTTCTCGTTCTTTTGTCGAAATAAAAACTCTCATAACGATTCTGCTATGTCTCCATAATATCACTTAAAAGAGAAAAAACAACTTTAAAATTACTATAATCTGTGTTATAAATAACATAATAAAAGTCCCCATAGCTCAATGGATAGAGCGCAGCCCTGCGGAGGCTGATATGGAAGTTCGACTCTCCCTGGGGACACAAAATTTATGCAATTAGACACTTCCATTCAAAATATTCCCCGAGTAGGTCCAGTTTTTTTGAAACGGCTTAAAAAAATGAAAATCAAAACTATTGAGGACCTGCTTTTTCATTTCCCTCATAGATATGAGAATTTTTCTAATATTCGTCCAATTTCTAAGATTAAAGCCAATGAAACTTGTTGTTTACAAGGAAAAGTTTTAGAAATAAAAACTTCCCGAACATGGAAAAAGAAAATGTTTATAACTGAAGCAATTGTCCAAGATAAAACAGGAGCTATAAAAGTTGTCTGGTTTAGCCGACCATATATTTCAAAAACTTTGAATAAAGGAAATTGGGTCTGTCTTACGGGGAAAGTCAATTCTGATCAGAATGGCTTTTTTATTTCTAATCCTGTTTATGAAAAAATACCAGAAATAAATAATAAATTATTTGTAAATGGTTTAACCCACACCGGTAGAATCATCCCTGTTTATCCTGAGACTGAAGGATTATCTTCCAGATGGTTGCGTTATATTTTAAAGCCATTGTTAGCTCAATTCAAAAATCAGATTCTCGAAGTTTTACCTGAACAAATACTTAAAAAATACAGTCTTATTCCACGTAACCAAGCTATCTGGCAGATTCATTTTCCAGATTCAATGTCTTTAGCTGAAAAAGCAATGAAAAGATTCGTTTTTGAAGAGCTTTTTTTAATTCAAGTTTTTATTTTGAATGAAAAACTCAAGTTAAACAAAGAAAAAGCTCTCCTAATCCCTTTTAATGAAAAAATTACCAAAAGATTTGTAGATTCTTTGTCGTATAAATTAACAGATGCTCAAAGAAAAAGTGCCTGGCAGATTTTAAAAGACATGGAAAATCCCAGACCCATGTCTAGATTATTAGAAGGAGATGTTGGTTCCGGAAAAACAATAGTAGCCGTAATTGCCGCTCTAAATGTAGTCAAAGCTGGCTATCAAGTTGCTTTTATGGCCCCCACTGAGATATTGGCTAAACAGCATTTTCAAGAAGTTTCAAGATTATTAAGACCCTTTAAAATTAGAATTGGATTTTTAACCGGAAAAGAAGACAAAATTATTTCATTAAAGCTAGAAAATGAAACAATTGAAATATCTAGACACAAATTATTAGAAAGAACGAAAAAGGGAGAAGTAGATATTTTAATTGGTACCCATTCTTTAATTCAAGATAAAGTAAAGTTTAGTTCGCCGAGCGAAGGAAAGAGTGGCGGATTAGGACTTTGTATTGTTGATGAACAACATCGTTTTGGAGTAGAGCAAAGAGCAAAATTAATTCAACGCCCTTCATCTGATTCTAAAAAAAGAATTATCCCCCATTTATTATCAATGACTGCTACTCCCATTCCCCGTAGTTTAGCTCTTACTATTTATGGAGATCTTGATTTATCTATCTTAGATGAAATGCCCAACGGGAGAAAAAAAATAATTACTAAAGTTGTCCCGCCGAAAGAAAGGGATAAGGCATTTGATTTTATAAGACAACAAATTGAAATGGGAAATCAGGCATTTGTTATTTGCCCCCGAATAGAGGTTTCAGAGAAAAAAACTAACTCCAGTTGGAATAATGTCAAAGCCGTGAAAGAAGAATATCAAAAGTTATCTGAACAGATTTTCCCAGATTTAAATATAGAGATGTTGCATGGAAAAATGAAAACAAGTGAGAGAACAAAAATAATGAGAAATTTTAAAAATAAAAGAATTGATATCTTAGTTTCCACGTCTGTGGTTGAAGTAGGAATTGATATTCCTGATGCTACGGTAATGATGATTGAAGGAGCAGAGAGATTCGGACTGGCCCAACTACATCAATTCAGAGGAAGGGTAGGAAGATCGGATATCCAATCCTATTGTTTTTTACTTGCTGATTCATCCTCCCCAAAAACTCATCAAAGATTAAGAGCAATAGTTAAATCAGAAGATGGATTTAAATTATCTGAAAAAGATTTAGAAATTAGAGGACCTGGTAGTTTATATGGAGCCAAGCAATGGGGAATTCCTGACCTAGCCATGAAGAATTTTCAAAATATTCCCCTCATAGAAAAAACAAAAAACTCCGCATTGGAGATCTTGAGACAAGATCCATCTTTAAAAAAATATCCCTATTTAAGGGATAAATTAAAATCATTCCAAAAGAAAATTCATCTAGAATAATTTTTTTTAACTATAAAACTATTAAAATTAATCCGAGGGGGTAGGACATTCTTCTTGGGTTTCACAAGAGTCATCTCCATCGCAATCATAAAATCCATCGGCACAAACACAAGTTGGAACACAAGTTTCACAAGAATCATCAACACAAGTATTCTGACACTCTCCTGTCAGATTTAAACTTATATCACAAGAAGTTATACCACAAGTTGTGCAATCAGTTCCTGTAGCTTCTTGAGTTTCAATTGGCTTATCATCTTCTACCCCACATTCATTTGAATCTGTACAAATTCTAGTTTGGTTAAATACCTCTCCGCAAGCAAATGTTTCTACTAACCCTTGCCAGTCACTACATGTCCATTTAGAAGCGCATACTGGTTCCGTAGAGGTTGCTTGGGTTGTAGTTGGAGTTGTTGTTGCTCCTGTTGTAGTTGCTTCAACGCAATGATCAATTATCCCATCACAATCATTGTCTACCTCATCATCACATATTTCCGTAATCCCAGGATTTATATTAGAGTCATTATCATTACAATCACTATTATTAGATACATAACTATTAGGTGGAGTACAAGCAGATTGGAAATTTGCATAATATCCATAACCATCACTATCTCCGTCATAATAATAATTAATATATTCACATTCACTGTTAACACCCG
>Ga0114918_10002927_pt1 | contig 15151 bp, 31 predicted proteins | sample LantaG_FD_87015 | JGI IMG/M metagenome (GOLD analysis project Ga0114918, IMG submission 87015) | Deep subsurface microbial communities from Baltic Sea to uncover new lineages of life (NeLLi) - Landsort_02402 metaG | ecosystem: Environmental > Aquatic > Marine > Oceanic > Sediment | place...
ATTTATGGGATTGCGATATGGTAGCCAGCCTCTCTTTCAGTAGAGCGGTTTTATAAATATTAGCGTCCCGCCATTTGGACGAGTAGCTCAAATTAGAGAGCGGAGGAAACATAAGAAACTCAAATGCTGGGTTAAACAGCCTCGTCCTTTCTGGAGCTGTAGCCAAATTGGTAAGGCACTACGTTGTCAGCGTAGCGATTTGCGGGTTCGACTCCCGTCAGTTCCGCCAGTTTTGAAAAGTCAATGATCCTCCATGGCACAATCGGTAGCGCAACTGGCTGTTAACCAGTAGGTTCCTGGTTCGAGTCCAGGTGGAGGAGCCAAATTTATGGAGGCGTAGCCAAATTGGTAAGGCACTACGTTGTCAGCGTAGCGATTTGCGAGTTCGAATCTCGTCGCTTCCGCCAGATTTAAAAATGAAAAAGGAGAAAATATGAAACCTCTTCCAAAATGTCCTGAATGTGGATTTGATCTAGATGATATGGGCAAATATTGGTATTGCACTTCTTGGAATTGCGGAAAAGAATGGCTCAGTAAAAAAACTTTGCTTGGAGTAAAGTTGAGTTCCAAGATGCAGGAAAAGCTTATTAAGAAGCATGGATAAGGATTTAGTAAGCCAAAAGAGCGGGTTTAGGCAACCGCATCTCGTCGGTATCCATTCCGTCAGGATTAGTGTAAAACTTGTCGCACGTTGGGCTTTTTAGGGAAGCTTTCTTAGTAGCCTGTCCCACCCTTTAAAGGAACAAACTACCAGATTGGTGAGAGGCCAATATTATGTAGGCCAAGCATGCTGGGAGATGCGCTCAACCGGGTTTGTTGAGAGAGTCGGGTTCGAACCCTGAGGCCCGCTCCACCTTTGTTTAGCAGTTTGTTTTTGAGGTAAAATCAAAACTGCCAAAATGGTGAGAAGCCAAGATTTTTGAAAACGAATGATCCTCAGTAGCTCAATTGGTAGAAGCGCCTGGCTGTTAACCAGGAGGTTGTAGGTTCGAGTCCTACCTGAGGAGCCAAATTTAAGGAGATGAAATATGATAGATTTTCCAGATTTGAGACAAATTGATGAATACGATTGCGGAATTACAACCGCACAAGCAATTTTAGCTTATTATGGATTTAACTTAAATCATACGGAGATTGCGAGAAAGTTAACAGTGACTAAAGATGAAGGAGTCTATCCGAGTTCTTTAGTTAATCTGTATAGAGAGTTAGGATTAGAAACAGATGCTTTTTCTAATTCTTCAATTGAAGGTCTTAAAAAAAGAATTAGAAGAGGCTATCCAGTACAGATACTGATACAAGCTTGGCCCGGATTGAACAAAGAAAAGAATTGGGAATCACTAGATAGAGATGGGCATTATGTTGTTGCAATCGGCATGAATGGAAGAGGAGTGACATTTGAAGACCCATATATTTTTGGAAGAATGTTTTTAAGTTTCGAGTCTTTAGAGAAGAGATGGCATCACAATTTTTTCGGTAATAAATATGTAGGATATGGAATTTCAGTTATAGGAGAAGAACATTGGTCAACAGATAGAGTTGTTGATTTGTCTTAATTTTGGGGCCTTAGCTCATGTTGTGGCGCAGAGCGCCTGGTTTGCAATGTAGATTAATTGGGGATGAAGCTTATTTGGTAAAGCATCGGCTTTGCAAGCCGAAGTCTTGCGAGTTCGAATCTCGTCATCTCCACCATTTTGTTGACATTACCAATATGGTTGAAAACAACAAGAATGAACCAATATGGTTGAAAATATATCGGGGTATAGGCTAGTCTGGTTAAGTCGCCTGGTCAGGGGCCAGGAAACCGAAGGTTCGAATCCTTCTATCCCGACCAGAATATCTGGGTGTAACGCAGTCTGGTCAGCGTGTCTCCCTCGGAAGGAGAAAGTCGGAGGTTCAAATCCTCCCACCCAGACCAATTTAGGGAAAGATCATGTACTGGTTAATACAATCAAAATTTACTAAAGATCCTAAGTTAAAAGAATTAGTCGCCAACTTAGAGAGAATGGAAGTTAATCATTCTTTTTGTTGGGTAGTTCCTTTTTCAGAGGATGGCTTGAACTCTGATATAGATTTAGACTCAATAGATGAGCCAATCTTCTGTTACGGTTCATATACGTTATCGAAGATAGCAGTTAAGAAAGGATATCGTCCGGGAGCATATATTAGCCCGATGATCTCATTGAACAATCTTTTAGATCACTATGGTGATGAGATGCTCAATAATGACATGGAGTTTTATGCTTTGAAGGATGTTTTGGATAATGTTCCAGATACGTTTTTCGCAAGGCCAATGGAGGATTCCAAATCTTTCACTGCTGAGGTAACGACCAAGAAAGAGTTTGGGAAATTCGTTAAAGGAATAGAGAATATCGGAAAGAAGTTTTCCACAGTAACAATGGAGACAATGGTAGCGGTCAGTAAGCCAAAGCCGATTCAGCGTGAGATTAGGTTCTTTATTGTTGATGGGAAAATTTCGACATATTCAAGTTATAAGATAGGAGATTATGTAAATTATGACCAGTTTGTGGACCAGTACATTATTGATTATGTCGAGAACATAATTGATATTTGGGGGCCTGACAGAGCGTATTGTCTTGACATTGCGATTTCTGATGGTCAGCCAAAAATACTGGAAGTCAATTCAATAAATTCTTCGGGATTGTATGCAATTGATACACAAAAATTCATACAGTCAATAAATGAATTAGATAGGGTGCTAGTTTAAAAGATAGAATACCGGTCCCAAGACCGGAGATGCCGGTTCAAGTCCGGCAATCCCTGCCATTTTATTAACAGATGGGGCTTTAGCTGAGTTGGTTTAGCATCGCTTTTGCAAGGCGAGGACACCGGTTCGAATCCGGTAAGCTCCACCAAAAGAAAGGAAGAGAAGATGTGGAGAACAAGTAATCTTAAAAGCATGGTGACAGACAAGAAGAAAGTATTTTTTCAGTATTACAGAGATGGAGAGCTTTGGTACAAAACAAAATGTGGCTTTATGTTTCCTGTTCCTATTTCAGATGTAGGTAATGCCACAATGTTGGCCGAAGATAAAGCAATCTTATTTATGAGATATATGCGTCCTCAACTGCAAAAAATGGAAGCAGAGAATTTGCAGAGAGTTCTTTCAGAGTTTGGAGAAGATGAGGAGGATATTTGTAGTTAACTAGATGGTGGCTGTGATGGAATTGGTAAACATGCTCGGCTGTGACCCGAGTGGGAGTTGCTCCTTTGCGAGTTCGAATCTCGTCAGTCACCCCAAATTTAGATGGTGGGCGTAGCTTAGTCCGGTTAAAGCGCTTGGTTGTGGCCCAAGAGATCGGGGGTTCAAATCCCCTCGCTCACCCCAAAATTTATGTATAATGAATGCGGAGTTAACACGAAAAATAAGGAGATAAGAAAATGCCAAATATGTATGAAATGATGGATTGGGATCTTAATATCGATAATGAGGTTGAAGTTAAAGAAGATACAAATCTTTTTAAAGAAAGACATTGGGTAGAACTTTATAAGAGAGGAGATTTGTCAAGAGATGAACTTTTGCAGGAATTTCCTTATCTAGAAGGCGAAGCAAATGTAATTGATTTGCAAGGCGATCAATTTTGGAGGGTTGTTGGACAGGAAAGTTACGGGAATGGCTACATTGCAACCCATATAGAATGGCCTAGCGACAGGCTGATTTGTATGAAGGACGGAGAGGGAGATAAACATGTCTTAGTTCCTACTTTTGATATCAGAAGCGTTGAGAACAGCAGACAGGATTTGGTTACCCTGTTAATTGATGACAACCGTAAGAATGTTCAAGGCAACTTGAAGCATATTTACACTTTCAGCATTAGAGGCTATGATCATCTATTCGGAATGGTTGCTTTTACAAGAGAGTCTGAGCCAGTAACTGATTTCTTTGAAAAGGTTCAAGCACTCCGGGAATGTACGGAGAGTTGTTTCAAATCATATTAAGGAGTTCAACAGAGCAAAGGTAGCTCTGAAATAAACCGCTGAAAGCAGCATTACACCTAGCTGTTAGTAGGGAAAAACGTAGGCGGAATACTTACCATGTCTGAGTGAAAACGCGGTTTGTCAGACATTGAGTCCCCATCGTCTAATGATAGGACGCTAGGTTTTCATCCTAGAAATGCCGGTTCAACTCCGACTGGGGATACCAAAATATATAGATTCCCTGGTCGTACAATGCCTAGTATGCCAACCCATTGAGGTTGGAGATGCAAGTTAGAGTCTTGCCCTGGGAGCCAATTTAAGGAAATTGAAATGACTGAACAAGAAAGAAAACAAAGAAATTATGATGTTGTAAAACCTCATTTGCCAAAATTGGCAGAACTTATGAAGGGCCAAGATGAAAAATTTATATTGGCCATGCAAGAGGTATTAGATTACTATATGTTGAACGAATGTGGGGCCTTCCCCAAAAGATGAATATGTCCCAGGAGACGGCGTTGGGTGACTGTCACCTGCCTTTCAAGCAGGACCGCTAAGCGGACGGGGGTTCGATTCCCCTTTGGGATGCCAATTTAAGGAGTTAGAAATGTCAGGATGGATAAACGTAAAAGATCATTTGCCATGGGATGGAGTTGAAGTACTAGTATTTCCTGGTCCTTTTAGCAGAAGTACTAGACTAGGAGAGTATTACAAGGGATATTGGATAGTTGACGGTGAGGATTATGCCAGCGTAGAATTTTGGCAACCAAAGCCAGCAAATCCAAAAGAAGAATTTGAAGTAGTAGAAGATTTCAATCAAAATTATTGATGGAGAAGAATAATGAAAGTCAAAGAATTAATTGCAAAATTGCAGGAAGCGGATGAGAATTTAGATGTTGTAATGAGCGGCTATGAAGGTGGCAAAGAGGATGTTGAAGAGATTGAAGTTATTAAAATCAAAAAGGATGTAAATACTGAATGGTGGTACGGAAAACACGAGGAAGTAACGGGAAAAGGAGAATACGATTGTAAGGCAATTAATTTATGTTAAATATATCGAGAAGTAGCTCAATCTTGTTAGAGCACCTCCCATAGGGGGAGAAGATTGTTGGTATCAAATCCATCCTTCTCGACCAGTTTTGAGAAAGCATTAATGAAAGGAGGACGAAAGCAAATCGAAAGGGAAATTTGAAAGCAAACGGTAACAACGCTTTGAGCTATACAAACCGTGAGTCAGAGGAAGGGTCTGAACAGGCTGTTTGCAAGTAGAGCCAACTGAGTAAATGAGCGAGTAGGAATTTCAGTAATTAGTGTTAGTATCCCTGCTGGAAGCATAGAGTTATGGTGTAACTGGCAACACGCCCCGCAGCACAAAGCGTTTAGAACGGGGTAATGTGGGTTCGAGTCCCACTAACGAAATGCGGAAGGCAGGAACTATGGGTCCGTCGTCTAAGCGGAATAGGATTTCAGCCATGACACTTATAGTTACAGAAGGCTGAAGATGCAGGTTCGAATCCTGCCAGACCCGCCAAATTAGAAAGGGATTTAGAATGATAAACTCGATGGTAAATTGCAACGAATCTAATGTAGAAAGACGAAAAGAGCATAAGCCGGCCGAAATATTCAAAATCCGTTGTCTTAAAAAGAGAAAAGTGACTGATAAGGAACTACTCGAAGTGTTGAAAAAAATATCAGATCCGATTGTTTTAAACTAAATATGGCCCTGTCATCTAGTTGGTCTAGGATGCAAGCCCCTCAAGCTTGTCACGCCGGTTCGAATCCGACCAGGGCTACCAATTTAAATAGAGGAAAGAAAATGAACAATGAAGTTGTGTTAGATTCAGCAGAAATAATCTTAGCTGCGAATGCGGGTATATTAAGACAAACTGAAAATATTCATAGAAAGAGGCAGCCGTATCATGGCGCTACTGAGAGCGATTCATGGCAAAAACATGTTGAAGGGTGCTTGGGAGAGAAAGCGTTTGCTAAATGGGCGGGCCTATATTGGCCAGGAAAAGGAAAATTTAGAGATGCAGATGTGGGTATTTTTCAAGTCCGTAGAGGTCAAGAACACCATTACAGATTAATATTACATAAAGAAGATCATGATGATCAAAAATATTGGCTAGTTACTGGTAAAAATGGAACCTATATAATACAGGGTTGGAATTGGGGCAGAGAAGGGAAAAAAGAAGAGTATTGGAAAGACCCCGGAACAGGTAGGCCAGCTTATTTTGTCCCTCGATCTATTCTTCATCCAGCAGAACTAAGTTAATTGAGGAGAAAATGATGATTTATTTTGAATTCAAACAAAAATTCAATTTGAATGGAATATGGAAAGATAGATATGGCGTTTTCTATAAAAGAAATGGAGAATGGGTTGGCCCATATCAGTATCTATTCGACAAAGACACTTTAACAGATGAAGTTCTGTCAAATATCAAAAAGAAACTAAAGTCTCAAATAAAAGTTGCGAAGTTAACTTTTGTAGAGGAGTAAAACATGGATAGAGAAATTGATGAAGTATTTTTGCAAGATCCAAACAACAACTTAGATGATATAACTGGCAGAGAATTTGATGATAGATTTGACAAGTTTTGTAAAGCCAATAGCATTTCAAAAAAAGATTGTGAAGGATGGGCATCAGATTTTCAGATGTTTTTGTATGAAAATCCAACATTTATTATGGGAGCGGAACAAGCTAGGGTTTTGAATAGATTTTTCGTGTATTAGAATATATGCACCGGTAGCTGAGTTGGTTTAGCACTTGACTCTTAAATATAGGCCAGTAGCTCAACTGGTAGAGCATCCGACTCTTAATCGGAAGGTTCAGGGTTCAAGTCCCTGCTGGCCTACCAAAACTAAAAGAAAGGAAATGAAATGATGCGAATAACAACAGTGAAAATGATTGAAGTGCAGGATTGGGATGCTCTTGTAGAAGAAACTTATGGCAGACCATATTCGTTTCAACAACAGGACGGCTGCAAGAATAGAGGAATAGAAGAAATTACAGTTTCTTCCGAGGAAGGCTATGATTACGAAAATGACACTGTTCCAGAAGTTGTAAACCACAAAGATATGGGGGTTAGTTTCGCAGCATGGTTAAAACGTGATCCAAAACAGCCATTGTCAAATGAAGAAGATGATTGCCGTGAGGACCAGTGGGCAATTGACATGTGGTGGGAAAGAAACTTCTATCCAAGTGTGGAAATGATTGCAAATGATCTGCACAAGAAAGGCTTACTGGAAGCTGGAGAGTATACCATCAACATCGATTGGTAAATTTAGAAAGGTATAATTACAATGGCTTTAATTCCTTACTATGGTTATTATGGAAAGCATACAGAAAAAACAGAAGAACTGAAAAAGGAATATTTGACAACAATGTCCAAAGGTGCTAAAGAGAAGGCAACCTTAAGAGATGTTGAGAACGCATGGTTCGAATATAGATCTTCATGGAGAGATGGGTTTTCGGAAGATTTATTAAAGTATGGAACTTATGCGAGATGGAGAGATAAAGTTATAGTAACAAAAGAGCCTTACTTTGATGGGTGTTGTAGTTGCCATATAAATCCGCCCTGTTCTTATTGTGTAGATGGCGGATATTGTGAAGAGCACGAATGCATGAGACGGGATTGTTTGTGTGAAAATGAAGATTAAATATGGTCTCGTCGCCAAGTCCGGTTAAGGCAACGGTCTGATACACCGTTATTCGTAGGTTCAAATCCTACCGGGACCACCAGTTTTAAACAGGAGTGTAAAATGAAAATCTTAATGGTATTCGTTTGTTTGCTCATGTCTCTTAGTCTTTGCGCTGAAGAGCCTAGAGTAAAAGGATTGCTTGACGGGTTAGGTTTAGACAGCGAAGTATCGAAAGAGGAAATGAATTACACATGTGATCCGAAACCTCCACCGAAACCACCGGCTCAGCATTCTGGCGCTGAAGGAGTACCGCCTTTACCTCTTCCTGCTGTTCCAATGCGCAGAACAGAGAAGAAGAATCCTCCTAGACCGCCTGTATTAGTCACAAAAATAGTGACTGACAGAAAATCGGATTGGGCAACTAATCCGCACGATATAGAGAATTTACTCAAATGGATGTCGAAAGAATTAGGAGTTAATTTCAGTTCTCAGAATAGAACTCTTAATGACATATTGAATATAAGAGAACAAAGAAGACTTGCGGAAGTAAAAAAGTAATGGGAGTATAGCTCAGTCTGGTAGTAGCGTTACTCTGATAAAGTAAAGGTCGTAGGTTCAAATCCTACTACTCCCACCAAACAAGGAGATGAAAATGGCTTTAATTGAAACATTCGGACCCAATCACCATTGGCTGACTTGTGAAATTTGCCTTGGATATATTGCTGTTTGCATGGCGAATCCTCCAAGGTGTGGTGGTATTGATTATGATGAAAATGGTATAGCAAAAGCATGTAGTGGTAGAAAATGGTCAGAAGTCGAAAAAGAATGCGATGAAGAACACAAAAAAGAGATCAAGGAGTATGTTGAAAAACATTTCAATCATTTAAAAGAGATTTATGGGCAGGTAGCTTAAATGGAGAAAGCAGACGTAAAAAACCGATGGTTAGGCACGTTTCTCGTAGATTCGGGAGCATTAAGTAATCTAAGTAGGGTAAATATAGCAGCGTTGTTGCGTTCCCTGAAAGGATGTAGCCAGGGTTTGTAAAGAGGGTTGTTGGCGGTGCAATTAGTAACGAGAGTGAAAATTGTGCGGGTTGGAATTACTAGCCAAGACACACCCGGTTTCCCAAAAGGCTTAAGTTATGTTAACGAGGGTTCAAATCCCTCCCTGTCCACCAAAATGAAATATGTAGGGGCGTGGTGTAATGGTAGCATCGAAGACTCCAAATCTTCGGATCGCGGTTCGAATCCGTGCGTCCCTGCCAAATTAAGGAGAGAACAATGCATTATGGTGATGAGAAACAAATAGACGAAAATTATCTTGATATAGTTGTCTATAAACATGGAATCGCTGGAGAAAGCGATGACAAATATGAGATTATGATAGAATCAATTCAAAATTGTCAGTATATTCATCCACGTTATTTAACAAAACTATTAATGAGTTTTGAATACATGTTCCAAGATGAGATAGAGAAATTGGAATTTGAACAGTTTATTTTGATGAGAATAAAAGACACAACGGGATATGGGGATTTTGAAATATTCTGGTCTATGCCGGTTGACGACATAAAAGAAGGAGACCTTTTAAGCGATTTCAATGGATTACATTAAAAGGAGATGAACATGAATACTGTTACTAGGATTGGCGCTGAAACTGAAGCATTAGAAAACAAATATCCTCAATGGATGATCGATGCTCATAAGATCACAAAATCCACCATTAAAACCAGAACATGTTCTTTTGATGAATGGGGATATGACGCTGATTGTGATCCATTTCAAGTTGTCATAACCGCCTCAGGATGGAAAGCAAAAATCTTAGCATTTTTGTTCAGAATTCCGCCCTGCATGTTTTCCTATTCAGACGAGCAATGTTGGCCGAAAAAAGATCTATATAAGAAAGTAGGTAGGCGATTATGGGAAGTTTTGTAATTGACACTGGACAGAGAATGTCTAATGAAGAAAAAGAGTATTGGAAGAATTATCACTTGATGCACAACCATCAATGGACAAAAGTCATTGTAGAGTCTGCTGACAGAATGTTTGAATTAAGAGACGTTGATAGAAAAAACATGGTTGACAGAATAACTGAAGACAAATTAGTTCCAGGTGAAAGAGTTTTGAGAATCAATACTGCTCTTTCTAAAAATTCTATTACTTTGTCTCTTAAGAATATAAAGAAATACGGTAATTGGAAAAGAACCAGGACCACACTCCTGAATATGATCAAGGAAATAGATGAACTCGACGTTGAGAGCGGTCCTACGCTCGAAGAAGTAGAAGAAGAAATAAAAAGATACAGAGAAATAATTTCCTAAAAAGGAGTTTCTTGGGAGTATAATAAATAGTTAGAAAACCGCTTGATAGCAACTCGGCTATCGGCAAACCTTCTTGTTTCGTTTTTTGGTTGGCATATATTGGATATGCAACGCTTCAGAAATGAGATACTTCATATGAAAAAACAAATAAAGGAGAACATATGAGGCATTTAGAACCGGGTTAAAGTTTAATAAGAAACTTTCTTGTTTCGCTTTTTGGTTGTTTTCGGACAACGCTTCAGAAATGGGATACTTCACATTAAGCAAAAAAATGCAGGACAATTAGTGCCTGCGAGGTTTGAAAACAAACAAAGGATTTTGACTGTAAGAGACAGTCATGTTATAAGCCGGGGTAGCTCAATTGGCAGAGAAAAACTATCCTCGTTTCGCGTCTTGGTAATTTAGGTTACTCTTCAGAGATGAGATACTTCATTTATTTAGACATAAAAGGATGCAGGTTCGAGTCCTGTCCCCGGCTCCAAGTTTTAAGGTCCGATTAGCTCAGATGCATAGAGCGCTCCCCTCCATGGGAGAGGTCGATGCTTAGCAAACATCATCGGGCACCAATTTAATATTCCAGGGTAGCTCAATGGCAGAGCGGCTAAAATCTCTCGTTTCGAGTTTTGGTGACCTAAGGTTACACTTCAGAGATGGGTTACTTCGCATTATAAGCGGCAAACACAGGTTCGAATCCTGTCCCTGGGACCAATTCAAAAGAAAGATTGAAACATGAATGAGAACTTTATTGAAGAGTGGAAAACATGTCAAAAAGATGCCTTTGCTATAAGTAAGTCAAAAGGTTTTTATGACAAAGAGAGAAATGACGGAGAGTTAATTGCCCTTATGCACTCTGAATTATCAGAAGCGCTAGAGGCTCTCAGACATGGAAATCCTCCCGATGATAAAGTTCCAGCATTTAGTGGCACAGAAGCAGAATTAGCAGATGTAGTTATTAGAATTATGGACTACGCTGAATATAGAAATTTGAATTTAGCTGAAGCAATTCTTTGTAAAATGCAAATGAATAAAACTCGCCCACAAATGAATGGCGGGAAACTGTTTTAGGAGAAATTATGTCTATTGGAAGATATTTTAAAGATTTTGCATCTATTCAAGATATGATTAATGATCTTGAGGAACAATCAGACCATCTGGGACAGATCGAATGCTTTGACATATCTCTCCATGAAGAGAAGAGCAAATTTGGGATTATCTTGTCTCCAAGAAGGAGTGCTGAAGGAGATACAGTATGTTTATCTACAGGAGATAATGCTGTAGGAGTTTTTGAAACTCGTAGTGCTATGGGCCATAAATTGAATGAAGTTTTGGCCGAATTAAAGAGCAGAGATTATAAAACGACCTGTAAAGGTCTTCCGCATATTTTGGGTGAGTAGCATAGCGGCCAATGCGCTAGTCCTACAAACTAGTTATCGCGGGTTCGAGTCCCGCCTCACCCACCAATGGGGTACGAATATACGTTAGTTGACCCGAAGTACAAGGGACGGAAGGCATTCCGATTCGTGTCCAATTTTAGATCAGGGTGTAGTGAAGTCTGGTATCACGCTTGGTTTGGGACCAAGAAATCGCAAGTTCAAATCTTGCCATCCTGACCAGAAGGTCGAAGGTTCGAATCCTTCATGCCCGACCATTCCCCAGTCAACAGGTGGCGCAACGGCAACGCATCTGGTATAGTTGAAAAACACTATTCGGGATTTTTACGGGTTCGAATCCCGTCCTGTTGACTATATTACTCTCCGACTGCTGGTGCTACCTGTGTCAAATAGTCAATGATCTGTCCTAATTGCTGAACTTGACCCGCTGCATTTGGGTCTGCGGACAGCATATCTCTCTTCTGCATGAGCGCATTAACCAAATTCGCGAATTGTGCCTGGACGCCTGCTTCTTTTTCCATCGTCTCTGTTTGAATTTTAACTGTCTTCATGTTTGTAATCCTATCTGTTGTTGTATAATGAAACTTAGCTATGCATTCGTTCAAGAATTTAGATTTCATTCATATTTATCTGCATAGGAGAAAAAAAAATGGCACGTTCTTTTAATGAGAAACTTACTGAAGAAGAATTAGCTGAAAAGATTTGGAACGCTTGCGGCTCCATTAAAAACGGCTATTATCAAGATGGTTATCTTCAGGAAATGGAAGATACCAAATGCTGGAAAACTCAGAAGAGAGCAGGAGACTGTACCAGCTACGTTGAAAAATGTTATATTGCGAGACTTCCTCTTATTTATCTAGAGGGAAAAGTAGAAAAAGATTTAAAGAAAGTAGATTTTGATTGGGAAAATTACGAGTACTCTCCTGGCGAAACTTACTGCGACGAAGATGACATTGGCGGATTCCATACTCTTGAAAATGGATTGACCTATCTTGGAGTAACTGCTGGCGGAGATTGGGAATGGCCTTTGTTCTTTATCATTTATTGGGACGGTAAAAAACTCAGAGGATATATTCCTAAGAAAGGCAATGTTTGGAATTCAATAACCAAAACTGCATATGGGAATGATTGTGGTGAGCCAGAAGATGTTACTGATCTTGCTGACATTAAAAAGAAATTCCCAAATGAAACAAAAGAAATCATAGATGAATTGAAAGAAGATGGAGTGGATGTTGTATATGATCCAGAAGATGATAGAAATTTAGATCACTTTGAACATCTCATTAAATTTGATTCCTGCCTACTTGAAGAAGATATTCTAGAAAGAATTACCTATAAAGGAGAGTGAAAATGGACTTATTGATTATGTATTTGTGTACGGCATTGCTTTGGGGAATCTTTTGTATAAGGATGCAGAATAAGATTTATGGCGGTCCTTTGTGGAAATATGGCTTATGTCTTACTTTGAATTTTATTTTTTGGCCGATATCTATGATTATCGCAATTGCGAGATGTCCTGTAGTACCCTTAGCCAAGAAGCCAACAGAGAACCCAAGGAAAAGCGGAGATATATACGCATGAATTTCTTTAAGAAAATATGGAGACGGTTCTTCCCTCCAAAGTATCCTAGAGCACATGAAATCAAGGTTCCCTTATTCGATATACCTCCGAATCCTACAATAACTTTGAGTAATATCAAGGCTAGGCGCTTCTTTATTGTTGATAGAAATCAGATAAAAGATATGGATAGAAGACTGAAAAATGAAGATAGAGATATATTCAATAGGATCTCCACACCCCTGACTGAAAGAGATTTGATTCTACAGAGACATCAAGCAGAAATATCAAGGGAGTTGGTTTATGGAACTTGATCTTACAGATGAGGATATTAGAAGAATGGCTGAATCATTAAAGAGAAAACTAGAAGAAAATGAAAAAGCCAGAAAAGCATATGTTGATTCAGGACAATTCGATGAAGATTACAAGCGTATTTATGATTATCTTGAGAGACACGAAAATATTGACAATGAATCTTTAAGATATGGAGTGCAACCAGATTTCGACATGGAGGAATGCGAATTTTCCAGATTTGTTGAAGCCGTTGAATGTAGAACGCCTGATGAGAATATTTTGCCAGAGTTATGGCATGATTTTTTTGGAAAGTACTGGACATGGGAAGGAATCGTCTTTAGGATAGCTCATGGACAGGGGACAATGTTACAAGCATGGAATGAGGAAGCTCATGGACAAAGATTTTCAGAAGAAATTAATAGAGGCGCTGAAGCCTCTGAGTGACGGTGTGAAAATAAAACCAATTGGACCCCTGAAATCTAGGCGTCCTTCTGGGGTGAGATTCCCCAGGAAACAGAAGAGATATAACACTCCCGTTTTATGAAAGGGCAAGAAAATGAGTGATGATGATTTCAGAAGTGCAGTTACACAGCATGTTGCAGAGGGTGGATGGTCTAGTATCAGTGCCTTTGTCGATCTCGTAGATATTGAGACATTAAGGAACGAATTCTATTATCTAGATGACGAATTCGATTATCTAGATGACGAATTCGAAGATGAAGAGTTCGAAGATGAAGAGCTAACACAAAAGGAAAACAATATGTACACATATAAATTTGATGATTCAGAAAGAGAAGTTGAACTGCATATAGTTCAAAAAGATATTACTACCATGAAGGTAGATGCCATTGTTAATGCAGCCCATGAAAGACTAATGGGTGGAGGAGGAGTAGACGGAGCTATTCATAGAGCGGCTGGTCCCAAATTAGCCCAAGAATGCAGAGCTATTCCAGAAGTTTCAAGGGGATGCAGGTGTCCAGTTGGAGATGCTCATATTACTGCTGGGTATTACCTTCCTGCTAAGCATGTAATTCATACTGTCGCTCCTAAATTTGCTGGAAGTATTACAAAACCTAGCGATGAAATAATGGAAGATCTTTCAATGTGGTCTTCAATGAGAGAGCTTTACAAAGATGCCACAGAAGGAACAGACGAAGATTTGGCTAGATGTTATGCGAATTGCATAAAATTAGCAGGAGAAAACAATATTGAATCAATTGCCTTTTCCTCGCTTGGAACTGGTGGACATGCCATTCCAATTGAAATTGCTTCTCCTATTGCTATTAAATCAGTTATGGACAATCTAAAACATGCTTCTTCTATAAAGCAGGTTTATTTTGTTTGTTTCAGCAACAAGGACTTTGATCTTTACACTCAGGTAATGGAAGATATTACTTAAAGGCAGAAATATGAGCATTGACAGAGCAATAAGAAGATCCTTTCAAAAAAAGTATGACAATGGTTGGGAAGAATTCCCAAGAATGTTTTGGGCAATCGACCTTCATGGAGTCATACTGAAATCCACTTACAGAGAAGCTTTCGGTGAACAAGATCTCAACAAAGACTGCATCGATGTTCTCCGTTGGCTTTCCAATCATAGCAATATGAGCATAATTCTTTTCACTGCAAGTAATCAATCCTACATTGATGAGGTCATGACCTTCTTTAAAAAATTAGGAATTCGCTTTGACCATGTTAATACTAATCCAGAAATACAAACTAAAGGCTTTTGCAATGTTGATAAAAAGTTCTATTTTGACATTCTAATTGATGACAAGGCGGGCTTCGAAATAGATTCGGATTGGTCTTTAGTCAAAGACACTCTAATTGACTTAGAAGAATGGGAAAAAGTCAATGAAGAAAAAATGATTAGTATTTGTGCATGGTGTAGAAAAGTAACAACAGAAGGGCTAACAGAAAAGGATATTGGTAAACCTGGATATGGAATTACTCATGGTATTTGCGAAAAATGTGCAGAAACTGCTTTTGCAGAAATAGAGAAATTATGAACAC
>Ga0114918_10002928_pt1:5000-15147 | contig 15147 bp, 6 predicted proteins | sample LantaG_FD_87015 | JGI IMG/M metagenome (GOLD analysis project Ga0114918, IMG submission 87015) | Deep subsurface microbial communities from Baltic Sea to uncover new lineages of life (NeLLi) - Landsort_02402 metaG | ecosystem: Environmental > Aquatic > Marine > Oceanic > Sediment...
GCCTCCCCGACGTGGAAGCCGGACGAGAAGCCGCCGTGGTAGCCGCGGGGAAACGTGACGATGAAGGCGCCCGCCTCCTGGGTCGCCCGGAAGACGGGGACGCCCGCTTCCAGCAGCAGGCGGGGCGAGAAGATGGTGGTCTTGTCCGCTAAAGCCGCAGCGGCGGCGGCCCGCGCGCGCGCCACGCCCGCTGCCCCGCCCCCCGCCGGCACGCCCAGGACGGCGCGGGTGTAGACGCGCTCGGCCGCCAGGTCCTCCAGCGCGTCCGCCGCGGAGGCGGGCACGCCGTACCACACCTTCGGCGACCCCGCGTGCCCATAGTTGATGGAGGACAGGTTATGGTCCTCCACGTGCCAGGCGAAGGAGGCGTGCAGCATGCCGATGTAGAGCATGGGTGTGGTCACGCCCGGGACGTCGGGGGTCGACGCGGTCAGGCAGCCGGGCAGGCGGGCGAAGCCGCGCAGATTCCAGGGCGAGGCGGACAGGGGGCAGGTGGGACCGTCCGGGGCCGGGGAGGAGGCACCGCCCTCCGCCGGCCGGTCCAGGAAGAGGGAGCCGTGCACGTTGTCGCCGTATGTGACGGACCGCGTGCGCCGGTCGCCGCCGCCACCCCCGCCGCCGCTGCGGTCGCCGAAGCCGGCGTAGCTGCCGCCTCCGCCGTCCCCCTCCCGCGCTTTAGCCAGGGCCGCCCGGTCGGCCGCGCCCGCGTCCGAGCGGGCCCGCCACAGGTCGGCTTCCACCACCCGGACGGGCGGCATGGCCAGCGTGGAACCGTACACGGACCGCGCGTACTTGGCGGCCTCCGCCTCGTAGGTGGCGAGCGTGTGCGGCTTGCCCACCTCCCACCAAATGGCCGTGTTCAGCGGGCGCTTCCAGGTCTGCTTGGCGACGGGCTGGAGGCGGGTCTTGAAGGTGGGCGAGGGGTCCAAGGGCGTGGCACCCTCCACCTCGCCGCGCATGACCTGTGAGGAGAGAGACGGGGGTGTGGGTGAGATGGGGACGAGGGGAGAGAGAGAGGACCGTGGACGGCGCATCTCTTCCTCCACCTCCTTACCTTGTCCAGGGGCAGGCCGGCAGCGGGGAAGGGCAAGACGACCTTGCAGATGCCTGAGGGAAGGAAGGGGAGAGGAGAGTGTGAGGGCGGGAGCGAAAGGTCGGGTCGAAGAAAGCGGGCGACGGTCGCAGGCTCTTTTGCTCTCTCTCGCGCGCTCCCTACTCACCATACTGGGACGCCTCGGCCGCGATGGATCGGATGTAGCCGATTGGATCGGCCGCCTGCTCCCGGGTGGGGTGGTAGGTGGGCGCCTCCGGGATGGCGCGCACCCAGGCCGAGTCGGCGGCGGAGGCGCACGCGGCCGCGGCTTTCTGCGCGGGTGAGGAGTAGAGAGAGAGGGGAGAGAGGGAGGGAGGGAGTGAGTGCGACTCATCGACACGTGCGTGGGTGCACAGCATAGGCCTGTGGGGTGGTTTCGGGTGCCGAGGGGCCCGAGGCGTGCCCGTGCCGCCGGACAGAGGGGCGTGCGCCGTCGCCGGCGCGGCCGGCCGAGCGGCGTCCGCGCCTCCATCGCCCCCGCTTTCTCCCGCTCTCTTTGCTCTCTCTGCCATCCACCCCACCCAGGACCGGGGGCCGCCCGTCCCGGCCTGGCATCCCGCCAAGCCATCTTTAAATGGCCTTTCCCCTCGGAAAGGCTGGTGCACGCGGCGGCAGGTGCCGGGCCCGCCCCCCCCTACGCGGACCCCCGGTCCTTGGTCTCCGAACTCGAATGGGAAAAAGAAATAACGCACCGCCCGCAGGATGGCCGCCGCCCGGTCAGCCTTGGGGCTGCGGCTGCCGCCGGCCTGGGCGGTGGTCGCCGCCGCCACGGCGGCGAGCGCTCGTTTGGTGGCCCGGTCCTCGGCCGCCATGAGGAGGAGGACCAGGTTTTGGTGGGAGTGCGCGTAGGGCCTGGCCGCTGTCGCTCTCCCCGCTCTCCGCTCTCTCTCTCTCTCTTCACACTCACTCAGTTCTGGCGGCCGCCCGCCGCGCCCAGCAGGCCGAGGCCCAGCGCGCTCAAACAAGCCTGCATTCGATGAGGTCAGCACCCCTCGGCCAGGGCACCTGCTATACCGCGCCCTCCACCTCGGGCCGCGGGGCAGCGGCGGCGGCGCCCAGAGCGCATGCCGCCGGCCGACGCGCTGGCGCGGCCGACCTGGCCGGCCCGGCCGCCGCCGCTGGTGCCGACCGCCCGCCACCGGTGCCGCCGCCGCCGCCGCCCCGACTCCTCTCCCGCGCGCCGCCACCGAGGGAAGATGCTGCCGCCACCGCCACCGCCTCCACGATCCCCCCCTTGGCCGGCGTGCCTCCAACATCCCTCCCCCGCCACCTGGCCCTCATCCTGGACGGCAACCGGCGGTGGGCGCGGGCGCGGGGCCTGCCCGACCGGGCGGGCCACGCGGCCGGCGTGGCCGCCCTGACCAACGCTGTGGCCGCCTGCCTGGCCTGGGGGGTGCCCGCCCTGACCGTGTACGGCTTCTCTGTTGAAAACTGGGGGCGTGGGGCGGGGCCGGCCGTGGGCGTGTTGGGAGTGGCCGCCGCCGCCGCGCGCGCGCACGCGCCGGCCCTGGCCGCGGCGGGCGTGCGCCTGCGCTTCATTCCGCGCGGCCTGACCAGGCCCCGACCCCTGGCAGAGGCCCTGCGGGAGGCGGAGCGGGTGACGGACGCAGCCCTGGCCAAGGCCGGCCGGGCAGACGCCCCGGCCCTGTACCTCAGCGTCGCCCTCTCCTACAGCTCCCGGGCCGACATGGGCGCGGCGGCGGCGTCCCTGGCCTCGGACGTCGCGGCGGGACGCCTAGACCCGGCGGCCGTGGACGCGGACGCCCTGGCGGCCCGCCTGTCCACGGCGGCCGTCCTCCCGCCCGCCCTGCAGTTTCCGGACCTCATTCTGCGCACGGGCGGCGAGCGGCGGCTGTCCAACTTCCTGTTGTTCGAGGCGGCGTACGCGGAGCTGGCCTTCCTGGACGAGCTGTGGCCGGATGTGGGGGTGGAGGCGCTGGGGGCCGCACTGCGCGATTTCGCGGGGCGGGAGCGCAGGTTTGGCCGGGATTAGAGAGAGAGAGAGAGAGAGAGAGAGCATGTGAACGGCAGACCCCTATTGAGGCAACGCCTCCTAACCCCTCCCTCGCACACACACGCTGCCCCGCGCCGCCGCCGCCAACTCAGGGCCGTCTGCGGGTGACTGACCACCTGCTGGGACGGCTGGAGCGGACTTGAGGCCCCCCTGACCACCCGCATTTCCCGGCACCCTCTCTCTCCCATCGGCGGGCGCCAGCACGTGTCCGCCACCGTCGAGTACTTCCCCCGCCCGTGCGCCCTCTCTGAGAGGCTTCAACGCCAAACAATGCGGGCCGGATTGCTGATCCTGGTGTCGTTGCTTGCCCTGGGTGGAGGTGAGGGAGCAGGGCTAGGGGTGCGTGCATGCGGCGGACGCGACCGGCGGCAGCGAATTTGGCCGGGAGCGCGGCTTCCTCAACCTCCCCCTCTCCCCCTCTCTCCACTCCAGATGCCGCCTGGGACGCCTCGTCCCCGCCCCCGCCCCCCTCCTGGGCGCACCCCTCCCTCCCGGCCCCACCCACCCTGGCCTCCCCGCCCCACACGCCGGACAGCGTGGACGGCGCGGGGCGGAGCATAGGCTACAACGGCCGCAACGTATTTGCTCTGGCCGCCCCGGGCGCGCCGGCCGACACTGACGTCCCTGCCGCCGGCGCCTGGGCCACCCTCCCGGACGGCTCCCACCTCCTGCGCCTGGCGGTGAGCACGCCCGGCGCCCCCTCCCACGTCCTCTTATTTTCGACCGTAGCTCTGCCGCCGGGCGCGACCCTCCACGTCTGGGGCTCGGCCGCGGACAAGAGCGAGCGCACCTGCTCGCGCGCCTGCCAGGCCTTCCGCCCTGGCGCGCCGCCCTTGGCGGCCGGCCCCCGGCTGACCACGCTGGAGCTGGAGGGCGAGACCGTGACGCTGGAGGTGACCCTGCCGAAGGAAGGAAAGCGGTCCGACGTGACCCTCGCCCTCGCCCGGGTGATGGCGGGCCTGGGCGGGATGGGCCTGGAGACAGCGGCCGCCGCCCTGTCCAGCAACGCCTCGACCTCCTCTTCCGCCCCCTCCTCTCGCCGCCTGGCCGCGTACACGCAGGGCACTCAATTCGATTTTGGCCTGCTCCAGCAGCGCATGGACGCGACCGCACCCTGCACGCCGGCCGTGACGTGCGCTTTCCCGGCCCTGGCACAGCCCGCCGCGGCCGTCGTGTCCATCTACGCAGTCAACCTGGCGTTGGGCGCGGTCGCCCTGTGCACGGGGACCGTGATTGTGGGGCCGCTGGGCGCCAAGTACCTGCTCACCGCCCACCACTGCCTGGCGGACACCGCGGCCGTCTCCTCCTTCGAGTACTGGGTGCTGGCTTTCAATCACGAAGCCAGGTGCGGGTCCCTGCTCGCCCCGCCCGCCACCCAGCTCATGCAGGGCGCCCGCCTGCGCTTCTACGATTCGGCGGCCGACGTCCTCCTGCTGGGCCTGCCCTACCCCGTGCCCGACCGGTTCAAGCACTACCGGCTGGGCTACGACGCGAGCCCGGGCGCGGTGGGCCTGAAGGGCGGGGCCTACACCATCCACCACCCGCGCGGCAACTTCAAGCGCGTCTCCTTCATCAACGACACCTCCCGCCCGCCGCCGGCCGGGCCCGACCCGGCCAATGAGACGGCGGTGCTTGCCGCACGCGCCCGCACAGGCGTCGACTGGGGCGGCATCCGGACGGCCTTCACCGCCAGGCCCTTCCCGGCAGGCGAGGTGCAGCCGACCGACGCGACGCACGTGGCCGTCACCTACAGCGCGGGCGCGACGCAGGGCGGGTCGTCCGGGGCGCCCCTCATCGATGCCGTCTCCGGCCGGGTCATCGGCGTCCTGTCCGGCGGATTTGCGTCCTGCAAGGTGCCGGGCTCGCCCGACTACTTCGGCCTCCTCAGCCGGGCGCCGGGGCTGCGCCAGTTCCTGTCCAGCCGCCCGCCCGCGCTGGCGCCGCCCAGCAACGGGAGCAGCGCCGCCGCTCCCGCCCCGCCCCTGTCCGCCGAGCTGGCCGACCAGCTGGTCGCCCTGGCGGACGGCAAGGTGGTCGTCGACTGCCTGCAGGGCTCCCCCCCACCCAACCACGGCCCAACAGTCGGCTTTTACCCTACTTACCTAGCCTTGGGCGGGAATGTCACCTCCCGCACATTTGCCTACTTTCTGTCCGACCCGCCCTGGGCGAACGAGACGATCCGGTTGGCCATGACTGTCGCGACGGACGTGGTGGGAAATGTCATCGCCGTCAACGGCACGTCCTCCAACGCGAGCGCCATCGACAACCGGGCCGCGGCGGGCGTGGTGCTGTCCCGCTACGAGGACACCTTCACGGCGTCCGACTGGGATTCGCAGGAGCGCTCCATCACCGTCACCCTGCCCCCCGCCGCGTCCGCGGCCCTGTCCCCGGGCGGCCTGGCCCGGTTCCGCATCATCTTCTCCCTGACTGCGGACGTGGACCCCTCCTACGCGGTCGTCAACACCCTGGCGGGCGTGGTGCAGGCGGAGCGGGGCGGGTGGGCGGCCGTCCAGCCGCGCGCGTGCACCGGCCTGCCTTGTGCGTCGGTCGACCCTGGCGCCCGCGCGCCGGCCGGCGCCAAGGCCGTGTTCGAGTATACGCCGCCGTACCGGTCCAGCGCCTCTGTCGTGCTATGCCTGCAGCCTGGAGTCCTGGCGACGGCGGCCGTGTCCGTGTACGTGGACCGCAAGATAAAGTGGTCGACGACGCGCGACGCGTTCGGCAGCCCAGACTGCGTGTCCATTCTGGGGTACGACGTGTCGCCGGGGGTGCCGGCCTCTGTCGTCGTGTCGGACGCGTTTGACCTGGCCGCCGTCCTGCCACTGACCCTGGTCCGGTCCGTGGAGCTGACGGAGGAGTGGCGGGAGGGCGGGGTCGCGGGCGGGAATGGAACAGCATCAGGCAAAGCAGCCGCGCGCGCGGCGGCCACGGACGCGGTGGCGTCGGCTGCGGCGGCGAGCGCGGCGGCGGCGAGCGGGGCGGCAGACACCGCACCGCCGGGCGCGGCGCCGGACGCGCCGGGCGCGGCTTCCACGGCCGCCACCGGCGTGCCCGCGGCGGCACCGTCCCTGGCGGCCAGCGGCAGCCCGACCGCGCCTGACGCGGCGTCGACCGCGCCCGCCCTGGTCGCCGCAGCCGTCGCCGACGCGCCCACACCCGCGCCGGGTGCTGATGCTGGTGCTGTTGCTGCATCGCCGGACGGCGCCAAGGCCACGGCCACGCCCGCACCCCCGCTGCCGTCCTGGCTGACGGGGTCTCGGTCGGCGGTGACGCGGGAGCAGCTGGCCGACCAGCGGGGGGTGGTCGCGCCCTGAGATGATTGATTGATTGATTGATTGATTGATTGATTGATTGATTGATTGATTGATTGATTGATTGCTGTGATTTGTAGACTATTTTAGACGTGTGGTCTCTCTCCCGGGCTTGCGGGGGTTTTGTGTAGGTCCGCTTAGTGTGCGGTGCGCGTGTGTGTGAAAGTGGGGGAATGAAAGTCCTTTTCACGCGCCCTCACACCCTCGCCCCATCATTTCCATGCGCGCCTCGCTCTCTCTTCCCTCTCTCGTCCTCCTCAAGCACGCGCTCCTCGCCCCGCCCCACTCTCCCTCTCCTTCCTCTCCCACCTTCCTCTCTCCCGCCTCACGCCACGGGCGTCGCCTCCAGGTCAAACAGGGACGCACCCGTCACCAGGCACCGCCGCATCTGGCCCGGCGCCGCGGCCGGGATGCCGGAGCCCGCCTCGGGTTCGCCCAGGAAGACGAGCGGATCGACGTCGGGCGCGTCCCACTGCGTCCGCCCGACCAGGGCCCCGTCCTCGTCGTACCCGTCCACCAGGACGTCCACCTCCGTGCCCACCAGCCCCTCCGCAAAGGCGGACCCCACGTCCTGCTGGAGGGAGACCAGCTCGTCCCGGCGCGCCGCGCGCGTGTCGGGGTGGACCTGGTCGGGCAGGGAGGCGGCCGGCGTGCCGTCCTCGGAGGAGTAAGCGAACGCACCCATGCGCTCAAACTTGAAGGCCCCGCAAAAATCGACCAGCTCCCGGTGAGCAGCCTCCGTCTCGCCCGGGAAACCCGAAATGAAAGTGGTCCGCAGGGCCAGGCCCGGGATGCCGGCCCGCAGGCGGCCCAGCAGGCCGTCCGCGTGCGCCCGGGGCGGCCGGTTCATGGCCAGCAGGGTCAGGTTGTGGACGTGCTGCAGGGGCATGTCCACATACTTGCACACCTTGGGGTTGGCCGCGATCTCCGCGATCAAGGCCTCATCAAAGTAGGAGGGGTAACAGTACAGGAGGCGGATCCAGTGGAGGCCTTCGAGGGCGCCCAGCTCCCTCAACAGCGCCGCCAGGGACACGCCGTCCGCTTTCAAGTCGGAGCCGTACTGGTTGGTGTCCTCCGCGATGAGGCACAGCTCCTTGACGCCGGAGGCGACGAGGGAGGCGGCCTCGTCCAGGAGGGGCTGCCAGGGCTTGGACCGGAAGGTGCCGCTGTCGGTGTGTGGATGACGGGGAGGAGGTTAGGAGGGAGGGGGGGGTGAGCAAGCGGCCCACTCGTCTGTTTGGGTGTCCGCGCTCTCGTCTCTCTTGTCGCGCCGCACCCCCCCAGAGGAAGAGCTTCTCCCTCCCTCGGTCTCCGTCTCGGAGTAGGCATCCCGCACACGCACACGCACAGCGCGCGCGAGAGAGAGCCCGCCCCGACCAAAGGAACAAGGAACAAGGAACCCGCGCATCGGAAAAGAAGGGGAAAAAATGGGCGCCGCGCCGTCGACGCCGGCCACCGGCGCCGCGCCGCCGGCCGCCGCCACCCTGACCACCGCCCAGGCCGCCGCTGCCGCGAAGGCCCGGCCCAGTGGGGCGGCGACCGCGGCCGCCAAGGTAAGGAACAAGGACAGGGAAGAGCGGGCGGCGCGGGGCGCGAGCCCCGACGCCGCCTCTCTCAACCCGGCGCCCAGCGCGAAGGTGCCGCCGGCCGAGAGCGCGCAGAAACTCTCACCACCGCCGCCTCTCTCTCTCTCTCCACACGCCATCCAACAGGACACGCCCACGTCCGCCGGCGCCAAGCTGTACAGGTTCGCGCCCGACCCGGCCTCGCCCGCCGGCGGCGCCTGGGAGCTCGTCGCGGCCGACGTGCGCCCCTTGTTTTTCGACGCGGCCGAGGACGAGCGCGGCGGCGCGGCCCGCCCCCGCTGGCGCCTGGAGATCGGCGACCTGGAGGCGGCTGTGACGGACGAGTACGCGGCGGACGCGGGCGAGCGCCGCCTGACGGTGGCCCTGCCATCCCCGGACGAGGAGGAGGAGGGCGGCAGCGCCGGCCGCGGCGGCGGCGCGGGCGGCGGGGTGTGGGCGCTCAAGTGGCCGCCCGGCCCCGGCTTCCGGTCGTTCCTCGACAGGTACGAGCTGTGCCTGTACGAGAACGCGTTCGGCGCCTCGCCCGCCGCCCGGGCGGCGGCCGCGGGCAGCGTGGAGCGGGCCGCCTCCCCGCCCCCGCCCGCCGCGGCGGAGGCGTTCGGCCCGGACTCGGTGCTCAACCTGGGCCCGGGAGGCGAGTCGGCCGCCTCGCGCGCGGCCTGGGCGGCCGCGGACGAGGGCGGCGACGGCGACGAGGAGATGGCCGAGGACGCCCCGCCCGGCCCGGCCTCGGAGGCCCTGGCCGCGGACGCCATCCTGGGCCTGCGCCTGGGCGCGGGCGACCGGTCGTACCTGGTACGGGGCGGCGGCCGGATCGACGCCCTGGCCAACACCCCTGGTGGCGGCGTGCGGGGCGCGGGCGTCGGGTTCACCCTCACCCCGCCGCCGGGCAACACCCTGGGCGGGGGCGGCCGGTCGTCCCGGGGCACGCCCTCCACCCTGGGCCGGGCGGGCGGGGTGACGGCCGACGCCGGCGGCGCCGCCCCGGCCATCACCCCCTCCCGCCTGCTCCTGATGGACCGCGAGCGCCGTCTGGCCGCCCTGGGCGGTGGTGGAGGGGACGCCGCCGCCACCACGCCCGGCACGGGCCGGGACCGGGTGTTCGACGCCGACTTGGAGACGGGCACGGTCGTCGCGGCCTGGGCGCTCCGCAAGGACGGCGTGGACGTGGCCATGGACGACCTGGCGAACGAGTCGCGGGGCGCCCAGCTGGACGGGCGGTCGACCTTCTTGGGCCTGGCCTCCAACCGCCTGGTCCGGTGGGACCTGCGGGACGCGCGGGGCGCGGTCGCGGAGGCGGACCTGGGCGGCGGAGCCGGCTCCTCCTTGGACTCCCCGGCCGTCGCCACGTACGCGGGCGGCAAGGACTATGCCCGGGGCGCGCGCTTCACGTGCATGGCCACCTCCGGGGACGGGTGCGTGGCGGTCGGGTCGGCGGACGGCCAGGTGCGGCTGTACTCGGAGCGCACGCTCACCCGGGCGGCCACCTCCATCCCCGGCCTGGGCGCGCCCGTCACGTCCATCGACGTCACCTTCGACGGCGGGTGGGTGCTGGCGACGACCGACAGATACCTGATGTTGCTCAAAACCGCGTTCACGGACGGCTCGACCGGCGCCCGGACGGACGCCTTCCACTCCCGCATGGGGGCCTCCGCGCCCGCGCCCCGCCTGCTGCGCCTGCGCCCCGAGGACGCGGCGCGGACGGGGCACGCCCCGCTCCAAAAGGGCAAGTTCACGTGGGTGACGGAGCCGGGGCGGCGCGAGCGGTGGATCGCGGCCTCGTGCGGGTCGGCCACCCTGCTGTGGTCCTTCCGGGCGGTGCGCCACGCGCCCGCGGACAACGTGGGGTGGGGCGGGCTGACCGCCTGCACCGAGTACAGCCTCATCCCGAAAGGCGAGTCCGTCCTGGACTCGGTCTTCGTGGCGGACCGGCAGGGCGCGGCCGACACGCCGCCGCCCCGGTCGGGCGGGCGGGGGCGCGAGCAGGGGACGCCCGGGCGGGGCACGCCCGGCGGTGGCGGTGCGGGCGCCGCCATGGTCATCGTCACGGACAAGCATGTCTTCTCGACCGCCCGCGGGCGGGGGCGTGGCGGCGGCGGCGGCTCCAGCAGCGACGAGGAGGAGAGCGAGTGAGAAAGAAAAA
>Ga0114918_10002930_pt1 | contig 15142 bp, 11 predicted proteins | sample LantaG_FD_87015 | JGI IMG/M metagenome (GOLD analysis project Ga0114918, IMG submission 87015) | Deep subsurface microbial communities from Baltic Sea to uncover new lineages of life (NeLLi) - Landsort_02402 metaG | ecosystem: Environmental > Aquatic > Marine > Oceanic > Sediment | place...
AAGAGAACGTTTCGTATCACAGCTTGATCTGTGTTGCACGTGAATCCTTCGCTGCACGGTGCGTGTACCACTTCGATCTTTTTGGTGCGTCGGGAAAAGCGATTACGTAGTTGAGCGCGGCCATGTTGTTGCTTCTTGAGTCAAAAGTCAAGAGTCAAGAGTCATGTCTTGACGTATCGATTATTGCGCGTTCGACCATCGCTTGTTGACCGTGACTTTTGACTCTGGACTCTTGACGTGTCCTGGATTCACCCGGTCTCGCTGTGGGGCCTGGGTTTCAACCATCCATCATGAATAGGAGACTTTCAATGAAGTTCAATAATCGAGATGACATCATTCAGCTGACACCTCTGTGGGAAGGCGAGCGCTTTGAAGACGGGCGCCCGCGCGTGCCGGATGGCATCCTCAAGCGTATGGAGCGTGTGATTACCGAGGAGGCCTGGTCTGTGCTGTGGCGTCAGGGGTATCATTTTCAGTTCTGCGGTGGCTGGACGCGTCTTCATCCCTATCGAAATCTGGTGGGCCGCGCGGTTACCGGTATGTTTGTGCCGCATCGCCCCGACCTGCACGACTACCTGATGGACCTTGGCCAGAAGGGAGAGGGGCGTATTGGAGCGATGAATTCGTGGGTCATTGAGACGCTGGTTGAGGATGACGTCGTCGTCATCGACCTCTTCGAGAAGGTCTATGAAGGCACTTACTCCGGCGCCAATCTGTCGACGGCCATCGCGACCCGCACCAAGCGCGGTCAGGTGATCTACGGCGGCATCCGCGATGCCGAGCAGATCATTGAGTTGGACAACTTCGCCACCTTCTGCCGCGGCATGGATCCGACCCCGATCCGCAATGTGACCCTGATCGGGCTCAATACGCCGTGCCGCATCGGTGATGCGACCTGTCTGCCGGGTGACGTCGTCTTGGGCACGATGACCGGCGTGCTCTTCATCCCGCCGCATCTTGCCGAGGAAGTCGTCGATCATTCGGAGCGCACACAAATGCGTGAAGCCTTCAGTCACCAGCGACTGCGTGAGGGTATCTACAACTCCAGCCAGATGGATACGAAGTGGACTGAGGCGATCAATGCCGACTTCGCTGAGTGGCGCAAGACCCACACGTTCGAGGATCTGGCTATCGACTGGGATAAGAAAGAGAAGGGCGGCGCGACCGAGAACGAGGAGACGCTGCTGGGTTAGGTGGTGAGACCATCGAGATGGCGTCACGATTCACCATTCACGATTCGGGGCCGGACTGATTAGGGGATGGTGAGTTGTGAGCGGTTGAGTCTGGATCAAAGGCCAAGAGTCAAAAGTCATGGTTGCTTGTGAAGGTGTAGGACGGATTTGCTACCTTTTGGTTGAGCTGCCATGACTCGAGACTCTTGACTTGAGACTGCTGACCTCGGACTGTTTCAGGCCACAGGAAGATATGGCGTCATAGCAGTATCCTGCGCTACTGACTATGGCGGCCCCGAATACCAATCTGTCACTGCCACTTCCGTCTGCCCGGATTCAGATGGTTGGCCGTCCGCCGAGGACAACTGGTGTCACCTGTGATGAGGGGCTACGGCAACAAAAAAGCCGCGCGATCCACAATTGTGGATCGCGCGGCTTTTGATGTAACGGCGTTCCGTGATTAGCGGGATGCCGTGGAATGTCTGAAGCTAGGCTTACAGAACTCGTACGTTGGCGGCCTTGGGCCCCTTGGGCGAATCCTCGATGGAGAACTCGACGCGTTGGCCTTCAGTAAGCTCGCGATATCCGCCGTTGTCTACAATGGCGGAGAAGTGAACGAAGACATCATTGCCATTGTCGCGAGCAATGAATCCAAAGCCTTTGCCAGCATTGAACCATTTGACGGTTCCGGTCAGTGTTTCTGTCACAGTACTACACTCCTTAAGGGTAACTGATTTCGGACGAAGCTGGTCACAACAAAAGAAGAGACCGCACGACCCTCGCAAGGGTGGGCTGTCTCCAGTAAACGACCTACACTCACTTCGTCCTACAGCATCTATCATAACAGGTATGCTGTGGTTGTCAAGCCCCAGTTTTTCAGCCAAGGGATGACTATGCAATTCTGCCACAGAGACTCCCAGCTGCCTACGGCGCCGCGTCGTCAATACCCTCTGACGCCGCGCTATTCTGATAGCGCGGCCGCAAGCGCCGTCTGTGCCGGCACCAAGGTAGTGCTGATCGTGCTGGCCAGGCCCAGGACACCCATCACTACCGTCGTTATGTCCTGGGTGAGCGTCACGACTATCTTGGGGATAAGGCAAGTGTGTGCTCCGGGGCTGCCGGCTCCAGCACCACGGTCTCGATGATCCTTTCCGCGTCGGGCATAGACCCGCACCCGATCACCGCTGTTGCGACAGCCGGCATCAGGACAAGCCGCACCGGAGCGGATCCCGGACGGATGGCCGCAGGGCGCATCTTTTGTCCATGGGGTCCCTGTGGGCAAGAAGCATCGACGTCGTGGGTTGGCACGGGTGTGTCAGATCATTGGGGCGAGTACCTAATAGACTGCAGTGTGAGATCGGCATAATGGCGCCGGCCTATCCTGACAGGCACCATAGCTGTCTTGGCTTTGACGGTGGTGGGTCAAGCGGGTGACGATGGGCCAGAACTGCATCTTGGCAGCCAGATTGCGACGATACACGCCCTGGTAGTAGCAGCAGCCCTCAAATGAAACACGACCGACAACGCCGCGATGTCTCAGCGGAGAACGGCAAGATAGTGCGGCGCTTCGTTGTCTGAATAGACGCCATGTGCGCATACGCACACGACGCACGAATGAGAATGCTGCGAGCAGAAGGGCCCAAAGCCTCGGCCCAAGCAGACTCGGGTCGAGATTAGGCGAAAGGCTTTGGGCCGGCAGTGGGTGGCTCTCGAGGAAGCACCTCCGGTTCCCTCTCCTAACCGCCTCCGCGGTGGCCCGGTGGGAGAGGGCGCGGGCTCACAAGCCCGTGGGTGAGGGCTCTGCTGGGTCTATTTTCGAAGCGGACATCATGTTCGCCGGCGCACGCCACGCAAGCATGAAAACGCAAGACCCGTTCTGCTCGGGCCGGTGTCCCACCGTGCCCGTCTTTGTGTTGAGCGTTTCGCAGAGGGGCTCGGGCCCCCGACGCAGTCGGGGCTGACACCGGCCCCAGCGGATAGTAGACTATTCTCGAAGTAGGTGTTGTCCCTATGCTTTGCTCTCGGCCAATCTCAGTTTCGTGAAGGCCCAGGGTGCACCGAGGCTGCCCCATAGGCCAACCAGGGCGTAGCGGATGAAGCGAAACACTAGCGCCGGTTCGAGTCCCTCAAAGGCCTCCTTGAGCCCCGCATATAGCCCGCCGAGGATGGCTATGCCCAGGACGAAGCGCAGCACGCGCTGCCAGATGGCCCCTTCGGTCTCGGCGCGGATCCATCTCCGCTCCATCGCAAATCCTACGCCCATACCCATCAGTGTGGCCGCAGCCGTGACCGCGTTGTTGCCGGGCACCATGAGGGCGGCTGCTAAAGGAATGGTGACGGCGACGACAAGCTGCCACGTCAGGGTAAGTCGGGCAAGGCCGGTCTCAGCTCCTGGCGCTAGCCTAGCGAAGAGCGCAAGTAGGATGATCCCAAGCACGTAGCCTCCCAGCAGATCGCGCGGGAAGTGGACGGCGAGGTAGACACGCGATAACGGCACCAAGACGACAAGCAGTGCTGCCACGGCGTAGATCAGGGGGCGGAGCGGTGCGAGCTGCCCTCTGAGCCGTCGCGCCTGGGCGGCCAAGTAGCCCCAGATGACCATTGTGCTCTGTGTATGGCCGCTGGGGAAGCCGTTGCCGTGGGCCTCGTAGGCCTCGACGGCCTCTGCCAGCGGGACGTCGAAAAGCTGAGAGATCCGATGCGGAGCGATCACGAAGGGGCGTGGTGATTGGAAGAGAAGTTTGGCGACGCTGTTGGCGCAGGCTGAGATCAAGAAGAGCACGGTCAGACGCGCTCCTGTCCGCCGGTCCAGACACCAGTAGATCAGGGGCAGGAGCACGAGGAAGAACGTCTCCCCGCCCAGCGCGGTGAGCAGCTCAAAGATTCCTACCAGATCGGGGATGGTGTTGCGAATCTGAATGATGAGATCGAGTTCCCAGTTGAGAAGTGTGTCCAAGAATGTCTCCTTTCAAGTGAGGTCGTACCGAGTCTGCAGCTATCAGCCACCAACCGGTAGCTATCTTTTTCTTCCTGTCTGTCGCGAGATCAACATCATGACTCCGGATGCTACCATGGAGAAGGCCGCACCAACCATAAACAGCTCGCTGTAGCCCCTCGCCGTGATGAGCCGTCCGCCGAAGATGCTCATCGAGCCGAATCCGAGTCCCATCGCCATCGCGACCGCGCCATAGGCCAGGCCTCGCCACCCCTCATCGACCAACTCCATCTGGAAGATCTGCAGTTCCGGCAGCCAGATGCCGGCGGAGACCTGTATGCCCAGGAGGCCGAGGCCGGCAGCGCTCCAGTGGCGGAAGCTTGCCATAAGGGCCAGGCTGACAATCTGGATCATGGTGGAGAGGGCCACGATCCGACCGTGACTCCACCGCTTTGTCATACGCGGGAGCAGAAGCGTCGCACCGATGGCGGCAATCTGCCCGATGCTGGTCAAGAGCCCGATGGTTGGTGTAGAGAGATGCAGATCAGTGTCCATATAGGGACCGCTGTAGGCCTGGCTGGTCGTCCAGCCCATGTGGCGCAAGAAGACATACACGATGAGCGCAATGACCAACGCGGCGGGAAATGGCCCTCGATCCACCGGGGGTGTGTCGGTGTGGGTTGGCCTCAGTCCGCCACGTATGCGAAGAAGTGGGATGATGGTGGCCAAACCTGAGCTGGCACTGATGAAAAGCCCCCAGGCATACGGGGAGGCGCTCCGCGGATCGATGGGGGATGCTTCGTGCCGGGTTAGCAACCATGCGACCAGACCCGGTAGGATGCCCCCGATCAGCGTGCCGGTGAAGGAGCCAATGCCGCGAAGTACGCCGGTGAGAGCATACGCCGCCGACCGGTTCTCGTCCGTAGTGACCAGCATAAGGGCCGGGACGCTGTTGACGCTGAACATCGACCACCCGGCAACTGTGATGATCTGTGTCAGCGGGGGCCACAGGTCACGCACGGCAACGGGAATACGGGCGGCGACTGGGAGCAGGAACATACCTGCGACGGTCAAGCATCCTCCGGCCAGCATCGTGGCACGCGTGCCGAACCGCTGGCCAAGCGCGCCGCTGGGAACGCCCATCATCATGAAGGTTAGGGCCCCGGCAGCATAGTAGGTCCCCAGATAGGCCGGATCATAACCGAGCCGGAGGAGGAAAAGCCCTCGCAGCAGAGCAAAGGCGCCAAAGTAGCTAGCGGAAACCAGCCCGGTCACAATGATGAGTTGGCGTGCATCGTGGCTGAAATCCCGAGGTGAGGGAAGACGTCTGGGTATGTGTATACTCATAGGTGAGCTCTGTGGGGGATTATAGACTTGGCTTGCGTAGCTGCAAGAGCGAACTCAATCCCATAGTGCCGTGGTCGTGTACGCATGTGGTATGCTGTTTCTTACCTGGACTTGACAATCATTCTAGCCCGGATTAAACTGGAAACGTGTTCAGGTTTAGGATTCACTTTAGGCAGCTACGAGACGAGACACTATGCCTCGACAGCTAGCGCTCTACATCGCTTTGCTTGCCGTTGCGGCCCTGGGAACGATCTTCCTGGCGCTATTCATGTGGCGACGGCGGATGGTTGCTGGGGCTGTGCAGTTCTCGCTGTCTATGTGCGCTCTGGCTGCCTGGTCGGTGACGGTCATCCTGACACACCTGAGTGCCGAGCTTCCTGCCAAGCTCTTTTGGACAAACGCGCAGTATGTTGGCATCACGCTTGCGCCCCTGATGTGGCTGCTGTTTGTGCTGAGATACACGGGCCATAGCAGTAGTCTGACGACGCGGAACTTGGCGCTGCTTGGCCTGCATCCGGTGTTGGTGCAGATAGTGGTCTGGACCAATCCGCATCACAATCTCTTCCGGGAGCAGGTCTGGCTGGATACCAGCGGAGCCGTTCCAATGCTGGGTAACACACTAGGGCCTGCGTTCTGGGTCCACGCAGCCTATTCCTATGCCTTGATGTTGATGGCAGCGTACTTTCTCATTCGTAGCCATTTCTTCGCTCCGCGAGTTTATCGCAGGCAAGGCTGGACTCTCTTGGTGGCGATTGCTGCGCCGTGGCTGGCCAACATCGTTACCATTACTCACCCGACGTGGCTATCGTACTTGGATCTCACGCCATTTGCATTCATCGTCAGTGGTGCTGCGATCGTGTGGGGTTTGGCGCGCAACAGCCTATTGGATTTGGCTCCGGCGGCGCGGGAAGCTGTCATGGACAATATGACGACTGGGATTGTTGTGCTTGATCACCGGGATCGGGTCGTCGACACAAACTCAGCAGCGGAGGGCATGCTGTCTATGCCCGGCAAGCGGGTACTGGGTCAACAGTTCTCCAAGGTGCTCCCGCATTATTCCTATATCATGTCTCGCTTCCGGGGAGTCGGGCAAGCTCATGACGAGGTGACTATCGGTGAGGGGCTAACGCAGAAGATCTATGATCTGCGCGTGTCTCCACTGCGTGATTCCCGGGCGGATATCATTGGCCACCTTGTCAATATACAGGATATAACGCGCCGAAAACACACGGAGCTGGCGCTAAGTCGCTATGCTGACCGTCTGCGGATCCTCTATGAGATTGATCAGGCAATCTTGGCTGCGAAGTCCGCTGAGACGATTGCGCTTGCTGTCTTGGATCAGATCCACCACATCCTGCCCTGTACGCGTATGTCGGTGGTATCACTGGATGGTGCCAAACAGCCTCATATGCTTGCTGTCCGCGGAGGCGGTGATTTGGCGCCGGAGCGCGCTCCATGGGTGGAGACGTTGTTGGCTGAGGATCTTGGCGGTTTCGAGGTGCGCTGCGTGAATGATGTGTCGCACGATACGACGACCTCGGCGCTCGACCTGCAGCTGTATGATGAGGGCGTGCGGGCTTATATGAGTGTGCCCGTGATGGCCCAGGACATGCTGGTGGGGACGCTGAACCTGGAGCACACTGTCGACCAAGCGTTCACGGCAGAGCATCTTGATGTCGCCTCTCAGATTGCTGCTTCTCTGGCGGTGGCATTGGAGAGTGCTCGACTCTATGCATCGGCACGGCAGGAGCTTGCAGAACGTAAGATGGCGGAAGCTGCCCTGAGGGAGAGCGAAACCACTCTGCGCCAAAGAGCAGAGGACTTGGCGGCGCGCAATGCAGAGCTGGATGCGTTTGCACATACGGTCGCCCACGACCTCAAGACGCCACTGTCGCTACTGATGGGGTACACGAGCTTTATGGAAGCTCAGGACATCGCCAGAAAGCCCGAGGATATGGCTATGTGTATCCGCGCCATCGGTCAGAGCGCACGCAAGATGGCCAGTATCATAGATGAGCTGCTTCTTTTGGCGAGCGTACGCAAGGTTGACGACGTGGAGCCTAGGCCATTGGATACGGAAGCCATTGTCTTCGATGTGCTGCAGCGCTTGGCTGATCTGACTGAGTCTCACAAAGCTGATATTGTGTTGCCGGACATTTGGCCCATTGCGTGGGGATATGCCCCCTGGATTGAGGAGGTCTGGGCCAATTACATCAGCAATGCTGTGAAATACGGGGGCTCGCCACCGCGAGTTGAGCTTGGAGCTACGGTGGCCAGCATTGACGAGAAAGACGATGATGTTCCCAACGTGATACGCTTCTGGGTGAAGGATAACGGCGACGGATTGTCCGAAGAGCAGCGCGCGCGGCTCTTCATTCCCTTCGAGCGATTGGAACAGGTCCGTGTGAAGGGATACGGTCTTGGACTCTCTATTGTCCAGCGGATCATGGAGAAGCTGGGCGGTGCATCGGGCGTCGAGAGCTCCGGGTGCCCAGGCGAGGGGAGCTTGTTCTATTTTGAGCTTCTGGAGGCCGACATCTAGGCGGCCGGCTCCTGGCCGCTCTGATGACACTCCCCAGGTCGTGGGCGAGCCCACTGAATGGGTGTCTGTGCCGCAGTCGGTCACGGGGATCAGCAGTCTCCGCCGACAGGCGAGGGCCGCCACCACCTTCTCCAGCTCGGCGATTGCCTGATGAGCTGAACCCACAACCAACGCGATGGCGGCTACCAGTGCCTCGCGTTTCGCGAAGAAGTCCAATCTGATGACACTCACCGACTCCAGCGGCTACCAGCCTACGCCAGCCGCGCCGGCAAGGAGATTGATGCGGTTCTCTTCACCTGTTCCGCTATGGTGAGCGCTATTGCAGTGCAACTACTAGCGTCGCGGCCGACATCGTGAGCAAGGTGATCGAGTATGACCTCCCGGTCACCCGCAAACCTACTCCCCGACGGTCAGCTTGCACAGATACACGTCTGTTTATCACCCTCCCCAAAGTGGCACACGTCCACCGTGGGTCAAAGAACCTGCGTTTGCGTCGTTCTTGGCTGCTCCTATACTAGAGGGAACACACACAGGGAGCTCTATCGTGGATATTGATTTGAGGATGAAGCAAGGACGTCCCCGGGAGTATGCTATTCGACCCGTGCCCGGCTTTGCGGACGAGGGGGTGGCCCTGGCTGCGGCGGTCCTTGACGAACTGCGGGCGCGCGTGATTGATCAGATCGAGGATCTGCCGCGGGATGCGCTTACGTTCGTGTCGCAGGGCACCACGCTCACCATCGCTGCCCTGGTGGCCCACCTCGTGTGGGCCGAGGTGGGCTGGCTCGAGCGCATCACGGGAGCCAAGGCACCGGCTGAGCTGCGCGCGGCGGTGGATGGTGCGGGCCGTGCGGTGCCGGCCGGCGACTTGGTGATCCCTGACCTCGATGCTGAGGCCCTGGTGTCGCTCTGCGAGCGCGTGCGTGAGGAGTTCACGCTCCCGGCGCTGGCCAGGCTGACCGATATCGAGGTTGAGCTTCCCAGCGAAGACCGGCCCATGACACCCCGCGCTGTCCTGATGCATCTCATTTGGCACTGGACTTACCACTCGGCCCACATCGGCTTGATCCGCGAGCAGTGGGGGAGCGGGTATGCGTGGACGTTTGGGGGGATGGGGCAGAGATAGCTAGAAGTCGGGAGGTGGGTTTGGGCCCGTGTGGCCACTCACGATTGACGATTCACGATTCAAGTTTGGCGGTGCGGTCCGGTCACGTCACCAAGCGTCAGGAGGATACTAGAATGGTGAATCATGGCAGTTGACTGTGAGATTACGGTCGACGTGACACCGTGGCTTCTGATCTCGGTCGACATCACCGAGTGACCCTCAATCACAATGACATCGGAGGACATACCATGATCGATCTCAAGCAACATGAAGTCTGGTTTGTGACAGGCAGTCAGCATCTGTATGGCGAGGAGACGCTGAAGCAAGTGGCGGCGGACGCGCAGAAGATCGCGGCGGGGCTGGATGCGTCGGGCGAGTTGGCGACCGGGCTGGTCTTCAAGCCCGTGGTGAAGTCGGCAGGTGACATCGCCGAGGTCTGCGCTGCGGCGAATGTGGATCCAGCCTGCATCGGTCTGGTCACATGGATGCACACCTTCTCGCCGGCGAAGATGTGGATCGCAGGCCTGAATGTGCTGCAGAAGCCCTTTGTTCACCTGCACACGCAGTACAACCGCGACATTCCGTGGTCGGACATCGATATGGATTTCATGAACCTGAACCAGTCGGCGCACGGCGGGCGGGAGTTCGGTTTCATTGGCACGCGGATGCGGAAGGCGCGTAAGGTGATTGTCGGCCATTGGCAGGATCCCGAGGTTCGGTCCGAGCTGGACACCTGGATGCGTGCTGCAGCGGCGTGGAGCGATATGCAAGGCTCCAAGCTTGCGCGTTTCGGTGACAATATGCGTGAGGTCGCCGTGACCGAGGGTGATAAGGTGTCGGCACAGATCACGTTCGGCTACTCGGTCAACGGATACGGCTTGGGCGATTTGGTCGCCTTTGTCGATGCAGTCACCGGTGCCGAGATCGATGCTGTTGTCGCCGATTATGAGGGCCAATACCAACTCGCGCCGGCGCTGCTGGAAGATGGCGCGCAGCGATCCTCGCTTCGAGATGCTGCACGTATCGAGTTGGGTATGCGCGCCTTCCTGGAGGACGGTGGATTCAGTGGTTTCACGACCACCTTCGAGAACCTGAGTGGTCTCAAGCAGCTGCCCGGACTCGCGGCACAGCGACTCATGGCTGACGGTTATGGCTTCGGCGCTGAGGGCGATTGGAAGACCGCGGCCCTGGTGCGCGCGATGAAGGTGATGGGCGCGGGCCTGGAGGGTGGGTGCTCCTTCATGGAGGATTACACGTACCACCTGGAGCCGGGGAATATGAAGGTGTTGGGTGCCCACATGCTTGAGGTCTGTCCTTCCATCGGCGCCGGCCAGACCGACATGGAGATCCACCCGTTGGGTATCGGCGGCAAGGCCGATCCCGTGCGTTTGGTGTTCAATGTCGCCGAAGGCTCTGGTGTCAACGCGTCCATCATCGATCTGGGCGACCGGTTCCGCATGTTGGTCAACCCCTGTGACGTGGTGTCCGCCGATGCTCCACTGCCCAAGCTGCCGGTCGCGCGCGTGGTCTGGGTGCCCAAACCGAGTCTCAAGGTCTCAGCCACGGCCTGGATTCTCGCCGGCGGCGCGCACCACACGGGTTTCAGCCAGGCTCTGACCGCGGATCACCTGGCCGACTTCGCCGAGATGGCCGGCATCGAGTGTGTGATGATTGATGATGGCACCGAGATCTCGGCGTTCAAGAATGAGCTCCGCTGGAACGCCGTGTACTACCGGCTGATGGCGGGGGTGTAGCACGATGAGGCGACAAAGCGAAGGAGCGAGCAAGCGAGAAAGCGAAGCGGCGATAGGGCGATCAGGCGAGCTGAGCGGGGCGGAACTGGCGAGGTACAAGCTGCGACTGACCTCCCGCAAGAGATCAGCAGTGTGTTCAGGCTTGGTTTCTATCTCTAACGTCTGCTCGCTCAATCGCTTTCTCGCTGAATCATATCTATGAAAGCGATTCTACTTAGAGAACCTTATGTGCTTGAGCTTGTTGAGATCCCGCGGCCGAGGCTGACTTCGCCGGAGCAGGTGCTCATTGAAGTCAATGCTTGTGGCATCTGCGGGAGTGACCTGCGGTACTACGCGGGCGAGAATCCCTGGGCGCTGCACACGCTGGGCCGGCACGTTGACAACCCGCCTAACATGCTGTTGGGGCATGAGTTTTCGGGCGTCGTGGTAGAGGTCGCCAGCCGTCAGCACGAGCACTTGCTGGGTCGCCGCGTGGGTGCACAGGCGTTTCGCACCTGTGGCGTGTGTGACCTATGTCGTTCGGGCCACGAGAACCTCTGCAAAGATACGCTGCATATCGGCCACGCGCAGGGGTGGGGGGCGATGCCCTTCTATCCCGGCGCTTACGCCGAGTATTGCATCGCCTGGGCTGATTTGCTTCATCCGATGGCCGATCACGTAAGCTTTGAGGAAGAAGCTCTACGTGATTTCCTTGGCGTGGCTGTGCATGCGGTGGGACGGACTGACCTGATGCCGGGCGGCACCGTGCTCTGCATCGGCGGTGGACCGGTGGGCCTCAGCATTGCGCAGGTTGCGCACGTCAAGGGAGCCGGTCGCGTGATCGTCTCCGAACTCTCGCCGGTTGCCCAACGCGTTATTGCGCAGTATCCGGCTTTTGAGTCACAAGATCCCACCGAGGTGGATCTTGTGGAGTCGATCGGTCCGGCGACCTGCACAGCGGTTTTCGACACTGTGGGCTCGCCCGAGACGATGGCTGCGGGGCTCAACGTGCTGGCCGCGGCCGGCACCTACGTCAATCTGGCGGTGCACGATACCACACTCTCTATGAATGCGCTGGACCTCGGCTCTGAGCGCCGGATGACCACTTCTTCCAACGCCCTCTACCGTGACGAGCGTGAGGCCCACGACCGCATCGCCGCCGGCAGCGTGGATATGGCCAGGATGATCACTCACCGCTTTCCGCTCGAAGATTACGCGGTGGCGTACGAGCTGTTGCTGGCGGAGCCGAAGAGGGCATACAAGGTCGTGTTCACGGACAGCTGAATGCTGAAGGTTCAAGCGGCAGGTTGGCGAGTTGGAAGTTGCGAGGCCATCGCCGAACGCGCCATGCCGAACCTGCAACTTGTCAACTTGGAACCTGTAACCCTCCGAAGGAGGCTCCCCATGATCCACATTTCCGTCTGGCCAGGTGACTTGTCTGATTCGTATCTCCGCCACGTGACACAATTGGGCGTGGACTGCATCGATTTCGGTGCTGCGGAGACCTTCGCCGGCGTGGTTGAGCGGGGTGTGCCCGATCTCGAGGGCGTGGTGGCGATCAAGAGGAAGCTCTCGTCGTGGGGTCTGCCGATCAACCGCGTGACTTTGCCGACCATCAGTGAGGCGTTCATGAACGGGGAGCCGGGACTGGATGAAGAGCTAGAGGCAGCGTGCACCGCACTGCGTGTCTTCGGCGAGGCCCGCGTGCCCATCGCGCGCCAGCGATTTGGCGGCGACGCGATGCCTCACCGAACGCAGCCGTACCAATCGGTTCATCGTGGGGGCTATCTGTCGCGCGGCGAGTATGCGCATCGTTCGCAGCCTGAGCCGCGGTCCGCAGAAGCCCTGGACGCCTGGTGGGACCGGTTTCGTCTTGTCTATGGGCGGCTAGTGCCCATCGCCGAGGAGGTGGGGGTGAAGCTCGCGCTGCATCCCTCTGACACGCCGTATGCAGGCACCCCGTTCGATAGCCTGGGATATCATCGCGTTACTGATTTCTTCCCGAACCGTTGTGTCGGTTACCTCTACTGCATCGGTACGCGTGCCGAGGCAGGGGGCTCGGCGCTGGTGCTTGACGAGATCAACGCCTATGGTCGCAAGGGACGTATCTTCACCGCTCACTTCCGCAACGTGCGTGGCAGCCTTGCCACCGCTGGTGGCTATGAAGAGGTCCTGCTGGACGACGGTGATATGAACATGTCCCGTATCCTGAGCGCATTGCAGCAGGTCGGCTTCGACGGCTGTATCAACCCCGATCACATTCCCGCACTTGAGGGAGACCATCCCCCGACCAGCGTCGGCCTCGCGTACTCGGTGGGGTACATCAAGGCGCTCCTGGCGGCAAGTGACGCGAGCTGGTAGCTTGCGTGCAAGCTCGATGAGATGATGATCCGGATGGGGCACTGGCTGGACGACCGAGTGTCAGACCGCCGGGTACAAGCACATGGAGCATCGCATACGGCGGCTGTGGCCTCAGGAAGGGCCGTGCCTGATGCTTGGCGCGAAGGACATCCCCGGACTCCAGGACTCCTAGTCCAACAGCTTCCTGCTGTGTTTCTTTCTGGGTGTGGACAAGCGGCGAGATCAGTTGCCCAGCCCTGGCTGGAGATAGTGTGAACTAGTGAGAGCCAGGCGAATAGCCACCTGCTCCGGCGCCCCATAGGGCCAGCGTGATCTGATGCCGGCCACGATTCACCATTCACGTGAACGTCATGCAGCCACTTGAGATCTGGGTGAATGGTGAATCGTGAATGGTGACTCTAGCCGTGGCCCTGTCTCGGGTCTTGTCCAGCCCAATCCATCCTCTCCGCCAACTCGTCCCACACCGTCTCCGGAATCTCCGCGGCGATCGCGGCGACGTCGGCTTCGATGTGCTCCGGGGTGGAGGCACCCATCAGGGTCGCGGTGAGGCCCGGCTCTCGGGCTATGTACTGCAAGTTGAGCGCCAGGAGGCTGAGACCCAGCGATTGCGTCCAGTCCCACAGAGCCTGGGCGCGCGCAAACATAGCCGGCCATCCGGGCTTGCGCTTGATGCCTGCCCGCCAGCTGTCGCCCCAACCCGCTGCGACCTCGTTGGGGCTTTGTGCGCCCAGAAGCAGTCCGTAGGCCAGGCTAGTGCCGTTGAAGACCGCGACGTTGTGGTTGGCTGCCGGCTTCAGGACACCCTCGCGCGCAGTCTGGGTGAGCAGGTTGAAGTCGGAATGGGTCAGGCAGACGTCGCAGGCGCCGGTGGCCATGATTCGCTGGTGATGCTTGTGGCTGCGCGTACCAAGGCCGATGGCTCTGACAATCCCCTGCGACTTCATCTCCTGGAGGGCGGCCCAGGCACCGTTGGGTGCGAGCCCCGGCTCAAGGTCGATTGGGTCGTGCACAAGGGCGATATCCAGGTAGTTCACGTTGAGGAGCCGAAGGCTCGTCTCGATGCTCTCCCACGTTGCTCTGCCCGAGTATGATGCCGCTGTACGGCTGCGCTTTTCTCGCGTGCCGGTCTTGGTCTCGAGCACGATATCGCCGCGGCGACCTCCGTTCGCTGTCCACTGTGCGATCGCTTGCCCCACGATCTGCTCGCTGCGGCTTTCGCCCATATAGCCTGCGGAGGTGTCGATCAGGTTGATGCCCAGGTCCAGGGCACGGAGCACAGCAGCAACGCCCAGATCCTCATCGATCCGGTGCTGCTCGCCATCGCGACGCAGGCCGAGATACGCACCGCCGATGCCGATCGGCGTTACGGCTAGCCCTGTTGTGCCCAGAGGGCGAAGCGGTAGTTGTGGTGGCGTCATATTCTGTTGTTGCTCCTCCTTGATCTGTCATCGATGGTAATGCGGTGGATGACTTTGTCAAGCTGGGCGGAAGCACCTGCCGGCAGCGGTGGTCGAGTACATCCACGGCTGGTTTTCAGAAACGTGTACGGTCTGGAGACCTGTCCCAACGCGTAGCGTCGCAGTTGTTGACATCATTCCTGGCCTGCTTAGACTAGAATAGTGTGAGTAATGTGCGGAACTTCTAGCTTGCATCTACTGTGGTGGACGAGGTGAGATTGACTGAATCAGGCCGGTTGCTGGAGCAATCAGACGCAAGCTAACAGCTTGCGCTACATGGGAGAGTCTATGCCGGATCGACCGAATATCATCGTGATCATGTCCGACCAGATGAAGGCGACAGCCAGCCATCTCTATGGGAATACCTTCTGTGAGACGCCGTCGTTGGCACGTCTGGCTGAAGATGGTGTGCTGTATGAAAACGCGTTTGCGCCGCACCCGCTGTGTGTCCCGGCGCGGGTCTCGTTGTGGACATCGCAGTACCCTCACTCCC
>Ga0114918_10002931_pt1 | contig 15138 bp, 13 predicted proteins | sample LantaG_FD_87015 | JGI IMG/M metagenome (GOLD analysis project Ga0114918, IMG submission 87015) | Deep subsurface microbial communities from Baltic Sea to uncover new lineages of life (NeLLi) - Landsort_02402 metaG | ecosystem: Environmental > Aquatic > Marine > Oceanic > Sediment | place...
AATATTCAACGCTCTATCGGCAAGTGAAATGTTAGATGTTGGTTGATAAAATTGTAGTTGAATTAAATAAAGAAAACGTTTTCTTTTGTTTAATTTATTTTTGAAAACCACTTTAATATTTTACTCTATGACTGTGTCGGTAGTAAAAATCAAGATAGAGATATGTTTTTATGTTTGAGTTGTAGTCGCTTAAATAACATAAATAAAAACATATCAGATTGGTTTTTATCTGGACTCTACGGTGCCGGATGCAAAACATTAGTATAGACATTCGTCTATGTTAAATGTAACGGTATATACTGATAAATATGGAATTATTGATTTAACTATAAAACAATTTCATAAATTTTTGAATAGTAAAATATCTGATGGTAACTATGTGAAGAAAGAAAATAAAAAAATGAATAAAATTGCAAATAAGTTGTCTACGCACATTCGAATCGCACAAAAATTGATTCTCGCTACAAATGCTGAGAAAGAAGTTGAAAAGGCTCTTAAGGAAATATTGCCCGGAACCGAATTTCAAAACAAAGCCCACGCAGTTGGTGGATTTGTTCGTGATGAGATTCTTTCTAAACTTAAGCCTGAAATGGGTATTGAGGCTAAGGATCTTGACATTGTAGTTGAAATGAGAGAAGGAGCCAAGAAAATCACTGAGTTTCTGCACAAGACTCTTAAGAATAGCAAGGGTGAAGCTGTTATGCATAGACCCCATTTGATGGGTGCAGGATACCCGATTTGGCAGATTTCTTTCTACAATGATGAGAATGGAGATACTCAACTAGGCGATAAGACCTTCAAAACTTCGGGTGCTGTGATTGAATTCGCAGACACTCAGAAGGAGGCTTTCCCTGATCCTAAAACAAGATAGCGGGTAACTCAATATGGAACTCTCGAAGAAGACATCAAGAGAAGAGATTTTACTACAAATATGCTTCTTAAAGATATGACAAGTGGAGAAATTAAAGACTTGACGGGGGTAAGTAAGACTAATATCGAGAAAGGTGTTCTTAGAGGCCACCCTGATGTTGATTTGAATCAGATTTTTGCCGATGATCCTTTGAGAATGATTCGCCTTATTCGTTTCAAGGTTAAGTATGATTGGGATATTCCGGAAGATGTAAAAGCGATTGCCAAAAAGAATGCTAATAGATTGAATATTCTTTCCGCTGAGAGGTTGGAAGGTGAACTGACAAAGGTGATGCAATACGGAAAATTGCCCGAAGCCATTTCTCTCATGAAGGAGCTAGGTTTTAATAAGGTTGAGATAAAGGATGATGAAGAACTTAATCCCGTGTCTTTTCTTTTGAAGGAATTGGAGAAACTCGATATTCGTCATGAATCTCCTCATCATGTTGATACCGATGATTGGAAAGATGATAAGGTTATAGATCATACTATCAATGTCATTAGAAAGACCAAGAAAACGGTTCACGCTCAATGGGCCGCTCTTTTGCATGATATCGGAAAAGCCACAGCGAAAACCAAAGATGAACTTACAGGCAAAACTAGCTTCAAAAAACACGAAGAAGAAGGATTGGAGATAGCTGAAGAAATCCTGAGAAAGTTCAAGTTCGATAGAAAGACCATCGACAAGGTTCTTCGGTTGATTAAAAATCATATGCGTCCTCATAGTCTAGAAGGTGCAAGCGACAAAGCATTGAGAAAGTTTATTAGAGAGGTTGGAGATGATCTTGACGACGTTCTTGATCTCGCAAAGGCTGATTCAGAAGGCAAGAATCCTCCTCAGCCGTATGTCGATGAGCTGAGAAGGAGAATTGATGCTCTTCAGAATGCAGTGATTGAAACCAAAGTTAAACCTGTCCTGAATGGTAAAGAGGTGATGGATCTTCTTGGTATTAAGACTGGTCCTAAAGTTGGAGAGGTAAATGCGTTTTTGATGGACTTGCAGGATGAGAAACCCGAACTTACAAAAGAAGAAGCAAAAGAGGCAATTTTGAAGAAGTTCTAAGTTAGTTTATCCCAAATAGCCCAAGCTAAAGTTTTAAACAGATATGGCTTAGAAAATACATCTAAAATGCCCAGTTCGTCCTCGTGAATGATCTGGGCTTCTTTTTCGTCAGATAGCAAAATAATAGGTGTTTTTTGATCTTGCGCAAATAAATATGAAAATACTTCTTCCTGATATATTGATTCTTTATCCATTACAATCATATCTACGTCGCCTATAAATCCTATAAGTTCGTTTATATCGGACACTTCTATCGTTATATACCCGCATAGATCAAATACTCTTTTGCAAATGGATCCTATATTCAGATTAGGGTCAAATACGGCAATCAAAAATGGATGACCAAAAGGTAGAGCTTCTTTCTTGATATGAAACTCTGTAGCTTTAGGGATTAATATGCTGACTTCTGTTCCTGTATCGACTTCGCTCGTAATTTCAATTTTTCCGTTATGGTGTTTTTCCATAATTGTCTGACATAAAGACAATCCCAATCCCTTAGCTTTGAAATGAGATTGTGCAGAGTTAGTTTTAGCATAAATCCCTTTGTTGCTAAAGAATGGGTCAAAAACGCTAGGTAATTCTTTTTCGGAGATACCACAGCCAGTATCTTTTACTACAAATTTATGATAATTGTCTACGTCACTACAAATAAGACTAAGTTTACGAACCTTTGATTCAACCATAGAGTGTATTGAGTTTGATATTAAATTAGAGAAAACACTGTGTATTTTATTTGGGTTAGCATAGACAAACGTACCCTCTGTCACCTTTATATCTAATGATATTTTATATTCTTCTAGATCTGATTTAATATCTCTTTTAATTTCGTCGATTAAATCTATAGGTCTAAATATGTTATATCCATTTTGAGAATTATCAGAAAACATAAGAAGGTCTGTTGTAATAGCTGAACTCCTTGATATCATTTCCTTAATAACCTTCAATTGTTTTTTTATGTTTGTAGGAATATCTTCATCCTCATTGTTCATAAAGATTTCTTCGATTCTTCCTTTTATTATAGCATTAATGTTGTTAAATTCATGAGCAACACCGCTAGCGAGAGTTCCAATAGTTTTGAATTTTTCATTTCGGAATGTTAATTCTTCATATTCCTTTCTAGTTGAAATATCTATAATAGTCTCAACAATATATTTTTTTTGATTGATATTAATGAGGGAGATGCTTTTTAAAATTGGTATGCTTTTTCCGTCTTTTTTAATCAGACATTCTTCTTTAGAGAAAAAATTAGATTCGTTTAATTTACAGTCACATTCATGGCAAGACAAGAAGGTTAAGAAGCTGCAATCGCGACCTTCAACCTCTGATCTATCGTATCCTGTTAATTGACAAGCTGAATCGTTTAGCTTGTGAATCTTGTTTGTTTCTTGGTCTATAATGATAACTGCCGCCTTTGTTGAATCGAAAGCGGCTAAGGATTTTTGCTCGGAGTCTCTTAAATCTCTTTCAAGTTTTTTGATCTCTGTAATATCCGTGATGCTAACCAAAACCTCTTCTTTTCCCTCTTTGATATATATTGGAGTAGAATAAATGAGAACATCTATCATTTTTCCAGATTTTGTTTTAATTTGCACTTTGGAATTTTCAGATTCTTTAGGGATTTTTGTCGAGAATATATTTTTAATCGTTTCTCCTATGATTTCATCCTCTTTTAACTCGGATAAATTTAAAAAAGCATGATTCGCATAGCTGCAAGTATTGTCCTGTCCAATAATTAAAATAACTCCTTCTGAGATTTTATCAAGGAACAGTTTGTATCTATCCTTGCTTTCTAAGAGTTTTTCTGATACTCTTAGTCTTTCTTTTTTCTTTTTTGTCTTAATTAATTCAAAGTAAACTAAAATAGTTGCGATATATGCCGAAATATTTAGGTATAATATAAATGAGTCAAATGTTCCAGATAGGATATTTGTTATGAAGATTATCGTTGCGAATAGTGTTAAGAATTCGATTTTCATAGATTGCTTTCTGATAGTCTAAGCTGCTTTTCGGTAAATAGTTAAAAGTACGCACTTACACATAATAAAAAAATAGAAGAAATCAGAATTTAAGAACGTAGTGCATCCAAGAAAGACGTTTTTTAATCTTTATCACTTGTAATTTATCGGCAAATAGGAGAATTTAAATGATTGCAGTTGTTGATCTCGATAGCACACTTATAGATACAATTTATAATAAAGAGTTTAAAGAGAATAAATTTTTAAAGAAAGTTCCTCTTTGCGGAGCTCTTCCAGAATTTATTTCTCTGAGACCAAATGTGAAAGAATTCCTTCAATTTTGTCGGAAAAATTTTAGTAAAGTTATTCTCTGCACGTTTAGTCAAAAGAACAGAGCTGAAACTATCTTGGATATGTTTGGTCTTGAAGAATATTTTGATCAAATAATTGGATGTGAAGTTTTGATAGGAAATAATATTCCACGCATAAATGACAATTTCGTTTTGATTGACGATGCACCCTTGAATAGTTGTTATACTTCTAGAAAGCTTGAATATTTAGGGATAAACTTAGAACATAAGACAAGAAATAGAGTTGAATTGTCAAAAACACCAATAATTTTTAAGAAAATCGACAATATTTTAATAAATATACTGCAGTACGATTTCAGATTTGACGATGAACTAAAAGAAGCGGAAAGAGACCGCGAATTGATTGGGGCTATTGAAAGAATTGGAGAAGAGATGAAAAAAGAAGAAGAAAGAAAACAAAGGATTTTCGATCAAATCAAGCCAGTTATCGAAGAAATTTCAGAAGTGAGACCAATTACTCGTCAATCTGCTATTTTCACAGAATTGAGTTTCGATGAGCTTATGTTATCAGACCTGTTTATTGAAATTGAAGAAATATTTGGTATCGACATTCCAGACGAGCTCACTAAAGAAACAAAAACGATAGAGGATATTTTAGTGTATATAGATATGCAACTTTTATCGTTGTAGATTTCTTAAAAATAAAATATTTAACTTGACTTTATCAGTATTCCCTGTATAATGCTTTTTATGTTTTGGTTATTTACTCTTTATCCAAGGGAAAGGACAAGGACAATAAAGAGGATAAAATGTTTTTCAAATTTAACTTGACTTTATCAGTATTCTCTGTATAATGCTTTTTATGTTTTGGTATAGATCGATATCGTTTTGATATCATTTTCGGAAGTTTTTTTTAAAAAGAGGAGTACGGAAAGATGGCGAGAGAAAAGATTAACGTGAGTCTCGGTAATAGTAATGTTGTTCATGTGGAGAATCTTCATAATGATTGTAAAAAGCTGCAATATCTTCGAGAGAATGCGCAAAACGCAATCGAGTCACTACAACGAGAGCCAGATCGCATCGGCTACAAAAAAGAAGTAAGTGTTTTTGTAGCTACGCACAAAGGCGTAGATAAACTTGCCTTTGCAGATAATGGCGGATCCATGACTAGAGTGGAGGCTAAAGAGAATCTCTGTGGATTAGGTCAAGGTGCTGCGGCCGATGGTGTGAATAATTTCGGCGTTGGAGCACTTATCTCTTCACTTCCTTTGAATCAGTATGGTGTGCTTTACATCTGTTACCCAAAGGATGAGTCGCCACATGCAATGCTTATGAGTAAAAGCAAAACCAAAGGCATAGTCAATTACGACGGAAATCCAATGGGACTCAAGGCTGCTTTGGGTATGTTGGATGATACGCCTGATTTACGTCGCGAACTAGGGATGATTAAAAAGGCTGGTCATGGAACGCTTGTGATACTTTTGGGAAACTTTGCCAAGCAGAACACAGCAGATTGGAATAAAGAGTTGAACGAAGAAGGCGGTAGTGATGGCGATGATGAAAAGAGAGAAAGAGGTGCGCAATGGGTCGCTTATTATTTCAATAAGCGTTATTATGAAATTCCGAAGGGCATTAAGCTTTATGTTCGGGCAAAACAGTGGCGCAACAAAAAACGACATAATGCTCAAGCAATCAAGGGGCAAAGGTTTGTTTTGGAAGCTAGTGAAAAGTACATTGAAAAAAGCGGTTCAAAAATCTTTACAGACAAGATCACTGGTCGGAAGGAAAGGATTAAATGGGGGACCATGAAGAAAAACAAGCCTGATAGCCACGGCTCTTCTTTTAATATTTCTGGTGGCATTTCTATTATTAACAACAAAACGAAAGAGGTTTATAGTTACAGAACTGGAGTCGAGTGGCGTACTGTTGCGCAAAAATATGGTATTTATCACAGCAGTGGTTTTATAATTATTCATATCTTTCTTAATGATATTGTTAGCGATATTTCTCGTTCAGGGCTGAGGGAGAAGGATGGTCGTCCGATTGATTTGGATATGTTCGCAGATGATTTTCGTAGTCGTATGCCAACGAAGATTCAGGATTTTTTGCGCAAAAAGCGATCTGGTAAAGATAAATTCAATATTCGACAAAACGCCAACAATCATGCGGAACGCATTTGTGAGATAATCAACACTTTTAATCTTGATCTTTGTCAAGCAAGAAGTCGTCCTACTTCTAAAAAAGGAAAAGGTCAACTTGCTATCGGTGAACGTTCGCCTAAAAAGAACGATTCTGCGCCAAGCGATGTAGTCGATACTGGGGCTACTCGCAAATCAAAAACGAGTGTTATTGGGGCAAGTACAAAGGCAAGAAACAAAGTCAAAGCAAAGGGGTTTGAAATGCCGATTGTTGGGTTTGAAGCAGAGGAATCCCAAAAGTATTTTGCAACTTATATCGCTAATACGGATAGATCATTTACAGGAGAGTTTATTGTAAATCCTGCGAATAAAGTTTGGGCAAGATGGTTTGACGGATTATCGGCAGAATATCCGACTGCGAAGTCGGATAAAGTTAATGCCGCAATTGAGGATGAGGTGGTGTCGATTCTTACCGAAGCTACTTTGTTTGCAGTTGCAGCAGTAGAAGAAAATGTTTCTGGTCATAAGTTGCTTTTTCATATGAAAGAAGCTTCTCTTTCGGATAGAGATCTTTGGTCTACTCTTGCGCTAGCGGCGAGAACGCATTACGACAGAATGAAGGCACGTCTTGCAAGTAAAATGAGAGCGGAGTGTGGTATTGCATAAGTTGGTTTAAAACATATATTTGAAAACGGGTCTGATATAAAAGTCAGACCCGTTTTTTATTCCAATATAAAATATTTTCAGATTTTACTTGACTTTATGAATAATGCTTATATAATGCTTTTAAGTTTAAAGACAGTAGCAGATTAAGACTTTTGTCTCAATCTTGTTTCTTTTTACATATTTTATTCCAATATAAAATATTTTCAGATTTTACTTGACTTTACTTATAGTAGGATTATAATAAAATAATGAAAGTTAAGTGTTTAACTTAGAGGGAAAAATTCATTCCAAACCTAAAAGATAAACATTAGCATTTGGTTTTTTTCAAGAAGGAGGATAGGATATTTATGAATTAATGTTTTGGATGTGAAATTGATTAATAATAGTGAACTTTTTTGGACTAGTTTTTAGAAGGAGTGTTTGATATGACTAATATGACGGTTATTAACTTGGGTAATGAGAATGATGATTATTTGGATTTACTTGGGAGGGATTGTAAGCCTCTCCAATACCTTCGCGAAATGAATCAAAATGCATTTGATATTCATAAGATCGCAGGGAAGACAAAATACAAGAAAAAAGTTAATTGGAGTGTGGTTGAGTGTAAAGGTGTGCCGAAACTTGCTGTTTCCGACAATGCACAAGGTATGACCGCTGAAGAGGCGAATTTATATTTGTCCAGTCTTGGTCGTGCAGGTCGAGCAAATGGTATTAATTTTGGCGTTGGGGCGCGTACTTCTGCGTTATCAAGAAACCGCCACGGCATTCTTTATCTTTGCAAAGACAAAGACGGTAGAGAACATGCGATTTTGCTTCGCCATAATAAACGTAAGAGAAATTATGGTTGTTATCCAATGAGTTTCAAAAAAGGTGTTGCCATGTTGGATAAAACTCCCGCCTTGAAGCGTGAATTGGCAATGATTAGAGAGTCTGGGCATGGCACGATTGTGATTTTGATGGGTAACTCGGCTGGCGAAAACACTGCCGAATGGAGTGGCGATGCGTCAAAAAAGACCCGTGCAAAGGGTGCGCATTGGGTCACATACGAACTTAACTCGCGATATTACGAAGTGCCGAAAGATGTTGTTGTGACGGTCTACCCATACAAGTCGGAAGAAGCGGGTTACAAAAAATATGAGAAAGTGAAGGGTCAAGGCTTCATCATGAAAAAGCCTTCCACATGCAACTCGACTTACATTGCCTGTCAGGGTCGGAGGCGCTATACTGATAGCCTCACAGGCCGCAAGGCTACTTGTGTGTGGGGGATTATGAATAAAAGCAAGCCCGATAGCCACGGCTCTTCTTATGACATTAGTGGTGGCAGCATCGTTGTTGACGAGGGAGGAATCGAAGTATACAGTGAACGCAGAGGGAAAGAGTGGAGTGTGGCTGCAAAAAAGTATAAAATCTTTCATAATAGTCAGGAAATCATTCTTCAGTTTTTCTTTGAGGATGTTGTACCAGATGCTTCACGAGCGGGTTTGCGAGATAAGGAGAGTGGCGAGCCGATTGATTTGGATTTGTTTGCCGACGCATTCTGCAAGAACATACCGAGAAAAATTCTTCAGCATCAACGCAAAGCTAGTGGTGTGCGAGATGTCTCCAATAAGTATACTCGTGACAGTAAGGCTATGGACAGGATTACTAACATCATAGACTCGTATCAGCTTGATTTGTCGTTTAAGGCGGATCTTAACGGCAAGGGATCTCCTTCGTTTGGTAAGCGGACGCAAAATGCTCCCCCTGAAAAAGAGGGTAATGGCGGAACAATAGAGGGAAAGGGGAAATTGCGGAAAACCAAATTTAAGGGCAATAAGGCTTCGGCAAATCGCAAGAGTGCGAAGAGAGCCTCTATTCGCGGTTATGTTGACCCTGAGTTTTCGTTCGGCATCTCCGAAGAAGAGGATTTCTCTTTCGCGGCTTATTCGTCGGCAGGAGATCATCCGACAGGAACGTTCATCGTTAACGAGAATCACAAGATTTGGCAAACTTGGGTTGAAAAAGTCGAGAAGAAATATATTAATGCCACCCTTGATGACATTAATGCGGTCATTGAACGCTATGTCAAATGTATTCTCTGTGAGTTGTTTGTTTTCGCTTTCAACAAGCACAGGGGGGATGCAAAAGGCAGGGCTGTGTTGGATCTTATCAGTAAAGATGTTTTGACTGATGAGTTTCTTGAAAACACCTTCGGTTTTCAAGCAAAGCTACATGAAGAGGGTATTCGTAAACGTTTGTCAACTGGATCCAAGACAAGACGAAGATAAAATAAATTGAAACTTTTCCAAATAAAAGCCCTAGCACAATGCTAGGGCTTTTTATTCGTTGCTTGTGATATTTTTTTAATAATCTAGTTAATGATGTTAGGTTATTAAATATAAGCAAGGAGCGGATTAAAATGAATTATATAAACGAAGAGGCTGTTAAAGAAGCAGAGGTTATAAGTCCTGAGACATTGGTTCATGGCGATTGCTTAGAAACGATGAAGTACATTCCAGATGGCTCCGTTGACTTAATTCTCTCGGATCCTCCGTATGGAACGATTGCGTGTAAATGGGATACAATTATTCCTTTTGAACCTATGTGGGAACAACTCAAAAGAATAATCAAGCCAAATGGTGCGATTGTAATGACCGCTAGCCAACCTTTTACAACGGCTCTTATCGCAAGTAATATGAAAATGTTCAAGTATTGCTGGGTCTGGGAGAAGACCAAAGCTAGTAATTTTGTACATGCGAACTATCAGCCACTAAAGGCGCATGAAGATGTTTGTGTGTTTAGTTTAGGAGGTTCGGCGCAAGGTAGCAAGACTCCTATGAAGTACAACAAACAAATGGTTCCTGGCAAACCTTATAAATTGGGTCTTGTGACAGGCGGCGGTAGAGTGACATCTAAGGGGCTGAAGGGAGCCATTTGCAATAACGAATCAGGGATGAGAACACCAAGAAGTGTGATTAAGGTGTCGAATCCAAGCGGCAAGGGTCATCTGCACCCAACCCAAAAACCTGTAGAACTGATGGAATACTTCGTAAAAACATATACGGATGAGAACGATGTTGTTCTTGATTTCGTAGCAGGAAGTTTTTCAACAGGTGTAGCATGTGTCAATCTCAATCGAAGATTTATAGGCATTGAAAAGGATGATTCTTATTTTGAAATAGGAAAGAAAAGAATAAAAAAGTGCATTGAGAACGCTAATTTGCCATCTTTGAAATAAAGCTGACACTCCAGACAAACTCTCTAATATAAAATCTTAAAATATTTTACTTGACATTATCATTATTGCCTATATAATGATATCAGATTAATTATGGATTCTTTGTTTAAGGACAAGGACAAGAAGGAGAAAAAGATGTCAACGAATGATGTTCCAGGTGCAAAGTCGTATAATAATGATGAATTGGCTATAGGCTGTTGGGCTGAGCATAACGATGGCAGTCTTATTTTGGTAGAATCATCCGAAGGCGGCAGAGTTATCTATTCTGTTTTTGATATTAGCAAGGCTCCCCCCGTAGAATTTAGAGACTCTATGCCCGAACAAGGATTCAAAGACCACTTCACTTGGGATCCAGATAACAAAAACGATGATCAAATCAAATGGGTATGGCACGACAAGTCTCCGTTTCCTTGGGATCGAATTATCAAAGAAGGAATCCCAGACGGAGTAAGACACGCTTGCGCTCACGATCTTATCACTTCCGCAAATCGAGTAGCCGAATCTAGAAGTTTGCATGGGAAAGAGGTCGATACAAAAGAATTAGAAGTCAGACTCCCCAAAACAGTACTCGGCAAACTTAACAGAGCGGGAAATGCTGTTATTAGCGGAATCCAAAAAGCGATCAGTGAACTAAACGAATAAAGGCAAACGGATATGACAAAAAATAGAGACATCTTATATGGAGAAGGCTGCGTCCGTACCGATATGAATTGTACGAACTGCAGCAAAAACTTCATTGCAGAACTTGATCACAGCATAGACGGGAATCATATCATCGAATGCCCCCACTGCGGTCATGAGCATTGTCGAGTCATTAAAGATGGCGTTATATCTGGTGATCGATGGGACTCAAGGATGCAAAGAGCCGACACAGATAAGAAACGAACATGGAAACATAGCTCTCTTCCTGCTAAAACATCGACTTCCTCTGCGTTTATTAGGGATAAATGGCTTAACTTCGGATTGTGATAAATCATGCATAGAATGAAGGTATCACTAAACAAAAATAAATACGAAACATCTATTATGCTCGAAAGAATAAACAGAGCATACGGAGAGATGACCGATGCAATACTCGGCAAAGTATCAGAAGATCTTGGTCGTACTCCTTCGGTATTAGAAACGCAAGTAGCAATTCAAAATATAGATTTTTCGAATGTAGTATTTGAGTCTAGCGGATTAGGCTTTTTTCATTGTCGCCTCCGTGCAAAATCGAGAGGGATTATAGTGAATTCGATGACTAATACAATGACTAATTCAGTAAACACCTCTACTGTTTCAAATAATCACCCTTATTATCTTAGTACTGATGCATCTGATCATTTATTCAATAGCTTCGGTATAGACGTAGGCTCAAATTCAACCACATCTATATCTACTCGAACTGCGCCTACAAATTATTCTTCTAATTTGACTTTCGATAGTAGTATATTCTTAGAAGCCGCAGAGAAATTTACGATAGCTAACGGAACCGAAGTAACAATAGATCTTCCTAACGGAGCAGTTCTTGAGGTTAAGGCAGATGGAAGTATTAAAATTACCGATGTAAATTCCAAGGTTACGTATAAAGCATGTGGAGTAAGAGAATTCAACAGATTTATTAATGCTAGTGATTTACTCCAAGACTTCATAAAATTCCTAGGAACCAAAGGAGTTAAACAAGGACAAGTTCTCGATATCCCCGTTGAACTCTTTATTAATTGGCTAGTCTTTAAATCAGCAGAGCAAGATGAAGATCTACCTCCTGAAAATATGATCCCAACAGAGTCGCATCCAAAACTCCTAAGCGCAAGGAAAAATAAGATGCCTCCAAAATGTCTCTGCTGTGGTAAATTCATTAAAAAAGACCTAGCAGAAAAAGGTTTTAATTTTTGTAGCGGAAATCATGCGTCTAGATTTGCAACCGAAAAATTAGCGATAGCAGGATAGGAGAGAAAAGTGACAGACAGATTAAAAGGTGTTTATGTAACTTTCGATAAGGACTACAGAACTGACGATGCAGAACAGATCATCGAAGCAATTAAGATGATTAAATGCGTGTCTGATGTGAAAGGTTTAGTCGTTGACCATGAAGATTGGATGAACAGAGCTCGCGTGAAAGATGAAATGAGAGATAAGTTCTTTGAATTATGGAAAAGCTTCGCAGACTCAAAATAATTTTTTTCTGATATATTGAGTCTTGTTAGTCCTTGCTAGTTCTCGGACGATGTTCTTTGAAAACATGGGGGTAAAAGGTATCGACGTGGTAAGGAAGATTGGAATTGCGTGTCGAGGTTGATCGGATGGCCTCGCTAAAATCCGATTAAAGCTTAAATGCTGAAAACGAATCATTCGCTCTCGCTGCTTAATCCCAGCGAATAAAAGAGCCCAGAAATCGATAAGGTCACTGCGTAATCGAGAGTACGGTCAAAACCCGGTGTGACTATAGGAAAGACTATTGACAAAGGAGAAAGCATCCTTCGTGGATAAGTCATAACACGATAAGCCATGACTGAGGTTTGTTTGTGAACCAAGATAAGAATCACAAACTACACACGTAGAAGTTTCTTTGTGAATTACAGACGGACGCGAGTTCAATTCTCGCTACCTCCACCAACCCTTTAATAGGAAAGGATTTAGCGGTCTTTTCTTATTTTTAACTTCTATCGAAAATGTCAAAAGCTTTTAATTTTTTGTGCTTATCATATCCTAAATTTTCAGATCTTATGTCTGCAGCCAATATTCCAATTTTTCTATAGCTCCGGGCAACGTCTTCTATGTCGCTAATAAATTTTATCATACCACTATCTAGATCTAATTCATCAGTGTCAAAATATTGATCTATATGTATTATTGGTATGTTTTGTTCGTTTAAAAGTATTTGCAATTCGTAAAATTTATCCTCTATACTTTCAGGTGTATCTAACATTTCCATTATGATTATATATTCATTGTCAACCTCTTCGGCTACAAAATAATCAACAAAACCATCTAGTTTTGAATTTTCGTTGATAAGTTTTTTAGCTATATCAAATTCTTTTTTGGATTTTGTTATTTTAAGAACTCTATTGTTTCCAATATCGTATGCGTTACCAAATTCGCCATTCCCTAGCCAATGCATTTCATCTTCGTTTATGTCATTTGCTTTATAGAATTCTTCTTTTGTTTTATATTTAGCAATAATAATACGTTTACCTTCTATATCAGATAGGTATTGAATTGCTTTATTTGTTGATGAGAAATATAAAGACATTTAAATTCTCCTATTTTTATTGCGGGTCGTATCCCCATTCCGATAACGAATTCCCGTCGGTATACAAATCCTTAGCTCTTACTGTTTTTCTGACTATTTTGTATTTGTTGTTCAGGTTGCCAATTCCATGAAGTTTTGCGTATGCTATGTTCGGAGTGACCCAGTTTCCTTTTTCTATTTTTATTTTTTGTTTAAGTTGGGATTCTAGTTTATCATATTGGTCTTCTAAATCTTTTATCATTAAATCTTGTTGCTCGTCGTAGGTGTGTTTTTCTATTGGATACTTGTCCATTAAATTATAAATTATATTTTTAGCTTCTGTTGATTTTTTAATGGCTCTATGCTCTTTCATTGCTATTAGAGACTGTTTGGCATCGTTTACTCCTTTAAGCTTTTTTTCTACGTGTTTGTTAATATTTGGCACTGCTCGGTAGACGGTTACTTTGGCATTAGGTTTGTTGTGGACACTTAGAATTATGTTGAGTCCTTCTCTGTCTTCTGACATTACAGAGTATTCACTTCCGCCGCTTTCGTAAATCTTTGGGTATGTATTATCGACACTGTAAATAGGTTCATCACCATACCCCTTTGTTGGTGCCGAATGTTGTCCCATATAATCCTAATTTAATTCTTTTGCTGTTTTATTTTGAGAGTTTATTTCTTTTATTATTTTTGCGCCGTTAGAAAAATAAACAGATGTTCCTTTTTTTGAATGCAATTCTTCAATTTTTCCAATTGGTTCTATTTCGTAAACTTTAGAAATTCCACCTAAGGCATTTTTCGCTCTACCTGCGTATATTTTAGCAGATCCAATATCTGTTGTGAAAAATACTTTGTCTAAATTTTTCTTTCTTCCTTTTTCTGATATGATTGATGTTTTTGATGGAGGTTTTAACAGATCTCCTACTTTGAAATTTTGAGATGTTCCATGATAATATTTTTTTTCAGAAGATACCATCAACTTTTTTGAAATATATAAAATTCTAGCTATTCTATTCATTTTCTCATTTAACTCCTACTCTTGTATTTTTAAGTCCGAAAATGGAATGTCTTTGTTGTACTGATATGCAGACAGTTTGGCTTCCTGTTGCAAATTTCTATCTATTGATAATTGATTTAAGTCTAATTTATCTGTGTCAACCTTAAAAACGATAATTTGATCAATCCATTCTTCTGGAACTACATCTGATGTTTCTGCATATGACTCTGCAATATCTTTACTTGTAGCTAAGTATATGAAGTTTTTAGAGTCTTCCCAATTTTTATTTTGATGGTTTTTTATTAATCCTTTTTTTTTAATAGATGGTAATAATGGTTTATAGGTTGCATGATATAGATGTGTAGGAATTGGATCCTTTGCAATAATAATCCTAGATTCCATCATATCTGCTAAATGTTGGATCGCTTCATTAACAGAACCAAATTTAATAGAAGCCGCTTTCTTATTTGCCATCTCTTTGACTGCTTCGGATGGATTCTCTATATATTGAAGAGCATTACCATCTTGTTTAACTGCGGCAAGACAAATTTCTTCTGTCTGCTCTTTTACAAATTGAAGAGCATAACCTTCTTGCTTAACTGCAGCAAGACAAATTTCTTCTGTCTGCTCTTTTACAAATCGAAGAGCATAACCATCTTGCTTAACTG
>Ga0114918_10002932_pt1 | contig 15135 bp, 6 predicted proteins | sample LantaG_FD_87015 | JGI IMG/M metagenome (GOLD analysis project Ga0114918, IMG submission 87015) | Deep subsurface microbial communities from Baltic Sea to uncover new lineages of life (NeLLi) - Landsort_02402 metaG | ecosystem: Environmental > Aquatic > Marine > Oceanic > Sediment | place: Baltic...
CTGCTGCGGCGGCCGGACCCGCGCCCGCGGCCGCCGCCGTCCCGCGCGCGCCCCCCCTCCCTCCCCACCCCGCCCTGCCGCCGCTCCAGCTGGTCGGCGGCGGCGACGTCTACACCTTCACCGACCATGAGCGCCGCTTGGCGGCCCACCCCCACCTGGCCACCACGATGATTGCGCGGGGCGCCCTGGTCAAGCCCTGGCTGTTCACGGAGTGCGCGGAGCGGCGGGACTGGGACATCTCCGCCCCCGAACGCCTGGACCTGGTGTCCCGCTTCGCGTCGCTCGGCCTGGCCCACTGGGGCTCGGACGAGCGCGGCGTGGAGACGACGCGCCGCTTTTTGTTAGAGTGGCTCTCCTACACGCACCGGTACGTGCCGCTGGGCCTCCTGGCCGACGGCCGATGGCCTCCCGGGCTCGAAGGCTACCACCTGATGGGCATGCGGTGCCCGCCCCTGGCGGGGAGGAGCGAGCTGGAGACGCTGCTGGCGTCGCCCGCCCCCGGGGACTGGGTCCGGATTTCTGAGATGGTCCTGGGCCCCGCGCCGTCCAGCCTGCGCTTTGTGCCCAAGCACAAGTCCAAGAGCCTGTATGTGGCGCCGAAGGGGAAGGGAGGGGAGGGCGAGGGGGTGGTGGGCGGCGGCGGCGGCGGCGGCGGCGGCGATGATGATGGCGGGGCGGAGAACGGGTGAGAAGGGTGTGGAAGGAGAGGGTCGGGCGGGTCGGCTCGCACACGCTCGTTCTCTGTATGTCGCATGCCCCGCCCTCCGCGCTCACACTCACGACCGCAGCCATGCCCACCCCCCTGCCCGACCTGGGCCTGGACGCCACGCGCAAGGGCGACTTCCCGCTGGCGTACGGCGCCTGCCACCTGGTGAGTTCCGCGAGACAGCGGTGGGGCGCGGGCGGGACACGGCCGACGCGGCGGGGGATCGATCTCCGCCCCGCCCCACCCCCACCTCCCCAAGAATCCAATAGGGAATATATTAACATCGGCGTACGAAACTCAATACTTCCTCCCCATCCCCACCTCGCAGGGCGACGCCTTCGCCTCCGACGCCTTCCCCGCCACCTCAGCCCCGCCCCGCGCCGTCAAGACCTACCTGGCCGGCCTGCGGGCCCTGGACGCGGCGCCCCAGCTCAACCTGGCCACCTTTGTGGGGACGGCCGCGGAGGAGGAGTGCCTCGACTTGATGATGGCCGCCCTGGCCGTCAACGAGGTGGACCGGGAAGAGTACCAGTCCACGGCCCGCATCCAGGACCGGTGCATCCGCCAGCTGGCCGACCTGTTCCACGTGCCGCCGGCCGGCGAGGGCGGCGGCGAAGGCGAAGGCGGCACCTCTCCGCCGCCCACGGGCTTCTCCACCGTCGGCTCCTCCGAGGCGCTGGAGCTGGCCCTCCTGGCGCTGAAGCATGTCTGGCGCGCCGGGCGGCGGGCCGCGGGCCTGGACGCGTCGCGGCCCAACCTGGTCGTGCCGGCCGACGTGCACGTGACGATGCAGAAGGCCGCCGTGTACTTCGACCTGGAGCTGAGGTCGGTCCCCGTGCCGGGGCCAGGTGTTGAGCCGGCCCCGGCCGACCTGGTGGCCGCCGCGGACGAGAACAGCGTGGGCGTGGTGTGCGTGCTGGGCACGACGTACACGGGCCACTTCCAGGACGCGGCCGGCCTGGATGCCGCCCTGGCGGCCTTCAACGCCGCCCACCGCCCGCCCGGGTCAGGGACCCCGCCCTTACGCATGCACATCGACGCGGCGTCCGGCGGCTTTGTCGCGCCGTTTGCCTTCCCGGACGTCCAGGCCGACTTCCGGCTGGCCAACCTGGCCAGCCTGAACGTGAGCGGGCACAAGGTGAGAGGTGGAGTGGTGTGGACTTTGGAGGGAAGGGAGGGGGTTGAGGGCGCGCACGTGCGCGCGCGCGCGCGCGCGCGTGGCCCGCTCTCTCTCTCATGCCCCCTCTCTCTCTTCTTCTCTCTTCGCTCCCCAGTTTGGCCAGGCCCTGGCCGGCATCGGCTGGCTACTGTTCCGGGACGCGGCTTGCCTGCCGCCCGAGCTGAGGTTTGAGGAAAAGTACCTGGGCAACGACCAGGTGAGAAGAGAGGGGCGGAGACAGAGGTGCACACACCCTCCGCAGCGCGAACCCCTCTCAAAAAAACAACACGCACTTCTCTCCTCTCCCAGGTCACGTCGTCCCTGAACTTCTCCAAGTCGGCCGCCCCGCTGGTGGGCCAGGCCTACTGCTTCCTGCGCCTGGGGCGGTCGGGCTATACTCAGGTCATCGGCGACTGCTTGGCCGTGGCGGAGCTCTTAGCGGAGGGTTTAGAGTCCACGGGCGCGTTCGACATCGTGTCCGCCCGCCACCCGACCCCGCGCGTCCCGATGGTCGCCTTCACCCTGAAGGCCGGCCGGCGGGACGCGGGGTACGACGAGTTCGACCTGGCCGACCGCCTGCGGGAGCGGGGGTGGGTCCTCCCCGCCTACCCGCTCGCCCCTGGCGCGGAGGGCACCACCATCTTGCGCGCGGTGTGCCGGTCCGACTTTTCTGCCGCCATGGCCCGAGCCCTGTTGAGCGACGTGGGGGACGCCCTGGCCACCATGAACAAGCACGCGGCCGAGGAGCGCGCCGCGACGACGTCGGCCGTGGCCGCGGCCCGGGCCACGATGGCGTGGAAAGGCGGCGCCCGGTCGGCCGCGCACGCGGTGACTGCGGCCGTGACGCGCGCGGCGGACGAGGAGGAGGACCCGGAGGAGCGCGCCCGCATCCTGCAGGGCCTGCCCACGCGGCTGCAGCATGGCGGGGCGTGCTGAGGAGCGGAGAGGGAGAGATAAGAGCCTGCTCACGCGGCTGCAGCATGGCGGGGCGTGCTGAGGTTCAGATGGAAAAAGTGTTTGCCTTTTGCCCCTTCAGAGAAAGATTTCTGGCGGGGCGCGGTCGCCCTCGTCCCGCACGCACACCCCGCCCACCACCAACGCGTGCTGCACCCCTGATCGAGCGCACACGCACGCCTGCCTCGGCAACACTCACACAGACGAGAGAGAGAGAGAGAGAACAGAAAGAAAAAACAAATGGCGTCGGCGCCTACGCCCACCCCGCCCCGGGCCTGCCCCTTCGCCGCCTTCATCGAGGCCGCCCTGGCCGACCTGGTCGGCGCGGCGCCCCGGCGGTCGCCCATCAAGCCGGCCTGCGAGGCGGCGTTAGGTATGCTGAAAGAGAGACGAGGGGGAGAGCAGCACGCCGCGGCCGATGCATCGGCGCCGCACAGTGCACGCATACTCTTTCTCTCTCTCACCCTCTCGCACCACTCCACACGCAGCTCGCCTGCGCCGGCCAGAGGGCGTGCCCGTCCCCCTGGAGGACGCCGACCTGGCGGCGGTGAGTTTTATTTTCTCGGGTGGAGGACGAGAGAGAGAGAGGGGAGACACAAGCGCGCGCACCCGCCTCAACCCGCTCTCTCTCTCTCTCTCTCTCCACTCAGGTCCTTGACCCCCTCCGCCTGGCCTGCGCCTCGGGCGACGCCCGCGTCCTGGCCCCCGCCTTGGGTTGCCTACACAAGCTGGTCTCACACGCGTACGTCCAGGCCGAGTCCAGCCCGGCGGGAGGCCTGGATGACGGCACGCCCGTGGCGGCCTTGGTGTCTGCGGCATCCGCCGCGGCCGCGTCCGCGGCCGCGGCCGCCGACCCCCGCCTCCAGCTGTCCGCCCTGCGCGCCCTGCTGACGGCAGCGACGGCGGACCACTTTGTGCCGCACGGCGACGCCCTGCTGGCCTGTGTGCGCCCGGCCTTTCGCCTGGGCGTGGCCGGCGCGGGCCCAGACGTGCGCGCGGCCGCGCGCGGCGCACTGCTGCAGACAGTCGCGGCCGTCCTCAAACGCGTCGCCGACGAGCCCGGGCGGCCCCTGTCATCCCGGGAAGCCTCCAGCGTGGGCGGAGGAGGAGGAGGGGGGGGGTCCCCTGCCGGCGACGGCGGCCACCTGTTTGGCGGCGGCGGCGGCGGCGGGCCGTCCTCGGCGGGCGACTTGGCAGGAGTGGCTGCGGTGGCCGCCACGGCCGCCGCCGCCCCTTCACCCTCCTCCTCATCGCCCCGCGCCGCGGACGCCGACGCCGGTCCAGCCGCACCCGCCACTCAGCCCGACCTGGACGCGGCCATGGGCACCGCCCGCGCCGCCCAGCTGGCCTCCCTGGCCGAGTCCGCGGACCTGGGCGGCCTGGAGCGGGCGCTGGACGCGCTGGCGGCGGACCGCGAGAAGGCCGGCGGGGGGGGGAGGGCGGGGAATAGTGCGGAGGGGGGCCCGCCCGCCGTGCCGCCTGCGCCCGCGCCCACCGCTCCCGCGCCCACCACCACCGCCCCCGCGCCCTGGCGCCCGCCCACCCGCCTCACCCTGGCCGAGAAGGACGCGGCCACGCTGCTGGCGGCGATCGCTCGCATCGGGGCGGGGCCAGAGAGCCCACCCACCGCCGGCAAGGACGGCGGGCCGGCGCCCGCGCCTCCTCCCTCCGACCCGGCCATCGCCGTCTCGCGCGCCCTGGCCCTGGACCTGCTCATCCGGGCGCTGAGCGGGCCGGGCCACGGCTGGGACACCGCCCGCCGCCCGCTGTGCGAGGGGCTGCGCCGGCCCCTGACGGTGACCCTGCTCAAATGCGCGGCCACGCCGCCGGGCGACCCGTCGGGCGCGGCCCTGCTGGGGCCGGCCCTGCTGGCCGCCGCGGCGGGGCGCCCCGCCGTGCGGGCAGTCCTCAAAGCGGAGCTGGGCGCCTTCATCCCTTTGCTCCTGCTGCGCCCGGTGGAGGGCTTGGGGGCAGGCCCGGGCGACACGAGCCTCGCCCTCGCCTCCCTGGCCGCCCTGCGGGCCCTGTTCGCCGACCCGGCCGCCTTGATGGACCTGTTTGTCAACTTTGACTGCGACCTGGGCGGACCCAACCTGGCGGAGCGGGGCATGCGGGCGGCCGCCCGGGCGGCCGGGTTTGGAGGAGGAGGGAGCCAGAGCGCGCCCGGCGGCGCCGCGGCCGACGCGCCGCCCCCGCCGCCCGGCTCGCCCGCCGCCGCGGCGGCGGCCGTCCGGGCCGCGGGCGCGGCCGCCCTGGCGGCGGCGGCGGCGTCCCTGGAGGCGTGGGCGGGCCCACTGCGGGCGGAGGAGGAGGAGGAGGGGAGGGAGGGCGGAGAGGAGCGGCAGGCGGCCCGGCAGCGGCGCGGCCCCTCCTCGGCCTCGGCCTCCGGGAGGTCCCTCGCCCGCCTGGCCACCCTCGCCCCCGCGCCCACGCCCGCGCCGGCTCCTTCCTCCGCCTCCGCCGCCCTGGTCGCCACCAAAGCGCGCAAGCACTCCCTAGAATCCGGCGTCGCCGTCTTCAACCGGGACCCGGCGGCGGGCGTGGCGGCCCTGGTCGCGTCGGGGTGCGTCCCGCCCGACCCGGCCGCCCTGGCCTCCTTCCTCCGCTCCCGCCCGGCCGGGGCGGTCGACCCGGACGCCCTGGGTGAGCTGTTCGGCTCGCCCGACGACGCGCACGTGGCGGTCATGCGGTGCTACGTGGGGCAGGAGGTGGAGGCCGTCTGCTGCAGTGCTGACGGCACGCCCCCGCCGCCCCTGGACGAGGCCCTGCGCGCCCTGCTCGCCAGGTTCCGGCTGCCCGGGGAAGCACAAAAAATCGACCGGGTGATGGAGGCCTTTGCGGCGGCCTACACGTCGGCCTGCCCCGCCGGCGGCGGCGGGTCGGCCTTCACCCACCCGGACGGCGCATACCTGCTGGCGTTCGCGCTGGTCATGCTCAACACGGACGCGCACCACCCGTCCGCGGCGCGGGGGCTGGGGAAAGGAGACTTTGTGGGGATGTGCCAGGCGCCGGTCGTGGCGGCGGGGACGGGTGGTGCGAGTGGTGAGGGTGAGGACGGCGCCGTGCCGTCCTCCTCCTCTCCCACCGCCGCGCCCGCCGAGGAGTACGCGCCCGTCCTGCCGCCGGAGCAGCTGGAGGCCATGTACGACCGCATCGTCGCCCGCGAGATCGCGCCGCCGGAGGGGTCGGCGCCCGGCCTGCTGGGCGCACCGGGAGGGCCGGGTGGGGGCGGGGGATCGGGCGCGCTGGCGGGCCGTGCCTCTCCCACTTCCGCACCCACCCCGGGCCCCGCCCGCGCCCTGACCGCCGCCCTGGGCCTTCCCCTGGGCGGCGGCGGCGGGCGGGCGTGGGATAAAGCGGCGGGCGCCGCGCACGAGCGTGCGCGCGCGCTGGACGTCGCGCGCGCGGCCCTGGCGGCCGCGGGGGCGGCGTCCGCGGCGGCGGCATCCGCGTCGTCGACCACCACGCCGGCCTCCCACCTGTGGCAGCCGGCCGTCCACGCGGAGCACGCCCGGCCAGCCCTGCAGGCGGGCGGGGACGCCCTCGTCCGCGGCCTGGGCGGCGCCCTGGCCGCCGCGCCCGACGCGGCGACCGCGGCGGGCCCCCTCGCCGGCCTGGCCGCCCTCGTCCGCACGGCGGCCCTGCTGGGCTTGGACGCCCTGGTGGAGGCGGGTGTGGACGCCCTGGCGGCCGCGGCCGGGGTGGTGGGTGCTTCCGCCGCCGCGGACGAGGTAGGTGCGCCGTCGCCCCCTGTCCTCGCCCTCGCCGGCAGCGGGCGGGGCACCCGGCAGGTGGCTGCGCTAGAGACCCTCCTGGCGACGGCGGCGGGGCCCGCCGCGTCCGGGCTGGGCGGCGGCTGGCTGGCGGTCGCCCGCACGCTGTCGGCCCTGGACGGCCTGGCTGGCGGGGTAGGGGCCAGCGAGGCGGCGACGCCCCGCCTGGCCACCACCCCACCACCACCCGCGGCGGCGCCCCAACCTTCCCCAGTCCACGCGCTGCCTGGGGGTGGCCTGACGGGCGGGCCCGCCGCCGACCGGGCCGCCGCTACGCCACCGCCGCCGCCCCCTCCAACAACCCTCCCTATCTCCACGCCCGCCGGCACGCTGTCCGCCTTCTCCCGCCTGCTGGGGCGGCCGGCCGCGGCCGGCCCGCCGGGGCCGCCCCCGCCGCCCGCTGTCGCGGTCTGGGCGGCCTCCCCGCCGGGGCGGGCCGCGGCGGCCGCCGTCCTGGCGGCCGGACCTCGCCTGCCCGGCGACGGTGCCCTGGTCTTCGTCCGCTGCCTGGCGGCGCGGGGCCAGGAGGAGCTGGCGGGCCCGGGGCCGCCCTCCCTGTGGGCGCTCCACGCAGTCGCGGACGCGGCGGCCGCGGCGGGCGGGGTGGACGCGGCGGCGGCCGCGTCCGCCGCGGCCGCCGCCGCGGCCGGGGGTGGCTCTGCCGCTCTCACAGCCCCCTCCACCATGCTCCTGCGCGCCGTCTGGTCCCGCGTCTGGGCGGCGGCGGCGGGTCACCTGGCGGCCGGCGCGTGCCACCCAGATGCCGGCGTTTCGGGCGCGGCCACGTCCCGCCTGGCGGCCCTGGTCGACGCCCTGCTGGCCCGCCGCCCGCCCGCCTCGCCCGCCGCCCAGGAGCAGGCGCTAAGGCCGCTGGTCGCCATCGCCCGGGGCGGGGCCCGGCCGGACGCCCGGGCGGCCGCCGTGGGCGCGGCGGGGCGGGCCCTGGCCCTGCACGGCCGCGCCCTGGCGCTGCCCGCCTGGCGCGCCGCGCTGGCCGCCCTGGCCGCGGGCGCGGCGGACCCGGCCCCAGGCGGCGGCGTCGTGGCGGCGGCCCTGGACGGCGTCGGCCCCGCCCTGGAAGCCGTGCGGGGTGTGTCCCACGGCGGCGGCCGGGAGGGTGTGCGGGGCGTGGTGGCCGTGCTGGCGGCCGCCATGCGCAACCCGCACCCCCCGGGCGACGCGCCCGCCATCTCGGCCGCCTTCTCCCTCCAGGCCGTCGTCCGCTGCCTGACAGAGGGTGGTTGTGGCGGGGAGGGCGGCGATCCACCAGCAGGCCCCGCCTCCCCTTCCCCCTGGGACGAGGTGTGGGCGGCCTTTGCGGCCGTCGCCCGGCACGACCCCCGCCCGCCCGTCGCGGACGCAGCGCTCGCGGCCGCGCTGGAGGTGGCGGCCGCGACCGCTCCCGCCTGGCCGCCCGCCGCCTGGCGCGGCTTTGGGGGCGGTATCATCCGGTACGCCCTGGACCTGCCCTGCCGCCCGGGCTGGGAGGGCGTGGGCCTGGCCGAGGACGGGACGGGCCGCGGGTGGCCGACGGAGGGGGAGGGAGGGGCGGAGGGCGAGGAGAAGGTCGAACCCTCGCCTTTCTTCCTCGCCCCGCGCCCGGTCGGCTGGTCGTCGGAGGGCGCGACCCGCCTAGCCCGCCACCTGGGCAGTGCAGGGCGGGCCGTTGCGACGCTGGTGTGTGCCCCGCCGTCCGGTGGCCCCGCCTCCCTGGGCGCCTGCCTGGGGCCGCTGTTGGGCCTCGCCCTGCGCGCCGGGTCTGCGCCCGACCCGCGGCTGTCGGGCCTGGGCGGGTCCCTCCTGGAGGAGGCGCTCGCCCGCCTGGCCTCCCTGCCGCAGACGCAGGGCAATGCAGCCTCTCTCGCCTCCGCCTGGGCCCTGGCCCTGTCCGCCGCGGCCACCGCCTGCCGGGCGGACGTGGGCGGCGGCCTGACGGGCGGGGGGTCCCTCCCCGGGGCGCCGCCGCCCCCGCCACCGCCCTTCCTCACCCCGCCGGGCGCGCTGCCGCCCTTGGAGCTGGATCCGGCCGCGTCCGCCCGCATCGCGGCCCGGGCCACCCTGGGCGCCGTCTGGGCGGTGGGGCGGGCTCTGGTGCGGGCGGCGGAGGCGGGCGGCCCGGGCGCGGGGCCGCCCCCGGGCGTGGCGAGGGGGCTGGTTGCCGAGCTGAAGGCCGCCCTTGCCCGCGCGGCGGGCGCCAACGCCGCCCGGGCCGCCGGGGAGGTGGGCGGCCGCGCCGTGCCGCAGATACCGCCGGAGGACGACAACCCACTCCCCGTGCCGGAAGACCCCTGGGCCGCCCCGCCCACCCCCGCCCTCGCCCGCCAGGAGGTGGAGGCGGGCGCCGCGCTGCTGGCCGCGCTGGGCGCGCGCGCTGGCGCGGGCGTCCCGGGGGCGGCGTCCGACCTGGCGGCCGCCGCCCGGGGCGTCCTGCGGGAGGCGGCGGCGGGCGTGGGCGGGAAGGCCACTGCTGCCGCCCCCGCCCTCCCCGCCCCGGGCGCGTGGGTGGAGGCGGTGCGGGCGCCACTGATCGTGGCGGCCCTGGCAGTGCTGGGCGGGGATGGGACCGGCGGAAACGCGCGGCCGTCCTCCTCCTCCTGCCTGCCCGCCGTCGCGGTGGCGGAGGTGGCGCCCCTGGCCGCGGCTGGGCATGGCGGCGTCCGGGCCGCGCTGGCGGCCCTGCTGGCGGCCCGGGTGGCGCCGGCGCTGGTGACGAGTTGAGGGAGAGGGGGAGGGAAGGGACGTGCTGATATAGAGAGAGAGATGAGAGAGAGAACAGGCGCCCGCCGCAGCAGCATCACACTTCATTGTTTGGCGTGCCGGCGCCCCAGCTCCACGCCCTGCACACACGCGCCAGTTGCATCCCTCTCGCAGCAGCCGCGCCTGTCTGGTGCACGACACACACACACACACACACGGCGACGCGCGCCCTGCCCCGCCACCACACAGGCCCAAAAATGGCGTCCGCGCTCGCCCCATCGGCGCCCGCGCCGACAACCAACGCAGCCTGCTTCAAGTGCGGCAAGCGGGGTCACTGGTCCCGGGACTGCACCGCGCCTAAGGAGGACCAGGACGCGCACCGGGCAGCCAAGGAGGCGGCGGACGCGGCGGCGGCAGCGGGCGTTGTGCCGGGAGGGTAAGTGAGGGGGAGAGGGGCGGACAATTGGAGAGAGCGGTTCAAACCACGGCGGCCACGAGCAGGGGCGGGGCACGGCGGGCCCCTCACTCTCACACGACCCACGCCTCCTCCCTCCACACTCCACAGCCCCCCGCCCCCGGCCAAGCGGTCCCGGAAAGTCACCCTGGAGGACCTGAAAGCTCCCGACGGCCTGCCCGAACTGTACGCGACTCTGCCCTCCCGGTTTCGCCGCCTGGCGTCGGGGCGACGGGGCGAGGAGGGTGCTGACCTGGCCCGCCTGGTCGACCTGTACGCCGCCTGGGGCCGCCGCCTGGCTCCCGGGCTGGCGTTCCCGGCCCTGCTGGACTCCCTGGAAGCCTTGGGCCGCACGGGCGCGGTCAAGCTGGAGCTGCGCGAGCTGCGGGCGCAGGCCCTGGCGCCCCTGGAGCGGGTGGGGCGGGAGGCGGAGGAGGGGGACGGAGAGGCCTTGGTCGGCGGGTGGCTTGGCGGCGGCAGCGGCGGGGCGACTGCCGCGCTAGCGGCCGCCCCCGTCCGTCCCTCCTCCCCGCCGCCCGCCTTCATCGCGGGTGCCGGCTCCGGCGGCGATGGCGGCGAGGAGGAGGAGGATGGAGGGGACGGCCCAGATGATGATGAGCTGCTGGAGCTGCAGGCCGCGCCCGCGGCCGTGCCCGTGCGGGCGGACGCCATGGACAAGGACGACGATGAGGCCGCCCTGGTCGCAATGTTTGAGGGCGGGGAGGAGGAGGAGGCGGCGGGCGCTGGCGCGGGGCCGGGCCCGGCCTCAGCCGGGGAGACCGCGCCCGTGCCTGCACCCGCGCCTGCCGCCGCGGACGCTGCCCCGCCCAAGCTGCCGTCCGCGACAGCGGTGGAGGAGGAGGAGCTGCTGGCCATGTTTGCCAGCCAGGTGGAGCCCGCGGCGCCACCACCGCCGCCGCCGGGCGGCGGGGCGGCGGAATGAGGACGAGAGAACTGCCCGTGTCTAAAGAGAGGTCCTTTTCATTGTCTCGCTCTTTTTTTGGGCACTGGGGAGGAGCGGCCCTTTCCTTCAGCGCGCCCACACACACGCCCAGACTTTCTCCACCCCGCCCACTCGATTCGGCCGGGTAGCCATGGACGTGCGTGAGGCATGAGGCGTGTCAGGAGTGCCGCCGAGCGGAGGGCAGGGCGCGCGGCGGCGCCCCCGCATTGGGCCTTGTTTGCCGGCGGCGGCCCCACCTCGCTCACCTCTCTCCCTCCCTCACAACAGGTCACCCGCGACACCTTCCCCGCCGCCCTGGCATCCCTGCGGGCCGCCCTGGCGGGCGGCGCCTTCGCGGCCCTGGACCTAGAAATGACCGGCACCTCCCCCCCACCCGCGGCCGGCATCCCCCCGCCCGCCCGGTGCGACGACCCGCCCGACCGGTGGCCCGCGCTCGCGTCCGCGGCCGCGTCCTACCTCGTCCTCCAGGTCGGCGTGGCCGTCTTCGCCTGGGACGCCGCGTCCGCGTCCTACGTGGCCCGCACCTTCAACTTCACCATCTTCCCTTACACGCCGCCGGAGGTGGCGGCCGGCGCGGCGGAGGCGGCAAACGGCGAGGCCGGACACGCCGCACCCGCCGCCCAGGCCACCACCACCGCCGCCGCCGCCGCCGCCCCACCACCACCCCTCCCGCCCGCCCCGCCCTTCCTGGCCTCCCCCTCCGCCCTCACCTTCCTCTCTGGCTGCGGCTTCGACTTCAACAAGTGGGTGGCCCAGGGCATCCCCTACGTGCCAGCGGCCGTCCGGGACGCGGCGGCGGGGCGGGCGGAGGGTGCGGCCGCCCGGGCGCGGGAGCGGCCGCCCATCGTCCCCACCCGCCCGGCCGACGTCGCGCTGGTGAAAGACACGGCGGCCGCGGTGGAGGCCTGGCTGGCCGGCGACGCGTCCGCCAGCCCCCCTCTGACCTTACCCCCCGTCAACGGCTTTCAGCGGGCCCTCATCTATGAGACGCTGGACGCCCTCAACGGCGGGGCCTGGTCGGGCGGGGAGCGGGCCGGGGCCGCCCGCCCGGCGCAGTTTGTCGCGGAAACGGTGCGCCCGCCCGGCGCGCACCGCCGCGCGCCCGCCGCCATCCGCCTGACCCGGGTGGGCGGGGCCGACGAGGCCGCCGCGCACGCGGCCGCCTGGGAGTCGGCCGCGGGTGACGCGCTGTCCGGGGCGGCGGGAGCGGCGGCGGTGCTGGAGGCGCTGCGCGACGCCCGCCTGCCCGTCGCAGTCCACAACGGCGCCCTGGACCTGGCGCTGACCCTCACGCACCTGGGCGATGGCCACCCGGTCCCTGGGACGTGGGAGGGATTTGCCCGCCGCGTCGGCGCCTGGCTGCCGGGCGGCGTCCTGGACACCAAGGTGCTGGCGGGGGTGGTGCTGGGGCCGGACGCCAACAGCAGCGCGGGGACGGCCCTGCGGGCCGTGTACGACGCGTGCCGGGGTGCAAACACTGTGAAGGAGGCCACGGGCACCGCCGCTCCTTCACCCTGGGCCCCGTCCCCCCCGCCCGTGCGGCACGCGCCCGGCTTCGACCGGTACGCGTCCGATTCCTCCACTCATGAGCACGAGGCCGGGTTTGACGCGTTCATGACGGGCGCCTGCCTGGTCGGGTGCGGGGCGGCCCTGGAGGCGGCGCGTGTGCAGGCGGAGGCGGCGGCCTCCGCGGAGGCTGCCGCGGGCTGCCCGCGCGCCCTAGTCGCCGCCCTGGAGCGGGCGCCCCGCCCGGCGTCCGCGGCGGGCGGGGGTGGCGGCGCCAGTCCGATTGACCTCGCCCCCCTCCTGGCCGCCCACGGCGGCCACTGCTTCGCCTTCGCCTCCGACCGGGGCGTGCTGGCCCTGAGCGGCGGCGTCGGGCCGGCCACACCGCCCCTCCCGCCCCTCACCCCGCCTTCCGCCCGGGACCACCTTTTATACGTCGCGCCCTGCCCGCCCGCCCTGGGCTGGTCGGGGCTGGGGCGGACAGTGGGCGAGGTGGTGGTGGGCCTGCGGGAGGGCGAGGGGGGGTCGGGCCGCGCGCCGGCGGCGGCGGGGACGCCTTCACCCCCGCCCCCGCCCCCGCCGCGCGTGCGGATCCTGCCCCGGGCCGGGGGCGCGGCCGCGGCGGTCGAGGTGTCTGACCTTTTGAACACCACCACCACCACCCCGCCCCTCCCCCCGCCGCCCGCGCCTCCAGGCCCGCCGCCGCCCTGGGGTGGACCGGTGATGATGGAGGACGCACCGTCACCGCCCCAATCCTCCGTCAAGGAGCAGGCGGCGGCGTTGGCGGCGGCCCTGGCCGCCCACCCCGCCCTGGCCGGCTGCCGCGTGCTGACCCATGCCGGGTGGGAGGCGTGGGTGTCCGAGGCCGGGGGGTGGGACGGCGCGGCGGCGGCCGCAGCGGCCGCCCGGGACGCGCTGGTGACGGTGGGCGGTGGTGATGGTGGCGCTGCCGGCGCTGCCCCTCGCCCACCCCCCTCCCCCGTGCGGGCGGCCGGGCGGCTGGCCGAGCGGTGGGCCGCGGGCGTGCGCGCGCGCAAGCGGGCGCGCGGGGCTGGCGGGGAGGAGGACGGGGGTGGTGGCGGTGCTGGCGGCCGCCAGCAGCAGCAGCAGCAGGGGGAGCGATGCGCTGTAATGTAAGAGAGAGTGCTCCGTGCTTGCCTTGTGTCTGGGCGTGGGCGCGGCAGCCAGTGGCTGCGTGAGTGCGTGTGTGGTTTTCCAGGCCGAAAAAAAAGAGAGGAGAGGCAAAGACGAGCCGTGAAGTCTTTTCTCACACTCGCGCCAATTCTAGCCCACACTCGGCACTCCACACGTCCCGCCTCCCTTCTCCCGCACATGCGCGCCTCCACGGCCGCCCTGGCCCGGCGCGCCACGTACCTGTGGACTCGATCGAGCGTGAAGGCGGCGTTGGCGATGCCGATGCGGCGGGCCGTCGCGTCGCTGTTCGGCCGCGACCGCCACGAGCGCGGCTCACCTCCTCCGCCTGTGGCCTCACCATCATCCCGCGGCGTCTCCAGCGCCGCCGCCGCCGCCGCGTCCTCAGCCTCCGCCGACTTCCCGGGCCGGTGCGTCCGCGTGTCCCACATCCTGCTCCCGACCGGCACGCCCGACCCGGAGTCCGCCCTGGCCGCCCTGGCGGCCGAGGTGGGCGCCGCGCCCGACCCGGCCGCCGCGTTCGCGGATGCGGCCCGCCGCCTGTCCGCCTGCCCCTCTGGAGCCGCGGCGGGGGGCGACCTGGGCTGGGTCGCCCGCGGCGCGACGGTCCCCCCCTTTGAGGAGGCCGCCTTTGCGACCGCCGTCGGCGCGTGCGGCACGGCCACGACGGAGTTCGGGTCCCACCTCCTCACGGTCACGGAGGACAGGGCCGGGCCCGTGGCCGTCCGCCAAATGGGCGTCCTGGACTTGAAGGAGTTGCTGGAGCGCGGCGGTGGTGAGACCGGCGGCCTGGACGCGGCGGAGCGGGCGGAGGCGGCGGCGGGCGGGGCCGGTGACGACGACGCCCCTGCTCCTCTCCAGCTGGTGGATGTGCGGGAGGCGCACGAGTTCGAGACGGCGGCCCTGCCCGGCTTCAGCCTGCGCCCGCTGTCGTCCTTTGACGCGGCCGGCCTGGACCCGGCCGCCCGCACGGTCGTCCTGTGCCACCACGGCGTCCGGTCCGCCCGGGTGGCGGCCCACCTCGTGGCTGATCTGGGCTTCTCTGACGTCTGGAACGTGTCGGGCGGCATCGACGCGTACGCCCGCCTGGCGGACCGGGGGGTGCCGCTGTACTGAGATGGAGAGAGGAGCGAGAGGGAGAGGTTTTCTCTCTCTCTCTCTCTCCAGGCACGCACACACAGCCGTTCCTCTCTTTCCGCAAACGCACGCGCGCACACTGCAGCATCAATGACCTCCTACAAGGGCCTCGCCTGGGCGCTGGGCGTCCTGTTGGCCTGGCACGTCGCCCTTCTGGGCGTGGCTTGTGCGTTTTGATTTTTTAGGGAGACAGAGGGAGAGACGCCTTGTTCCCCCCCCTCGTTCCCATCCATCATCCCCTCTCTCTCTCTCTCTGTCTCTGTCTCTCTCGTTCATCAGCCGCGCACGTCCTCCACCAGGTCGTGCACACGCTCCAGGGCGGCGCCTGTGTGTAGGAGAGTGGGAGAGGTGCGAGGGGGTCAGAGAGGGAGCGAGAGCGAGCGCGCGCCTGGAGAGAGAGGGAGGGGTGAAGCGGGGGGGTTCACCCCCCCACATCTGCAAAACTGAACTGAGAACTTTGCCGACGACGGCCATGGTCGGCAGGGAAGCAAAGCCCAGGCAGCCCACCAGTCAGGCGGACGCCCTGGCTGGTGGGGGGGGGGGGGGGGCGGGGGGGGGCGCCCCGGGGGGGGGGCGGGGGGGGAGGCCCTGGGGGGGGGGGGGGGGGGGGCGGGGGGGGGTGAGAAATGGGGC
>Ga0114918_10002933_pt1 | contig 15133 bp, 8 predicted proteins | sample LantaG_FD_87015 | JGI IMG/M metagenome (GOLD analysis project Ga0114918, IMG submission 87015) | Deep subsurface microbial communities from Baltic Sea to uncover new lineages of life (NeLLi) - Landsort_02402 metaG | ecosystem: Environmental > Aquatic > Marine > Oceanic > Sediment | place: Baltic...
CCCCCCCCCCCCCCCCCCCCCCCCCCCCCCCCCCCCCCCCCCCCCCCCCCCCCCCCCCCCCCCCTCTCTCTCTCTCTCTCTCTCTCTCTCTCTCTCTCTCTCTCTCTCTCTCGATCCTTCCCTACCCTTCGTCTCCCGTCAGGTCCCACTCTTCGTCTACGCCCCGGAGGAGGAGGGCCAGTTCCAGCCAGGGAGGTGCTCCCGCTGGTGGCTCAGGCAGTCTCTGGCCGCCCTGTCCGCGGACCTCGAGCGGCTGCCGTGCCTCCGAGCAGAAAGGGGGGGAGGAGGAGGAGGAGGAGGAGGAGGAGGAGGAGTGGCTCCAGCGGCGGCGGCGGCGGCTGAGGGCGCGGCGAGCGGCGAAGGCGCCACCGAAGGCGGCCCGGGCCTTGTCCCCGCCCATCCTCCCCCCTCTCTTCCCGCTCCGCGGACCTCGGCCCTCGTCCTGCGCCGCTCCCCGGACTCCGCAGCCGCCCTGGCGCAGGTCGCGGCCGAGTGCGGGGCGACGGCGCTCTACTTCAACCACCTCTACGACCCGATCTCGCTCGTGCGCGACAACGACGCCAAGGCCGCACTCGCGGCGCGCGGCGTCCAGGTGCGGTCCTTCTGCGGCGACTGCCTGTTCGAGCCGTGGCACGTGCTGTCGAAGAAGGGCGAGGGCGGCGGCGGCGGCGCCCCCTTCCGCGAGTTTGAGCCGTTCTGGGCGCGCCTCCGCGAGCTCGTCGCGGAGAGCCCCCCGGCCCCGCCGCTGGGCGTTCCCGCCCAGATGCCGCCCCTCCCGCTGGTGGAGTCCCTGGTGGCGGCCTCCGCCGGGAAGGGAGGAGGCGGCGGCGGCGGCGAAGGGGGGGGCGACGGCGGCGGCGGCGGAGCGGCGGCGGCAGTCGCCGCCGCCGCGACGGCCCCGGCGCCCGTCGCCTCGCTGGGCCTCGACGACCTCGGCCTCCTCACAGCCGAGGAGGCGCAGTCCAACCGCCAGCTGGGTCGCCGCTGGACCCCCGGCTCGCGCGGCGCGGCCAGGCGCCTGTCGGCCTTCGTGGCCTCGGCGCTGCCGGCGTTCGGCGCCGACCGCGCCAAGACGGACCGCGCGTCGACGTCGCGGCTGAGCCCGCACCTGCACTGGGGCGAGGTATCCGTGAGGACCGTGTTCGCGGTCGTCTCGAGGGTCGAGGCGGCGCTGGCGGCGGCGTCGGCGAGCGCCGCCGCTGTTGCCGCGTCGAGCGGAGGGGGAGGGGTGAGGAGCGGCGCCGGAGCCAACGGAGCCAAAGGCGTCGCCTCGCCGGCGAGGACGACCGCGACGGCGGCGACGGCGGCGACGGCGGCGACCGCGAGGACGACCGCGACTGCGGCGACAACGTCGCTGCCTCAGATGCTGATGCAGCCCGTGACCAGGGCGCAGGCCGAGACGCCGGCGACGACGCTGGGGGGAGGAGCGAGAGGGGAGGGGGAGAGCTGCGGTGAGGTGGTCGAGAATGATGGCGACGGCGGCAGCGGACCCGCCGCCGCCTCCGCGCCCGCCTCGGCCGCGGCCGCGGCCCTGGAGGCGGCGGCGCCCGCCGAGTTCTTCCTCAGGCAGCTCGCCTTCCGCGAGTACGCCCGCCACATGTGCTTCCACTTCCCGTTCACGCACGAGCGGGCCCTGCTGGAGCACCTGCGGGGGGCCCCCTGGCGCTACGACCAGCGCGCCTTCCGCGCGTGGCGGGCGGGCAGGACGGGCTACCCGCTGGTCGACGCCGGGATGCGCGAGCTGTGGGCGACGGGCTGGCTGCACAACAGGGCGCGGGTCGTCTGCGCCTGCTTCCTGGTGAAGCACCTGCAGCTGCCCTGGCAGTGGGGGCTCAAGCACTTTTGGGACGCGCTGCTCGACGCGGACCTCGAGTGCTGCGCGCTCGGGTGGCAGGTGAGGGTGGGGAAAAGAGGAGACGGCTATTTTTTCGCCCCCCCTTGGCGCGCTCGGTCCGAAATTTCCCTCGAGGTTCCAGAGGGGGTCCGGGAGGAATCTCTCAGCCGGAAAAAGAACCTAAAAAAAAAACGAAAAAAAAACGTTCAGTACGTCGCCGGCGGCCTCCCCGACGGCCTCCCCTTCGGCAACCTCCTCGACCTCGAGCGCGAGGCCCGCCGCTACGACCCCGACGGGGGCTACGTGCGCGCGTGGCTGCCGGCGCTCGCCCGCCTGCCCGACCGGTGGATCCATCGGCCCTGGGCGGCGCCGGCGGCGGTGCTCGCCGACGCGGGCGTCGAGGTCGGCGGGCCCGACGGCGGCACGTACCCGGAGAGGGTCGTCAGCCCGCAGGAGTCTGCGAGCGCGCTCGCGGCCGCGACGAGGGCGCTGTCTGCTGGGGGAGCGGGGGCGGTGGCGGGGGCCGCCGCGGCCGCCGCAGCCGCCGGGGCCGCTGCCGCCGGCGGCGGGAGCGGCGGGAGCGGCGGGAGCGGCGGAGTGGGAGCGGGAGGAGCTGCCGCCGCGGCGGCTCCTGTCGCCGCCGCCGGGGACATTCTGCTCGGGGGCAGCGGCGAGGGCGGAGGCGAAGGCGGCGAGGACGCCGCCCCTGCCGCAGTCGCTGCTCCAGCTGCTGCTGCTGCTGCTGCCGGCCCGCCGAGGCTGAAGCCGCTCGAGCCCGCCCCTCCCCCTCTTCCTCCTCCGGCAATGGCGGCGGCGGCGGCGGCACCGGCGGCGGCGGCGGCTCCCCTGACCCGAGACGCGACCCCGGCGGTCGTCACCGGGAGCCACAGGCCCCTCCCCCTTCCGGGGATAACCACTGCATCTTCGCCCTCGGCGGGAGCGCAGGGAAGGGGGGGAACTGCTCCTCCAAAGCAGCAGCGGCAGCAGCAGCAGCAGCGGCAGCAGCTCTTCCGGGCGACGGGCAGCGAGGCCGGGAACAACGACGGCGGCGACACCCGCGGCGGCAGGGCGGCGGCCAACGGCGCCGAGGGGGTCTCTTCCAATTTTGTCGCGGGGGGGACGGCGACCGCGGTCGCCAGCGGCGCGGCGGGAGGAGGGGGAGGGGAGGAGGACGGGGACGAGTGCGAGGTCGAGGGGGGCGCTGCCGCCGCTCCGGCCGTCGCTCCTCGCCGTCGGACCAGGGCCACCGCCTCTGTCGCCTGTGCCGCTGCTGCTCCTCCCGCCAAGGCGACGAATGCAGCTGCGGCTGCTGCGACGACCAGGAAGCAAAAGCAGCTGGCGGTTTCTCTTCCCCCGAGATCGGAGAACGGCAACGGAGGAGGAGCAGGAGGAGGGGCGAGGAAGCGGACGCGCGGCAAGTAGATGATTTTTCTTCTCTCGAAGCGAAAAAAAAACTTTGAGGGAAAAAAGAGTTTTTTCTCATTTTTTTTTGTTTCTTTGCTCAACATTGTATCTTTTCCGTCCAATCGCAATCGCTTTCTCTCATAGTAAGCACGCGCGCCATGCCCTCCCGTTCTCTCCCCGCGGCGGCCTTCGAGGACGTCGCCTTCTGGGACGCGCGCTACTCGATTGACGACGGGGCGTTCGACTGGTATGAAACGCCGTCGATCGGCGTCGCGATGGCCGCGGTCGAGAGAGCGCTGTTGTCGGCTTCTTCCTCTTCTTCGGTTTCGGCGGCTAGCGCGGCCTCGACAACCTCGGGCGCCTTCTCGCTGCTCGACATCGGCTGCGGCACCTCGCTCCTGGCGGAGAAGATAGCGGAAGACAGAGGCGGCGGCGGGATTTCCTTCGAGAAAATCGTCGCGTGCGACGCCTCGGAGGTGGCGATAGAGAAGCAGAGGCAGAGGCAGGCGGCGAGGGCAGAAGAGAGGCGGCGAGCGGCGACAGCGAGCGCGGAGGAGGAGGGAGGAGAAGGAAAGGAAGGAGCTGTCGCGACCGTCTCCTACGAGATCGCCGACGCTTTTAGGCTGCCCTACGGCGACGCCAGTTTCGACGCGGTCGTCGACAAGGGGACCGCGGACGCGCTGGACTGCGCCGGGTGCGGCGACGGCGACAGAGAAGAAGAAAAAGGAGAGGGAGAAGAAGAGGGAGGAGACGACGAAAAACTTGCTCCCTCTTCTTCCGCCGCTCTGACGATGACTCCCTCTCCTTCTCCTCCTCCTCCTCCTCCTTCTTCGTCGTTCCCGCCGGCCGCTCGGGTCATTGCGGAGGCGGCGAGGGTTTTGAGACCTGGCGGGGTCTTCGTGATGGTCTCATGCAGGGAGCCCGAGAGGAGGAAGAGGGACTTTGCGAGCGCGAGGGAAACGGCTTCTTCTTCTTCGACGTCGTTGTCGCCGGCGGCGGGAGAGGAGCCACCGTTCCTCGTCTTGTCTTCGATCGTCGCAGAAATCAGGAAGGGGGCGAAGGACCCGTGTCCGAACGCTCATGTGTACGTCTCTGTGAAGTTGAGGTCGAGCAGCGGAGGCGGAGGAGGAGGAGGGGAAGAGGAAGGCGAGGGGAAGGGAGCGGCGGCAGCGGCGGCAGGAGCGCTCGCCGACGCCGCAGCGAGGGCGGCCTCGGCAGCAGCCGCTGCTTCCATGGCGGAGAGCTGAGGGAGGATTTCAATTAAAAAACTGTATTTCAATGGTGGAGACCGGATGGTTTATAGCATCAGAAAGTGCCCTGGCAAGTTCGCGGCGCCTCAGAAGGGGGAAACAGGGAAAAGAAAAAGAACAAAAAAATCTTCCTTCAAAAAAAACTCTCTTCTGTCTCATCGCTTCTCTCTCCTCCGTCTCATTGCTTCTCTCGCCCCTCTCCACGCCCCTCCCCTCCTCCGCCCTCCCCCTCTCCGCCCCCGCCCCCCGCCTCCTCGATCGCGTCCAGCAGCGCGTCCACGTCAGAAGTCCTCACCGTCCAGCCCGAAGCGAAAACCAGCCTGAAGAAGGGCGGCAGGCTCCCAACCCTGGCGAACGAGATCACCGCTGACCCTTGCTCTTGGAGCTCCGCCTTGATCGCCGCCGTCGCCCTCGACAGCAGCGAGGCGTCGGCCCTCGACAGCGCGGCGACGCCGCCAAGACAGTCCTCTCTGAGCGGCCTCAGGTCGTGAGGAACGTACCAGAAGCAGACGTTGGCGTAGGAGGGCGGGCGAACGAGCCTGAAGGCCCGCGGGCGGGCCGCGAGCGCCGCGGCGGCGTAGCTCGCCAGGCCGACGCCCGCGTCCGCCCTCTCGGCTAGGCCCGCGTCCCCCAGGCTCTTGCACAGCAGCCAGAACTTGAAGCCGTCGCCCCTGCGCCCGCAGCCGCCGTAGCGGTCCCCGACATCGGCCTCGGCGTTGGGCCTCTCCGGCTGGTAGAGGTAGTCCGAGGCGTTGGACGAGCAGCGCGGGACGCTCGCTTTCCCCTCCTTGCCGCCGCCGCCGCTGCCGAGGCCGGCGGCGGCGGCGCTGCCCGGCCTCGAGCCCCCGCTCCCTCTTCCTCCTCCTCGGCCCCCTCCGCCTCCCCCGACCCCGTTGGCCGCGGAGAGCGCCGTGGCGTGCCTCGTCACCAGCGCGCTGCACTGCAAGGTCGCGCCGAGGCTCTTGTGGGGCGAGACGCAGAACGAGTCGCAAAGGTCGAGGCCGTCGAGGAGGAACCTGTGGTTTTCGGAGAAGAGCGCGCCGCCGCCCCACGACGCGTCCGCGTGCAGCCAGGCCCCATATTTGAGCGATGTCTCCGAGATCTGCCTCAGGGGGTCGAAGGCGCCGAGGACGGTGGTGCCGCAGGTGGCCCCGACGAAGAACGGCGTTTTCCCCTCCGCGACGGCGTCGGCCAGCGCGCGCTCCAGCGCCGCGGCGCTCATCCTGCCGTCGGGCTCGCAGGCGACCTTGACAAGGTTGTCGAGCCCGAGCCCGGAAACGATCGCGGCCTTGTCGAAGGAGAAGTGGGCGTGCTCGGAGACGAAGGCGACGAGGCGAGGGGGGGCGGAGAAGGAGGAAGACGGGCTTTCCTCTCCGCCTCCGCTTCCTCCTCCCCACCAGCTCCCGCGGTGGCGCGCCTCCGGGTCCGCGACGTGCCTCGCCGCCACCATCGCCGCGAGGTTCGCCGCGGAGCCCCCCGGCAAGAAAAGCCCGCCCCCGAGAAACTCTCCCGCCTCCGCGTCGAAGTACTTCCCCGCGGCCGCGGCGCCGAGCCTGGCGAGCGCCGCCCGCTCGGCCGCGACGAAGACGGGCGCGGCCTCAAAGGTGTGGACAGCGGCCGGGGCGGCGGCGACCAGCCAGTCCCCGGCGATCGCCGAGGGCTCGGGCCGGCCGTAGAGCTGCCCGAAGAAGCGCGGGCTGGAGGTGCGCACCGAGAGCGCGAGCGAGAGCTCGAGCGCCCTCAGCAGCGCGGCCTGGTCGAGCGGCGCCAGCCGCTGTCGGCTCCCGCCGCCACCGCCGCCTCCGACGAGGGAGAGCGGCACCCCGCCGCGGGCAAACTCCGAGGCGAGCGCGTCGGGGTTCCTCAGGGCGACGACTGGCGCGGCCCTGTCGGTCCTGGAGGAGGCGACGTAGGACGACAGCAGCGCCGCGACAGAGGTCAGCAGGGAGAGGGCGTCTTCGTCGACGGGCGGGGCAGCCGACGAGGACGGGAGAGGGGCGATGCTGTCATCGGCGTTGCCCTCCGAAAAGGTCGTTTCCCTCGGCCTCTGCTGTCCCCTAATCATCTCCTCGTAAGTTGACGTGGCCATCGTAAGTTTGATGTCTTGGGTGCTCAGGGGAGGGAATCAGCGCGATCGAAGAGACGGAGAAGGGCTCGCAGGAGAAGGTGGAGTTGAGGATAGGGAGGGCAGCGAGCGACCGATCTTTGATTGCCAGCTATGAAAATCGTTTCGTCTTTTGGTCCCTCTACCCTGCGCCTTTTCGACTTGGCCGCTCGCAACTTGTGCGGGCGGTGTCGAGACGATGTCAGAAGTGCCTCTGCGAAGAAAAAGAAAAGGGAGAGAGCGCCGCGAGGAGCGCGCGCGCAAGAGAGGCGATTGTGTGCGGCTAGAGAGCCAAAGTGACAAAAAGCAGAAAAAACACTGACCTGCATCGGGAAAAAAAAATCTCAACCTCCTCTTTCTCCCTCTCCCCGCCTGTCTCTCTTTCTCTTTTTCAAGGGTCCATCGGCGCTGCCCCTCCGGTCTCGCCACCCGCAGCATCAGCAGCGCTCCTGGCCTGCAGCAAAACTCCCCCGCCGAACAGCGACGCCCGCACGGCGTTGCTCGCCAGCGCCTTGGCCTGCTCAGCGGCGAGCCTCGCGGCGTCGGCGGCGGCGGACGAAAGCCGCTCGCCCTCGCCGCCGGGCCGCCTGGCGGCGCGGGCCGCGCGGGCGGCGTCGGCCGCGGCGACGGAGGCCGCGGCGGCCGCCGCGGAGGCCGCGCCGTCCGCAGAAGAAGCCGGAGGAGCTTCTACAACCAGCGACGGCGGGGTCTCGATCCCTCCGCCTCCTCCCCCTCCGCTCCCTCCGACCACGAGGCGGGCGAGCCGCCTCGAGGCCGAGGCCCCAAAGCCCGCTCCTCCTCCTCCTCCTTCTCCTCCTCCTTCTCCTCCGAAATCGAAGCCGCCGGAGCCAAAGTACCCTCCCATCCTGTCCCTGTTCCTGCCGCTGCCCTCAGCGGCGCCGCGCGCCGCCGCAGCGGCCGCCTCGCAGCACGCGGCCAGCTTCCCCGCGACGTCCCCGGCAGCGCCCGCGGCCAGCGCCGCCGTCGTGGCGGACCCCGCGGGGCTGGCCGCGAGCGCCGCCCCCCAGTAGCGCCTCCACAGAGCATTCAGCACTCCGGCGTCGAGCGGTGACTTGAAGACCTCGGTCTCGAGCGCGTAGTAGCGGTCGGCGTGGACTCCGAAATCCTCGACCTTTGAGAGAGGGATCGTCTGGCGGCCCGAGGTCGAAGAAGGTTCTTGCTTCTTTTCGGGGGGCGGCGTGTAGCCCTGAGGGTAGGCCCTGAACGCGCCCAGCTCGACACGGCCCGCCGCGGCGGTGCGGTGCGGGTCGACGACGATGGCGAGGAAGGGCTCGTTGTACTGCTGCTGGATCGTCTGTTTGGAGAGTTTTTTTTTTTTTTTTTGAGAATGTTTGGATTTTGGAAAGTGGCGAGTGCGCGTCCCCGGTATGCCGCGAGCGAGAGGCTGGTCGGCCGCGAGCGAGGGGCCGGTCTGCCGCGAGCAGCAGGCCGCGTCCCAGAGTTTTAGACCCCGAAGAAAAAGAAAAAAAATCGAAAGCGAAAACAAAAAATACCAACCTGCGTCCCGACGTCGATCCCGGAGAGCCAGCACCCGTAGCCCGGGTGCGAGTGGTACCAGCCCACGAGGTTCTCCTGCTTGCCCGAGAGCTTTTTTTGTGAAGAACGAGAGAAAAGAGGAGTGGGAAAAAGTGAGAGTGTTTTTTCTTCCTCCTCTCAAACGTTCACCTGCTTTCCCTCCTTTCCTCTTTCTCCCTCTCTCCTCCCTCTCTCTTTCTCTCTCACTTCTCTTCTCTCTCACCTTGTTCGTCTCCAGGAAGTCGATCATGTACTCGTTCGCCTCGGCCTGCGCGTTGACCCGCGTTTCCGTGCCGACGACGGGCAGCGCGAAGGCGTCGAGGACCACGAAGGCGTCGCCGGCGGCGCGGCCGGCGAGCATGCCCATGACCTCGAGGTCGCCTCCCGACTTGGCGTGCATCGCCATCTTCAGCAGAGCCAGGGCCGAGATGTGGACGCTGTTGGTGTCGTTGTTGTTGTTGGTGGTGGCGTTGCGGTGAGTATGAGAGCGTTTTTTAAAATATATTAATGAGTGAAAGGGGATGGGGAGAGAGGCCAAAGAGAGACGAAACGAAAAAAAAACTCCTCCCTCTTCCTCTTCCTCTCCCTTCCTATCCTTTCCCCTACTCCTCACCGCTTGAAGTAGCGCGGGTCCGCGGCCCAGGGCTTGGCCTGGAGCTGCGCGCGCTCGGCTTCGGCGTCGTGCGCGAACCACGCCTCGGCGGCGGCCCCGGCCGCGGCTTCGCGGGCGGTATTCTCGAGCTCCCAGCGGGCGAGCGCCGAGGCCTCGGCAGCAGCGGCGAGATCGATGGTCGCGGCAGCAGTGGTATTGGATGCTGCCTCGTTCGTCATTCTCGCTTTTTCTTTTTTCGACCCTTTCAGGCGCGAAGAGCGTGGTGCGACGTCTTCAGGTACGAGGAGAAAGAGAGCTAAAAAAGCCAGAGAGAGAGAGGCGCCACGGTCGGGTGTGAGTGCCTCGAGTCGATGGAACACAAGGAGAGAGAGACGAAGAATAACAGTGAAGCGTCATGTTCCAGTCACTTTGCTCTTCCGCCGTCAAACCGGGAGCCCCTCTCTGCACCCTGTTTTTCCCTCTTTGTTTCTCCTCAGACCCGGTCCCAGATGCTTTCCTCCGCCCCCGAGAGCCTCTCCTAGCTCGCACTCCTGATCCAGAGACACGCGGCGCTGGTCGAAAGAGAGGAGAGAAGAGGTGAGGAGAGAGAGAAGAATGGGAGTTTTGCTTTTCTCGCTTTTTTTCTTTTCGCTGCTTTGCTTTTTCGAATCACTTTTCCTCTCTCCGCTTGGGCCTCTGGCTCGCTCCCAGGGCACTGGGGAGGGGCCCAGCGTTACCTCTTGCCACCAGAGCGCTTTAGACGCGCGGTTTGAGGGCAGTCAAGTTGTTCCGTCACCGCGGGAGAGGGCGTTTGAAAGCAAAAACAGCGAGAACGCATGCCCGAACGTCTTCGAGCGAGAAGACCATCGACGTGTGTCTTCCCTCGCCCCTCTCGCTCACTCTCGCTTGTGTCGATCGTGACTCCCGACGCACCACAGGCCCCCTGAGACCGTCCACGGAGGTCTGAACTAGGGCTCGGGCCTCTTCTGAGCGTCCGTTCGGTGGGGCAAGAAGTTTTTCTTCTTCGTCGACTTTCGCCTTTTTTTTCTTCGCTCGTCCGGTTTGTTCGTCCGTTGAAAAAACACTCAGCCGCCGAACGACCTCGACGGCGGCTGAAGCGCGCGAGAGAGGAAGAAGGCTTCTTCCACTTCCGGAGACCGGCTTTCCACCGCCCCCCCCCCCCTCTCTCTTTCTTCTTTTGCGCGACGAGAAAGACGGAAACGATGAACGCGACCGCGACGGCAGCAGCAACAGACGAGAGCGGGGGCGGCGGCGGCGGAGGAGGAGCAGACGAGCCGCCTTTGGCGGCGGCGCTCCCGTCGTCGCTGCCGCGGCAGCCGTCGCCCTTTGAGGGCTTCGCTTCCGCGCAGCCTCAGCAGCAGCCCCAGCAGCCCCCCCCGCCCCCGCCTCAGCAGCAGCAGCAGCAATTCCAGCAGCAGCAGCAGCAGAATCCCGCGCCCCTGCGCTCGCCCCGCGCGACGCCGCCTCCCCCGCCATACTACCAGCAGCAGCAGCAGCCGCACCAACAGCCCCCTCCTCCCCCTCCCGCCTCCTCCAACCGCCCCTCCGCCACCGATGACATCGACGAGGACGACGACGTCGTCGTCGAGACCGACCCCACGGGCCGTTACGTCCGCTACGACCGCCTCGTCGGCAGCGGTCGCTTCAAGCGAGTCTACCGCGGCTTTGACGAGCGCGCGGGCATCGACGTCGCGTGGAGCAAAGTGTCGGCCGAGCGCAACGGCCTCGACGACGAGCAGCTGAGGGCCGCGTGCCGCGAGATGAGCGTGGGGTTCGGGCTCGACCACCCCAACGTGATCCGCTGCTACCGCTGCTGGCTCGACCCGACCTCGCGCTGCGTCAACCTCGTCACGGAGTTCTTCACGAGCGGCAATCTCCGGGACTACCGGGCGAGGCACCGGCACCTCGGCGCGCGCGCGGTGCGCAAGTGGGCGCGGCAGATCCTCTCCGGGCTGGCGCACCTCCACGGCAAGGAGGGACCCGGAGGGAAGCCGATCGTGCACGGAGACCTGCGGTGCGACAAGATCTACATCAACGGCCACTCGGGCGAGATCAAGATCGGGGACCTCGGCCTGGCGACGCTGCTGCCGACGCGGTTTGCGCCCGCGGTGCTGCCCGACGGCTTGGCCGACGGGGGCGGCTCCGACGGCGAGGGCGAGGGCAACCAGTACAACAAGGGCGTCGACGTCTTCGCGTTCGGGCTCTGCGTTTTAGAGCTGGCCAGTTCCGTGAAGGTGGACTCGTCGAACGCGAGCGACTGGCGGGCGATCCTCGACGAGAGGGTGCCCGACGCGGACGCTCGGGTGTTTATCGAGCGGTGCCTGAGCGGCGGCGGCGGCGGCGGCGGAAGTGGAGGAGAAGAAGGAGAAGCGGCGCACAGGCCGACAGCCATCGAGCTCCTGGACGACCCCTTCCTGGCCAAGGTGCCCTCGCACCTGCACCATCCCGGGAGGAGCGCCGCCGCTCTGGCTGCTGCAGCAGCAGCTGCTGCGGCGGCGGCTACGGCGGCGGCAGCAACTGCTTCCGCTGCTGCCGCCTCGGCTGCCGCTTCGGCCGCGGCGACGACGGCGACGACGACGGCCTCCGCGAGCGCCGAGGACGTCGCCTCCGTCGGCGCCGAGCCCTCAGGGCTTGCCCGCCGGACGACGACGACGGACACCGGCTTCGGAGAAGGAAGGGGAGGCAGCGGCTCCGAGGGCGAGGAGCGAACAGGAGCCGGGGCAATGACGGCGCCCTCCTCGCCGCCGGCCAACGGCCACAGGCTCGGCAGCCGGCACCCCTCCGACGAGGAGCAACAGCAGCAGCAGCGCGCCTCTTCGCTCCATGCCTCTGCGTGCGCTTCGCCCGCCCCCACGGACTCCAGGGGCGCGTCTCTCGACCTGGAGCACCGAATAGGAAGCGGAGGCGAGGGCGGAGGCGGAGTAGGTTCCTCTCCTCCCCCTGCTGCCGCTGCCGGCGGCAAGGGCGGCGGCGGCATCGGCGAAGAGCAGCAAGTCGTTGCAAACGGCTCCGCGAGCCCGAAGCAGCAGCCCCCTTTCTCCTCCCCGCCGCCGCCGCCTGCTCCTCCAGCGCCTCCTCTCCGAGGGTCGACCCCTGCGCCTCCCATTCGGGAGAGCAGCAACGGCGAGGGAGGAGGAGGGGGAGGAGGAGGAGAAAGCGCGCGTGCTGCTGCCAACGCCGCCGAAGCCGAAGCCGAAGCCGCGAGCGAGCCCCGCGGCGCCTCGAGCTCCTCCCAGCCCGCCGCGGGCTCCTCGGGCCGCTCCAGGCTCAGGCAGCTCGAGGCCTCCGCCGCCGTCCAGGCCGTCGTCTCCGCCCCCGCCCCCGAGGCTGCTTCTCCGAGCGGCAACGGCGGCGGGCCTGCTCCTCCTCCTCCCTTTCCCCGGAACAACAACGAGCCGCCGGCGGCGGCGTTCCTGACGGGCGACGGCGCGTGCCAGATCGGCGCCGTCCGCGGCGAGGACTACACGTTCCAGTTCAGCGGCCGGTTCCGCGACGGCGTCTTGCACTTCAGGCTGACGATGACGTGGCAGGGGGAAGACGACGACGACGACGACGAGGACGAGCGCGACGACCACGACGACGACGAGACCGGGGACGACGACGAGGCGGGAGAAAACGGCGACGGGAGCGGCGGCAACGACGACTCTGGGAGCGGCGGCGGCGGCGGCGCGCGGCGGCGGCACCAAAGGCACCACCGCCGGCACTTCAAGGGCCCCAAAAGGACCGTCGACTTCGCGTACGACCCCGACGTCGACTCCCCGGCCGAGGTGGCCTCGGAGATCGGGGCCGAGTTCGAGCTGTCCCCGACGGACAAGGACATGTGCCTGGCGGCCTTCAAGGAGCTGCTCGACTCGATGTCGCTGCCATTTGAGGACAGGGAGTAGGGAAACGAAGAAGGGGAGGGGAAGGAAGTAGAAGTTGCCGCTTCTTTTCTGTGAGTTTTTTTTTATAGTTTGCCTGTTCTTTTTTCCTCGAAAAAAAAAACACCACCTTGCAGGGTGGGAGAGCGCGCGCGCCTTTTCCCCCCTGTGTTAGAAAAGAAAACTCACTTGAGCGAAATCCAAAGGAGCGAGAGAGGGAGAGACGGAAGACGGGAAAAAAAGGAAAAAAAAAGAGGTCGGGGGTTGACGACGAAAAGAAAAAACACACACTGCGACGAACGTCTAGAAAGAAAAACCGGACGACATCCGAGACCCTCGCGGTCCCCGGCTCGTCGCCTCTTGCCGCGCTCTGATTGTCACTCGAATCGCTTCTGCATCTCGCATCGACACCTGTGGAAGCGCAACAGAGCCATTCGAATCCTCAGATTCGCCCCAGCGCGAGGCCATGAAGATGTCGACGTCGTCAATTGCGGCGGCGGCCTTGTCTTCGCTCTTGCTCGTGCTCTTTTTCCTAGCCTCGACCGGCTCCGACGCGGCCAGAGTGAGTTTCTTTTTCTGGGCTGAAAACGAAGCTCTTGAAGCGTCTCAACTACAGAGTGTATTAGGTTGAGCAATCGAGAGAGTTGTTTCGCGCGAGCCGAAGAGAGAAAAGCATAAAACGGTTGACATGCCGCCCGTCTGCCGGTCTCGCTGCCTTGCCAGACTAGCATTATTTTCTTTTCTTTTCGAACCCTCCCGACCCCTTCCTCCCTTCCTCACACTTTTCCCCTCTTTTCGCCTTTTTCTCCAAACCACCACCCACCCACTCCACAACCAGATCCTGGCCGTCCCCTTACCGGGAGCAGACTCCCACCTCTTCGTCGTCACCGCCCTCACCGACGAGCTCGTCAAGCGGGGGCACGAGGTCCTCCTCGCCGTCTCTGAGTCAGACGCCGAGACGCTGGCGCGCACGCCGGCAAAAAAACCCTTCACGCAGCTGACGACGTACAAAGCAGCGTACACGAAGAAGGAAATGAAGGAGCGCGTCGAGAACTCACGCCAGGCCGTTTCGAATCCCTTTCTGGGCGCCTTGGAGTCCCTCGTGGTCTACTTTCAGGCACTGATAGAGTACTGCGACGCCGAGATGAGCGACGCGCCGCACGTCGAGACGATGCTGGCCTTCCTGCCCGACCTCATCATCGGGGACGTGATCTCCCCCTGCGGGTGCGGGCTCGCGTACAAGCTGCCGATGATGGTCGAGCAGCGCAACATGACGCCGCCGGCCTCGTGGCTGCGAGTCGCGGCGGCCAGGGACCTGAGGAAGTCGGCTGCTGTTTTGGCGAAGGAGAGCAAGCCCGAACTCATCTCGATCCCGCGCGTCGCCGTCTCGGTGCTCCCGATGCTCGACCCGCTGCTCCCCAACATCCAGGACAACCTGCCCAACCACCTGGGCATGATCCCTCAGGTCGGGACGGGCTTCCCGGCCGCCAGGGGAGACGCGGTGGACCTGGACCCCGACGACGGCACCCTCGGGAACAGGCTCGCGAGGGCGCTGGGCCTGCTCGGCGCGACCAACAGGGGGCTGATGCCGCTGTGGCAGCGCTGCGTCAACGTCGCCTTCTATCTCGGAGCTCACGCCATTCACGCGGTCAGGGTAAAGCCGCTCTACGTCGCGCTGGGGCAGAGGCACGGCGTGGAAGTGACGACGGCGTTTCTGCACTCTGCGCCTTTGGTTTTGTTCAACTCGGACTTTGCGGTCGAGGCGCCGAGGCCGCTGCCGCCGAGCGCGCTGTTCGCCGGGTCGCTGATGTCGAGACCGGCCCAGCCTTTGCCCAAAGAGCCCTGGGAGGAGCTCCTGGGACCGAGGAAGGAGGGGACGGTAAGAGAAGAGAGGGAGTTTTTTTTTTGAAAGAGCGGGAGGGAGAGAGAGAAAAAGAGAGAGAAAGAGAGAGGAGAGAGGAGGGACAAAAGACTCACCTTGACCGTTCGATTTTCCAAAAAAAAAACGTAAAAAAAAGCAGGACGAACCCAACGACGTCATCTACGCCTCTATGGGAACCCTCGTCACCATCTCCGCCGACGAGTACAGGGCCTTCGCCAAGGGCCTGGCCCTCCTGGCCCCGACGCGCGCCCTCTGGAAGCTCTCGGACGCGGACCTCCCCGGGACCATGGCCGTCGCCGACCTGGATTTGGCGGAAAACGTCAGGGCGCTGGCCTGGGTCCCGCAGAACGACCTGCTGGGCGACGGGAGGCTCGCGGCGTTCGTGACGCACGGGGGGATCAACTCGATCTACGAGGCGGCCTACCACGGCGTGCCCGTGGCGGGGATCCCGATCTTCGGGGACCAGCCCGACAACGTGGCCAAGGCGGTGAGTTTTTTTGGCGTTTTCTTTTCGGCTTTGTCTTAGAAAATCAATTTGTCTACTTGAGTCTTTTCTCCACCTTTTATCTTTAATCTCTCTCTTTTATTATCATACTCCCCTTCTCGCTCTTTTATAAATTTACTTCCCTCGCATTTCTTACCGACCCGAC
>Ga0114918_10002935_pt1 | contig 15108 bp, 19 predicted proteins | sample LantaG_FD_87015 | JGI IMG/M metagenome (GOLD analysis project Ga0114918, IMG submission 87015) | Deep subsurface microbial communities from Baltic Sea to uncover new lineages of life (NeLLi) - Landsort_02402 metaG | ecosystem: Environmental > Aquatic > Marine > Oceanic > Sediment | place...
CGGCATAAATATGAGAGGTGGGGGGGGCAGCACCGCCGGGTCGCGCTTCGGCGGGGGTGGGCGTTGTCCTGCGGCCCGAAGGGGGGAAAGGGAGGGGGGGGGGGGGGGGGGGGGGGGGGGGGGGGGGGGGGAAGAGAGGAAAGAGAGAAAAGAGAGGGTGAGAAAGGTAAGGTTTGTCGCTGTTTTTTTCTCGAGAAAGAAAAAAGCCCGCAGGCATTTTGTACCGCGGGCATCCCGTTCCCCACCCCCCGAAGCGACGCCTTGCGAGCCTTCTCCGTCCCCGCTCTCCCTCTCGGCGTGTAGCGCGCGTCGCACTCGACGCCCAGACATGGGAATAACGGCGCGAAAAGGGCGCCAACGCGCAAAAAGACGGCGGCTTTTCCCCCCATTTCGGGGCGCTCAAAATTGTTTTTTCTTTTTCGTTTTTTCCTCTTAGCAAATCTTCGCTTACCTTTTTCGCCCTCTTCCCGCGGTTCTCGAGCATCGCGGCCGCAGAAAAGGCCGCGGCGTTAGCGTGAGTGACGCCGAAGGCGGCCAGGCCCGAGGAAGGGAAGACGCCGGAGAGGAAGGCCGCCGGAGGCTGAGATGCTTGAACAGGAGGCGGAGGCGGAGGAGCAGGGGCGACGACAAACTTTTTCGTCATGGCCGCGGGCTGTTGCTGCTGCTGCTGCTGCTGCTGCTGCGTGCTAGCGGCTCCCTCGACCTTCACATTGAGCAGTGAGTCTAGCATGGACAGCTCCTCGAAGGAGATGGCCGGCAGGGGCACGCTGAGGTCGGTAGCAGCCGCGGCGGCAGCGGCAGAGGCGGAAGCTGCAGAAGCGGAAGCAGCCGATGCACCGTTCGTGGTCGTCGCAGCCGGCGCGAGCGCGTCCAGCCACGTCGGCGGCGTGTAGTGCCCTCCCACCGGGAGCTTTCCTGCTGGCTCGCGGCACATTTTGTTGTAAGTGGGTGAAGGAAGAAGAGGGAGAGAAGAAGGTCACGCAAAGGGGAAAAGAAGAATGAAGCTTGAAACTCTGTTTTTTTTCCTTTTTGGTAGCAAGTTTTTGTGACCTTGGGATTTTTCTCTCTCTGTCGTTTGTCAAAAAAGGGAGACGTGACCCAGGGTCGAAAAAGAAAATTTCTTCTTCTTTTTTTTTGAAAAGGAGAGAGCATGAGAATTTTGGGAAAAGACGGGAGAAAGAAAGAAAGAAAAACAAAAACTAGCCCAAGAAAGAGAAGAAGACCCAAAAGTACGCACCTCCTCCTCCTATCGCCACTCCCTCCACCTCTTCTCCGCGGCTGATTCTAATCCACCTGGAATCGCACTTATCTCCTCTTACCAGAACGCGGAAGAACGGGGAGAGGAAGGAGAAGCTCGGGACCGAGGGGGTCGGCGGAGGAACAAGGTTTGAAAAAGGAGGAGGAGCCAACCTTTTTTTTCTCTCCACCTCACTCCTCTCTCATCGGCGAGAAAGAAAAAACTACTAGAATCGATGTCGCTCCCGCGGCTCGTCCCCTGGGCCTCCTGGCCCGAGTGGGACGCGGTGCGCGCGGCGCTCTTCGGTGGAGACGCTCGAGCGCAGCGAGAGGCGCTCGCGGAGGTGAGGAGAGGAGCGAAGAGAGCCGAAGCATGGCATTCGATGATGTTTTGGCTTGCTTTGCCGCCGCCGCCGCCGCCGTTGCCGCCGTTTCTCAACCTCAACCGCCTCCACCTCGACCTCCCCCCCCAAAACCGAAAACACAACAGGTCTCCGCCTGGCGCTCCCGCGGGCGCCTGCCCCTGGGCGTCGACGCCACGGCGGCCTTCATCGAGGCAGAGATAGAGTGAGTTCGTTTGGAAAGGGTTTTCTGCTTCCTTCCTTTCTCTCTCTTTTCTTTCTCCTTCTTCCATCTCAACGCCGGAAAAAAACATTCTTCCTTCTCCTCTCTTCCTTTCTCTCTACCTTCCCAGCCCCCCTCCGACGCAGCACGCGGCCCGCCTCCACCTCGCCATGGCCCTCACCCGCCTCGTCAACGGCGTCGCCGACGCCGCCCAATCGGGGCGCGTCGCCAAGTCCGTCGCCAAGCTCGCGGCGATCGCCGGTCTCCCGCGCTCGGCGGTCGACGCTCGCCACGAGGCGACGCACAACGACCTCCCTTCTTTGAAGGCTCTGCGCCGCGCCTCCGCCGAAGCTCTGGCGTGGCTCGAACGCAGCTACTGGCAGGCGCAGCTAGGGATGGTTTCGGCCAAAAGGAAAAAGGTCAAAGAGGTGCTGGCTGAGTACCGGAGGATGAGGACTGTCGCCGCGGCCGCTTGTCTCGAGAGCGGCGGCCGAGGGAAGAGCAAAGCAGCAGCAGAAGCAGAAGAGGAGGACGACGGAGACGACGACGAATTCGACGACGGGGAGGAAGAAGAACGACACCACGACGACAACAACAACGGCGCTTCTACCACCGTCTCTGCGCAGCGGAGGAGGAGGCGGCAGCTGGTCGGGGAGCTGAAGGAGCTGGTGCCGAGGGCTGCTCCGAGGCTCCTGGCCTCCGCGGTGCTCTCCCTCCCTCCGCCTCCTCCTCCTCCTCCTCCTCCGACGACGACGACGACGACGGCGACGGCGACGACGAAAAGAGACCCCTCTTCTCCTCCCTCTTCTTCTTCCTCTTCCTCTTCCGCGGAGACGGAGGGCTGGAAGGAGGTCATGCGGTCCCTGGGTAAGGGCTGGCCCGGGCTGGAGGGCACGCTCGTGTAGGGCACCGCTGACTTGTTACTGGAAATGGCGAAGAGGCAAACCTCGGCGGCTGCTGCTGCTGCTGCTGCTGCGAGTGACGGAGAGGCGGAAGAAACGAAAGCAACGGCTTTTACTTCTGCTGCTTCTTCTTCTCCTCCTCTCTCGCCCTCGGAGCTCGCTTCGTGGGCAGAGTTCCTGGCGCGGGCGCTGGTTTTGAGCTCCGGGAAGGGAGGAGGAGGCGAGAAGAGGAAAGGGAGCGGCGGCAAGAAGAGGACGACTACGACGGCAGAGGCGACAGCGACCGGAACCGATTCCGCTTCCCTCGCCTCCGCCGAGGCGGCCTCCTCCGCCGCTGCCCCGGCCCTCGCCACCGCCTTCCTCGCCGTCCCCGCCGGGAGCGAGCTCTCGAGGGCGCTCAGGCGGGCAGCGACGGCCTTCGCGGAAGCAGGGGGAGGGATCGAAGAAAAGAAGCGAAAGGGAGGCAACGGCAACGGAGAATCGGGCGCCGCCCGCGCCGCGAAGCTCCTGAAGGTCTCGTCCGCAGACGCGACATACGACGAGGATGACGGTGGTCTCGCCGCCGCGGAGGCCGCACAGGCGGCGATTTTGGAGGCGAGATGGCAGAGAAATAAAGGAAAGGCGACGGGCGGAGATAGCGAGGTGCTCCTGCAGGAGGGGCTTCCTTCCCTCCTCGCTGCCGCCGCTCCTCCTCCCGCCGCCTTCTCCCGCGTCCCCCGAGGCCAGTGGTGGCCCTGCCCGCTGGGAGCGCTGCCGAGGCGCGGAGACGGCGCCGGGAGGGCCTCTGTGCTGGAGTGGAAGGGGAAGGTGAAAGGAGCAGGAAGAGGAAGAGCAGGAAGAGGAGGAGAAAAGTTGAGGGAAGCGAAGGCGGCTGCCTTTCCTCGCCCCGCTACTTCTCTCCTCCCTCCTCCTGCGAATCCGAATCCGAAGGTGTCGCAGGCACCGGGAGGGTGGATGACCTCTGCTGCTGCTGCTGCCGGTGGCGGCGAGGAGGAGGGGGAGGAGCGGGGCAAGGCGGCGCTGCTGGTGCCTCTGTTTTGAAGAAAAAGGAAGAAAAAATGAGAGGAAGAAAGAGGAAGGGAAAAAATGTAACTTTTAAAACTGTACCGTCAAAATTGCAATCCCTCTGTGCTGGCCTCTCTTTGGTTTTGATGCTGCTGAAAGGAAAAAGGTGGGGGGCGCGCGCTCGCGAGGTGCGGGGATCGAAGACGGCGGAGGGAGGTTGAGGTTGCAAAAAAAACTCAGACCCCGTTTTCACTTTCTTCTTCGACGGAAAGAAAAAAAAACGTAAGGGAACCGGATTCCGTAATGAACGACGTCGCGCCCCCGCTCTACGGCTCAGGAATCACTGTTGTTGCCACCCCCGGTGCAGCTCCTCATCAGCAGCAGCAGCCTGTGGATGTCAACGTCAAGCTGTTCGAGCTCGAGCCGGTGAGAAGGAGAGAGAAAAGAGGGAGAAGCACTGATCTAGAGCTGCGACGGCGACGACGGCCAATGGCCCAATCAATTCTCACCTTTATTTTCTCCCTGTGCTTCCCTCTATACACACCAAAAATTACCAGGAGCACGAGCTCCGCGTCGAGACGCGACCGGGCCACGCGGTCATCGTCGCGGTAAGTGGCTGGAGTCGAAGAGGAACAAAAGGCAAAAGAACTCCTCTCAAAGTCATTCGCAGCCTTAGACCTCTTGCTCTTTTTTCTCAACCTCCTCATCCTCCTCTCTCCCTCCCTCTCCACCTCTTTCCACCAAAAAAACAGCTCATCTCCGGCAAGGCCGAGATCTTCGGCGCGGAGCTCCAGCTCGGGGAGCGCCGCGAGGTCGCCGGCGGCTGCCCCTTTGCTGTCTTCTCCTGGAAGGGAGCGACCGTCGCTCTGTCTGCGGCGCCGCCGGCGGGCTCGGTCGTCGTCGAGGGCATCGGCGGCGGCGGCGGCGCTTCTCTTTCGTCCTCGACCCCGGCGCCCCCGCTGGAGACCGCTGTCTCTCTCAGCTACCTCGCCTCGCACACGCCCATGCCCTCCTACCTGAACGCGCACGACGCGCTCGAGGCGCGGAGGACCCTGGTCGCGGAGGCCGCGGCGAAGGAGGTCGACGGCGACGAGGAGGAGAAAGGAGGAGGGGAGAAAAAAGAAGCTAGCCGAAGGAGCAAGAACGAAGGGCCGCGAGCCATCGTCGTCGGGCCCACCAACGCCGGCAAGTCGACGATTTCCAGGATCCTGCTCAACTACGCCGTGCGCGCAGGGTGGCACCCCACGTTCCTGGACTTGGACGTGGGCCAGGGGGCGCTGGCCCCTCCGGGGTGCCTCGCTGCGTCGCCCGTCGACGCTCCCCTAGCCGCCGACGCTCCGGCGCCAGACGCGCCTCTGGCCTTTTACTTCGGGAGCGCTTCCCCGGCCGATAACCTCGAGCTGTTCCGGTTCCTGGTCTCGAAGATGGCCAGTCTGTTGAACAAGAGATCGGAGGCCGCGAGTAAAGCGGCGAGGAGGCAGCAGCAGATGGTTGGGAAAGCGACCTCGGATGCGACGGCGGAAAAAGCTAGTCGAATCGCTAGTAATAAAAAGAGCGTCGCCGCGGGAGGCTGGGTCGTCAACTGGCCAGGGTGGTGCGAAGGCGAAGAAGCTCTTTCGCTGCTCGAGAGCGTCGTGGAGGCTCTCTCCATCGACACCGTGCTGGTGGTGGGAGACGAGAGGCTTCACGCGGTGCTGCAGGAGCGGCTGGGGGGGAGGAAGGTCGGAGGAGGAGCAGGAGGAGGAGGAGCAGGGAAGAAGAGGAAGAAGGGGGCGGAAGAAAACGACGGCGGCGGAGCCGACGATCTGAAAATCTCCGTCGCCAACCTCCCCCGCTCCGAGGGGGCCGTCGTCCGCGACGCGGACACCCGCAGGGCCGCCCGCTCCGCGAAAGTCAAGGAGTACTTTTACGGGCCCGCGTCTGCTCGCCCGGGCAGCCCGCAACAGCTCAGGCCGGCGGCGCTGAGGCTGCGGCCGAACGAGCTCGAGGTCTTGAGGATCGGGGGCGCGGCCTTTGGCGGGAGGCCCCGCGCCCCGGCCACGGCGCTTCCCATAGGGCACGCGGTTGCAAATGCGAACGACAGCGGCAAAGCAGCTGGGAACGGGAACGGGAAAGGGAGCGGCGGGAGCGAGGCTTTGAGGCTCGAGAGGAGGGAGCCCGGACCCGACTTGGTCCATTCGCTGCTCGCGCTCTCGCACGCCAAGACCGCTGAGGCCGCCCTCTCCGAGCCCGTCGCCGGTTTTCTCTATGTCACGGCCGTGGACGCGCATTCGGGGGCCGTGACGGTGCTGGCGCCCTGCGGCGGGAGCCTGCCCGGGAAGGTGGCGCTGGCGGGGAACATCAAGGTGTTTCTGGAGTGAAGAGAGAGAGAAGGAGGAGGAGGAGGAGGAGGAGGAGAAGAAGAAGAAGAAGAAGAAGAAGAAGAAGAAGAAGAAGAAGAAGAAGGTTCTCTGGGAGTTTTGTAAAAATCGAACGACGAGGACGACGAAAAAGAAAACAACTTCACTATCCAATCAATCTCTCTCTTTCCTCTTTCCCCCCTCAGTCACCCCCTTAGCTCCTGTCCTATCGCGATCGTCAAGAGATGCAGAGCGCTCTCCTGAGTGGCCGGACCGCGGCTCCCGCGGTGCAGACGCGCCAGGCGCGCGGGAGGACGGCCCGAATCGTCCGAGCGTCGGCGTCGGCGTCGTCCGATTCTTCCTCTTCTTTTTCTCCGCAGCCTCTTCCCACTTCGTCCAGGCGTGAAGCCCTGGCCCTTGGGGGCGCATCTCTTGCGCTGGTATTGGGCTCCGGGGTCGTTTCGACGCCCCGGGCTCGCGCGGAGGAAGGAGGTGAGCTTTAAAGGTTTGAGTTGGGAGGGAGAAAGTTTGAGATCATCGAGTGCTTTTGATCGAAAAGACAGCGACGAAGACTTCGGCGACGCTCAACCTCGACCAAAACAAAACAAAAAACGAACAAACTCAACCAAAAACGCAGAATTCACGATCCTCTACGGCACGGCCTCGCCGCCGACTTCGTACGGCGGCTACGGCGGCAACGCGCAGGAGAGCGCAAAGTGAGTCGGTTTGGAGTTGGTGGTGCGGAGAGAGCGAGACAGAGAGAGAGACAGAGGGGAAGGGAACAAAAAAAACACTTCAAGAACTCAACTTTTCTTCTCTCTCGCTTTCTCCAAATCTCCCGCTACGAACTTCCCTCCAGGTACTCCTTCGAGTACCCCTCGAGCTGGAAGGCCGAGACCATCGGCAAGCAGCAGAAGGGGATGGTCGGGATCGACTCCAAAGTCACCAACCCGAGGGCGAAGCGTGAGTTTTGAAAAGTTTTGCTTTCATTTTTTTCTTTTCTTTTCTTTTTTTTTTCCGTCTCACTCACTTTTTTCCATCTCTCTCTCTTTCTCCCCCCCTCTCTCTCTTTCTCCCTCTTCCCTCCCCACCTCCCACCTTCCAACAACAGTCCAACAGGCATACGTCATCACCTTCGGACGCGCCGGAGAGGACAACAAGAAGTTCAAGCTCGGAGACGTCGAGCGTACCTTGGAAGGGTTTGCGGGAGCCGACTACAACCTCCAGGACGCTCTGACGGCCGCGACCGATAAAAAAGCGCAGAAGCGGGAAGGTTCCGAGCAGGAGTTTTATGACTACGAGGTCGCGGGACCGGACTTCACCTACCTGGCGGCTGTCACTCTCAACGGAGGCAAGGTCTTCGCGCTGTTCGTCTCGAGCCCGACGAAGAGCTTCAAGAATGACGAGACTGCTCTGCGACACATCGTCGAGTCGTTCAAGACTATTTGAAGATTTTTTTTCAAGCTTTTTGAAGGCTTTTCCCGCGTTTTTGATCTCTTTTGCGCATGATAGAGAGAGGGAGAGAGAACGAGAGAAAGAGAGTTTTGTCCCCCCACCTGTCTTCGGCTTTTTTGTTAACCTCTGAGAAAAAGGAAAACGAAAAGTCAGGTTTTTTTTTCTGTTGTTGTTTCAAATTTTACAGTTTCTCTTCCTCCGTCTTCTTCCCTTAGCAGCAATCAAACGCCCAAGCGCAGTCCGCCTTGATCTCCTCTTCTTCCTGCCTGCTGAGGTCGTTGGCGATCCCGAACCGCGCCCGGATCTCGGCCGGGGTGCGGCCGCGAATCCCGGACGCGACGGCGTCGACGCACGCGGCGAGCGCGGCGGGCACGTCGAGGAAATTCGACGCCAGCGTCCTCCCCAGCAGACCCCGAGAGCCGCCCGAAGACACTGCCCAGGCAGCTGCGTCCGCTGCGAGTGCTGCGCGGAGCTTGAGGGCGAGGTTGGCGGCGCTGGAGGAGGGGCCGCTCGCGGCTGTCGGCTTCATCGCCGCCGCCGTCTCGCCTCCTCCGTCGTCGGCCTTGCTGCTTCTGCTGCTCCTGCTCTTCCTCTCTTGCCTTTCTTCCTGCTCCTCTCTCTCTCGGAGCCTCTCGAGCTCGTCCTTTCCAGTCAGCTGCCTCTCGCAGAACTCGAGGATCGAAGATAACTCTCGGTGGCGGATGGCGGGCAGCGGGATGGTGATGTCGGAGGAGTCGGCTTCTTCTGTTTTGGAGAGTTTTCAGAGTCGAGAGTTAAAACGTTGAAGGTTGAAAGGGGGGTCGAACGAACGAAGGGGGGGGGGAAGAAAAAACTCGAGTCGAAAGCATGGGAATTGTCTTTCCGCTTCCGTTCTCTCTCTGTCTCCTCTCCAACCTCTCACCTCTCGACAACAGCAGCTGTCGGATCGTCCCAGACTCCTCTGCGACCCTGCGCGGGACTCGGAGCATGTGCCCGTCCGCCGAGACCAGCGTGACGAGCGGAGAATTCGATGATGATGATGTCGACGACGACGCTTCCACAAGGCTCAGCGATGCCAGCTCTCGCGCGACGTCGGTAGAGGCCCGATCGGCTTGCGCGACGTCACGGTCGACGGACGACAGTGAGATCTCCCTTTCTGGAGTCGACGGCGCCAGGGCCGGGGCTGGATGGGGGTCTGGCGGAAAAGACATCATTGATTTATTGGTTCGCGAGTCGAGAGAGACGAGCAAAGTTTGTGGCTTGCGGCTCGATCTTTATTTTTTTTTCATTTTTTTGCTCGCTTCTCAAAAGCCGTTTCGCGCCGGGCTTAGCGGCTGAACAGGGGCACCGTTTGATACGAAACTAAGCCCGCACGCAATTTTCTAACGTTTTCCGATCGACAGTGGAGAGGCTAAACCCGAAAAATGTCCGACCGCGCGCTGGCGCTCGTCCCAAATGCCGATGCAGCAAAGAGGAAAAGAGGAGACGACGGTGATGACGACGAAGACGACCTCTCTCTCGCCCCCGGAGACGTCTCCGACCCATCGCTCGCCCTGGTCGTGCCGGCCACAGGTGGCCCGGCCATCACCAAGGCCGAGTACGAGAAGAGGCTGAAGGACGTGAGTAGGAAAAAAAGAATGGGGTTTTTTTTTGAGGTGATTTGATGATACCGATTTTCGCCGACCCTTCTCTCAACCTCAACCTCAACCTCAACCCTCTCGACCCCCGACCCCCACCAACGTCCACGACCAACTCAGGCCGACGAGCTCGAGCAGAAGCTCGTCTACATCACCCAGAACGTCCCCACGGTGGTCCAGAACGTCCAAGGCTCGGCGGCGGGCGCCGGCAGCGGCACGTTCCACACGTACACCAACAGCAGGAGGCGGGAACTGGAGAGGATAGAGAGGATGGAGAAGGAAGCCAGGGAGAGGGCAGCCAAAGAGGCCATGGAGGTAAGAGAGGGAGGGGTTTTTTAGCTCGTGGTGGTGGTGGGGAGAGGGGAAGAGCGCGCAGAGGGAGGGCGCGGGAGTGGGGGAAAAAGAGAGACAGCGAAAGCGAGAGCGGAAGACCCGCTTTTCCTTTCTTCTTTTTCCCTTTGCTCATTTCCACTCTTCTCTTCCCTGCCCCCCCCCACACAAAAACACCACCAAACACGACAGTCACGCCTCTCGACGCTGCAGCGGGCCGAAGAAGAAAAGACGGCGAAGAAGCGCGCCAAGAGGCAGAAGCAAAAGGTGAGGTGTTTTTTAAAAGCAAGCCCCAAAAATCAACTTAATAAAGGGTTGAGGTTGTTTAAAACTTTATCTCTCTTCTTTCTTTTTACAAAAGACTAACTCTCCCCTCTTTTCCCGCGTCTTTTCTTCCCTTCCCTCTCCTACTCTAAACACAACAGGCCAAGAAGCAACGGAAAGGCTCCGCGGGGGCAGACGGGGGACCGGAGAGCGGCGGCGAAGACGAAGAAGGGAAAGGCGCGGCGGAGCCGGCAGCGGCAGCTTTCGCCGACCTCGACTGACAAGAAAAAAAGAGAAAGAAACAACTCACTTGTAAAAACACAAACTCGATTTATCCACCCTTGATTCACTTCGAAGAAGAAGCCCTGGACGAGGCGACCCTCCACGCGAAGCTGGCCACGGCGGAGACGAACGCCACGGCGGCGACGGCGCGGCGAGCGAAGGCGAGCGAGCTGTTTCGCTTCTTCGTCGAGCTCTTCTGCTTCTTCTTCTCGGACGCGACGACAGCAGGAGCGACAACTTTCTTGCCTTCCTCCCCTTTCCCTTTCTCCTTCTCGGCGTTCCTGAAAAACGGCCCGGGAAGCATCCCCAGCAGCGCCGCGACGATGAGGTCGCTGGTGCGGTCCGGCAGCAGGTGCGGAAGGGTCCAGTTCTTGATTCGGCGGAAGACGCAGGTGGTCCTCGTCGGAGGAGGGAAAGAGAAGAGCGCTTTGTTTTCGTCCTTGTTCTTCTGCGTCTGCTCGAGCAGGCCGGCGACGATGCGGGCGATCCTCTGCGGGGAGTGGCCGGCCTGGGTCGGAGGAGGAGGGGGGAGGGAAAAGGGGAATTGGGAAGAGGAAGAGAGAGCGAGAGAGTGAGTGATTTGTGAAGTTTTTGAACAAAAAAAACTCAAAACTCAAAGAACTTCATTCAAAAAAAACTCCAAAAACTCACCCTCCCTTCCGCCCTCACGATCTCCCCAAACACCTTGAGAGGGCCCCTGTAAGGTGTCTCGTCGTAGGCGCTCACGTCGTGGTGCTCGGCCTTGTCCCAGATGGGAGTGGCGACGGCCCCCGGCTCGACGACCAGCACGTCGACGCCGTACGGGACCAGCTCCCTCCGCAGGGAGTCGCTCGCGGCCTCGAGGGCGTGCTTCGAAGCCGCGTAAGCACCGATGAAGGGCGCCGAAAGCTTGCCCGCCGTCGAGGAGATCTGGACGATGGTTCCCGGGTTGGTGACGGGAAAGGAAGCAGCGGCGAACCTCGAGACGGGCGGGGTGACGGGAGAAGAGGAGGAAGAGCTCGAGCTGTCTCTGGAGGAGGTTCCGACGACGCCCGCCTCCTTCCTCTCGACGGCCTTTTCTCCTCTCCCGGCCCCCAGCAGCGGCGCGAACGCCCGCGTGACGCAGCAGACCCCGAAGAAGTTGACCTCCATGTGCGTCCTGATCTCGGAGAGGGGCTGGTGCAGCAGGGGGCCGGGGATGGCGACGCCCGAGCAGTTCACCAGCCCGGAGAGCAGGGCCCTGTCGCTGCGGGCCCGGAGCGTCGTTTTCTTCTCTTTGCCCTCCCCGCTCCCGCTCCGGTCGCCGTTGTCGCTGCTGCTGCTGTTGTTCTCGGTCTTCTTCTTCTTCTTAATCCTGGCGTTGCTGCCTCCGAGGGCGGAGATGACCTCCTCCTCGCCGCTCTCGCCTCCTCCTCCTGCGCCCTTTTGCTCCTTCTGGTTCCTCTGCTTCTGCTTCTTGTCTTTCACCTCCTCCTCCTCCTCCTCTGCTCCATCTTCTTCTCCTCCTTCGCGCCACCCCTCCTCCCTCTTGCCCTCGACCAGCACCTCCCCGACAAACTCGGCTGCCCTGTAGACCGACGCCACGTCGCAAACGTCCATCTCCACGGCCGAGAACCTCGTGGGGCCCAGCTCGGAGATGAGAGCGTCAGCGTCTCTGAGCTTGCGCACGCAGCCAAAGACGAAGAAGCCGCGGCGCGACAGCTCGAGGGCGGTGGCGGTTCCGATGCCCGAGGAGGCCCCCGTGATGGCGACCGCAGGGGAGGAGATGTCGCGGAAGGGTGAGCGAGGGATCGGGGAGGACGGGCGAGTCTTCTGGTTTGGGGGGTGGAGGAGGAAAGGGGAAAAGGAGAAAAGGGGTTGGTCAACGTTTTTTTTTTTTTTTTGGCCCCCTTCGTCGAAAAAGGCACGGCTCGACGAAAAGGAAAAACGGCGGGCGGAAGAAGAGAGAGGTTGTTCTTTTCTCTTTCTTTTCCATCTCTTTCTCTTTCTTTCTCGCGCGCGTTGAGAGAAAAAGCAGAAGAATGAACGGAATCACACCCTCACCTTGGCTGCAGTCATCGTAGAAGAAGAAGAAGAAGAAGACGAAGAGAGGGTGGAGCGGGAGTCGACAGAAAAAGAGAAGGACAGAAAGAGAAAGAAAGTGATTTTTCGTTTTTCATTTTTCAAGTTTTTTTTTTCAAGTTTTTTTCTAGTCCACCACAAACAGCTCCCCGAGCCTCTCCCCGCTCATCACGGCGCTCACGTCGCCGATTTTGACCCACGACCGATGATCGAGGACCACGCCGCGGTTGAAGTTGTAGGTCCGGACTTTTTCCGACCTATCCCCTCCCCCTAATTGGCCCCTGCGCTCCGAGGAGACCTCCCGCGCCTTGCCCTCCTCGCTCTTTCCTCGGATTCGTCGCGACAGCTCGGCCACGGCCGCCGCTTTATTGCGGTGCTGCGACCGCCCGCTGCGGACGGCGACGGCCATCCCGGAGGGGAGGTGCACGGCCCGCACGGCCGAGTCGGTGGCGTTGGCGTGCTGGCCCCCCTTGCCAGAGGAGCGCATCGTGTCTATCCGCACGTCTTCGGGGTTGAGGAGAAGGAGAGAGCTCGCGGTATTATTATTATCGTCTTCGAGTAAAACCGCGACGGTGGCGGCAGAGGTATGCTGCCTCCCCCCGGACTCCGTCACGGGGACCCTCTGCACCCTGTGGACCCCGGCCTCGTTCCTCAAAGACTCGGCAACACCGGGGCCCTTGACCCTCGCGGCGGCGAGCTTGATGCCCTCCGCGGAAGAGGAAGAAGAAGAGTTTGACGAGCTCGAACCGGTGCCGCCGCCGCCGCCCGCCGACGAGAGCCTCCGCAGCTCCCGCCACTCCCACCCGGCGGAGGCGGCGTGGCGGCGGTAGGCCCGGAAGAGCTCCGCGGCGAAGAGGGAGGCGTCGAGGCCGCCCGTGCCCGCGCGGACCTCGAGGGTGACGGCGGTCGGAGGAAGTGGTGGGGGCGGCTTGGTGGAGGAAGAGGAGGAGGAGGAAGAAGAGGTCGAAGAGAAGAGCAGCATCATCATCGTCGGCGTCGTCGGCGCCCATCGTCGCCGGCTAGCGATTCGACGCAATCCGAATGCCGCCGCCGTGGCCAGCAGGGAGCTGCTCATTTTTATATTCGCGACCCTTTTTCAGAACGAAAGACAGGGATTGCGACGATCTGACCTCGCAGAGGGAGTTAGAGCGCTGGAAACGCCATCGAAAAGGCGAAGCTTTTTTGGGGGGGATCGAAGTTGAGAGAGAAAAGAAAGCGAGTGAAAGTTTTCGTTTTTTTTTCCCCTTCATCTTCTCTCCTCCCTCCCTCCTCCCTTCCCGGCTTCCGATCAATTGCTTGTATAACCCCAGAAAAGCGAAAAATGCATCGAAAACTGTCTCTGTAGCTCAGTGGTAGAGCGCGCGACTGCAGACCGTTTCAAACACTTTGTACCGACTGACTTCGCGTGGTCGCTGTTTCGATTACGGCCGGGGACTTAATCCAAAACCCTTTTTTTTTTTTTGGTTTTCGAGAGAGAGGTCGAGGTGGAGGTCGAGGGAAATTTGCCCTTCTCTCTTCCCGCGTGCCCTCTATCTCTCTCCCCCTTCTTTCTTTTCAATCATTTCAAGCTCATTCATTTGCTGGTTTTATATTGGTAATTGCACATACACAAAAAGAAAGGAAAGATCAGAAGAAGAAACACAAAGCGAAATTCATTTTTTTTGTTCGAAGAAAAGAGAAAAGAGAAGAGAGAAAAAAAACCCGACTTTGCTCTTCTCTTCTTCTTCACTGCTGCTGCCACTGCTGTTGCCCCATCACCATCCCTCCCGGCCTCTGCTGCCCCATCTGGAGCTGCTGCTGCCTCCTTCCCGCGGCGGCAAACTCCGCCCCTCCACCGGGAGAAGACCGCAGCTCCCGAACAAACTCTTCCAAAGCGGAAACGTCGGCGGCCTTGGGCGCCACGCCGGGCCTGCGCGCGGCCACCGCCGCCAGCGCCCCCTGCGGGCTCGCGCCGTGCGCCGCGACCAGCCAGGCGGCGGCGACCAGCGGAGCGCGGGTGTTTCCCGTCATGTCGTGGATGAGGACGCGGCCGGGAGGAGGAGGCGGCGGCGGCGGCGGCTATTCTGATTGATTGTTACTGTTTCCCGGAAGCGGCGGGTATTGCGCCAAACCACCAACGTCGCTGCCGAGGCCGCCGACCACGTTCCCGCCGCCCGGGAGCCCGCTCCGCGCCCTCGCGATGAACTCGCAGCAGGCGCGGAGGTCCGGGGGGATGGCCGGGGTGGTGAAGTAGGTGTAGGAGGTCTTGTAGAGCTCGTTGCAGGTCGGGACGGTCTGGTGAAAAAAAGTTTTTTTTGGAAAGTTGATTTTTTTTGAGTAACTGCCGCGGGAAAAAAAAAAAGGCAAGAAGAAAGATAAAAAGTCGAAAACTCACGTTCAGAATGTGCGTTATCTGCAGCGCCCTCAGCACCTCGTTCCTCGCGGCGTTGTCGTAGGACCCGAAGAAGATCCCGGCATCGATCTCCCCGGGGCGCGCCGAGGCCCGGGGCATCGCGTCCTCGGCCGCAAAGTCGCTCCCGCCTTCTCCGCCTCCGCCTCCGCCTTCGAAGCCTCCTCCGCCCGCCGCTGCTGCCAGCGCCGCCGCCATGGCCGTCGAGGACGCCAGCCTGTGGCCGCAGGTGGCGCAGGGCTCGCCGCCCTCGTACTGTCGTTGTTTTTGGGAAAAAGGAAGAGGTTGAGAAAAAAAGAGGGAAAGAAGAAGAGGGAAGGAGGAAGCGAACGAAACGAAGAGGCATCGTCCATCGACCCATCATCGACAACCCCATCACCTCTTTCTCTCTCTCTCTCTTCTCCTTCTCCTTCTCCGGGAGCAGCAGACACACGCCCCTCCATCCAACTACTCACGTCGTGAAAATGGTTGCAGATGTGGCAGGGCTCCTCCCGCTGGCGGCGCTTCCTGCCGCTCATGCTTTTTTTTTTACTTTCGAGGAACGAAAAAAAAAAAACGAAAAAAATGATTTTCTAGCTCGAGGCCGAGCCCAAAAAAAAAAAAACCCCCCCCAATTTTTTCCCACCCCAACCCACCCACCCGCCAACCCCCCCCCCCCCCCCCCCCCCACCCCCCCCCCCCCCCCC
>Ga0114918_10002937_pt1 | contig 15107 bp, 12 predicted proteins | sample LantaG_FD_87015 | JGI IMG/M metagenome (GOLD analysis project Ga0114918, IMG submission 87015) | Deep subsurface microbial communities from Baltic Sea to uncover new lineages of life (NeLLi) - Landsort_02402 metaG | ecosystem: Environmental > Aquatic > Marine > Oceanic > Sediment | place...
AGGGAGGGAGGGCGTGAGTGGAAAGAGACGAGAGGAGTGGGGTGCACAGCGGGAGCGCGGGCAAACCCCCTCTCTTCTCTCCTTCTCTCCATCTTCTTTACCTTGCCCAACCCCATCTCATCCGCCAGAATGCCGTTCATGGAGTTGTTGAACAGGTGGATCAGCCAGTTGAGCCCCTCGATCTGGTACTTGCGCATCGTGCCCGTCACGCAGCCGGGCTGGACGGTGAGGCGCTCCGAGACGCCGACCTCTGCCGTCTCGTCCGCCAGCAGGGCGTCATCCTCCGCCGCCTCCGCGTCGCCGCCGTCGTGGCGGCCGCCCTTCTTCTTCTTCTTGGCGGCGCCGGCGGTGCCGGAGGGGACGAAGTGCTGCGTGGGTGAGAGTGGGTGGAGAGGAGGTGTGTGTGTGTGTGAGAGTGAGAGAGGGCAGGCGGGAGGCGGGAGGGGGAGAAGGCGCGGCCACGCTCGGTCCGCCCCTCTCCTCTCAATCTCCTCTCTCCTCTCTCTCGCACCTTGAAGATGTCGGCCTGCTTCATCAGGAACTCCATGCGAGTCTTGACGCGGCCGGCCTGTGTGTGTGTGTGTGTGTGTATGGAGGGGAGGGGGTTTGGGGTGTGGTGTGAGAGGGAGAGCGTCGATCGACGAGGGGACGACGCCGGCGCCGGCGCAGCGCTCGCGTTTGTTGCGGGGACTCGCACACAGCACAAGCGTGCACGACCCGGCCCGGGCTTTGGCCGCGCCCAGGCCCCACCGCCCTCCCAGGCCAGGACCAGGACCCGGCGTACGCGCCCGGCGTGGGCAGAGCCCCCCCGCCCCCCCCCCCACGCCTCTCTCACGCACCTGCTTCGACGCAAACTCGCGGTCCTCCTCCGCCTTGAGCGACTTGAGCGCCTCCGCCCGGGCCTTGGCCGCCGCGCGGATGCGCTGCTTCTCCCGGCGCCGGATCTCGACCAAGGACGAGTTGTTCAGGTTGGCCTGTGCAGGGTGGGGAAGAGGGAGGGGTGGAGGGCGTGAGAGGGATGGAAGCCAGCGAGCGCGCCGGTGCGGCGCGCTCGCATCAAGCGAGCGCGGGGGGTGTTTCAAACCCCCTCCCACCCGCCGCGCCCGGTCGTGCCCGCCCAGGGCGCCACTTCCCGCACCGCCCTGCCCTCCACGGGTCACACACACACGCCCTCCATCTCCTCTCTCACATACCTCGGCGATGGCGTCCTCCTCGGCCGAGTCGTAGGCCGCGGGCGTCGCGCCGCCGGACGGGTCGCCCGACTCGCCGCCGTCGTCGCTCGCGTTCGCCAGGTCGAAGTCCTCCTCGTCCGCCGTGGCGCCGCCGGTGATGGCGGCGGAGGGCTGGCGGGACGACATCGTGTGGGTGTGGTGGTACCGGTGTGGGGTGGAGGGTGGGGGTGTGCTCGTGCGCGCGGAAAGGAAGCGCGCGCGGTGTGTGCTGAAAAGAATGCCGGTCTGGGAGCGAGAGAGAACGGGCGCCGACCGCCCGCCCACACTTCACCCTTCACCTTTCGAGACGACGCCCGCCACCCAGGGAACCGCCCCTCCAACCCCTCCCTCGCGTGGCAAGTGTGACCCACAGTCCAGCACCCCCCCCCCCAGGTCATCAGGCCCATCGACCAGCGAGCACGCTCACTCGCAGCACACGCACAAACACAAAACAAATGCCGCAGCCGCCAGTTTCCCGTGGCGGCCTCTCGGCCGCCGGCCCCTCCACCTCCGCCCACACCATGCCGGCCGCCCCACGACCCCGGCGCTGGGGAGGCGGTGAGTAGGAGAGAGGCTCGGCGAGGTTGGATGGGGAAGGACGGGGAAAGCGGCGCGCGGACGCGCTGGAGGGTGGACGAGCCGGACGACGACCACACCCGCGTGCCCTCTCTCTCACCCCCCCCCTCATTTCCATCCACACACGGCACTCAAACCCCACAGCCCCGCGCCCCACCCCCCGCCTGCCCGCCCCGCCCCGCATCACCAACACGGGCGAGGAGCTGGACCCGGACGGTTCCATGACCGCGTCCCGCCTGGGCACGGCCGCGCCCATCCACCTCCAGCCCGAGCACGAGCCGCTCACCCCGGGCGGCCCGCCCCTGGAGCGGTCTGTTGAAATGCTTTACTTGGAAGCCCTCTTCACGGACGAGGTGCGGGCGGAGGACGGGTCCTACTGGTTCTCCACGCCCACCGGCGGGTGGCAGAGCGAGGAGGTCGTGCGGACGCGGGCGACGGCGGTCGAGGTGCCGCCGCCGTGCGGGCTGCGCGACACCGACGCGCCCGACTTTGCGGGCCGCACCCCGCTGGCCGGCATGCGCGTGGGCGACGTCGTGCGGGCGGCAATCATCCAGGGCGGCGCCAAGGCGGCGGGCATACTGGTGGACGTCGGCTGCGCGTACGACGGTCTCCTGCCCGTCGCCTGCCCCCTGACGCCCAAGCAGTGGAAGCGCATCATCAAACCCGGCTTCCCCCTGGGCGGGGCGGTCGACGTCCGCATCGCCCGCATCGACTTCTCCCCGCTGGCCCGCTTCCCGCTGGTCCTGGAGCTGGAAGGAGAGGTGGAGGCCGAGGTGGCGACCTGCTTGTGAGTCTTGAATGGGGAGAGGGAGAGAGGGAGAGGGAGAGGGAGAGAGAGAGAGAGGGAGAGAGAGAGAGAGAGAGAGAGAGAGAGAGAGAGAGAGAGAGAGGGAGAGCGTGCTGCGCCTGGGAGAGAGCGCGCGAGCGCTGCGCCTGGGAGAGAGAGAGGCGCACGCGAAACCCCCCTCCACTCACTTCCACTCCTTCCCACACCCCACACCCCCTCTCTCTCTCCACACGCAAACACACACACACATCCTCTCCAGCCTCCCTGCCGCGTCCTACCGGGGCGCGTTCGACCTGCGCAACGCGGGCGACGACCCCGTTACGCTGGACGCCCTGACAGGCGGCGCCTGGAGCAGGGGCCAGCCGTACGAGACGCTGTCCCTGCCTGCGGGCGCGCACGGGGTGGGGCACGCGGTCCGGGAGGCGCGGGAGGTCCTCGCGCGCGAGGTGCGGGGCTCGTACCCGGCCGGGACGGTGGACCTCGGCCTGGCCTGGGAGGAAGTGTCCGCGGCGGCGGAGGCGGCGCGGGAGGCGGAGGCCGCGGCCGCGGGCGCGCCCGGCCCGCCCACGGGCGTGCTCGAGATCGATTGGTCCGAGGCGGGCGCGCCGGGGCCGGGCGACGCGGTCGGGGAGGTGGGCTGGATGAGCCACGACGGGGCGGCGTACTGGCTGTGATAGTGAAACAACACGCGCGCCCGTCTCAACCCCCTCCCTCCACCCAACCCCACGCCCATGCTCCACCTCATTTCTTGCCGCCGCCGCTCCCGCCGCCCAGGAACCCCGGCAGCGCCGCCCGCATGTCCGCCCGGCGGGCCTCCCGCTCCGCCGCCGCCGCGGATGCCGCCCGGCGGGCCTGCCAGGCCCGCCACTCCTGCCGCGCGGCCGCGCCGTGCCGCTTGGACGCGTCCCAGGCGGCCGGGCCCAGGCTGGTGGACGCCCAGGCAGCGCCAAAGGCGGCGCCGCCCAGGTGGCCCCTGTGGGTGGGTGGGTGGGTGGGTGGGTGGTGTGGGTGAAGAGAAAGGGAAGAGAGAGGGACATGAAAAGTGTGGACTTATCAAGGGAGGGGAGGGAGGGGTGCGCGCACGCGTGGGCCGCAGGCTCCTGCCTTCTGCTGCCCCCGCCGCGGGTGCGCCCCCTCCACTCGCCCGTCCTCTCTCGCTCTCGCTCTCTCTCTCTCCCTCTCCCTCTCCCTCATCTATCGCCCCCTCTCTTACCAGTGATCCAGCCATCGCCAGCCCGCCAGCGCGCCCAGCACGTCAAGGGCGACCAGGGCCCCTGTCACCTCTTTCAGCGTGGGCGGGCGGGCGTCTGCGGGCTGGAAGACCAGGGGCACGGGCCGGTCCGGGGTCAGGCAGGCGGCCGCGACGAGGACGGCGTACACCGCGCCCGACGCGCCCAGTGACATGCCGCCCGGGCGGGCCAGGGATGGGGACGACGCCGCGGCCGTCGTCGCGCGCGCACGCAGCCACAGGCCCGCGTGCGCTGCGGCCGCACTCACAGGGCCCGCCGCCGCGTAGAAGCCCGCAAACTGGCGGTCGCCCTGGGCCGCGGCCACGCCCGCGCCCAGGGCGTGCAGGGCCAGCATGTTGGCCAGGAGGTGCAGCAGGGAGCCGTGTGACCAATTGGCCAGGAGGAGGGAGCGCAGGCGGGGGCGGGCGGGCGGGAGGGCCTGGGCGAAGGACCGCCGCATGGCCGACCGCCAGAGGCCGGGCAGGCCCGCCCGCCAGCCGCCCGGGCCGCCGGGGCCGCCGCCGACCTTCCAGGCGGCGGTGACGGCCAGGTTGGCGGCCAGGATGGCGCCAAAGGTGCGGTCGAAAGGGGAGCGGGCGTCCCACCAGGAGCCCGCGGCGGCGACTGCATCCCTGAAGAAGGGCGGCAGCCAGGCCGCCCAGGCCGGTGGGGGGGGCGGCTTCCGCGCTATATCATCCGGCAGGATGGCGTCCACCACCCGGCGCACGACCCGCCCCCGGGCGCCCGCCTCGTCGGACGCGGCCAAGGCCCCCGCGCCGACCAGGCAGGCGGCCGAGGACGCGCCGCAAAAGGCGAGGGGGATGGCGAGATCCCGGGCCCAGGAGAAGGTGGAGGAGGGGGCCGGGGGTGGGGGCGGTGGCGGTGGGGGCGGTGGCGGTGGTGCCGCCGCCTTGGGCTGGGGCGCGGCCGCCGGGTGCTGGCGGCGGGACCGGAAGAGCCAGGTGTAGGGGGCGGGCGCGGCGGCAGTGCGGGTCGGCGGCGGCGGCGGCGCGGGCGGCCCGCTGCCTCCGCCGCGCCCGGGGAAGTGGATCGCCCGGGCGGCCGGCCCGACTGTGAGAGGCATCAGGCGTGGAGCAGGGTTGATGGACCGGCCTCCTTGGCCGGCCGCCCGGGCCCCAGCCCACGCGGCGGCGGACGCGGCGGCACGGAGCATGGGGATGAATGGAGTGGGGAGAGGGCGTCCAGTGGGGCGCGCGAGCACTTGCGCGTTCGCCCCCGCTCTCTGCTCTCTCTGAAGGTGCGTGTTTGTAGGAGGGAGAGCGGGCTTAAGCCAGCACGCCACCCTGCCCCTCCCCGTCCAGCTCATGCCCCGCCTGGTGCACACACACCTGGAGGCGCACGAGGGCCCGGGAGTGCCCTTGCGCGCGCGAGAGAGAGAGAGAGAAGGACAGCACAGGGGGGGGGGAGCAGACGCTCTCGTGTCCTCTATCCCCCGCCCACGCCCGCCCGGCCCTTCGCACCGGGCCCGGCGCCGGCCATGGACGGAGCTGACCACCTTTTCCGCGCCCCCCTGCAGCGGGTGGGGCTTCGGAGGGCGGGCACGGCCCCCCCCGCCCGGGCCGAGCTTGTGCCCTCGTTTGCATGCGAGAACCCGTTTGAAGACGACGACACACTCACACGCACGCTCTCCCACGCGCACGACACACACACAGGAAGGAGAGCACACGGCCGACCCGCACTCGTTCATCCACACATGGTCGTCTCCGCCCTGACCGCCGCCCTGGCGACGGGCACGAGCGCGGGCGGCGGCGGCGCCGCGCCCGCGGTCGCCGTGGGCGTCGCGGCCGCGGCGTCGGCCGGGGCAGGCTCCGTGGGATCCTCCCGCCGCGGCCGCGGGCCCACCACGGCCGCCATCGCCGCCACCGTCATCGGGTCCGCGCCGGTGTCGGGCTCGGTCGCCTGCAGCATGCGCGGCAAGGCCGGCGGCGGCCGGGGTCACAACTTCGCCATTTCTTGCTCCGCGGCATCCACCACCGTCTGCCACGTCACCACCTATGCCGCCTGCACCCCGCCCCGCACGACGACCCGACCGCCCACCCTCGCCGGCACCCGGTTCGCGCCCTCCCACGCCGTGCGCCGCACACGGCGCGGCCGCAGCGGCGTGGGCGAGGACGGCGGCGACGAGGAGCCGCCCGCGGACGGCGGCAGCTATGGGGAGTGGGGCGGGTCCGGTGGTGGGCCTGGCGGCTCCGGCGGCGGCGGCGGCTTCAACCGGCCGGACTGGGGCGACTTCAGCGGCGACGACGGCTGGTACGATGACGAGACGACGGGCGAGGCCCGCGGCCAGGCAGCGACGGCCCTGCTCAGCGCCCTGGCGCTGGGCGGGGGGACGGTGGGCGCCGCGAGCGCGGCGTTGGGCGGGGGCCGGGAGGACGCGCCCGCCGAGGACGCCATCCCGCCTGCCTGGGTACGGGCCCTGTACGGTGGCCGGGGCGGTGGTGTTCAGCCCGCGCCGGCCGGCGTGGCGGCGGTGGTGGGCGGCGCCGTCGCGGCGGCGCCTGCCCCACTCGCAGTCGCGGTGGGGGCGGGGCAGTGATGAGGTCGAGAGAGATAATGAGCCGTGTGTCTCTCTCTCCTCTCTCTGCCCCGTGTGTACCCACCCAGTTTTGAAAACCTCCACCACCCAGCATTTAGGACTGACGCAATGAACAATGAGAGGTAATGAGATTGAGAGAGAGAGGGAGAGAGAGCGGCCTCTGTGCGCGGGCAGTGCCGGGCGGCGTGGTGTGTGTTTGCCTTGTAAAGCTTTTTTTACAACACAGTTCCTTCCCCCCTCCTCTCACGCGTGCACTCCCTCTTCTTTATTGCATGCGCGCGCCCCCCGACCGAGGGGGCGCGATTATTGTGTCTGGCGCGCGCGGCAAAATCGCAAAAGCAAGCTCCCAACCTAGCCGTCTCTCAGGCCCCTCTCACCCCCTCCCCCCCCCCCCCTTCCCCCTCCCCTCTCCTCAGCGCCCGCCGCCCGCGGAGGTGGCGGCCACGCCGCCGTCCGCGCCGCCAATGACGGCGGTGGAGGTGGCCGCGCCGCCGCCCGGGCCGCCAAAGAGGGCGGGGGCGACGCCGCCCGGCATGGCCGACGACACGATGTCGCCCGCGCCGATGGCGGCGTCAGTGAAGGTAGAAAAAACCACGTCGGCAAGTTCACCCGCCAAGAAGGAGGGGGAGGGCATCTCCTTGGGCTTCTTGGGATCGAGAACAGCGACCACGCGACGGTCAGAACTGCCGAAAACAGCTGCCGCCCGGCAAACCTCTCCTGAGAAGAACCCACCGCGGACGTGCCCAGCAGTGAGTGTGGCCGGCGACTGGGAGTAGCGGACGGAGGGGGCGACGCATTCCAGGGAGCGGGCGCCCGCGTCTAGCTCGCAGGATCCCAGGCTGAAGGTCAGGGAAAAGCCCGGGGCTAGAGGATGACAAAAAGAGGCGGGGAGGTGAGAAAAAAACGAGCGCGCGGCGGCCACAGCGCGCGGCGGGCAGCCCCAACCCTCGGTCCAAGCTCGCTCTTCTCTTCTCTCTCTCTTCTCTCCTCTTCAAAAAAACTCACTCGTGAAGTTGCTGGGCACCAGCTCGCCCGGCGCGTACGCGGGCGGGGAGCAGTACTCGGCCCGGTAGGCCTGGTACAGCGCGTCCACGGAGGCGGCGCCCTGGGACAGGGCGGAGCCGGCGGCCTGAGCGCCCATCTGTTCATTGTGAAGGGGGGCAAGGAAACGCGAGATAAATGTTGGGCTGCATGGAAAAGACAAAAGAAAAGAAAAAACCAGCCCCTCTCTCTCTCCTCTCCCTTCAACTCACCGACGCGACCGTCGCCGTGTCGGACAGCAGGCCCCCGATCAGGGAGCTGACGCCGGAGACCTTGGCCTGTGTGTGAGGTAAGAGGAGGGCTTGAGTGGGGGCGCGGGCGAGGAGGAGAGCAAACGCACGCCCCGAGGTCAGGCCACCCCACGGCCGCCCTTTCTCTCATCTCTCTCCTTACCTCCAGCGTGCTGACCAGGGAGGAGGCGGCGCCCGCGCCCAGGCCCATCATCTCCGAGGGGGCCAGGTCGCCTGTGCGTGTGTGTGGATGGGAGTGGGGGATGTGAGTGGGGCGCGTCGGCGCGGCTGGCGGCCCACCTCCGCCACTGGGGGCGGCCGCGCCCCGCCGGCCATTTTGTTTTTTCGTCTCTCTTCTCTCGCGCCCCTCCCCACTCTCCCCACACTCTCACCTAGCATCTCCGCCAGCTGGGCGTTGGCGCCGCCGGCGAGGGTCAGGGCGGCGAGCGCGAGGCCGGCGAGGACGCGGGGCATGGTTGATGGGTGGGTGGTGGGTGGAGAGGTGAGGAGGTGGGCGGTGGCGGCTCCGAGGGTCAGGGTGGCGAGAGAATGCGGAGTGAGGGGGGCGAGCCTTTTTTTTCCTTCTCCTGTCCCATTTTCCGATTTCCCACGCAGGGCCGTGCATGGCCCGAGCTGTTCACAGGGCGCGGGGCCGTCCGGGATGAAAAGGCTGCCCCCTCGGCGACGGCAAAGCCGTGTCCCCTCCATCATCGCACCCCCGCTGGGAGAGGTGGAGGCGAGGTTGAGCGCGAGGGGGCTCTCTCTCCCTCTCTCCCCTCTCCTCCTCGCACACTCTTCTCAACCCTCCCCTCTCTTCTCCCTCACCATGCCCAAGTCCGCCTACATCCTGGCTATCGAGAATCTCTCCTCCGTAACACGGTGCAGGGACATTCGCTACGAGTGCGAGGCGTTCGGCACCGTGCTGGCGGTGCGTTAGGGGGCTTCTCCTGACGGAAGACGACGAGTTTCCGCAAGGGCGCGTGCGCAGGCCTCCGTTCTCTCTCTCTCTGACCCGCCGGCCCCCGCCTCCTCTCTCACCCCACCCCCACCCACATCCTCATCTCATGTCCACAGGTGGAGCGCGACATGAGCGAGCGCCTAGCCCTGGTGGAGTACAAACAGTTGAGTTAGAGAGGGCGCGGAGGAGGAGGGGGGCGGTCAGCAGAATGCGCACGACACGCCCGCACTTCTCTTCCCCTCCCACCCCACGCCCCAGGACGCCCTGTCCAAGATATCAATCCCTAAAGGTCGTCCTCGGATGCTGGCGCCCTTGATCTGCGTGGGTGCGGTGTGGGGAAGGAGGGTCGGCGCACGTGGGAGAGGGGTGGCCGCGGAGACTGGGCTTCGTCCCTCCGCCGTTGCGCCCGCGCCCGCGCGCAGCGCGCGACCCCCAAACACCCCCTCCCATGTTTGCACGGCCCCCTGCGCGGCGCACTCACACACCCCACGCCTACCCTCTCTCTCCATCACACACCACCCCCTCAACACACACATACACACACACACACGCACACGCACGCACAGCTCCGCCGACGCCAAGGCCGCCTGGAAGCGGCTGGACGGCATGGAGGTGGATGGCCGCGCCTGGGCGGTCGACTGGGCGACCAAGAAGGACACCGACTTCATGGGCTGGGCCTGGGAGGAGGGGGACGGCTATGCCGACCGGGACCGCGGCGATGACCGGGGCGGCCACACCCGGACCGCCTCGCCCGTGCGGGAGCACGCGTCCGGATGAGGGAGAGGGAGAGCGCGGAGACAGGATGGATGGATGGATGGATGGATGGATGGGGCCGGGGTCTGCACCCCTCTCCCTCTCTCTCTCCCATCTCCCTTTTCGCCCGCGCTGGACATGTGTGTGTGTGTGTGGTATGTGGGTGTGCGTTTTGCAAAACAAAGAGAGGCCCCCATGCATGGGGTGTATCACCGTGGCTGGTGCGTGGGGGTTGAGAGATGGCCCCCCCCCCCACTCCCACGTTCCCGACCCCTGAGAGAGCGCCGCCGCTGCCGCCACTCCATGCGCCGCGCCCTCCTCCTCGCCACTGCCGCCCTCCACCGCTCCGCCAACTCCTCACCCATCATGCCCGCGGTCGTCTCCCGGACGGTGCGTGGGCCAGGAGGGTGCGAGGGCCCGCCCACCCGCCCGCACCCCCCTCCTTTTTCTGTTTCGCGCACGCGCTCATTCGAAAAACACGCTCTCCCTCCCCAAAAAGCTCCTCCTCCCGAGCCGCCCGGCCCAGCCGCAGCGGGCCTTCCGCCCGCCCGTCACCCGCCAGGACCCGCTCCTGCCGGTGGGCCACCACCGCCGGGCAGTGGTGGCAGCAGCGGTCGCGCAGCCCGCGCCCAGCAGCTCGCACGCGGACGAGGCGCGGGCCGACGCCGGCGGCGCGCCGACCCCGCCCCCGCCCCCGCCCCCACCCTCGTCCATCCTCCCCGCCACGGCCGTCCCCCTGCCGGCCGCGGCCCTCCTCCAAACCCACGTCTGCCGGGTGGCCATCCGCGACTTTGCGCTGGTCCCCTCCGCGGACGTCGCCCTTACGCCCGGCCTGACGGTCGTCACAGGCGAGTCCGGGGCCGGCAAATCCGTGCTCCTCTCCGCGCTGGCCTTGGCCCTGGGCGGGGCCTTACCGGCCGAGGCCGCAGCCGCCCTGGTCCGCCCGCCCGCGACAAGTGCGTCCGTGGAGGCCACCCTGACCTTGGCCCCGGGCGACGCGGCGGCCGTAGGCGCCGCCCTGGGCAAGTCGGCGGCGGCGGCCGCACCGGCCGCCACCCTCACCCTGCGGCGGGAGCTGTCGCTGGAGGCGGGTGGGCACGTCCGGTCCCGCTGCTTCGTCAACGGGGCGGCCTCGCCTTTAAAGGCTCTTAAAGCTGTGGGCGCTCTGCTGGCCGACATCAACGGCCAGGGCGCGGCGGCCGCCCTGCGCGACGCGGGCGGCCAGGCACGCCTGCTGGACGCCCTGGCCGGGACGGCTCCCGCCGCGGCGGCCTGGCGGGCGGGCGCGGCCGCCCTGCGGGTCGCCGAGGCGGCCGCCCGCCCGCCGTCCGGCCACGACGCCGATGGCGACGCGGACGCCCGGCGGGACGCGCTGCAGGCGATGGTGGATGCCGTGAGCGCGGTGGGGCCGGCGCCTGGGGAGGACGCCACCCTGCGGGCTCTTATCCGAGCGGGCGAGACCCGGACGGCCGCCTCGGAGAGCGCGGCCGCCGTCGCGGAGGCGGCCGACCCGGGCGGGTCCCTGGCGGCGGCCCTGGCGGACGCGGAGGCGTTGGCGCGGTCCGCCGCGGCGGCCGAGCGGGCGGCGGGGGTGGGGGGCGGTGGAGGGGAGGGCGAGGACGACGACACAGACACGCCTTCCTCCTCCGCCTCCTCCTCCCCGCTGGCCCTCATCACCGACGCGGCCAAGTCGCTGGCGGCCGCTCGGGCGGCTCTGGCCACCGCGGGCGAGCGGTCGGCCGCGTACGCGCGCGGCCACCGGCGGGCAGCGGCGGACGCAGAGGCCGCCTCATCCCGCCTGGCCGAGCTCAAGGCGGCCGCCGCGTCCGCCCTGGGCGTGCGGGCCGGCTCGTCCTCCTCCGGCATCGCGGACGCCCTGCTGGCCGCCGCGACGGCCGCGGATGCGGAGCTGCAGGACTGGGGCGGCGCGGAGGCGCGCCGAGCGGCGGCGGCGGCGGAGGCCGCGGCCCTGCGCCGCTCCCTGGCGGCCGACGCGGCGGCCCTGTCCGCGGCGCGGCGCGCTGTCGCGGGGCGCTTGCGGTCCGCGGTGGGCCACGCGCTGGCGGGGCTGGGCCTGCCGCAGGCCCAGTTTGAGGTGCGGGTGGGCTGGACGGCCGCGGCGGCCGGCGGCGGCGGCGGCGGCGGCGGCGGCGGCGCGGGGCTGGCTGTGGACGAGGCGGCCGCTGCGGTGGCGGGCGAGGCAGCGGGTCGCTACGCCATCCCGCCCCCGCCCCCGCCGCCGCCGTCCTCGGTCACCTCTGCCCCTGTCGACCCGGCCGGCGGTGGCCTGGACACGGTCGAGTTCCTGTGGGCGGCGGGCCCGGCGGAGGCCCTGCGCCCGCTGGCGGCCGCTGCGTCGGGGGGCGAAGCCGCGCGCGTCGCCCTGGCCCTGCGCGCCGCGCGGGGCGCCATCGTGGCAGCGGACGCCGACGCCCTGGCGCCCTCCCCTTTGCCGTCCGCCTCCGGCTCGCCGCCCATCCTGGTCGTCGACGAGCTGGATGCGGGCGTGGGCGGCCGCCTGGGCGACGCGTTCGGGCGCACCCTGTCGGCCCTGTGCGGCGGCGGGGGCGGCCCCGCGGGGCCCGTCGCCCAGGTCCTGGCCGTCTCCCACCTGCCCCAGGTCGCCGCCCACGCGGACGTCCACCTGCGGGTGGCCAAGAAGAACCAGGAGGAGGGGGAGGGAGGAGGCGTGGCGGCCTCGCCGTGCTCGGCGCCCGCCCGCACCGTCACCGGCTTCGAGGCTCTGGTGGACGAGGGCGCCCGCCGGGCGGAGCTGGCGGCCATGCTGGGGCCCCAGTTCGGGGCGGCGGAGGCTGACGCGTTGCTGCGGTCGGCGCGGGCGGGCGGGAAAGGGGCGTGAAAAGAGAGGGGAATGAGAGACAGGGAGCGGGTTGGCTTGTTGTTTGGCAGGAAGAACGTTTTTCACCTCAACCACCCCGTCACCGCCACCCGCTTGGCCGCCGCCGGCAGGACGGCGTGCTCGACGACGCCCGACATGAACAGGACGACCCGCCCCGCAAGGGGCGCGACGTCCACCGCCGCCTCCGGCCCCATCTCGGCCGTCCGTTCGGTCCCGCCGCCGCTGTCGGTCGTGGGCGGCAGCTGTGGCGAGGCCGGCGGCAGCTGGGACGCGTCCAGCAGCGTGGCGGCCGGCCTCACCCCACGCGGCGTGGTCGCGCCGCCCTGGCCCCAGCCGGCCACGGACGTCGCCGGTTCGGTCGCCGCGTCGGACGCGGCCTCCGTCGGTTCAGCCACCACCGAGGACGGCCCCGCGGCAGCGGGCGGGCGGTTGGCCGTGGCCGCTTGGAGCGGCGCCGCCTCCTCGTCCTCCTCCTCGCCGGGCCCGACGGGCGGCCACAGGCGCAGCTTGCCCCCGTCGGCCGGCGCCCAGCCCGGGTTGGCGTACAGCACGACCGTTACCCGGCGCTGGCCCAGGCCCAGGCCGCCGGGGCCGCCGACGCCTGCCTCATCCTCATCCTCGCCGCCATCGTCCGGCAGGGCGTCCCGGTGGCGGACGTACCGGCCACCGGGCGGGTAGAGCGCGACCTGGATCTCTCCGCAGGCACCGGGCGGCAGGGCCAGGCGGACGGCGGTTCCCACGTCGGCCGCGATGTCGGCCAGGAGGCGGCGGACGGCGCCCATCCCGGCCCCGCCCAGGGCCGGGTGCGGGGGCGGCGAGCCAGGGTCGGCCCCCGGTAGCCAGGCGATCGCGTCCGACCGCGCGCCGGGGGCGGCCCGGTACTCCACCCCAGCGGACGCCGCGTCGGTGAGAGCGCCCGCGCCCGCCGCGGCCAGGACGGACGCCCGCAGGTCAGCCGCGGTCTCCTCGCCTAGCAGGCCATCCACGACCGCAAACCCCCGCGCGCGCAGGCCCTCCAGGGCGGACGGCGGCAGGACGCGGAGGGCGGGAGAGGCGGCGGGGTCGGCGCTCCCGCTGCCTACCGGCGCCACCGACCGGAACAGGCGGCTGGCGACGCCCCAGGCCGGCTCCAGGCCGTCCAGGACGCCCAGGACCTGCTCTTCAGTGAGCTCGACCACCTCTACTTCTCCCTCCTCCTCCTCTCCTTCTTCTCCCTCCCCCTCCTCCTCCTCCTCCTCCTCTGAGGAGGAGGAGGTGGAGGACGCCGAGGGCAGCGTGGAGGACGGGTGGGCGGACGCGTGCTTGTCATCGGCCGGCCCGCCCCCGCCGGCCCGGGTCGCCGGGTAGTGGACCGCGAGCGAGGCGAGCCGGGACGCGAGGGACGCGGTCGTCGCGGCCGTGCAGCAGGACAGGTTTTCCTCGGTCGCGTCCATGGTGGTCAAGAGAGAGAGAGAGAGGCGAATGGGCAACGCGCTTTGGGCCGTGTGGGCTGGGAGCGCGTGCGCGTGCGTGTGTGGGAGAGAGGCGGGGCGGACGGGCCTCCCGAATGCGGAGAATGGAAGAGCGAGCAAGTTTTTTTTTTTTTTGGCTAGCCGTCGCTACACTCCGCTCGATTCCCCCTCCCCGCGCGTGTGTGTCCTCGCACATGCACGCCGCCCACCCCTCCCCGCTCTCAGCCGCCGCGCGGCGTGCCTGGAGGCGAGGCCAGGCCATGACCGGACGGGCCGTAGGAGCGGCACCGGGCGAGGGGCCGACCACCGCCTCGCCGCGTACGCCGCTGCCACCACCCCCGACCGGCACCACCACCCCCCGCGTCGTCTCGGGCGCGGCCACCCTCAACGCCGCGTCCGGCGCGGGCCACTGGCCCGGCCTGGGCACCGCTCTGCCGGACCTATACAACTCCGTGGGCGAGCGCACCCGGGTGCGCCAGCACGTCAACCCCCTGAAGCGGGAGCTCCAGGCGCCCTTGGCCGCGCCGCCCTCCTGGGGCGACTGGTTTGATGCGCCCAGCGCCCCTCTGGTCCTGGATGGCGGGTGCGGGTCGGGCCGGTTCGCGCTGTCCCTGGCCGCCTCGGCCCTGCCGGCCGCCAACGTGCTGGGCCTGGAGATCCGGGGCCCCCTGGTCTCCCGGGCCAACGCCTGGGCGGCCGCGGCGGTCCCGCCCCTGCACCGGCGGGTGCGCTTCGCTGTGGCCAACGCCACCGTCAGCCTGCCTGCAGGGCTCCTGGACACCTACCCAGGCCCTGTTACCCTGGCTTGCTTCCAGTTTCCGGACCCGCATTTCAAGGCCCGCCATCACAAGCGCCGCATCCTGCAGCCCGCCACCGCGGCGGCCGTCGCGGCGGCCTTGGAGCCGGGAGGCCGCGTCTTCCTGCAGTCGGACGTGCTGGACGCCGCGGTCGCGATGCGGGACGCCTTCGAGGCCGGGGCGGGCGAGCTGCTGGAGCCGTGCCCGGTCCTGCACGATGGCACCGTGCGGGCGGCGGCGGCGGCAGGCGCGTCAGCAGCAGGACCGGGCGCCCTGTCCCTGGCCGGCTGGGCCGCGGCCGGCTGGCTTCCCGCCAACCCGCTGGGCGTGCCGACCGAGCGGGAGGTGCACACGCTGGCGCAGGGGAAGGCCGTGTACCGGTGCCTGCTGGTGCGGAAGGAGTGATCCGGGAGGTAGGGGATGGCAAGAGAGACGAGAGAGAGAGGGAGGGGCGGGGGTGCGGGGCGCGGGTGGATACCGCCGCCCCTCGCCACACGTAGAGAGAGAGTTGTCAATGAGAGGAGAGGGAGTGGCGGCGGTCGAGGGATTTTCTTCACTCCAATTCTGGTCCCTCTGAGGCGCTCGTCTCTTGTCTTTCTCTCTGTCTCTCGGCGCGCCGCCCCGCCTCCCTCTCTCTCCAGCCCATGAGGCACATGG
>Ga0114918_10002938_pt1 | contig 15104 bp, 17 predicted proteins | sample LantaG_FD_87015 | JGI IMG/M metagenome (GOLD analysis project Ga0114918, IMG submission 87015) | Deep subsurface microbial communities from Baltic Sea to uncover new lineages of life (NeLLi) - Landsort_02402 metaG | ecosystem: Environmental > Aquatic > Marine > Oceanic > Sediment | place...
GGGAATGTGTTGCCCATCTCCGACCGGAGAATGGTACAGATGCCCAACGTGCAACGGCGAGGGGATGGTGAAAGGATCAACGGTGGAATAAAATAAATGCGCCTCACCTCCATCACCTCCGCCGCCTCCGAGTCCGGCAAGGTCGGCGGGTACATCACCCCGGCGAGGTTCGCGGTGGACGAAATCACGTTCGCCCATGACGTAAGCGCCCGCCAAGAATCGTTTGACCCGTCCCTCACCCCATACTTAATGCCGGTGCTTGAGCAGTGGGATTTCCGCGGCAAGGGGCATCGGGAAATTGTGGTGATGGGGGTCGAGCAGACGGGCAAAAGCCTGTCATGGATGACGGGGTTGATATGGAGCTTCGAGCATGAGCCGTGCTTGAGCATGGTTGTCTATCCGTCGGATGACAAGTGCGACGAGGTGAACCGCTCCAAACTGCAACCCATCATGCGCTCGGTGCCACGGCTTGCGGCGGGCCTTGCCGCCCCCATGTCGAAGGCCAAGAACCGCTACAACTTCCAGACGTTCATATCCTACTTCCAAGGCGCGGTGGAGAGGATCAGCGCCCACTCGGCACGGATACGGATAGCCGACGAGGTTGACGACTGGCTACAGGTCGAGGGCAAGGAGGAGTCGCCGAAGCTGGAGGACTTGCGCAAGCGCGGGCGCACGTTCGACGATTCCATGCTGGCCATAGTCAGCAGTCCGAAGGGCAACAGTCCGATCATAGCGCCGGAGTTCAAGAAGACGAGCCAGGGCTACTGGCATCTTCGGTGCAAGGGGTGCGGTGAACTTACCATGCGGAGCGCCGATGTCCACCACCTCCAGTTCGAGACCACCGGCGACGGCGGCAAGGAACCCAAGCAGGCGGTACCGGGATCGGAGCGGCTTACCTGTCCGGCCTGCAAGCATGAGCACGTGTATGCCGACGCCCGCGAGATGAACATGGGGGGCGGGTATGTCCACAAGGTGCCGGAACTGGTGGGCAAGCGTACGGGGTTCCAGTGGGGCGCGTTGGCTTCGCAATGGGGGTCGCTCGACTGGACTTACATTGCCGAGAAGCAACTGGCGGCGTCATCCCGTGGACTGGTTCGCGACCAGGCGAACTTTGACAACAGCATACGCGGCCTGCCGTTCCGGCCTCGGAGGATAGACGCTCCGGCGGTGGTAGCCATCGAGTCTCACCGGGGGCCGCTTCCGGCGGTTGATGATATCGAGGCCGTGCTGTTCGCGGCTGACACGCAGGACGATTGCTTCATGTGGATAGCCCGTGCCGTCCTCAAGAACGAGTCAACGGCATTGGTGGGGCATGGCAAGGCGGCGACCATCACCGACCTCGACGCCGCGCTCCGCGCCGAGTACATGGGCGTTACCCCGCTGCTTGGCATCATCGACGAGGGGGGCCACCGCGCCAAGGAGGTGCAGGCATTCGTCTTCGAGCGGGCCGGGCTGTTGTCCTACAAGGGCAACCCGCGCATCGGCAAGCGGTGGACTATCAGCAGGGAGAATGCAAAGCTCCTGCTGGCCATGCCGTCCACCTACCAGGCCGAGCTGCTCTACTACGTCTACACGCAGGACGACAGGGAGAAAGCATACTGGTACCTGCCCGAAAATATTGACATGGAGTATATCAAGCAGTTAGCCGCCGTCCACGAGAACGCCCGCATCCGTGGAGGAGACCAGTATGAAAACTGGCAGGCCACCGGCCCAGATCACTTCTTTGACTGCGAGAAGATGTTCCTCGCGTTGGTGGACTACGCCAAGGCCAACATACCGGCCAAGCACTGGCGCTCCGGCTCGCCGGCATGGATGCCGAAGGCAAAGCCACCGAAGCTAAAACCGCGCCGGCATGGCAGCACTGGCGGCTGGCTTTCCCGATAGATTTAGTTGACGCTCCGCTAAAGTAAAAGGCGCGGAGTGTCGATATGGCTGCTGCTTCTGTTCCGTCCGTCGAGCCGACTTCCTTCCATGTCGGCGACACCGTCACCTGGAAAATCAGCGTCGGCGACTACTCGGCGGCTGACGGCTGGACTCTCAAATATTCGCTGGTCAACGCCAATGGGCTGATCAGCATTTCGTCTGCCGCGTCCGGCTCCGACCACTTGGTTGAGTTGTCCGCCGCGACCACCGCCGCGTACATTCCCGGCGAGTACTCGTGGACTTCATATGTCGAGGGCGGTTCGTCAGAGCGCTACCACATCGGCTCCGGCACCATTACGCTAGGGGTCAACTACTCCGCACAAACACAGTACGACGCCCGCTCCTGGGTAAAGATAACCCTCGACGCCATCCGCGCCCGCCTCTCCGGCAACGCCAGCACCATGCAGCTTGCCCGTCGCGTCGGAGACCTGTCTGTCAACGAGATGAGCCTGGCGCAGTTGCTGGAGTCCGAGTCCACGCTTGCCGCCAAGTACGCGGATGAGAAGGCGGCTGACGACCTTACCAATGGCCGCCCACGCGCCACAAAAATCAAAACCGCCTTCGTGTCATACTAGGGGTGACCATGCGCCTATTCGGTTTAGAGATTGGCCGTGCCAAGAAAAACAGTGACGCCCGCAAGCGGAGCTTTGCCGCCGCGAAGGTGTCCAATATGGTGCGCGACTTCACCACATCGCTTGAGAACATCAACGAAGATATCCTCGGCGGGCTGCAAAACCTCCGCGCCAGAACGCGGGACAGGGCCAAGAACTCGTCATGGTTCCGCAGGTATCTCGAAACCAGCCAGCGGAACATTATAGGCCCGAACGGCATTCGGCTCAACGTCAGGTCAAAGAACCCCGACGGGAAGATGGACGCTACAGCCAACAGCAAGTTGGAGGCGGGCTGGAAGGATTGGGGCAGGGCGGAAAACTGCACCTCGTCCGGGGGGCTGACTTGGCATGATATCCAGTTGTTCGCGGTGCGCTCCATGAAGGTGGACGGGGAATTTTTTTTCCGCAAGGTGAGGGGCAACGTCAACCCCTACGGGTTCGCATTGGAGCCGCTTGACTCGGCCCTCTGCCCTGTGCAGTATTCGATAGACAAGGGCGCAACCAAGGTTGTACAGGGCATCGAGTTCGATTCATTCATGCGCCCTGTGGCATACTACTTTCACCGGAACGTGTCAAGCTGGCACACCAACAGCCAGCCGCCGATCCGCATCCCGGCCAATGAGATTATCCACGGGTTTGTGACCGAAGGGGCCGGACAGGTTCGCGGGTTCCCCGACGCCTGCGGCGCATTGCTTTCACTCCACATGCTAGACAGGGTTAGTGAGGCCGAGGCAATCGCCGTCCGGTTGTCGGCCTGCAAGATGGGGTTCTATGAGCAAGACAACGGGGCCAACGCGCAGACGCTTGCAGACGAGGCTTCGGCGGACGGCAGTGAATTGGTGTCAGAGATGGAGCCAGGCATCAATCAGATCCTTCCAAAGGGATTGAAGTTTAACGGGTTCGACCCCAAGCATCCAACCGCTAACTATGCCGCCTTCGTCAAGACGCAACTGCGAGAGGTCGCGGCGGGTCTACGCCTCTCCTACAATGACTTCGCCAACGACCTAGAGGGGGTGAACTTCTCGTCTATTCGCGGCGGAGTCCTGGCCGAGCGCGACAGCTGGATGGTTCAACAGCAGTGGTACATAGATCATCTCTGCCGCCCAGTCTACGGGGAATGGCTGAAGATGTTCCTGCTCTCCGGTGTGTCTGATTTACCCATGACGAAATATGACAAATTCCACGCCGATAACTGGTTGCCGCGCCGGTGGCAGTGGGTTGACCCCCTCAAAGACGCTAAAGCCAACCAGCTCATGCGCGAGATGGGCTGGAAGTCCGATAGTCAGATAGTCGGCGAACATGGCAACGACCGCGACGAGATTCTACAGCAGATTGCCGCCGATGAGCAAGAGGAAGTAGAGATGGGCGTATCATTGGGGGTAAGCCCCCCAATCGCGCCAGATGATTCAGTTGACAACCCGCCACAGAATGAGGAGCAGTAGTCATGCCGAAAATTGAACGCAAGAGGATTCCAGTCCAATTCAGGACGATGGAAATCGCCGCCCGCGAGGACACGAAGGAAACTCGTACCATCGACCTTTCATTCTCCAGCGAGGAGCCATATGAAAGAAGCGACGGTATCGAAATTCTCGACCATTCGCCGGAGGCGGTAAACCTCTCCCGGTTGAATAATGGAGCGCCGCTACTGGTTAATCACTGGATAGATGATCATGTCGGCGTAGTGGAAAACGCCCATATCGACGGTGATCATCGTGTTGGTCGCGCTACTGTGCGGTTTGGCAAGTCTGCCCGCGCCAAAGAGATTATGGATGATGTGATCGACCGCATCCGTCAGCATGTCAGCGTTGCGTATCGCGTCACCAAAAAGGTTGTTGAGAAGGCTGAAAATGGCATCGAAACATACCGCGCCAGTTGGTTCCCGCTTGAAATTTCATTCGCCTCTATTGCCGCCGATGACCACGTGGGGCCGGGGCGCAACGAAGAACTTAACCAGGACAACGAGGTTGAGGTTGTACGTCTAGACCCCGCCCCCGTGGAAACGCCCGTGGATGAACCGGAAGCGGCGTCGCCCGCCGAAGGCACGGAACCGCCCGCGCAGGACGAGGAAAAGCCCGAAGCCAAGGCCGAACCCATCACTATCACCAAAGAGGAAAAGACCATGAGCGAAGACAAGAAGATCGACGAAGTCAAGATCGACGAGAAGAAGCTTGAGCGCACCCGCGCTTCCGAGCTTCTCGCGATTGGCGAGCAGTGCGATTGCGCCAAGGAAGCCCGCACCGCCATCAGCGAAGGCACTTCCGTCGCCGACTTCCAGGGCTGGGTGCTGAAGAACAAGTTCAACGCCAAGCCGATGCCCTCTCCCGAAATCGGGATGAGCGAGAAGGACATGGATGAATGGTCATTCATCAAGGGCATCAAGCAGCTCTTGGAGGATGGCAAGGTGTCCGGGATCATCAAGGAAGCGTCCGACGCTGCTTGTAAGGTTTCCGGTCGCGCCAGCCGTGGATTCACGGTTCCCTACGACATCCAGAAGCGCGATGCCACCATCGGCACTGATGCCCAAGGCGGCTACACTGGCGCTGACAAGCTCCAAGGCCCGATGATCGAAGCCCTGCTCAACGAAATGATCGTCCCGAAGCTGGGCGCGACCATCCTCAATGGGCTGGCCGGCAACACCGCCATCCTGATTCCGCGCAAGTCCGCGACTGCCACCAGCTACTATGTCGCTGAAGCCGGAACCGTCACCGAGAGCCAATGGACGCTCGGACAGGTCAGCCTCACCCCGAAGACCATCGGCTGCTTCACCGACGTGACTCGCCAGCTGATTCTCCAGGGTGCGCTCTCGACCGAGCAGCTCATCCGCCAAGATCTGATGGAGAGCATCGCCCACGCCGTTGACCTTGCCGCGTTCTACGGCAACGCCGCCGGTACGACCACCCTGGCCACGCAGCCTATCGGCCTGCTGAACGACACCACGATCACCCGCACTGCCTTCGGATCGACCGCCCTCGGCGCGGTGCCGGACTATGCGGAACTGATCGGGATGCAGACGACCGTCGGTGCCGCCAATGGCTGGGGCCAGAAGATGGCATATGTGACCAACCACAGCATTCGTGGCGTCTTGAAGACGACCCCGTCTTCGACCGCGATTGCCGGTCTTGGTTTCATCTGCCAGACCGAGAATGGCCAGGACTACATCGACGGCCTGCCGTTGTACGTCACTAACAGCATCCCCAGCACCATCGCGCTTCCCAGCACCACGCTCGGAGCCGTCGGGGCGGGCCTGCTGTTCGGAAATTTCCAAAACCTACTCGTAGGTTTTTGGTCGGGCGTCGATATAAAGCTCGACACCGCAACAGGTTCCGCCGCCGACATCACTCGTATCCTGGCCTTCCAGGACTTCGATGTGACGACCCGTCAGCCCAGCGCGTTCGTCCGTGTGACCGACGCGAAGGCCGCAACCACCTAACCGAAACGGCAACAACTCCCGGCGGGGCGATCGCCTCAAACCGCCGGGATTCCCTCAACGAATGGGCAAGAAGAGACAGGAGGAAAAGATGGCCGAGGACAAGGGCAAGGGCAAGGTGATGGTCACTGGCCTGTATGGCCTGTGCCACTTCCCGGAGATAGGGGGACTGGGCGAGGGGGAGCCGTATGAGGGCGCACCGCTTTGGACGCTGAACGACTGGCCGGGGTGCCTGTCAGCCAGATTCTACAAACCGGCTCGCATCTACAACGTTCACGACAATTTGCAAAAGACAATCGCCAACCTCGGTGTGGACTTTGAAAAGCACATCGGCCAGCCCTACGACGCAATGATAGAGAACGGCGTTGAGATAGTCCTGTCCGAGCCGTGCGACAGGTTCCCTGACGCCACCATCTACCCATTCGAGGAAGTGAAGCAGGCGCTGGGGGTTGGGAATTGGTTTTTCTCCAGCTCGATAGTCTACCAGTTGGGCCATGCGTTGTATGAAGGATACAGCACCATCGGTCTGCGCGGTGTGTCAATGGCCAACGACGACGAATACTTCTGGCAGGCAATCGGCGTCCTGTACGCCATAAGGCTGGCCGAGAAGATGGGGAAGTACATCGACTTCCCGCTGCGCACATGGCTTGAGGAGAGGTTCACCGAGGATGACTACAAGTATCTCGTGGAGGGGACGGATGGGGCACCGCCGGAAGTCAAGAACGCGCTATACCGTTTCGAGAAGCCATACCACACCTTGAACCGCTACGAGCAAGAAGAAGCGGCAATCAAGGCGCTGGCGTACCGCAAGAAAATCCACATCTAGGAAAGGGACGAATCATGTACCGAGCAATCTACGGCGACGGCAACATCCGCGACTTCAATGCCGACGATATCGCGCAGGCGGCGAAGATGGCCAATGCTTACTCCGGCCCGATCTTGTCGGTGAAGCGCATCGACAACCAACCAGAACCAGAGGTTGTCGAGCCTCCGGAAGCCGACATCAAGTCCACCAACCGCATGGTGCTGACCGGCAAGAAAGTCCGCAATCGCAAGGAAAAATAGCGCATGAGTCAACTGGTTATAGCCGGTCTTTATGGCGTGAATCAATCGCCGCGTATTAGCGGCATGGAGTACGGTGGCGCGTACCATTGCGCCCCCCTGTGGGCGCTCAATGATTGGTTGCGTAGTCTCGCCGCGACATACCACAAGCCGGACAGGATATTTAATGTCCACAATAACATTAAGATAGTATATGACGACCAGGGTATGGACTTTTTCAAGCGTATCGCCACGCCGTATACGTGGGCGCATGAGCAGGCGGGCATATCCATCATGCTCTCGGAACCGTGTCCCTGGTTGCCGTTCGCGGAAGTATATCCATACGGCGGCGTCAAGGAACGCCTCGGCGTTGGTGATTGGTTCTTCTCGTCCTCGTTGTGCTACATGATAGGATTGGCCATATATGAGGGATACACCGACCTTGCCATCCGCAACTGCGCACTGTCCGAGGATGATGAATATAGTTATCAAGCCCTCGGCCTGTCTTATGCCATCCTCAAGGCCGAGCGCATGGGCGTCCACATTGATGCCCCGCTTCGCGATTGGTGGCTGGAGAGGTTCACCCGCGATGAACTGGTTGCACTGGTGGACGACGCCGCAATGGAAAGAGGGTATGGCCTCTCGCGAGCAGGCAGGCCATACCACACATTGCAATACTCCGAGCAAATGAAGTTGATTAATAGGGAGAAGGAACAAAAAAATGCCAGTGTCGTTTGACATCCTCGGATCGTTCTTTAATGACACCGGGTTCACCATCACGGCGACCATCGACAGTGTGGATTACACGGTCATAAGGATGCAAAGGGACGACTCAAAAATGTACACAGAAGACGGCGTGTCCTCTGATGTGGCGTTCTCCATCATCATTAAGGTGTCCGATAAAACCATTGTCGCAGACACACTTGTCACCATCGACGCAGTTGTCTACCGCGCCAAAACCGTACACCTTGACGGGGCGGGACTGACGCAACGGGTGGAACTGGTACAGCAATATGGCTAAAACAGATGTCAGGCTTGATGTAAAGATTGAGTCCCGCGCCCTCATGGCGAAGATGGCAAGGATGCAACGTGCGACCGGCAAGCAACGGGCCGTTGTGATCCGTTCCGCTATGGACTTATTTACCCAATCGGTGGTAAAGGCGACCCCCCCGCTTACCAAGGCGCGGGATTGTCAGACACTAAAGAAACGCCGCATCATCCCGGTATCCGAAGAGGAGTGCCAGACGTTCCAGTCGTTTGTCTCCAACCCCCGTAACCGCGTCAAGAACCCACACGCATTTTGGGAGTACATCCAGGCGAACTGGCCCAAAAATCACCCGTGGCGTAATGGCTACAAGATACACTTTAACAAGGCCCGCAACCGTTCGACCAGAATATATCCAAAGATGTCACAAGCTCGAAAGCACCAGCGTATCGATTATCGCAACCTCGGCAAATATACATGGATATCCGCAATGGCCCTCGCCGGTGTCCCAACCAAGGCGAAGCGCCCATCTGGCCAGGGGGTGATGGTTGCACAGGCATCGCGGATATCTGCTGGCAAGGGGCCGAGGGACGGAAGGCAGATATTTGTATCGGCATGGTTGCAATCTAAAGCCATCGGGATTGGGCGGTATGCGAAATATGCCGTAGCACAGGCACTACGAAAAACCAACACCAGGCTAAAACACGCACTACGGGCGGCTGAAAGAAAGGTGGCACGGGCATGAGTACCGCAAAGAAAATAGAGAAGACACTACAGGATGCACTGATTGCCCTGCTAGACGCAGATGCGTATATAATCGCCAACGACCTCCCGGTGCGGGCGTGGTACGAAACCGGCGAGAACCTCGCCGAATACCAAGTGCTTGTACATTCCAATCCTGCCACACCTTCACTTGCTACGGAAAGCGGGGAGGCGGCAGAGTGGCGGGTGCAGATTGACTTGGTGGCCTACACCTACACCACCAGCACGGAAACCCAGGGTGCCTCGACGGTGTACGAGTATCTATTCGGGTTTGCCCTGGCGTTGACCTCTGCCGCCATTGCTTCGGCGTCCGGCTTGACCATCACCGGCAAATGGATGGTGGACAACGCCGAGGCGTTCGACGAGAGATTTCGGGGCAAGGTTGCCTCGTTTGAAGTATATGCAAGTTGACAAGTCGCAAATAATGAAAGAAAAAACCCACCGAAAGGGAAAAGGCAATGGCCTACACAAGAGGAATCGTAACGACCGGCGGCGGGGGCTACGGGTATGTCCAGTCGATGGAACACGCCCAGCCGTCAGAGGTGCTGGACATCCAAGACGAGACCGGACTGACTCAAGTGCATACGCGCTACAACAAGCAGTCCACGGTTGAAGTATCGGCCAAGTTTAGCCGATCGGTGACGCTCCCGTCCATCGGGGATGGGATTTCACTAGCCGCCACCCCATCGTCATCGATGGTTGGCGCGTATTATGTCGAGGATGTTGGTGTGTCTGAAGTCAACACCGACGCCGCCACCGTCAAGCTGTCCCTCCTGCGGTTTGTAGAATCCGGTATTCCGACTACCTAGTCTCCGATGAAGGGAGATTGGGATGTCAATGCCCCGCATAGACTGGACAAAGGTTGACGCCGCGTCCGGCGCGCTGGACGGGGAAGACCTCGCCACGGAAGCGCTCGCTTGTCTTGGTTCGCGGATGTGCCTTAACGGCCTTCCTGTTCCCCAACCAACCGCCGGGGCCGTGGTGCTTCTCGCCGCCATCGACTCACCGTTGATGGTGAGGGATGCCGTAATATCGCCGCGTGATGTCCATATCGCCATGACTATTCTGCATGGCGGTGAGGCTGCTGTCTCTATGGCCGCGTCGCTCGTCTTGACGGGTGATGGTGGCGAGATCGAGATAAACGCTATGGCCGACATCGTGGCGCAGTCCGGTATTGACCCAGACCTAATTTCCGTCTACATTCGCCAACAGATTGCCAACTCATGTGCAGGGTTTGAGATGGTGCCAGGGGGGGGCGAGGAGGACGTTGGCGCGAAGCCGTTTGCCTTCGACGCCGAGTGGCTGGCGTTCTATGTGTCGCGCTTGTGTCCCGCCACTTGCATGGATGCCAACCGCGTAACATGGGAGCTTCCTTTGGTGTTCGGCGGGTTCCTGTTGTCCCAGCTCGCCAAGGCGGCAGGCGTCAAGGATGTTGGTCGTAAGTCCAACGACGCCGCCGCACTGGCAGAAATCAAGCGCCAGATGGAAGGTGATGCCGATGGGCGCGAATGATGTAAAAGTCAAATTCACCGGAGATACTGCTGGTCTATCCGGTAAGATATCAGCCATCAAGGGGCAGATAGGCAACCTTGCTGGTGCACTTGGCGCGGGCATTGGTGTCGCCGGTTTTGTTGCGTTTACCAAAAGCTTAATTGCGCTTGGCGACGAGATTGACAAGGGGTCGCAACGGATACAGGTATCCCGCGAAGAATACCAGAAGTTGACCCGCGCCGCCGACATTGCAGGATCAGCGATTACCACCGTTGAAAAGGCGTTTAAGACCGTTACCAACGTGGTGGACGACGCCGGACTGGGGCTTGAGACGGCAGAGGAGATGTTGGCACGGCTAGGCGTATCATTTGAATCCCTTCGTAATAAATCATCCATTGAGCGGTTTCGAGAGATAGCCGCCGCCCTTAATGAAATCACCAACGAGGGTGAACGCGCGGCGTTGGCTAATGATTTATTCGGACGTGGCGGCCAGGAACTGATGCCGCTAATAAATGCTTATGATGGTCTCACTGATTCCGTCTCTACTATGTCTGACGGGGCAATCCAGGCAAGCGCGGATCTGGTTGATTCAATCACGCGGATGCAGGCGGCTCTCGCCAGCATGGCGGCTGACACAGGATTTATCGGCTACCTTCGGGACATCTCCGAAGAGCTTGAAAACATCGTTAACCTTGACGATAAAATATCAAAAGCGGATGTCAACACCACGATGCGTGGCGGTTTTGGTGGATACCTCGACGACCTCCTAGAGCGCATGGGGCAACAACGGGTATTCAATAAACGCGGCACCACTAGTGGCGGTGGCGTTATGTTGCAAATGGGGCCAGCCGACCTTAAAAAAGGACAGGACGAAAAAAGGGCAAGGGAAGAAGAAAAAACGACTCGCGAGGAGGTTCGCTCGGCGCAGGACCTGAAGACCATCAACGATGCCGTCAACGCCGAGCAGGCAAAGGCTGATAAGCAACGCGAGAAAGAGGCGATAGCCCAAGAGAAGATTGCCAAGAAATTGCGCGAGTCCATCGGCGACCTTGAAGACAAGGCCCGTTGGCAGAAGATGATTAATGAAGGCAAGGCCAAGGAGGCCGCGCTGGAGAAGGCTATCAGTTCAGCCACAAGGAAGGCGGGAAGAACCCTTACCGCCGACGAAAGCGCTCGCGTCACCGCCGCCGCCACTAGTATCTTTGAGTCGGGCCGGGGCGAACAGGGTGGCCGGTCGCAAAGAGGCGCACCGGAGATATCTGATTCCATGCTCCGCGTCGGCGCTATGTTTGGTGGTGGGGCAAAGGATCAAGCCAAGGCCGCGCTTGACCGCAAGCGCAATGAACTGCTGGTCACCGCCGCCGATTCGCTGGTAACCATAGCCAACGTGCAACAGGACGGGACACTGCCATGAGCTTTCTAGCACCATCCGGTTGGGTGCGAACCACCGGCTATCCCCAATTCCGCAAGGGGAATATGGGTGGTTATAGTGTTATCGAGAAATTCTACGTCGCGTGGGATGTTCGCGCCGTTATCGCCGCCAGTCCAGAAACTGGGTCAGTGTATGACCCGTCCTCCGATCTGCCACAGCTATACGGTTTGAGGTTGCAGGAAATATCTTTTTCACCCACGCCTAACCGCACCCACGCTTTTGTAACCTTGACATTCGGGCCGACCACCGGCGGCGGGGGTGGGGGCGGTGGTGGAAACATTGCCGACGGAGACGTGGAGTATGTGTTGGACAATGGGACATTTGAGCGCCCATTGGAAACGAAGACCGGATACCTCACCCGATGGAACTACCGTCTCGCGGCAAAGGCTGGCGTCAACTCCACGCCGGGGTGGTGGTCAACAGCAACGGACACCACACTGACTGACGCCTTCGCCGTAGACTACGCATGGGTGAAGGACGACCCGCCCTCCGAATGGAAGATACTGGAAGAAAAGACCAAACCAGGGCAGGAAGCATACTACGTACCGACGCCCGTGGTTAACGCTCGCATTTGGTATACAGACAAGGAAGCGGCAAATGCCATTGCCAGTGATGTCGGCACCCGTGTCGCGCCTGCCGATGTGTTCGGGATAGTCGGCGGGGAATGGCTTGTTACCTCGGCCAGACTTAACCCAGACGGCAAGCGTTGGTTGGTGGAGAAAACCTACACATGGGCGCTGTCATGGGATCACGATTTATATTCATAGGAGAGGCATGATTGTACCGCAAAAGCTACCGCCCGCCTATCCACTGGCTAAACTGCGCCAATGGCTCAACGGTTTACGCGATGCCGTTGCCGCTAATACGGTCAAAGGCGACAACAAAACCATCCTCGCCAACCGCGCTATCGGTGGAACAACGGTGTCCACCGTGCGATCTGGCGGGGGCGGCGGCGGGAAAACATCGTCGTCAACACTATACGCCAAGATCACCGGCACAACCACGACATGGGTATACACCGCCACCATCTACACACAACTAGACGATACCGGAGCGCCCCACGGAAGCGGCACCAGTGGTCAGACCGTCAAGGTTCCAACCGACTATCTCGCGTCCGGCGAGGTAATCCCCAACGACACCATCCTAGAATGTCGAAAGGTGATATGGGCGGCGTCCTCAACTCTCGCCACCACAACCACTTACTACACGGCTACCCAGCATCTCGGATTAATATAGTTGACATTTCGCAAAGAACAAAGGGAATACAATGGCGAACAAGGTTATATACTTTGACTGGGTGAACCAGGTACGTGTCCTTGCGGGCGGCTCTCGCGACCCCAACCCCATCCGCTTGTATTACGGGGAGGTTCCCAACTGGGAGATACATTTCGTTACCGTCAGTGGCACCACGGTGACCGCAGTTGATGCCTCCGCAGTGGCCGCGTGGGCGGCGGCGGTGGATGATGATTTCGACTCCGCTACCACGCCGTGGGTGCGGGTGCTTGACGGCGATATTGATTCCACCGACGAGGCGAACGGTGTGATTGTTGTGCCGGTTGATTCCAATACCGCCACATTTGCCACAGGCATCGGGACATCTGAAAGCGCCCAGGCGTACTTTGAATTGCGCGGGCTTAACGCTTCCGCTGAACTGGTCACCTATGCACGGTTTGCCATTACCGCCGCAAACACCATCGATCCGGCTGGCGGCGATCCGCCAGACCCGACCGGCAACTACTACACCAAGACCGAATGCGACGCCTTGTTTGCCACGCTATCGGGTGACGCGGACATCGAGATCACCGGGGGCACAGCGGGATTCATTCTCGAAGACCGCACCACCGCCACTAGATACCGGTTCTTCGTGGACAACGGCGTCATCGGAATCGAATCCGTAAGCTAAGGGGCAATACAATGGCCAATACAGTCACCATTTCCGCCGGTGCCGACTGGACTATCAATCTCGATTGGGGTTCAACCGACATCGACGGCTACTCGTTCTACGCCACCATCAAGCGTTCGCCGGGGCAGGCTGACGCCGCCGCCGCCGCGACAAAGGACGTAACGGTGAGCGGTGCGGCAACTGATGTCGATTTGACGTTCACCGGGTCCACCACCGCCGACCTGCTCGGCACCTATTACTTCGATGTCAAGGTGAAGGACGGTTCCGGCAACCTTTGCATCATCCCACCGGATGGGCCGGATAAGTTGATCGTAGTCAACCCGGCGACCACCAGGAGCAGCTAATGGCCACCACCTACACAGTCACGCTCGGCAGTACCGAGTACAGCGTCACCACGAATACGACTATATTCAGCGTCGTGCGCGGGGCGACGGGTGCCGTAGGTATGACATGGCAGGGCGCGTGGTCTGGCCTTACCGCATACGCGCTCCGCGACGCGGTGTCGCTTGACGGTTCCTCTTATGTCTGCATCCAGGCCAACACCAACCAAGACCCGGCAACAGAAACAGCATACTGGTCGGTTATTGCCAGTAAGGGTGACACCGGCCCCGCCGGCGGCTCGCTCCCCATCGGCACCGTTGTCCGTGCCTCACAGACCCCAGGCGCGACATGGTTGGCGTGTGATGGATCGGCCTACACGCAGGCGGCTTACGCCGACCTCTACGCCACCATCGGGCTGATGCACGACTTCGCATCATGGACGGCGGTTGGAATCAACAACTCCAGCGGCATGAGCCGTTGCGGTTACGGCAATGGGTATTTCGTGTCTGTCGAAAACGGCTCGTGCAAGTGGAGTAGTGATCTGGGCGCGAACTGGACGCGGGTGATAAACGCCGGAACATGGCGCGGCGTTGCGTATTCCCCGACCCTCGGCACGGGGCAGGGTATGTGGATTTGCGTCGGCGACGGCGGCATTATGGATTACTCCGTTGACAACGGCGCATCATGGGCGGCCGTCGCCACTCCGTCTTTTGGCGCATCGGCCATACAGGGGATTTGCTGGGATAGTACCAACGCGGAGTTTGTCGCCTGCGGTGACAGTGGCAAGATTGCCAACTCGGCAGACGGCGCCACGTTCACGCAACGCACAAGCGGCACCGGCAGCACTCTCTACTCAGTTGCACATGGAGCGGGGGTGGGTCTAACTGTTGCCGTCGGAACCAGTGGCGCGTTAATCTCCTCCCCAGACAATGTGACATGGACGAGCCGAACCATCGGCGTTGCCTCGGTCAACCTATACGACGTGTGCTGGGCCGCGAACATCGGCACGTTCCTTACCTCCGGCCAGACGGGGCGGGTGGCATACTCACACACAGGACTCAACTGGCAGGCCATGTATATCACCCATGCCAACCAAATCCAGATGAGGATAGGCACGGACGGCTCTCGGTTCCTTATTGGTGACTATACGTCCAACGAGATGACGCTGATGGGGGCCGACATGATACCGCATAAGGTGGCGCAATACA
>Ga0114918_10002940_pt1 | contig 15095 bp, 8 predicted proteins | sample LantaG_FD_87015 | JGI IMG/M metagenome (GOLD analysis project Ga0114918, IMG submission 87015) | Deep subsurface microbial communities from Baltic Sea to uncover new lineages of life (NeLLi) - Landsort_02402 metaG | ecosystem: Environmental > Aquatic > Marine > Oceanic > Sediment | place: Baltic...
AAGAAAAAAAAAAAAAAAAAAAAAAAACCCCACCCCACGGGGGAAAAAAAAAAAAAAAAAAAAACTTTCTTCCCAGATCCCGGACCGCAAGCCGGCCCCCAACGGCGTCCTCGACCCGCGCCTCGGCGTCTCCTCGAAGGGGCCCGCCTGCGCCACCTGCGGCGGCTCCCTCGCCGACTGCGCCGGCCACTTCGGCCACATCCGCCTGGCCCTGCCCGTGTTCCACATCGGGTACTTCAAGGCGACGCTGCACGCCCTCCAGTGCGTCTGCAAGACCTGCTCGCGCCTGCTGCTGCCCCCGGAGGAGCGCGCCAGGGCGATGCGGGCGATCAGGGGAAGCGGGAACGCCGGCAAGGACACCCAGAGGGCAGCCGACGCTCCCGCGGAGAGGGCGCCAAGGGCCGCCGCTCTCAAGCGGGCCGCTGACCGGTGCCGCCGCGTGCGCGCGTGCCCGCACTGCGGCGCCGCCAACGGCCCCGTGAAGAAGGTCCCCGGGTCGCTGAAGATCGCGCACGAGCGGTTTTCGGGGAGGCACATGAGCGTGGCGCTGGCGGCTTACGCGTCGGAGTTTGCGGACGCCGCTGCGGCGCTCGGAGGAGGAGGTGGAAGCGGAAGTGGCGGCGGAGGAGGAGCAAACGGGACCAACTCTTCCGCCGCTGCCGCCGCTTCCGCCCTCGCTGCAGCCAACGGCGAGGAGTTCCCTCCGCCTGCCTCTTCTACTGCCGCCGCCTCCCCGACGACCACGGCGGCCAGCGCTTCCCTCGAAGCCGGGCTCCGCCGCCTCGCCGACGACCTGCACCCGCTCCGGGCCGCGGCTCTCTTGTCCGCCGTGCCCGACGCCGACGCCGAGCTTTTGGGCCTGGCCGGGAGGCCGGAGCACCTGCTCCTGACGCACCTGCCGGTCCCTCCGGTCTGCATCCGTCCCTCCGTCGAGGTGGACGGCGGTGCCGGAGCGGGAACGAACGAGGACGACGTGACGATGAAGCTGATGACGCTGATCGACGTCAACAACATCGTCGGGCGCGCGCTGTCGGACGGGGCCCACGTGGCTTCTTTATTAGAACACTGGGATTTCCTGCAGGTCCAGGCCGCTATGTACATCAACTCGGAGCTTCCGGGGCTGCCCCCTGCCTACCACGCGGCTGGAGATGGAGGTGGAGGTGGAGGCGGGGGTGGGGGTCCCGGAGGAGGGGGAGGAGGCCCCGGCGGCGGCGGCGGCTCTGGCGGAGGTGGCGGTGGTGGGGGTGGAGGCGGCGGTGGCGGCGGCTCTTCCGCCAAGCCTCTGCGAGGTTTCGTCCAGCGCCTCAAGGGCAAGCAGGGCCGCTTCCGCGGCAACCTCTCGGGCAAGCGCGTCGACTTCTCCGCCCGAACCGTGATTTCACCGGACCCCAATTTAGGGGTCGCAGAGGTCGGCGTGCCCCGATGCGTCGCAACGACTCTGACGTATCCTGAGCGAGTCACTGCCCACAACGTCGATTCGCTGCGGGCTCGCGTCTTGGCCGGCGCTTCCCGCTGGCCGGGGGCCAACTTCGTCCGTTTCCCCGACGGCGGGCGCTGGTTTTTGAAATATGGCGACAGGAGGAGGATCGCCGCGGGCCTGGCTCCAGGGGACGTCGTGGAGCGCCACCTGGCGGACGGCGACGTCGTCTTGTTCAACCGCCAGCCTAGCTTGCACCGCCTCTCTTTGATGGCGCACTGCGTGCGCGTGCTTCCCGGGAGGACGTTCAGGCTGAACGAGTGCGTGTGCGCGCCGTACAACGCGGATTTCGACGGGGTGAGTACTTTTGGACGTTCTGAGTTTTTTTTTTTTTTGGAGGTCGAGAGAAGCGTCGAGAAAGTTGAGGAAAAAACTCACCTGTTTCTTCTTTCTTTCTTCCCATTCCAAACCAATTCAACACCACCACCACCACCACCACCATTAACAGGACGAGATGAACGTGCACGTGCCGCAGACCGAGGAGACGAGGGCCAAGGCCCGCGAGCTCATGGCGGTCGGAGCCAACTTGGCAACTCCGAAAAACGGAGAGCTTGCCGTCGCCGCCACGCAGGACTTCCTGACCGCTGCCCACCTGCTGACCTCCCGCGACAGCTGGTTCCCTCGCGCGGCCTTCGGGCAGCTGTGCGCCGCGGCGACGGGAGGAGGGGAGGCCGTCGATCTTCCCGTTCCCGCCTTGCTCAAGCCGGTCGAGCGCTGGTCTGGCAAGCAGCTGTTCTCGGTGGTCGTTTGCCCTTCCGCTGCATCTGCCCCCGCTTCCTCTGCTTCCGCTTCTGCCAGCTCCGGTCGCTGCGGCGAGGACGGGGGGGACAGCTGGGGCAGCGCCGTCGCCGGGGCTCCTTCCGGCGATGGCGACGGAGGAGAGGGCTCCTCCCTTTCTTCTTCGAGCGACGCGCACCGCTTCGCCGCGGGCGACGCCGCCGCCGCGGTCAACCTCTGCCTCACCGAGCGCACCCACTCCTCCGGCACCGGCCCCTTATGCCCCAACGACGGCTTCGTGCTGTTCAGGGACTCGAGGCTGTTGTTGGGTCGGTTGGGGAAAGGCACGCTGGGCGGTGGCGGGAAGGGTGGTTTGTTCGCGGCGCTGGCGAACGGCGCGGGAGGCGCGCCGGCCGCGGCCGCGGCGATGCGCAGGCTGGCGGCGCTCGCGGCCCGGTGGATCGGCGAGCGCGGCCTCTCCGTGGGGATCGGGGACGTGACCCCGGCCCCCGGGCTGGAGGGGGCGAAGCGGGCCGCGCTCGTGGAGGCCTACGCTCGCGCCGAGGCCGTGGCGGAAGCGGCGGCCGTGGCTGCTTCAGGAGGAGCAGGAGGTGGAGGAGGTGGAAGCGGCGGCGGAGGCGGAAGCGGCGTGAAGGACGAAAACGACAACTCTTCTTCGGACCAACCCCCAGAGTCCGCCGCCTCCCGCGACGCCCGCGCCGCCCTCGAGGCCGCCGCCGCCGCCGCCCTCAACGGCGTCCGAGAGGGCGTCTCTCGCCTCTGCATGGCCGGGCTGGGCAGGCACAACGCGCCGCTGCTGATGTCGCAGTGCGGCGCCAAGGGGTCTCCGATCAACATCGCGCAGATGGTCGGGTGCGTCGGCCAACAATCTGTCGGCGGCGCGCGCCCTCCCAACGGCTTTCGCGGCCGGTCTCTGCCGGCCTTCGCGAGAGGAGACGGGTCCCCGGCTGCGAAAGGGTTTGTGGCGTCGAGCTTCTACGAGGGGCTGGGTCCCGCAGAGTTTTTCTTCCACGCGATGGCTGGGAGGGTAAGAAGAGAAGAGAAGAGAAATGTTTTTTTTTTTCGGAAATCGGGTTTTTCTTTCTTTCTTTCTTTCTTTCTTTCTTTCTTTCTTTCTTTCTTCGCTCGACTTTTTCTTCGACTTCCCCTTCTCCTCGCGCCCTCTTTCTGACACCCCGCCTCGGATTTTCCTCCTTTTTCTCATTCACAAAACAAAAACAACAACAAAAACAACAACAAAAACAAAAGGAGGGCCTCGTCGACACTGCGGTCAAAACGGCCGAGACGGGCTACATGTCCCGCCGCCTCATGAAAGCCCTGGAAGACCTCTTTGTTGCTTACGACGGCACCGTCCGCAACGCCGCGGGCTCCGTCGTGGCCCTCTCCTACGGCGACGACGGCTTGGAGCCCGGCGCGATGGAAGGAGGGGGCGAAGGGAGCGGGGGCGGGAGCGGGGACACTGAGGCCCCGCTGGACCTCGGGAGGCTGCTCGATGGCGTCAGGGCGGCGCGCGCCGGGAGGGAGCGGGCGCTTCGGAGGGAAAGAGAAAACGAGACTTCTCTTTCTTCTTCTGCTCCTCCCCCTGCGCCGCTGCCTCTCGCCCCCTTGCCCTCGGAGCTCTCGAGGGCCGCGGAGGAGGCCGTCTCGGCGTTCGTGACCGTCTTCGAGGAGGACGAGGGGGGCAGCGGCGGGAGGCAGAAGGCAGCAGCCGCGGCGGCGGCGGCGAAGAAGAGGAGGAGAGCCGCGGCCCTTGCCGCCGCCGCCGCCGCCGCCGCCGCGAACGTCGACAACGGCAACCGCTCCTCCTCTTCTCCTCCCCGCCCGCAGGTCCTCGTCACCGCCAGCGGCCACTCGATCGACCTCCCCATCCCTGTCTCGCAGCGCTTCCGCGACGACCTGGTCTCCTTCCTGGAGGGCGTCGCGGCGCGCGCCGGGGACCTGCGCGAGCGGCTCGGGGCGCCGAGGGACGAGCGAGCGACGAAAGAGGAGGGAAACTCTGCTTCCTCCTCTGCCGCCGCCGCGGCCGAGCTCGCCTCCTCGCTCTGCTCCGACACCATTCCTGCCGACGTCTCCGCGCTCGTCGCCGCCGCTGCCGCCAGGTACGAGTCCAAGCGCGTCTCCCCGGGGGCCACGGTCGGGGCCGTGGGGGCCCAGTCGATCGGGGAACCGGGGACGCAGATGACGCTGAAGACCTTCCACTTCGCCGGGGTCGCGGCGATGAACGTGACCCTGGGAGTCCCCCGCGTCAAGGAGATCATCAACGCCGCCAGGGCCATCTCGACCCCCATCATCGAGGTCGCGCTCGAGGACGACCGCGAGAAGGGGGCCCGGAGAGTGCAGGAAGCGTTGCAGAGGACGACGCTCGCCGAAGTGGCCGAGGCGGTGGAGGCGGTGGTGAGCTCTCGCGGCGGGGCCTACATTCGGATCCTCCTGCGCAGCAGCAGCGACGACGAGGACGACGAGGACGACGAGGACCGGGAGGGAGACGAAGACGAGATGGAGGTGGAAGGAGAAGAGAGAGGAGAAGGAGAGAAGCGGAGGAGGAAGAAGAAGAAGAAGAAGAAGAGGAACCCCAACAGAGGCATCCCCTCCCCTCCGGCCTCCGCCGTCGCCGCGGCGCTGATCGCCGCCCCGAAGCTCCGCCTCAAGGAGGAGCACGTCCGCATCGTCGACTCCGGGAGCAGGAAGAGGAGCAGCAAGAAGGGCGGCAGCGAGAAGAGCGAGAGCGGAAGTCGGAGGCACGGCGGGGAGATCTGGGTCTTCCCGCCCGAGGAAAGGGACCCCGCAGTGGGGACCGCGAGGAGGGGCTCCGCCGCCGCCGCGGCCGTGGCCGGGGAGGCCGCCGCGGCGGAGAAGGAGGCGTTTTCCTTCGAAGGGGGAGGTAGCGGGAGGGCGAGGTCGAGCTCTGCCGGGGCTCCCGCTCGAAGGGCCTCCTCTTCTTCCCGCGGCGTCAGCCCGGCCGCCGCCGCCGCGGCCAACGCCTCGACCCCTTCGACTCTTTTCTTGCTCCACGCACTGCTGAGGGCCCTCCCCGCGGCCGTGGTCGGCGGCGTGGCAAGCGTCGAGCGGGCCGTGCTGACGAGGAAGCAGGCCGAGGGGGGGAAGAGAGGGAACGGAGGAAGCGGAGGTGGAAGCGGAGGTGGAGATGAGAGCGCGAACGACAATAGCAGCGACCGCTGCGTCCTGACGGTCGAGGGCCGCGACCTGGGCGCCGTGCTCGCGGCCCCCGGGGTCGACGGCACCCGCACGACGACCAACCACGTGATGGAGGTGGAGCGGGTGCTGGGGATCGAGGCCGCGAGGGCGAGCCTGGCCGCGGAGGTGGCGTCGACGATGGTGAGTTTTTTTCATATTTTTTTCGAAGTCAGGTTTTTTCCCGTGACGCGCGATCGAGGGTCGAAGAAAACTTTCACAAAAACTCACCTCTCTCTCTCTTTTTCCTTTTTTCTTCAATAAACCTTTTAGGGAGCCCACGGCATGAGCGTCGACGCGCGCCACAACATGCTTTTAGCTGATTGCATGACCTACAAGGGGGAAGTCCTCGGCATTACCCGCTTCGGCATCGCCAAGATGAAGGACTCGGTGCTGATGCTCGCGAGTTTCGAGAAGACCACCGACCACCTGTTCGACGCCGCCCTTCGTGGCGCGACCGACCCGGTGCGAGGGGTGAGCGAGTGCATCATCATGGGGATGCCGATGGCGCCGGGCACGGGGCTGTTCAAGCTGATTGCCGCCCCCGGTGGAGGTGGAGGAAGCGGAAACGGAAGCCACGGCGACGACGACGACAACGAAGAGAAACTTCCTCTCCTTTCTTCTCTGTCCCCTCCTCGCCTCTTGGCTTCGGCCTCCTTGCCGCCGCTGCCGCCGCCGCCCGTCTTTGCTGCCTACTCTCCGGTGGCGATGACGGTAAGCGCTTGAGGAGAAGAGAAATCGATGTAAAACAAAAAAGTTTGCCTTTCTTTTTAACTTCTTCTGTTCTCTTCTCATTCTTTTACTTTTTTCTTTTCTGTTTCGTTTCGTTTTTTACAATCCGAGCAGAGCGTCGAGCTCATCGTCGAGGTTTTGGTCGGAGCAGGCGGGAGGATTCGGAGGAGGATTCGGAGGAGGAGGAGGCAGAGCTTTCGCTGCCTCTCGCTTTCGTTGCTTCCCTTGCTCTTCTTCCTCCCCCTCGCTCTCGCTCTCGCTCTCGCTCTCGCTCTCGCTCTCGCTCTCGCTCTCCTCCTCCTGCTCGCTACCGCTGCTGCTTATCACCCCTCGCTCCAGGCCCAGCACCTCGGACGCGCGCAGCCGGGACAGCAGCTCCGAGAGGCCCTCGGGGTCGACGGCGAAGTGCCTCCTCCGGTCCTTGCTCTGCTTCTCGTCGCTTCCGCCCCCGTCGTCGTCGTCGTTCCCTCCTCTCTCTCGTTCTCGGTCCCTCGGAGGCAGCAGCAGCGAGAAGCGGCGGCGGCGGCGCGCCGCGGTGGCGTCGAGCGCGCCGAGGGACGCGAGGAGCTCGCGGAGGTCCGCCGCCGCGGAGGGAGGTGGCGTTGAAGAGTAGGAGGAGGAGGAGGAGGAGGAGGAGGAGGAGGAGGTCGAGCGAGCGTCGTCGGCGGCGTCGTCGGCGGCGTCGTCGCCGGCGATCTCGATGCCTTTCGCGCGCTGCTCTCGCTCGCTGTCTCCGCCTCTTCCGGCGCCGCCGCGCCCGCGTCCGCGGCCTCGCCCTCGACCGCGGGAAGAGCGCGAGGCCGCCCACCGCTGGCGCGCGGAGGCCTTGACAGCCGCGGCGTCGGCGTCCATGGCTTTCGGCGTTTCGATCGACAAAAGAAGTAGAAGGGAGTTGTGTGAGGAGGAGGGAGGGAGAGAAAATGAAAACCGAGGCAAAGGGAGCGCGCTTGTTGTTCTGGCTCCCCCTCTCAGCGGATCCCTTGAACGCCGCTTATCTTGTCTATCTTTGTGTGCAGTTTGTTGGTTTAAATGTGATTACAAAAAGCGGAACGCGGAAGGAAACGGGTGCGGAGGGGGAGGTCTTCAGAGAGGAGGTCGAGGTCGAGGTCGAGGTCGAGGTCGAGGGAGGTCGAGCCCCTTCTCGCCCGTTTCAACCATCATCTTCTCTCTTCTTTCCTCTCTCTTTCTCTCTCTCCTTCTCCTTTTCCTGCCCTTCAAACGTTGAACGCGTCCCCAAAGTTGCGCGCCACGATCACCCCGCCGGCAAACAGCGCCACGGCGCGGAGGAGGCTCTGTTGTTGATGATGTTGGAGTTGAGGAGGAGAAAGGAAAGGAGATGAGCGATTGATTCTTCTTGATGCGACCGTTCTTTGCTCTTCTCTCTCTTTCTCTCTCTTTCTCTTTCTCTCCTTACCAGGTTGCACGACCGCTTGACCGGGTCGATGGTCTCGGACCTGTACCACCGCTTGAGGCGCTCGAGGCGGGAGGGGTTGCCGCCGGCCGAGGCGGCGGAGGAGAGCATGTTTTTTTTTGAAGAAGTTTTTTCGACGACGGCGAACGGGCAAGCGAAAGAAGAAAAGTGAGGGAGCGAGAAAATTTTCCACAACTCCTCGACCATCGAGGCGAGCTCGCTCTCTGAAGAGAGTCTCTCTCTCTCTCTGCGCTCCCTCTTTCTACTCTCTTTCTCTCTCTCTTCCCTTTGGCACCCAGGCACGTTCTCTCTCGTTCCACATGCGGCGCGGCTCCGCGGGCCAGCAGGGCGCCGGAGGAGGTCCAACGGGATACAACAACAACGACGATGGGAACCGACAGTTCCGATCGTTCGCCCGCCCCTCCTTCTCGCTCGCGCGCTTCGCCCACAACGACCGCGTCGCCCTGGTCCTGCTGCCGGCGCTGGCCGTCGTGGCCGGTTCTGCGGACGTGACCGTGCTGTGGGTGCTCCTGGTGAGGAAAATGGGATGAGAAGAAAGAGAAGAAACATTTTTTTTTTAGCCATTCGATCAATCGACCCCTCTCTCTCCTCTCAACCTCTTCTTCCTCTTCCCTCCTCCTTCCTCCAACCCCACCTCTCCCTCCCGCAGGCCGGCGCCGCCATCACCTACATGCTCGACGCCGCCGGAGCGCGTCAGGCCACGCTCCTGGCCGCCTGGGCGACCCTTGCAGGAGCCAACGCGGGGCTCCTCCTCACGGGGGCCCCCACCGAGGGAGGGGCCAGGCCCCTCTTCCTCGCGGCTCTGGCCGCGGCCTTCAACGCTGCCGCCTTGCTCGCGACGGGCTGCTGGGCCACCCTGCAGTTCCGGTGGGTGCAGAGGCAGCACCCTGCTGCCGTTTTGTCCTTGGAGAAGGGCTTACTGGCAGCCTCCTTACCCCTGGGAGCTGCCGCCGGAGGACTTGTCTGTCTGACCGCTCTGAGCCCCGCGGCAGCACCTTTCGGGACCTCTGCGTGCCTCTTCGTGCTCTACTTCGCCCTCTGCGTGCCTCTGAGGTCTTCGTTCGTGCGGGAAGAGAGAGGAGGAAGAGACGGAGAGGGAAAAGGCAGAGCCAAGGCCGGGGAAGTCTCTGAGGCTTCGAGCTCGAGCTCTTCGTCGTCGTCGTCGTCGCTCCTCGCTGTCTCCCGCTCCTCGGCGCTCCGCGGCGCTTTGCTGTTTTTGACCTTGCCGACGCTCCAGTACTACGCGATGCACCGCAGGCTCCTGCTCGCGCACGCCGACGTCCACGGCTGGGCTCTTTTGTTATTGGTGAGCTTCCCCGCGGCGGTGATGGCCTCTGCGCGGCGCGGGCTGTGGTTTCTAGAAAGCAGCAGGGCAGCGGCGAAGAAATCTTCTCCTTCCGCTCGCGCGCTCGCTCGCAGGGCCCACCGCCGCCTCCGCCGCTCGCTGCTGCTGCTGTCCTGCGCGGGCACGGTGGCCGGGCTCGAAGGGCGCGTGCTGCTGCGGTCGGCGAGGCAGTACCTGGTGCTCCCGGCCCCCTGGGCGGGGATCGCTCTCGGTGCGGAGGAGAGAAAAGTTTTTGGAAAAAGTTTTTTATTTCGACTTCCGGGTTTTTTTTCCAAAAGAAAAAGAAGAAAAAGAACTCACTTGTCGACCTCTCTTTTTCCTCTTTCCTCCCAAAACAGGCGTCGCTCTGGCCCCATTAGCTGCTTTCGGGGCAATGCACGCCTCGGGCCTTTTGGAAGACGACGACGATGACGACGGAAGCGGAGAAGCCGAAAGCGTCGTCTCTTCGTCGTTCGCCGACGGAGTTTTCGGCTCCTCCTCGAAACCTTTTTCGTCCTCCTTCTCCCCCAAATCGGCAGCAGCGGCGGGCCCGGCCCTTGTCCTGGCCGCCTGCGCCCTCTCCGCGGCAGCAGGCATCCCCTTCTGGGCCCTCCCGGCTCCTTTAACCGCGGCCGCGGGCCTCGCGCTCTTCTGGGAGACTCGAAGGACGAGGCACTCGCTGCTGTTCGCCGCGGGCGCGCTCGCGTCTGCGGCCTGGTTCGTCTCGCACCACTTCGGCCACCTCGCGCTCCCCGAGGACGCATCGAGAAGGGCTTCTTCGCTGAGCTCGCTGGCGTTCGCGTCCGTGGTCGTCGCGGCGCCTGCGGCCGTGCTGCCCGGCCTGGCCTCGAAAGCGGCGGCGACGGAGGCGAGCGCGGGCGCTTCCGCCGCCGTCGCCCGCTTCGGTGTGGGACTCGCGCTGCTGCTGCACGCCTCGGGGCTAGCGGCCCTGGAGCAAGCTCTTTACTGCGGCGACCACGGCGGAGGGGGCAGCAGCGGATCGGGGGATTCCTCTTGGGTCTCTTCGAGCTCGGAGATGTACCCCGCGTACCTGGTGGTGGCGACCTCGGTGGCGCTCTCCGCCGCGGCGCGGGCCCTTGCTTCGAGTTCGAGTTCGAGCTTTTCGTCGACGTCGTCGTCGTCGTCGTCGTCGTCGCCGCCGCGCTCTTCTCCTTCGTCGTCGTCAAACAATTCCGGCGCCCTCCCCTTCTTCGCCACCGCCACCAAGTGGCTCTGTCTCGCCAAACTCTCCATCCTGGTCCTTCCCGCGTCCAGGCCGCTGTGGCCCGCGGCGCTGTGGCTGATGAGCGCCGGTCCGGGGATAGCCGCGGCGTTCTTCAACCTCGGGGGGAGCGAAAACGGCGACGGGAACGACGACGACAACGATGACGAGAGGAAGAAAGACCTGGACGCGCGCTCCTCCCGTCCTCCTCCCCTCACAAAGACCGCCGCGGTCTCCCTGGCCGGCCTCGGAGCTCTTTCTACGTACCACGCCCGCTTCCTGGTGTTTGAGGTGCTCGAAGCGGCGACCGGGGTCCGACCAACGCATGCCTCCGCCGCGGGGGCCCTGGCTCTTTCCTTATCTCTGGCGACGGCGCCGGCGCTCCACGCCGGTGGCCTCTCCGGCGCCCCGCTGGCCCTTTGCTCTGCTCTGGGAGCCGCGGGCCTGGCCGTGCTCGTGCTGGAGCCCCCTCTCCCTGCCTCTGCTCTGGGAGAGAGCTGCTCCTTGGGCGTTTTGTGCCCGGCTTCTCTGCTCCGGTGGGACCAGCGGCACACGCCCGAAACAGCTTTCTCCTCTTCCTCTTTTTCCTCTTCTTCTTCGAGCTCTGCTGTTCCGGACGATATCTCCGTCTGGGGGGACCTGGGCCTCTCCGGGCGAGAAGGGGGACGCTACCCTTCGTGGCTGCTTGTGGGCGCCGCCGCGACGGGGGCGGCCGCGGCCGCCGTCGGCGGCTTTGGGCGGAACCGGCGGCATTCGAGAGGAAAACGAAGGGGTTTCCTCTCGGCCGTGGTATCCTTCTTCAGCGGCGCCTCCTCCGTCTCCCTGGCGGCGACGGCGGCGGCCGCCGTCGGGGCCTTTGTCGCCGGGGAGGCCTTCCCCAGCAGCGGAGGGAAAGGAGGGTCAGGAGGAGGGATCTTGCCGGGCTTGGCGAGCCGGGCGGCGCTGCACCTCTCTGTTCTGGGCTCCGCGGTCGCTCTCGCGCTCTGCACGCTTCTTGTGAGGTCGAGGTCGCGGTCCGCCGGAGGGGCTTTAAGAGGAGCCCTGCTGCCTTGGGTCGGAGCTCTGGCCTCTGCCGCGGCGGCGCTCTCTTCGAAGCCGGCGGCGGCGGCAGGAGCGGCAGGGGCGGCGGGAGCGATGGCAAAGACAGAAACGGTTTGGCAGCCGCTGCGGCTCTTTCCCGACGCCATGAGCGCCGCGGCGCGCGACGCCGACGCCGTCGAGGCGTCGACGCTGGCCGGGATCGCCGCGGCGGAGTGCCTGCTGCTGGCTCTGGCGTGCAAGCTGCGCGTGTCGGTGGAGGTGCGCAAGGAGAGGGAGGTCGTTGTCGGAGGAAGCGGAGGAGGAGATGACTCTTCTCTTTCTCGTCATTCTCGTTCTCCGGGTTTTGCGGCCGCTGCTGCTTGCTCCCGTGGGGCGAACATGAGGTTCCTTCCCTCGCTCTCCAACGCTTTGACGCTCTGCGGCTACGCGCTGGCGGTGCTCTCCGGCGCTCTTGCCTCGGCTGCCTCCCTGGGCTCGAGCAGTGGCGGCGAGGGCGAGACGGGGAAGCAGCTCGGGGACCTCTCCGCCGCCGCGCGCTCGGCGGCCCTGCTGTCTCCGGCGCTGCTGCTCCTCTGCCCCGACCCTCGGCTCTTTCGAAATCTTTCCTCCCCTCGCAGGCACGCCCCCCCGGCCCTCTCCGCGGCCCTGTCCTGCGCCCTGGCGACGATGTTCTCCCTGGCGCGGGACTCGGCGGTGCGAAAAAGAATGGTCTCTGGCTTCCCCGGAGCGACTTTCGCAGGAACGGGAGACGGAGAGGAAGAAAAAGAGCCGTTCGCCTCTCTCTTTCTCGGTGGCGGCGCGGGGAGCAGCCCCGGCGTCTACGGTGATTCTCTGAAAGAGACGGCGCTGGTGCTCGCGGCCCTTCCGGCGCACCTGCTCCTGTTCGCGCACCTGTGGGCCAAGGGAGAGAAAGGGAGAGAGAGAGGAGGGAACGGAAACGGGAGAGGTTTGGGTTCCTCGAGCAGCGGCGGCGTCACTGTTGCTGCTCTTCTCGTCCTCTCGCTGCCCCTGTCGGTGCTCTCGCTGGCGGCAGGGAGGTGTTTCTCGACCAAGTGGCTGGCGGCGGGGGCCCTGGCCGCCCTGGCGGTGGTGGCGGCGCAAAGGGCGCTGAGTGGTGGTGGGGGGAGCAGCAGGCGCGTGGCTGCGGCGAAGAGGAGGCCTCGGTGAAAAAAGTAAAAAAAGAAGAAAAATGAAACGAAGACTTCAAGAAAAGAACAACCGAAACCACTCGTTCGACGCCGAAACCTTTCTTTTTCTTTTTCTTTTTCTTTCGCTTATTTTTGCCTCTCCAAAAATGTCAGCCCGGCTGAGCTCGAGGCGCTCTCCCACGCCGGAAGGGAGCTCCCGCGTCGTTCCTCGTCGCTCGCGCGTGCGGGCTCAGGGAGGCGCTGCGGGGCCGAGCAGCGGTCGTGTGCCCTCGATTGAGAGGTCAAAATCGACGTCTCAGTCCTTGTCAGCCCGCATCGCGCGCTTCCTCTCTGCCGCCTCTCCTCCGGCCAGCTCCGACCTGCCTCCGAGAATGTACTCCCGCGCCCTCGCCCTCTGCCGGGAGCAGGTGAGAGAGAGAGAAAGAGAAAAAGAGAGAAAAAGAAAGAGAGAGAGAGGTCAAGATGGAGAACAGGCTTGCGCTCGGCTGAAGCTTGCCTGCGCTCTCGACAGGCGCTCGCTCTCTCTCACTCCGTCGCCGAGGTTTTTTCGTTTTTTTCCCTCTCTTTTTCAGGACTACGAGCGCGCCTTCGCCGTCTTCGAGCGCGTCGTTACCCTCCAGCCCCAGAACTCGAAAGCGTGGGTCAGCTGGGCGCAGGCAGAGAAGAGGGCGACGGCGGCGACGGCGAGGGACAACAACAGCAACTGCTGCAGCAGCGGCAGCGAAAGCAACAACAACGAAAACTGCAACGGCCTCCTCCCTTCCTCCCCTTCTTCCGTCGTCGCCGTCCTCCAGGCCGGCCTCTCATTAAACCGCGGGGCCCCCCCTTCGGCCAGGGCTCCCTTGGCACAAGCGTGGGCCCTCCACGAGCTCCAGAGGGGCAACTCGAAAGCGGCGATGGCTCTGCTGGCAAGGGCGGTGAGAGAAGACCCGGAGAGGTGTTCTCCGGTCCTGAGATGGGCACCTGTGGTGGAGGCCGCGAGGGAGGCGGCGGAGGAGGAGGAGAGGAGGAGGAAGGGGGAGGGAAAGAAAAGCGGGAGCGGAAGCGGCGTTGCTGCTGCTGGTCCTTCTGCTTGAACTTTTTTTCCCTCTCTTTTTTCTGTTTGCCTCTCCTCTCCTCCACGCTTCTAACTTTCTCCGATCCGATTTCGTTTCTCCGATTTTTTATAACTCCATCTCTCCCTTGCCTTTGAACCTGAGGCGAATTGTAAATGAATGAAAAATACACTGTTTTTTCTCCTTTTGTTACACAAAAAATCTCTCTCTCAGAATTCTCCGCTGCTTCTCCGCACTTCTCGGAGCTGGTTCGGCAGCGCCGCGCGCAGGGCCCTGACGCGCGCCAGGCCCTCCGCGACCGTCAGCGAGGAGGAGTCGGAGAGGGAAGCGGCAGAGAGGGGGTCGCTGCCGGCGGCAACAACGCCTATCCCTTCATGCTCCTCGCTGCTGCTGCTGCTGCCGCCGCTCTCTTCATCGTCCCTTCCCACCCGCGGGGCCTCGCTCAGGTCGAGCAGCGCGAGGAGATTGGCTACGGGGGCAGCAGCGGAAGAAGAGGAAGGAGAGAGAGAAGGCAGCGGTGGCTGAGAGGCGTGCGAAGGAGGAGGAGGAGGAGCAGCAGCAGCGGCAGGAGCAGCGGCAGCGGCAGCAGGAGCGGCGTTCGGAAGAGAAGAGACTCCTGCTGACGCTCTCGCCGCATCGGAGGAGATCCTCACCCGCAGAGGCGGAGGTGGGAGCAGAGGAGGGGGCGTGATTTTCCCTTCCCGCCCTCGCCCGCCGTCGTCGTCGTTTTCGCTCTCGTCGTCGCTGTCGTCGTCCTCGAGCGCAAACGGCAGCAGCATTTCCTCCCCGCCCCCGATCCCTCCCTCCTTGGCCGTCCCGAGGGTCCCCGAGGACGACGAGGAGTAGGTGAAGGGCAGCAGCAGCAGCATCGAGGAGGGAGGGGAAGGGGAGGGAGGAGCAGCGGCGGGGCCGAGGGAGAGACGGGGGAGGCCGCCGCTGTTGCTCGCGCCCGCTGCTGTTGCTCGCGCCCGCTGTTCCGCCACCGAGGGAGAAGACGACGGCGAAGGGGAGTGCATCCGTATCGTCGTCGTGGCGTTCATTCCACCGAAGCTGCTGTTGCCGATGCCGCCGCCGCTGCCTCCTCCTCCTCCTCCAAGAGAAAACAGAGAGGCCGCCGCGGCCGCGGCCGAGGAGGCCAAGGCAGCTCCGACGCCGCCGCCTCCCCCGGGGGAAGAGGGAACACCGCCGCCGCCTCCTCCGATGCTGTCGCCGCGCTCGAGCAGGGAGAGGCCCCCGCGGGCGGCTGCCCAGAGAGCAGAAGAAGGAGAAGAAGTAAGAGAAGAAGAAGCTCCCGAAGTCGCCGTTGCTCCAAACCCGCTCCCGCTTCCGCCGCTTCCGCCGTTGCTCTTTGCCCGAAAGGCGGCTAGAGCGCTGCTCCCCGCCGCCGTCGCTGCGCCCAGCAGGGCCGTCGCGGGCGAAGAGCCCAGCAGATCGGAGAGGGCGTTGGCCGCCGCGTTCGAGGCCGAGGCCGCCGCGGCCGAATAGCTGCTGCTGCCGCTGCCGTTGTTTCGGGTTCCAACGCCGCCGCCGCCGCCGGGCGAGCCCGAGAGCGAGGAGGGGGCGAACGGCAGCTTCGGCGACTGGGGAATCGAGCCCGCGCGCTGCAGGGACGAAGAGCGCTGCTGCTGCTGCTGCTGCTGCTGCTGCTGCTGCTGCTGCTGCTGCTGCTGCTGCTGCTGCTGCTGCTGCTGCTGCTGCTGCTGCTGCTGCTGCTGCTGCTGTCGCACGTAGCTC
>Ga0114918_10002941_pt1 | contig 15094 bp, 18 predicted proteins | sample LantaG_FD_87015 | JGI IMG/M metagenome (GOLD analysis project Ga0114918, IMG submission 87015) | Deep subsurface microbial communities from Baltic Sea to uncover new lineages of life (NeLLi) - Landsort_02402 metaG | ecosystem: Environmental > Aquatic > Marine > Oceanic > Sediment | place...
TGTGGTCGGGGCTAACGATGACAGGGCAGAGGCGAAAATAAGAGGATCGGAATTTGCAGGTGCTTTGCTTGATGAGGTTTCTTTATTGCCCGAGAATTTTTTTAAAATGCTTCTATCGAGACTTTCTATAGAAGGATCAAAATTATTCTGTTCTACTAACCCCGACAGTCCTTATCACTGGTTTAAAACTGATTTCATAGATAGAGAAGATGAACTAGACCTTAAGGTGTTTTCATACAATATTAGAGACAATCCAACGCTATCAGAGAAGTATATCAAGGATCTATCCGCCGAGTATCAAGGTCTATGGTACAAACGCTATATAGAAGGGATATGATGTTTAGCTGATGGAGCTGTTTATGATTTCTTTGATGATAATATACATATAATTCAAATGCCCAAATCTGAAGCTACTTATTATATCGTTGGTGTTGATTACGGAACAACAAACCCATGTGTTTTCACTCTTATAGGTTATAATGCAGGGGCATATCCAAATATGTGGCTTGAAAAAGAATATTATTACGATTCAAAAAAAGAGCTAAGGCAGAAATCAGACTATGATTACTCGCTAGATTTAGTAGAATTTATCAGGGGATACAATGTTAAGAGGATTTATATTGATCCTAGTGCTGCTTCATTTAAACAAGAATTACGCAGAAATGGTATTAGCAATGTGACAGATGCTGTTAACGATGTTTTGCCAGGCATTAGATTCATGGGACAATTATTAACCAACGGAACTTTTAAGATTTGTTCTAATTGCGTAGAAACTATAAAGGAATTTGGTAACTATCTATGGGATTCTAAGGCTTCAGAGCGTGGAGAAGATAAACCAATTAAGAAGTTTGATCATTGCATGGACGCAAATCGCTATGCCTTAGTAACTTGCTTCTATAACATGAATCTACGGGAAGAATTTACTGAAGCTGATGCAGATAGATTAGAAAGGCAGTACTACAAAAGATATAATTAAATATTTTTATTCAAATTGAAAATAATTCAAAAATTTATTATAATAAAGAAAAAGAGACGAAATAACTTTACATATATTTTCATATTATGTAATGGCCCTTCAAGGAAAAAATCATGGCTAGATTATCAATCCTATCAATTCTAGTGCTTATTTTTCTACAAAGTTGCACTCAACTCGTAGATTGGCAAACTAAATATCCAGACAATATGCTAGAAGAATATATTGAAGACTTTATAAAAAGTAATACTGAAAAAGATATCGATTTGACACCAATTTCTGGAGATGAAACACAACAGTTTTAAAAGACTCTGACCAACCCTAGCAATAGGAGAGTCAAACACACGTGAGGCACATTAATGAGCGATAATTCTATCGTCCGTGAATATAATGAACAGTACGAAGAAGACTACTATTCAGTCAATCCTTTCTATCCTTTAGCTGAAACTGACCTTAGAACATATCTGGGCGATCAGTGGAATCAGCAAGAAAAACAGAAGCTATTTGAAGAAGGAAGAAATGTATTATCTTTCAATTATATTCGTAGGAATATCAATCTATTAACTGGATATCAACGAAAACACAGACAAAGCTCTGTAGTCACTCCAACAGAAGAATCCGACCAATTAGCAGCAGATCAGCGTACTCAACTTCTATTACACGCCTTTAATTATGGTGATGGCTACAAGGCTATATCAGAAGCTTTTGGCGGTGCAATAAAGACTGGTTTTAATCTACTTGATATATGGGTGGATTATAGAGATGATCCTATTAATGGTGATATAAAATTCGGTCGTACTCCATATAATGGATTTATTACTGATCCCAACTGGTCTCAGCTAGATTTTTCAGATTGTTCTCATGTTATCAAACGGAAATATCTATCTATAGACCAAGCTTCCTCGTTACTTCCTGGACAAAAAAAAGATATCGAAATGTTAGCTAAAGAAGGATTGTCAAGAGACGATAAATTTACATGGCTTCCATATCAGCGACAGCCAAATGGACAAGATTACGTTTCATATAACGAATACCATAAACAAGGTTGGGAAATGATTCCAATGCTTGTTGATGATGAAACAGGCGAATTTACAGAATGGGAGGGTGATGCTGAAGGCTTAAAGTTTTTCATGCAGCAATATCCACAACTAAAGAAAGTAAAACGTCCTAAAAAATATGTAGATACTCATATCATCGTTAATGATCAACACATGCGAACAGAGCGAAATAGATTCGGTTTAAATGAGTATAGTTTCGTACCAATGGTAGGAATTTTCGAATCAGAAGCCGATTCATGGGCTTTAAAAATGCAGTCATTAGTTCGTTGTCAATTAGATCCCCAAAAAGAAACCAATAAACGCCGATCACAGATGATAGATATCGTTGACTCTAGTATCAATTCTGGATGGATGGCTAAAAAGTCGTCAGTTGTTAATCCAAGATCGTTATTCCAAACTTCCCAAGGTAAAGTTATTTGGAAAGATGAAGGATGTCAGCCTGGCGATATTGAGAAAGTACCACAATCTCAGATTCCTCCTGGTATTTTCCAATTACAACAGCAATTCGACCAAGATATAATGAATATATTAGGTGTCAACGATGCTTCATTTGGTCAAACAGAAAACGCTCAAGAGTCAGGGTTAATGATGATGATTAGGCAGAGTGCTTCAATCGTCAATCTACAAGATATATTTGATAATCTACGCTATGCCCAAAAATTAATATCTGGAAAGGCTCTTAAAATAATACAAACTTGGAAGCCTGAAAAAATAGAAAGGATAATAAATCAAAAACCTGATCCTAAATTTTTTGATGAAGATACATTGAAATACGATATCAACGTGCAAGAAGGTGTATTAACCGACGATCAACGTCAAATATACTTCAGACAGCTATCAGAATTATACACAATGACAGGTGGACCACAAAGTAGCGTAGTTACTCCGTCAATGCTTGCTAAGGCAGCACCGCTACAAGGAAAATCTGAGTTTAACAAAGAAATAGAAGAAAACCAGAAATCACAACAACAGCAAGCACAACAAGCACAGCAGAAAGAGCAACAAATACTACAGTCTCAGCTTGAATTGAATAAAGCTAGTGCTATTGAGAAAGTAGCAGGTTCAAAAGAGCGTTTCACTCGCTCAGTCGCCAATATGGGATTGGAAGATTCTCGTGCGGCCGATGCCATCGATTCTAGGGCTTCAGCAGCACTTGATAAGGCTAAGGCAATGAAAGAGCTACAGGCTATGGATGACGATAGACTAACCAAATATATGAATATCATCTCAATGATGGAAGAATCAGGACGACAGAAAGAAGAGCAAGTAAAAGAAGATGACGTAGCAGTTTCTGCAAGAGGAGAGCAAATAGCAGCTCAACAAAATCAAATACAACAACCTTCGGAGGGTTAAAAAATGAAAGACAACAAAGGAGCCACAGCTCTCGGGCTGAAAGATAATGCTCAAGCTTCTCCAGTAAAATCAGTAACAACTGATGCTGAAAAATATGATATGGGAAGATTACAAGAAAAAAAAGTAGGACCTAGGGGATATCCTAGCGAAGCAATAAAAGGATCAATTTATAAATAGAGGTCAATGATGGTTCAGGAGACTGGGGAGACCCGTAATGCGATCATAGAAGACGACAACAAATTACTACAAGAAATTATTGATACTAATAAAGACAAAGTAAATCCGTATTGGATTGTAGTATTTGCGAAACCTTCCAAGGTCAATGTAGATGGTAAACCCACACTGATAAAACATATTAAAGCATACACAACTAAGCCACCTCCACAGGTGGGAATGATTGTAGGTGAAGTTAATAATCACAGAGGAACTGTCCAATGGGATGTCAACATGCCGCAAAAGCCATTCGATTTTAATGCTTTACAATTAGTAGGAGCGAAATCCTGTAATGAGGTAGTCACAGAAACTACATCTATACCAGGAGCTTATATAACACAATAGTGCCGCCGACAGTAGCAACCAACCCTAGAAATAGGTGCTACAACGGGCGAGTTTTAAGGAGCTATACGCAATGAATCAAGAATATAACGTTTCGGGCGATCAAAATTTGGATGCCGCCGATCCAGCATCAGTTGAAACTAATCAAGATCAACCAGAGCAAGTAATAGAGGAATCTACTCAACAAGAGCAGAACGTACCTTTATCCGCTTTGCAATCTGAAAGAGCGAAAAGACAATCGATGGAAGATGAACTCCGAATGATAAAGGATCATTTGGCTTTAAATCAGGTTCAACAATCTCAACCCCAACAAAAGCAAAAAGATGATTTTGAAGGGATGGATGATGGTGATGTTATGACAGTCGGTGAATTTAAAAAACTCACTTCTGGATTAACTAACAAATTCCAAATGACGATTGAAGAAATGAAGATGAGCCAGAAAAATCCAGACTATCAGGATGTAATCACAAGATATTTACCCGATGTATTGAAAAATAACCCAGGGCTTAAAAATACCTTACAAAAGACTCAAGATTATGAGCTTGCCTATTATTTGGCTAAAAATTCCGATACTTATCGGACAGAGAATAAACAGAAGAAAAAATCCGTTGATGCACAACGCATAGTTGCAAACTCCTCAAAAACGAGCAGTTTATCGAGCATGGGTTCACCTTCTCCAATCTCTCAAGCTAAACGATACAAGGACATGTCAGATGATGAATTTTCGCAGGTAGTTAATAGGCACATGGGATAACCAAACCTAGGAGTTTGAAATGACAATGACAACAACTGCGGTACTTCCACCAGCCGTTCGGGAATACTATGATCGCTTACTTTTGATGACAGCTTTTCCAAGCTTAATCCACACAAAGTTCGCTTAACTTGTACACATTTATGTGTTAAACTGGGCGAAGTAAAATGATTTCTAATTCGGGGAAACTCCGCAAAGGACAATCCCGAGCCAAGCCGCAAAGGAAGGTGTAACGACTATGTTTAGTAATAAACTAGAATTTAAAGGAGCAGTAATAGGGATGTTACTGGGAGATGCTTGTATACCAAAAGTTCAAAGAGGTATAAACGCTGCTTTGAGAATTGGACATAGTATCAAACAAAAAGAGTATCTTTTACATAAAAAAAAGTTATTATCATTATTAACTGAGTGTAGAGTATATGAACCATATATTCACGTCAAAGATAAGAAATATCAAACAATAACTTTAGATACGAGAACACATCCTTTTTATACAAAACTTAGAGAACACTTCTACTATGATGGAAGAAAGACAATAGATGAACATTTATTAAAATGTTTAACTCCTCATGGATTAGCTCTATGGTATCAAGATGATGGTTGCTTAACAAATCATGAAGATTTTTTAACCCCATTTCTTTGCACTCATGGATTTAATAAAGTAGAAGTTGAATTATTATCTAGGTTTTTACAAAAAAAATTTGGTCTTCAATGGAGACTCAGGAAAGATAAGCAATATTACGCACTGAGACTCAGAAGAAGAGACAAACAAGCATTTTTTGATTTAATTGCTCCATATATGCATGAAAGCATGATGTATAAAATGAGATCTGATGGTAAAGAACCACAAAATAAAGATCCAGTAATACTAAATTGTCAATATTGTAAAAAAGATTTTGAAGTCCCATATAGATGGAGAAATCGCAAGTATTGTTCATGTTTATGTTATCATAATTCTAGAAGTGAAAAACGTGCGGAATCACAGAGTTAATACTCTGAATATATAGTCTCCTCTGCATAGCAATATGCAGTACCTATAGAAATATAGAGTAATAAGATCTAGCAGAGACGTATTCTTCCTGAAAAAAATGGCGACACAATAGTATTTAGAAGATACTCAAAACTTGACACAGTACCTATTCCTTTAGTAGATGGCCGTACTCCTCCAGGAGCACCTCTATCAGCTACAGATATCAAGGCTCGTGTTAGTTTTTATGGTAACTTCGTAACAATAACTAATCAAGTTCAACTAACTGTTGAAGATAGAACATTGAACGAAGCATCAAAACTTCTTTCTCAAAATTTAGCACAAACAATTGACGAAGTTACCAGAGATGTCTTAGCCTCAACGACTTCCGTCCTACAATGCAGTAACGGAATCAACGGAGAAACTCCAACAGAATTGACAAAAAGTGATATTGATGCCGCTACTAAAATTTTATTAGGTAACGATGCTGAGATGATCAGTTCAGTTATAACTGGATCAACAGGTCTAGGTACAAGTCCAACAAGACCAGCTTTCTGGGCTTTCATGGATACTGATCTTTTAGATGATTTAGAAGCTGTAGCTGGATTCCAGAATACAAGCAATTATGCATCTCAACAAACTGTTTTAGACTCAGAATGGGGTTCTACTGGTAATGTTAGGTGGCTTTATTCTTCAGCAGGTAGCGTAAGTGATGCTGCAACACCTGTCTATAACAATATTATAGTAGGTAGAGAGGCGTACGCTGTAGTTCATCTAAAATCTGAAACAGGAAATTTCTACATTGAGCCATTAGGTTCTGGTGGTTCAGCAGATCCGCTTCACCAAAGAGGAAGTATCGGTTGGGATCATCCATTTGTTTCCAGAATATTGAATGATTCATTCATGCTTAATTTAATGTCAACACACAGCTAGGAGTAGTTTTATGTCACAGATGAAAGTTTGGGGATGGACTAACCCAGCAACTGCGGTTGTAAGAAATGAGTCTATAGGTTTTACAGTAAGTGAAATCACAGTAACTAACATCACAGATGGAGCTCAGTATAACTGGAACTCATCTATGGCGGATGGGTATTACGTCACAGTAAGCTCTGGAGCAGTTACAACATCTAATGGTTTCACACCATTAGCACAATCAACAGCAGTAGGAGCAACTATTTCTGGTTTCACTAACGCAGCACCAGGAGTTTTGACTGTAAATGATACAGCAACTTTTGGTTTTGCAGCAGGCGATACAGTAAAAGTATGTGAAGTAGCAGATGATTTAACAGGAGATGCAAGCTTGAATAATACATTCACAGTTGCTTCTGTTACAGCTACTACAATCACACTAGTTGAAGATACTTCTGTAACTGGATATAGCGTTTATGTATCAGGCGGAAAAGTAACTAGAGTTTCAGATTCTGATGGTAAAGCAGTACCAATCGAAAACCTAGCAATAGGTGGAATTACTTTAGGAACAGGCGTTGTCGGAACTAATGATGACGTTATGGTTGCAGTAGTTCATGGAGAGAACGTAGTTCTTTAGTAGCTACAAATAAGAAACCAACAAGGGTGTGGGAGGCTTAGTTCCTCCCTCCCTTTTCTAATAAGAGGAAAATATGAGCGAAGTAAAAAACCGAAAAAAAGATATAGCATTACTGAAAAAATTGCCAATAATTGGCAAGCAACCAGTAGATGAAAAGGAAGAAACTTTCCTTCGAGAGGTATGTCAATTCGAGTTTTACAACCTTGAAGAGCCAGGATTAAGCCAGAGATTTCCATACGGAAACTCAAAAAATCACCATAATTTTACATTATTTCATGGTGGAAAATATACCCTTCCAAGATTCATAACACAGTGGGTTGAATCAAGAAGTAAACCGATTTGGGAGTGGCGACCAGATGGCAATGGTGGAATGACAAAAAAACTAATTGGAAAAGATTCACGTTTTCAAATGAGACAAGTATTCGGAGAATAAAATGAGCACATGGACTTTAGCAAAGATAAGGCAGAAAGTTAGACAAGTAACTGGGCGTTTTAGTGAAGAAGATTTATCTAATGATAATATCGATGACTATATAAATAACTACTATTTATATACTTTTCCAGCAGAAGTAAAACTTGAGCAAAAACATACTGTTTACGAGTTTATAACAACTGCAAATCAGGCAACTTATTCTGCCCCAGATGCACTATTCACTAACTATGAGCCACCAGTAACAGTCAACAACTTATCAATGCTATGGTATCAGGATTTAGCACGTTTTGAAAATGAAAACCCATTACAATATAATTTTACTACCCCTTGGACGGGTGACGGGATTACAACCACTTTTACTACAACATTATCTGGTTTCCCTATATACCCGTCTACTTTAACTATATCAGATAATACTGAGTTGTTTGAAGACGTAACAACTGAATACACTTCAACAGATATCACTATTACAGGGTCTGAAGGTGGTACAGCTACTATAAACCTATCGACTGGTGTAATATCAGCAACATTTATAGCAGCACCAACAGACGGACAAACAATCTACCTAAACTATATTCAGTTCAGTGCTAACCGACCCGAAGCAATGCTGTATTACTCTAATACCTTCACATTATCACCAGTGCCAGATCAGGCATACGTTATAAAGATGGGAGCTTATAAGGTTGTAGATGCCTTAGAAAACGCTACAGATACCCCAGAATTAAATGAGTGGGGTCCTTGTATAGCATACGGAGCAGCAAGAAGTATCTTTGCTGATTTTGGAGAAAATGATGCCTATTCAGAGACCACAGCCTTATATAAAGAGCAAGTTAATTATGTATTAACTAGAACGGAACAAGATTTACTAAATGTTAGAGCAATGCCTAACTTTTAAGGAGTGAAAATAAATGGTTTTTGACAAATCCAAACCGACTAACTCTACAAAATTAAGAAATCTAGGCGAAGAAACACGACCTAATTGGGCGGCTATAGAATCCGCTGCTGATACTTTTAAACCAGAAGGCCTAAATTTAGATAAAAACGCAGTAGATAGAACAGCCATAGCCGATGCTATAGTAATGTATAATAAAGCTAATGAATTATATGCAATTGACCCATCATCAGTAATTACAAAATTAACTGGTGGTAGTTTAACAGCAGCCGCGAATGGTAAAATTATACTTCCAAATGGTTTAGCCTTTATTTGGGGAACAGGAAATGCAAACACAACATTTACAAGCAAGAATTTAGCAGTTAGCGGTTTTGCTAATAATTGTTTTCATATTTCTGGAAGTGCTAAAGGTGGTACTAAAACAATAGGATTTAATATTGTAAGTAGAACCCAATATGCCGTTAAATGTGATTCAGGAACTTCAGATTATTACTATTTTGCTATAGGAAATTAAGAGGCATAAAATGACTTTAATTGCTCCATTTGCCACTGGTTTAGATAAAGATCAAGAACCTTGGTTAGCTCCTCCTGATTCTTTTAGAGAGTTAGATAATATTCACATAAAACATGGATATTTGCAGAAAAGACAGGGATATAGACCATTTGGCACTCTAATAGATACAGTGATAAGTATTTCTGATATTTCTCAAGCGGCTAATGGAATAGTAACAACAACAGCAGCACATGGGTTTACTACAGGAGATGTTGTTTATTTTAGTGATGTTTTAGGAATGACTGAGATCAATGATACTTCATTTACAATAACTGTTACTGCACCGACTACTTTTACTATTGGAGTTGATACTACTACCTACACAGCCTATATAAGCGGTGGAACGATTACAAATACTACTCAATATAGAGTAATGGGCATAACTAGGTATGTAGAGGCTAGTGGAGCTCAAACAACAATAGCCTTTAATGCAAGGCGAGCATTTCGATATAATATAGCAGTTGATCCAGCTTTATTTTTACAATTAGATGTAGCAGATATTTTTAGCTCAGGAGAACACGATTATGTTTGGTCAGCTAATTGGCAGTCTGGTGGAGGTACTAACAGACTTTATTTTACAAATGGAAAAGCAGGAACTCCTGAAGGTGCTGCTACAGTTGATGGGATTCGGTATTACGATGGAACGACTGATGATACTTTAACAGTAGCCTTAAATCCTCGTTTAAGTCCAGACACATTAACTAGAAGGACATTAGACGGCGGAAAGTTAATTTTTTCAATGGGACAACGATTACTAGTTCTACATACCTATGAATATGATCATGGAACAGCAGTAACGAAAACTTATCCTCAACGAGCTAGATGGTGTGCAAAACAGCAGCATGATAATTGGAACGATGTAGTTGCAGGTGGTGGTGGTTATACAGATGCTGCTACTGGCGAACAGATAATATCAGCTAGACAATTACAAAATCAGATAATAGTATTTTTCACTAATTCTGTATGGTCATTAACAGCTACCTCAGATCCTAATAGAGCATTTAAGTGGCAAAGAATTAATAATTTCAGGGCTTGTGATGGAAAAATGGCATCTATTGGGTATGATAGATATGTTGTGGCTCTTGGAATTAGAGGTATAACAGCAACTGATGGAGTTGAAACAAGAAGAATAGACGATAGAATAAGCGATTTTACAATTAATGATATCAATGTAGACGAATTTAAAAAAGTATATTGCGAATGAAGTTATGCAGAAAAAAAATGGTGGACTCTCTATAATAGTTCTGATGTTATAGACGATGAAAGTAATAATTCATTAATTTATGATGACGATTCTAAAGCTTTTTCCACTTATTCGATAAATTTAAACTGTCTAGGATTTGGTAATTTCTCGGAAGATTATACTTTAGATGATTTTGCAGCAGATACAGACCTAGATTTAGCTTTAGATGATTTTGCTGATGAAACGTTAACATCATATTTTTGGCAAGATAATCAAGAAGCGTTTCTTGGTGGTGATATAAATGGCAATATCTTTGTTTTAGATACAGATGGTGATGATAATGGAACTGATATAAACTCAACATTTACCACAAATGCTTGGGATCCATTTAAAGATGAAGGGAAAGAGAGCCAATTAAACTATATAGATTTTTATATAGATACACATCCAACAACTACTGCAACAGTATCATTTTACAAAGATACAAATAGCTCTCCTTATGTTTCTAAAAATATGGATTTTTTACCTAATCTAAATTTTGTAGCAGCAATATCTGGAGCGACTCAAGCAAATCCCGTTAGTATCAATGCTGACAATCATGGACTATCTACTGGCGATAACATCTATATCTATGGTGTTACTGGCATGACTGAAATAAATAGTGGAGAATCATCTACATCTTATACAGCAACAGTTATTGATAACGACAACTTTACGTTAGATGGGATAAATGGACTTGCCTTTTCAGCTTTTGAAGGATCAGGCGGTATTTTCTTAAAAAAATTCTACAAAACTAAGACCTATAAAAGAGTATATGCTGGTGGCATAGGTTTTCAGCATAGAATTAGATTCACTTCAAATGGCACAGATAAACCTTTTAGAATACATGGGTATAAACCGAATTTTAAGAAAAGAGGGGATAGAAACACTAACTAATGAGCTTACCATCGAATATAACATTACCTCTGAGAGTTGATTATCAAAATGGTGAAGATATGGATAGATATTTAACCGATCTAGTTGGCGAAATCCAAGGAATGTATGAAAATCTTACAAATAATGTTAATGGTTTTATCAGAAATAATGCCGATACCGACCAGTCAAAATGGACTCCAACAATAAGTACAACAGGAGTTGCTGGAACAATTACATATACTAGGCAAGTAGGCTGGTCTGTTAGACAAGGAATCTATACAGAACTATGGTTTGACATTGAATGGTCTGCAATAGGAACTTCGACTGGCAAGGTATATATCGATCTCCCTTATAAAGTTACATTATCAGAAGGTATGCCATTTATAGGAACTATTCAATTAGGAAGTATACCATTTAGTCCATATACATCTTCTTATGTGAATGCAATACCTGACACATATAAGGCTAGTGTATGGCTCTCTAAAGCAAGTGCTGTCCCATTTGAAGCTAATATATCAGCTACTGGTAGATTTATAGGTCATATTAAATATATAGGACTAGAAGATTCTTAATATAGGAAAATAAAATGAAAAAAACAGATGAACTGAGATTCGTGAGGGCAATGAGTCCTGATATCGTACCTCATTATTTGATCGAGCAAGTAAGAGACAGAAGCTACAGCGTTGAAGATTTTTTCAAATATCAACAAATAAACTGCATGAGCCAGACAGTAGACGGATTTAAGATAAATCCATTTAACCATTTATATGTTTTAGCTAATTCAGAAAACATCGTAAAAGGTGTTTTATGGATGGTGGTTGATCCTTTAGCTAAAGATGTAGTGATACAAACATATTCAATAGATAAAGAATATTGGAACAAAGGCTATGCAGTTAAAAAGATAGCAGAACACGTCAAAGATATAGTAGTAAAAGCAAATCTAAACAAAATTTTCTGGGTTACAACATATCCTCGACATAGCGAACGATACGGATTTAAAAGATCGAAAAATATACTAATGGAATACGATCCAAAGAAAGAAAATATAGAAAAAAAACCTAAGAAAATCAAAAAAGAAATCAAAAAAATATAATATGGGCAACACATTTAATTTAAAGTTGCAAGGAGGATAAAGTGGGTGCGACAATGTTAGGTGGTGTTAGCCACGATGGAAATGTGGATTTATTAAATCCTCAGCAGCAACAATATTTAAGCGGAGCAATGCAAGGGACTGATCCGAAACAATTCGAAGATATGTTTCAAAAATCGTTCGTTGATCCAGCACAGCAGAATTTACAAAGACAGATAATTCCTGGTATAAAAGAACAGTTCATGGGACAGGACGAAAGCGGTTCTTCAGCATTAAATCAAGCTCTATCGCAATCAGCTACAGATTTAACAAGCTCATTAGGCAGCCAATACATGAATCAATATAATATGGCTCAAGGTAGAGGGATGCAAGCAGCGGGAACTCAACAATACTCTCCAATGATACATGAGCAGCAAGGTATTTTGGGAGATATTATTAAGGCAATTGGATCAATTACTGGCGGAGCAATGAGGTAATAAAATGGTAACTAAATTAACATATGGGTCAGGTCTAGGTGAAGGTTTAAGTAGCTTAGGAGCTTCTATTGGGCAAGCTCTTCAAGAAAGAACAAAGAAGCAAAGATTAAGAGATATAATGAAACCAATGGTAGACCCTGACCAGCAACAAGGACAACCTCCATCTGATCAACAGCAATATCAACAACCTCAATCTGATTCTGTCTTAGAAGGTGTTGTAGGTAAACCACAAGAACAAGAGGGAGTAGAAGAACAGCAGCCACAACAAGAACAAGTACAAGTACCAGTAGCAGATCAAATTTATAATAAAAAGATGGCTCAAGTTCAGTATTTAAAAAAACAAGCTGCTGCATTAGAAGTTGAAGGATATCACCCTCAAGCCCAGATGATGATGCAAGAAGCTCATCAACAAGAACAGTTTCTTCAGCAAGAGAGATTACAAGATAAGAAATTAACTGAAAAAGTAACCTCTGAAAAAGAAAAAAGAGCGTTTGACGAGAATAAGCCATATTATGAAGATTTAAGTAAGAAAAGAACGGAGATGGGAAACCAACAGGCTAACTTATTAAATATCAGAGATACGTTGAAAGATAGCGGTGGGAATATTTCAAAACTTAGGAATTTAATTTCAACTTTTGCTCCATTTGATGCTCAAGATTATATAAAAGATGCAAACGCCCAACAGTTATCTAGTTTTGTAAAAGATTTTTTTGTGGCTGATTTAAAAGGTATGCCAGGAGGATCAAAACTCAACCAATTAATAGAAAAAAACTTATTATCAGCTCTTCAATCTCCAGGAAAAACTGAAGAATCTAATCAGAAAATTACAGAGTTCCAACAGTATAAACAAGATGTTGTTGGGAAAGAGATAGAGATATTTGATAGAATGAGGAACCAATATTTAAAAGTTGGAAGAGAGCCTCCAAGAGGTATGCAACAAAAAGTTCACGAACAATTAAAGCCATATGTTATGGAAAAGCAAAAAGAGTTGATTCAGACATATACTGATATAGATAAAGGTAAGTTTAAATCAGCACAAATGTTAAATATGCCATTTGCTAAAGAAGAAATTAAAGATACACCAGCAAAACCTGGATTTACTTGGGTTATGTCGCCACAAGGTAAGCCTGTCCAAGCTCCAAATAATCAATTGGATCAATGGTTGAATGCTGGAGGAAAATTAATAAGATGAGTACACAATTAGATTGGTCATCGCTTGAAGGGTTAGAGTCTAAACCTAAGCCACAAGCAGATCCACAAGCTACAAGTCCTGATGCTCAGCAATTAGACTGGTCATCTCTTGAAGGTTTGCCAGATTATGAAACTCGTTCTGCTACTGAAAAAGAAGGTTTATTAAAAACAGGAACAAGATATGCAGTTCAACCTATACTTGGTGCTGCTGAAGTAACAGCTCCTGGTATAATAGCTGGAGCTTGGCAAGCACTCGGTGCAGGTGAAGGACTAGCAGAAATGCAAGATTGGGAATACGGAAATAAAGAAGCAGAGTTAAGAAAGAAATTTCCACAAGCTCCATGGAAAGAAGAACCAGTATTTGACAAAGAGAAATATATGGAAGCTTTAAATGTAGCATCCAGCACAGTTCCAACTGTTTCAAATATTGCTTCATTTTTAGAAAAAAACACAGGATTACCATTAGAAGCTCGAACTAAATTGCAAGAAAGATTAAGGCTTGCAGGTAGTGCAGGTAAAATACGTCCTGGTGGAATAGCTAAAAAAGCAACAGCAGCAGTAATTGCACCTACTGTTTCTGAAGGACTAAGAAGAGCAAAAGTTCCTGGTGCTATAGCCGACATAGCTGGCTTAGGAGTTTCTACTGGTGTTCCAATACCTAAAGCAGAAAAGGTAGTTAAACCATCAGGAATGCCAACTAGATGGTATGAAAGTTTAAAAAAAGAAACAAAATTAAGCCCAACTCAATATACAAAAGTTAAAGAAGCCGTTGAAAAAGATGTAAAATCAATAACTGGTGATCTAATAAAATCAGAAAGTAAAACTGCTAGAGCAATGGAAGAATTTCCAGATTTCAATGAAAAATTAAACAAAGGGTTTGAACGAGTTTCTGAACTTTCTGAAAATATAGAGGGAACTGTTAGGAATTATGATGTTAAAAAATCATATAGAAGTAGGGTTAATTCAAGGGAAAGTAAAGGTATATCTCCTGATGAATTTGAAAGAGCTTATTTAAAAGAATCAAGAAAACTATATAAATCAATCCCAGATTTTGAAGATGCTTCTGTTAAACAATTAGTAGATCAGTTTAGAAAAAACAATAAAAGTTTCGGTGAACTATATGAACCAGGGCAATCTGGAGCTTTAAATAGAGCTAAA
>Ga0114918_10002943_pt1 | contig 15090 bp, 8 predicted proteins | sample LantaG_FD_87015 | JGI IMG/M metagenome (GOLD analysis project Ga0114918, IMG submission 87015) | Deep subsurface microbial communities from Baltic Sea to uncover new lineages of life (NeLLi) - Landsort_02402 metaG | ecosystem: Environmental > Aquatic > Marine > Oceanic > Sediment | place: Baltic...
GTGCACGCGTCGCAAAGTACTTGGGGCAGCCCCGAAGCCCTTTTGAGAATCAAGCAGCAGGCCGTGCAGGTCTCGATCAACGACGCCCTGCCTTTGGAGCACACGGACGCGACTCCGAGTGCCGTGGGGACAGGGTTCGTGGTCGAGGCCACTCTCGGGATCATCGCGACGGTAAGAGGAAAAAGATCTGCCTTTTGTTTTCTTTTTTTTTGGGGGGGGGGGTCTTTTTTCGAAGTCTATTTTCTTCTTCTTTCTCACGGCCTCTTTTTTCTCCGACCTCGAATCAAAAACGCACTACCAGAATGCGCACGTCTGCGGCCCGACGATCGGAGGTTGGGAGGTCATGTTCTTCGACGGTGCGTTTTCTTGTTTGTGGAAAACTGCTCCTTTTTTCTCTTCTTTGCTGGGTCTCGAGCGAGCGACGGAAAAAAAAACTCACTCTCTCTCTCCCTCTCTCTCTTCTTCCTTCTATTTTCAAAAACATCTTTTTCTCCTTCTTCAAACAACAAAACAGGCTCCACCACCCCGGCCAGGCAGCTCTGGTACTCCCCCTCCCAGGACATCGCCTTCCTCGCCGTCGACCCCGCGGCGATCCCCTTCCCCAACTCGACCGCGACGATCGCCAGCTGGACGACGATCAGCGACGCCGACAGGCCCGCGCTCGGCGCCCCCGACGAGATGGAGCCCCTGCTGACCGTGGGCTCGCCGGCCCGCTTCGCGTTCACGCTGCTGCAGGGGGTCTACCTGGGGTACGCCTACAGAGCCAGCGACGAGGTCGGGAGGTGGAGGACGCGCAACTACCTGAAGGTGCGGACGCTGATCCAGTCGGTCGCGGGGAGCAGCGGCGGGGCCGTGCTCAACAGGCGCGGCGAGATCGTCGCGATCCACTTCGCTGGCGGGAGCAACTCGCAGTTCGTCTCGCAGTATGGCGCGAGTCCGTACCTGTGGAACTCCTTTGAGGTGGCCGGGGACTACGTCAAGAGGGCCGTGGGCTTTTACAAGAGGCTCTACGGGGTCGGGGAAGGCGGCAGTCGAGGCGGGGGCGTCGTCGTCACAAGCGACAGCGGCGGCGCCACCGCCGCCGTCCCGTCTCCTTCCTTCCTGGGCCGCACCGAGCCCATCCGAGGCGCCTCCGGCCTCGTGCTCGATCTCGTCCCCCTCGAGAACGCGGTCACGTTTTTCGGGATGCCCCGTCCCTTGGCCGAGGAGGCCGCGACGGCGCCCGACGCGCCGAGGCCGAGGTCGGCGATGGTCGTCGCCTCGTTCGAGCCCGGCGCGCCGACGCGGTCGGCGGTCGAGAAGGTGCTCCAGCCCGGAGACATCCTCTGGTCTGTCGCCATCGACGGAGGAAAGGAGGAAAAGATCGGGGGCGACCTGATACGGCTCGACGAGCTGTCCGGGCTTGCCGTCGAGAGGGCGCTCGAGGAGTCTCTCGCCGCCGGCGCCGGCGGAAACGTCTCGACCTCGGCCCCTCCGTCCCATCCGTCGCTCTCGCTCGCGGTCCTCCGCCGCGGCGAGCTCCTGAGGAACGTGACGCTGCCGGTGTACGACCTCACGGCGGACAGGGTCCGCAGGGCCCTCGGCTGGAACGGCGCGCTCTTCCACGACCTGAGCGACCGCACGCGCAACTATTACCAGCTCGACGACTCCAGCGGCGGCGGCGGCGGCGGCGGAGAGGCCGGGCGAGCCTCGAAAGGGAGGCCCGGGGTCTTCGTGTCGCACAGGGCCGACGGCGCCGCGTGGCCGCGCTTCTATCACTCTGCGGCAGGCGGCGGCCCGGGGAGGGCCTCGACGGCGTTCGCCAAGTACATCGTCTACGAGGTCGACGGCGCGGCGACGCCGGACCTCGACGCGCTGATCGCGGTGGCGTGCTCCGCGGGGGCAGAGGGAGGCCGGGGGGGCGGCTCCCCCCCGCCGACGCCGGCGGTTGTCGTCGCGAGGGACCTCCAGGACGACGCCTTCCCCGGCGGGGAGGCGATGGAGTCCCCTGTGTCTCAAGGAGGGTTGACCGCGGTGGAGCCCCCGAGGCTGTTCGAATGGGACCCGGCGGAGCTGGTGTGGAGGCAGCGAGCGGCCTGTTGAGTTTTTTTTCTAAGCGGAAAAAAAGAGGAGGAGGAGCAGCTCCCGCGTGAGGGCGGGGGGGTGCTCCCTTTCTCTCTCTCTCTGGCATGAATTCTTTTTTCCACTTGACTATTTTTGAAAACCTCTAGTAAGAATCCACCTTTTTCGGAAAAACACAGCTGCTTTCAAAGGATGGGATCGCCGTCGTCGGTGGGCGGAAGGGAGAAAGAATGACGGAGGACAGAATCACGAGGTTGCTTCCCAGGAGGGAGAAAAGAAGAGAGAGAGGTTGACGGAGGACAGAATCACGAGGTTGTCTGCGGCTCAGTTTCACTTACAAAAAAAAATTGACACGGCGGCGCAAGCTCTCGCTCCCCCTTCGACGCCAAGCAAGTGAGCAAAGGCTTCCTTGAATTGCCCGCTTGTTCCCTCCTGCTGGCTTTTTTTTACCTATCCTCCTCGCAGAGATACGGTACAGACACGCTGCGCCCGTTCGTCTAGAAAAGAAAGGGCCTTGACTCTTCGTTCGCGAGTGTCCAGCGCCTGTTGATCTTCGTCGCTCATTGGGGCGCTCCCTTCAGGCCGTCGAAAAACTTTCTGCAAATCACGCACGCAACCACTTCCCCTGCAGTTTCTCTCCTCGTTGGAACCGCAATGGTCGCGCCAGCGCGGTGGAAGATCACCAGATCTTCCTCGAACGCTTCGCGAAGGTCTAACAGGGCCAGGATCGTCGGCACGGCCGCCGTGGCCGGAGCAGCAGTCGGAACGGCGGTTTTCGTGAAACGGAAAAGTCGGCTTGATGCTTCCTCGAGTTCGTCAACAAGGTGCGTTCTCTTTTTGGCTGGGCTGGCTGTTCTGCCTGCTCTCTGTCTCTCCCTGCCGTTTTTCGGAGGCGTCCGAGCTCGAGTGTCGAGAGAGAATTCTAAAAGGGAAAGAGGCGAGAGAACGCTTCGGAGAACGAGAAACGCATCTGCGTTTTGAAATTGCAGAGGCGGCGGCAAGGAGCCGTCTTTTTTTCCCCGCCCGTCGTCGACCCTCTCTCTCTTGCGCCGCTTTTCTTGTCGATAAGACAAAGCACGCTGGCGCACCAAGGCTCTCCCCCCGCCCCCTCTCTCAGCTCAGTCCTTTCCTTTTCCCCTTTCCCTTTCCCTTTTCCCCTTTCCCTTTCCCTTTTCCCCTTTCCCTTTCCCCTGACCAAAAAAAAAATAGTCCAAAACTGCGAGAGCCCTTCAGGATCTCGCCTATCGTCGCCGACGCCCTCGCAGGCGCCGCCGGCGAGATCGCCCAGCTCTCTAGCCTCTACCCGCTCGACACCGTCAAGGTCGTGCAGCAGGCTGCCGACTGCTCCCTCGGCGGCGCGCTCAGGCTGTTGGCGCCGGCGGGGGCCAAGCCCACGGCGGTGCTCGCGGCGTTCTACCGCGGGTGCCTTCCAGCATGTGTGGCCTCGGCCGCCGTGGGCGCGGTGTACCTCGTGTCGTTCAGCGGCGCGCAGAGGGCTTGGGAGAGGGCCGCGGTGAAGGGAGGGAGAGGAGGAGGGGGAGCGAGCCGAGCGGCAGCGGTGCCGGCGGCCTCTGCCGTTGCTGTCGCCTCTTCTTCCGCCTCCGCGTCCGACAGCGACGAGGGCGCTGCTCTCGAGGGCTCTTCTCCCTCCGTCCCCTTTGCTTTGCCGACCGTCTCGGCGGCCGCGGTGGAGGCGTCGGAGGGCCGCGATTACCGTTCTTCGACCTCGTCTTCGACCTCGTCCTCGACCCCGTCGGCCTCCTCTCCCCCATCCCACCCGCAACACGTCCCGGCGCACGTCCAGGCCGAGGCCGCCGCGGCGGGCGCCGTCGTCGCCTCCGTGGCGACGTCCCTCATGGAGGCCCCCCTGGAGCTCTTCAGGCACCGGGCTCAGGCCGTCGTGGTCGCGGGAGCGGGAGCGGCGGCCGCCGGCGGGGCGGGGTCGGCGGCGGCGGGGGCCGGCGTCCTCGCCCAGGCGTCCGCGGCGTTCGCCGCGGGCGGCGTCAAGGAGCTCTACCGCGGCCTCGCGCCCTACGTCCTGAAGTCGGCGCCCTACGACATCAGCGAGCTGCTCGTGTACTCCATGCTGCGCGGCAGGGGGGGAGGGAACGGCAACGGAGGCGACGGCGGCGGCGCCGGGGGCGAGAGCCCGTCGACCTCGTCGGGCGACGGCGGCGGCAGCGGCGTCTTTTCGCTGCTCCCCGCGGCGATGCGCCCGCCGCCGCAGCTCGCGCACGCCGTCCTCGGCGCCGTCGCGGGCGCCGCTGCCGTCGTCGCGTCGATGCCGGCCGACTGCATCAAGCTCAAGCTCGAGCTGTCGTCGGCGCCCGTCGCGCACGGCGTCCGCGAGAGCGTCGCGCAGTTTTTTTGGACGGGCCGGCGCATCGCCGCCGGGCCCGGCGGCGCCTCGGCGCTGTTCCGCGGGATGGGGCCCCGCCTGGCCGAGAAGGTGCCGTCGACGATGATCTATTGGGTCGTCGTCGAGGCCGCGAGGAAGGCGCTGGCGCCGCACGTTCACCGCGGGGGGGACGAGCGCGAGGCGGCGCTGGCGGCGATGCGGCCGGCGAAGGAGCAAGCTCGGCGGAAGCAGAAGAGGAAGAGCTTCTTCCGGAGGTCGTCGTCGTCCGAGCCCTGCGCTGCTTCCTCTCCCTGCGGCGACTTTGTCGTGGCCTGAAGAGATACGCGCGCGATTGCGAAACCGAATTCCTCTTCATTGGCAGCACTTGCAAAAATTTTGAACTGTAAAACTAGAGCTCCGAAGAAAGTCGGCAAATTAACGAACACTTTTTTTTCCTTTCAGAGCGTCGCATCGAGCAACATCGATTTCAAGCTCAAGGGCGCGAGGGAGCTGCTCGAGGCCGCCGGCGCGACGCGGCAGGGGAGCAGGGTGCTGCTCGAGCGGTACGACGAGGGCGACGCGGGGGGGGAGGAGGGCGGCGGCGGCGGTGGCAGCGGCGGCGGCGGGCGCGCGGTGGCGGCGGCCTCCGCCCCACTCCTCACGGGCCTCGACGGCGAGTTTATCCAGCTGAGAGGCGAGGCGGCCAGGCCGTCCGACGCCGCCGCGGATGGCGCGCTGGGGGGAGACCCGGAGAGGGCGTCGCTGTTCGCGTTCAAGCAGCTCGTCGTCGTCGAGGTCGCCGGAGCTGCTTCCGCCGGCGCTGCCGCCGCCCCCGCCGAGGCCGCCGCCGCTCGCTCCGTCGAGGTCGAGGTCGACGTCGACAGGGCCCCCGGCGCCGACAGGGCCCCCGACGCGTTCCTGACGCTGGGAGGCCCGGGGTGGGCGCGGGTCGCGGGGCTCCTGGGCCTCGGCCCCGGGGCGGCGGTGAGGTTCGAGAGGGACCCGTAGAAGGGCTGCGCGCGCGCGTCGCGCGCGGCGAGGTGCCTTTGAGTCAGAGAGAGGGAGAGAGGGGGGGAGAGAGAGAGCGCGCAAAAGGAGAGTGCACTGTCAGTCTGATGATTTTCTTCGCGATCCATTCGTCGCGATCCCCACAGCAAACTGGGCGCACACCATCAGGAGCAATCATGCTTCGCCACGCCGCGGCTCGCGCGCTCGCTGCTTCGCGAGAGCTCCGAATAGAACAGCCCTCCCTGATGCTGCGAGCAGGCCTGGCGACGGATCCAAATCGCGGCAGCAGCAGCGGCGGGAAGGAGGAGGAAGCATCATCATCGCCGTCGACCTCGCCGTCGTCCTGGCTGCCCTCGTTCGTCCGCCGCCGCCTCCCGGCAGCCCTCGGAGGCGACCGGCTCTCAGGGGACCTCACCTTCGAAGAGTTCGTCGCGTCTCTGTCCCGAGCCCGCAGGCTCGGCGGCCTCACGGGCTCGGCGTTCGGGACCTCCGCGGTCGACAGCGCCGGGGCCCGCGGCGCCCTGAAGAAGCTCGAAGACATCGCTGCGGCCATCCCGGAGGCCCAGGCCCACGGGATCCTGGACCCTGCGGTCTTCGGGCCGGCGGAGCGGCGGGCCGCGGCGGAGGCCGCGGGCGTGTCGGTGGCCGCGGTCGACGACCTCGTGCGGAAGTACCGCCTGACGAGGGAGATGGCCGCGGAGGTGGCGAGGAGGCACAAGGCCGGCGAGAAGCTGCCGACGAGCGTCGAGGAGCTGGAGGCGAGCGTGGGAGCGAAATGGAGCAGCAGGAAAGGAGGCGAGGGGGGAGAAGCGGGAGGAGAGAGCTGTCCCCTGGCTCGGAGCTTCGTGCTCCCCGGGAGGAACACGAAGTGCCCGAAGACGGGCCGGGCGTGGAAAAACTGCTGCGGGAAGAAGGGGTGACGGGTCTTTTTTTTGTCTCTTTCTCCTTCACGTTTGTTTTTTACTCCTTTCCCTTCATTGTCATCCAACCAAAAAAGAACTGCTTGTACCCTTCTTCGTCACTTGTTCACTCCACAACCGCGATGTCCGCGGCAGAGATGCTCGCCCTGCGCAAGGAGCAGCTCGAGGCCGAGCTCGCCAAGACGGAAAAGACGGTAAGAAGAAAACAGAACGAGCAAAGCTCGTCGACAAAAAAAAGGGATCGGCAGAAAAAACCGTCTAGACCTCATTCATCTTCTCTCTCCTTGTTCCTCACCTCGTTTCGCAGATCTACGACCTTGAGAGCAAGTACCTCGCCGCAGAGTACAGCCACGCCGGGACGGTATTAAAGGTAAGGCAGTGGACGAGAGGTTGGAAAGCGATTGGAATCGAGCGAATTTTCTTCTGCCTCTTTCTCTCTTTTCTCTCAACCTCCTCCTCGCTGCCCCCGCGCCTCCTTCCCTCTCAACTCCCGCATCGCCCACTCTCTAGGGCCTGGACGGCTTCCTCTCCTCCAAGGACGCCCTGAAGAAGCGCGCCGGCCGCGGCTTCAAGGTCGAAGACAGGCTCTTTTCTCTCTCGTCGATCGGCTCCCCGGCGACGGCGGAGGCCGAGGCCGCCGCAGCGGGCGGGCGCGGAGGGAACAACGACGACGACGACGAGGGCGGGAACAGGAACCGCTACGGTAAAGTCTACAACACGAAGGGCGGCTCCTTTGCGAGTAAAGGGAGGCGCGGTTCCGGGGTTTAATGCAGGGAGAGGGAGGGAGGGGGAAGAGATATGAATGAACTTTGTAAAAACAGCAGCAGCACTTCAATGAAAGCACAGATTTTATTATTCAATATCATTTTACAGGAGCTGCGTTTTTCAGAACAAAGCAGGAGTCGGAGAGCTCGGAAAGACAAGCTGATGCTGGTTGTTTATTCCCCGATTGCTACCGGGTGAGTGGGGGCAGTGGTGTGGGAAGGGAAGAACAAGGGAAGCAAAAGAGAGAGAGAGAGAGAGAGAGAGATCTTCAACCTCGAGCGCCTTCGACCCTCTCTCCCTCCCCCGCTCCTCCTCCTCCCTCTCCCCCTTCTACTCCTTCCCCCCCCTCCTCCTCCTCCTCCCCGCGGTCGATCCCCAGCCTCCTCGTGTTATAACTGGAACAGCCGGGGCACTTCAGCCCGAGCACGTGAAAAGGGACCGAGCCTCCTCCCTGGCAGTCGTTGCACGAGATCGACACGCGCCACCTGCGGTACTCCTCGGGCATCCGCGTCGCGGCGACCTCGGCGTCGAGGCGCCTCCACAGCGCGCCCAGGTCGGCGTACGACCGCAGGCAGACCGGGCACGACAGCTGCCGCTGCCGCTCGCACTCGCGCAGGCACTCAGAGTGGATCGTGTGCCCGCAGGGCAGCACCGCCGTCGGCCGCACCGAGTCGAACAGGTACTCGAGGCAGACGGGGCACGCGGAGCGCATGCTGTTCTCGACGCAGACGTGGTTGCCGCGGAGGCTGGTCGAGTAGCAGCACGAGCAGGTATCGCAGTGGAAGAAGCGGTGCTCTCCCCCGACGCGGCAGATGCCGCAGTCGGCGCAGTGCCACTGCCCGCGGTCGACGTCGTCGAAGAAGCAGCAGCGCAGGCACGAGTACGCCCCGAACCCCACCCCGCACGCCGCGCAGGAGGCCGCGGCGGGCTGCCGCGCGTCGCAGACTCCGCAGACGACCTCTCGGACGGCCGACCGCTCGAGCTCGTGCCGCCTCGCCGGGTCCCACTCGCCCGCGGCGGTGCGCTCGTTGTGGCAGTGGCGGCACCAGAAGGCCTCGCCACAGCAGGGGGCGACGAGCTTGCAGCGGCGGCGGTAGTGTTTGCAGCCGAGGAGGCCCTTGGCGTGGTCGAGGGGGTGCTGTTGGGGCTCGCTTGGGCGCTGGTGCTGGCGTCGGGGATGGACAGCGGCAGCGGAGGAGGAGGTCGGGAGCGCTGCCGTCGCCGCCGGCGTCGAAGAGCCGATGTTCAAGTCCATCGCCGCCAAGACTCCCCCGTCCGTCCCTTCTCGGGCTCCTGCTCCGGTTCGAGAGCGCGTGGCCATTGCGGGGGAACCTCCGGCCTGTGAAAGAAAGAGAAAGAGAGAGGTAAGGCGAGCAACGAGACGTGAGAGGGAATTAAAAAAGGCATTGAAGCGAAGAAAGGTCGTCGAGAAGAAAAAAAAACAAGGCTCGCATCAGCGTCTCTCTCTCTCACCTCTTGCCGCGCCGCCATCCCTGATGCCTCGGCGTCTTCGCCAGCGACACATGGCTGAGAGCTCTCCCCGCGTGATCGTGTGCGAGGCATGGCGTTTGGAAATGAGAGAGAGAAAGAGAAGCGCGCGAAGCGGAGGAATCAGGTGAGACACCTAGCCCTTCCTCATTTCGCTCGACGTCGAGGTCGGAGAGAGCGAGGGGAAAAGTGGAAAAAACATACGTCGATCTCACCCCCTTTTTTCTTTTTCAAAAAACGCGAGAGCCTTTGCTCTCTCTGCGTCTTGTGTGTCTGCTCGTCGTCTCTCTGCTTCTTCTCGGGGGAGAAGGAAGGACCTCCGCCTTTTCTCTGAGGATGCGCCTCGATGTCCTCGGCCTGGCCAGGGCCCTGGGCGCGGTGGCGCCCGACGCGGGAAGCATCGACGACGCCGGAGCGAGCCATGCCGGCGACATCGCCGCCTTCGCGTCGGCCTGGCTGCAGTCCGGGGCCGTGCTGGCGCTTCATCCTTCGAGGTGAGAGATGAGGCAAAGTGGATCTTTGCTCTCGAGTGTTTGCTTTTGCGAGAAACGTCCCAAAGCGAGGACGCATCGGCGTTGCAAGGTCGAGCATTGAAATCAGCTCGATCGAAACTTCTCTCTCAAACCTCGTTCAAAAAAAAACTCAAAACAGCTCCCTCCTCGCCGCAGCGCATGGCTCCAACCTCGCGCTTGTCCCCCTCACTGGCGGGGGAGAAACTACAACGATACCAGCAGGAGCAGGAGCAGGAGCGGGCTCGGCGGAGGAGAAACAGCAGAAGACGAAGAAGCTCAAGCAGGAGGGACAGGGAGGAGGAGAAAGAGGAAGAGGCAAGCTCGTGCCGTCTCACGGCTTGCCCCTCGTCGTCGCCGCGCTGCCGCCGCCTCTGTCGAACAAAAGCAACAACGAGACGATCACAGCGGTCTGCTTCGTCGCGTTCGCGCGGGCGGCAGCGAGGAGCGGCGACAACAGGAGGAGAGCGGGAGGCAGGAGCAGCCCCTCCAGGGCGGCAGCAGCGGCAGCCGCACACGGAGGAGGAGGAGGAGGAGGAGGAGGGCACTGGCATCGAGCCGAGCCCCCCCTCCCGACCTCCTCTTCCCCGTCCTCTTGCTCTCCCTCCTCCTCCCTCGACGCCACGGACGGCTGCCTCCTCGCCGGCACCTCCTCGGGGCACCTCCAGCTCCACTCCCTCACCGACCTGACCTTGCTTCACAGGCAGAGGCTGCACTCCAACCGCGTCGTGTCGATCAGGCCGAGGCCTGCGGCGTGCGGCCTCGACCCGGCCGCGCTCGGCGGCAGCGGCGGCGGCGGCGACGACGACGACGTCTCGGTCGTGTTCTTGGACGCGGTGGCCCGGCTCGCCGCGGCGGACGTCGCCGCGGTGGCGAGGCTCGCGGAGTCGCGCCCGGGCGACTGGAGGGAGGCCGCGGCGGCGCTTCCCCCCTTGGGGCTGTGCAAGTGGTTCCTGTCGGGGATCTCGTCGGAGGGCACAGGCGGCGGAGGCGGGAGCGAAGGCGGCGCCGGTGGAGTACCCGCCGCGGCCAACGGAGGAGGCTCCGCGCGAGACCTTCTCCTCGAGGCCGACAACACCAGGGACAGGCTCACTGGGAGCCAGCGCGTCGATGGCATCTGCCTGGGCCCGAGGCCGCCGAGCCTCCGGGAGGCGCTCGAGGCAGGAGACGACGATGACGACGAAAGCAGCAGCGGCACCGACGGCTATGACGACGAGCGAGCGAAGGGAGTCGAAGACGAAGAAGAGGAAGAGGAGGAAGAAGAGGACCTCGACTCCGATCTCCTCCTCTTGGACGACACAGAAGCCCTCTTCCGAAGGCGGAGACGACGGAGAAGAAGGGGGCACGGCGGCGGCGGCGGGGCCAGAGCGAAGGCCTTGGAGGCCAAGGCGAAAGCAAAAGCCTCTGGTGCGTCGGCCATCGCGGCCGCGGGAGCGCTCACTGCCGCCGGCGTGAGCTCGCGCTCGCTGCTGCTCACGGTCGGCGGCGCGCCGCGGTTCCTGGCCCTGCACGACGCCGCGGAGCACGCCCCGCGCGGCACGCTGAGCCTGGTCGCGGACCTGGCCTCCTCGGCCGCGGCCGGGCTGCGGGCCGCGGCGCGGGCCGCGGTGTTCTCGGGGCGGCCGGGCGGGCTCCGCGCCGGGATCCGCAGCTGGGTCGTCGGAGGGGGCGGGGGAGCGGGCGACGGGGAGGGCGGCGGCGGCAGCGCGGCCTCGTCGCCGCCGTCCTCGTCCGCGACGACGCCAAGCCCTTCCCCTTCGAGGCCGCAGAGCGGCGCGGCAGCGGCGGCGAGGAACGCAAGGGGGGCGGCGACGATGACGACGTCGCCCTCGACGACGTCGCCGCCCTCTCCTCGCCCCGCCTTGGCGGCGCCTTGCGGGCCGCCGACCGTCACGGCGGCGGACTCTCCCTCTTCTCCTCCTCCCCCGGGCCCTTCCGCCGCCGCTTCCGCGCGACTGACGGAGAGGCTCGAGCCCCCCTCACCCGGAGAGACGGCCCCGCTGTGGCGCTCGGGCCTGACAGACGCGCCGCAGCGCAGGGCGAGCGCGGGCCCCGCGGGCGCGCGCGGCGGCGGCGGCTGGGGCGGCGGCGGCGGTTGGACGCTGCTCTCGCCGTGCGGGTGCCTGGTGGCCGTCGCGGACTCGCTGGGGCGCGTGGTGCTTGCGGACGCGTCGACGGGCGTGGTCTTCCGGGTCTGGAAGGGGTACCGCGGGGCACAGGTCGCGTGGCTGCTGGTCCCGAGCTCGCGTTCTTCGAGCCCCTCTCCTCCTCCTCCGCCCCCGCTGTCCAACGGCAGAAAGCGCGTCTCCCCCGACAGGGACCTCGGAGGATCTCCTCCTCCGTCGTCTTCCCCTTCCTCCTCGCAGCGCCTCCTGCTCGTCATCTACGCGCCGCGGCGGTGCCTGCTCGAGGCGTGGCTGCCGAGGCCGGGCGCCGGCGTCGGCGGGCGCGTCGCGGCGCTGAGGTGCGGGAGCAGCAGCAGCAGCAGTGGGAACAACGGCCTGCGGGCTCGGCTGCTCTCGCCGTCGCCCGTGCTAGGCCTGGCGTCGTCGAAGAGCGGAGGACAACGAGGCGGAGGCGGAGGAGGGACAGCGACAGCAGCAGCAGCAGCAGCGACGACGGGCTCTACTGCTTCCTCGTCGTCGTCGTCGTCGTCAGCGGGCGAGTGCTGGCTGCTCGACTGCGGCAGCGGCGAGGCAATGAGCGTGCGGGAGGCTGTGATAGCTGCTGCGGCGGCGGCGAACGCGGCAGCTGCGGCGGCGGGATCGAAAGGTGGAGGAGGGAGAGCGCGATAGAAAAAACTGTAATAAAAAAAGAAAATTCAAATGCTTCATCATCTCAGATTTCGACGCAGCGTGCTCAGCGTCTCGGTCGATTCCTTTTCGAACGAATCCAAATGCGACGCTCCGCGGCGCCCTCCTTGCTCAGGGGCGGCGCTGCTGCTGCTGCTCCTCGGCCCGTCGGCGCTGGAGCTCCAGTCGTGGCCGCCCCCGGCGCAGTGGCGCCCCCCGTCGCGGCGACGTTTTTCGACGCGGAAAACGTCAATTCGGAAGCCGAGGCATCGACGACAAAGGAGGAAGCGGCGACCTCGACAGCAGCTGCTGCTCCTCTTGCTCCTCCTCTCCAGCAGCTCCAGCAGCGCGCCTTCGCCGCCCCCGGGCTCCTCAAGCGCAAGGCCTTCGACGCCCCCAAGACGATTTACGGTGGAGGAGGGGGAGGGGCCGGAGCACGAGGGGGAGTGGGGACTATGGCGGCGGCCTCAACCGCTGCTTCCTCTTCAACCTCGACCTCGACCTCAACAGACCAAGTCTACCGCGTCCTCTACTGCAAGCGCTCCTCCAAGAAGCGCATCAACAAGTCGTTCTCGGACGCCATTCTGGAGGTCAAGGGGGACTCCTCCATCACCCTGTACAACGACGAGGGGAAGAGGTTCGCCACGGGGAAGCTGAAAGGAGCGCTCGACATGCCCGAGGGCGCCGAAGGAGAGTGCGGGCAATGGGAGTTTGAAGTGGGCGAGCGCGTAGACGCCGCGGCGTTCGCGAGCGGGGCTCTGTTCCTGAAGCCCGTGGCGGTGGGAATGTCTGTTGATGGAGGTGGTGGCGGTGGAGGGACGATGGCAGGGGCTGAAACAGCGGCGCCGACGCTCGCGGGCTCTTGCCGCCAAGGCGCCTTCCGCGCCCCTCTCGGAGCCCGCAAGGGCCTTTCTTCAGGTGCTGCTTCTGCTTCTGCAGCAGCAGCGACGGCCCCTCGCGCCCTCCCGCCTCCGCTCTTCGACCCGGAGGCCCCGGGAGCCATCGTCCTCAACGAGCGCGAGGCCGCCTCCGGCGCGCAGGTCGCCGTCGTCGTCGACCCCTCGCTCGCCCGCAGGCTCAGGCCGCACCAGGTCGAGGCCCTGCGGTGGATGTACGACCGCATCGCGCTCCCGGGCGCCGCCTCTCCCCCGAGGTCGGGCTCGCTGGGAGCAGCGGGGGCGATCGCCGCGGGGGCCGCGGCCGAGGCCAGGGCGGCGACAAGGGCCGGCTGCGTCCTCTCGCACGAGCCCGGGCTGGGCAAGACGCTGACGTCGCTCGCGCTGGTGCACACGCTGCTGCGCCAGTCCCCGCGCGGCGGCGGCGGCGGCGGCGGCGTCTCCGGGGGCCGCGGCCTCGTCCGCAGGGTCGCGGTGGCGTGCCCCGCCTCGCTGTGCGACAACTGGGCGGCCGAGGTGCGGAAGTGGCTCGGGGCGGAGAGGCTGCGCTGCGCGGTGCTGCGCGGCGGCGGCGCCGGGGCCGCGTCCGACGTCGGCGCGTTCAGGGCCGGGTCCGCGACGCCGCTGCTGATCGCGTCCTACGAGACGCTGCGCGCCGCTGCTCCCGCCCTGGCGGGTTCCGTCGACCTGCTGATCTGCGACGAAGGGCACCGCCTCAAGGCCGCGGGGGGGTCGAGGACGCAGGCCGCGCTGCTGAGCCTGCGCGCGCCGAGGCTGCTGCTGATGACGGGCACGCCCCTGCAGAACGACCTGAGCGAGCTGTTCGCGCTCGTCGACTTCGCGTGCCCCGGGGCCCTGGGCTCGCTGAAGCTGTTTCAGACCCTCTTCGAGCTCCCCATCCAGAGGAGCCGAGACGCGAGGGCCAGCGACCGCGAGCGGGAGGTCGGGCAGCGCCGCGCCGCCGAGCTCGCCGACCGCGTCGCGGCCGTCGTGCTCCGCCGGTCCGCCGCCGTCAACGCCGCGTACCTGCCCCCCTTGACGGTCTACGACGTCTTCTTGAAGCTGACGGACGCGCAGGTGGCCGCGTACAGGGCGGTGCTGGGGGGCTCGGGGGTCGCGTCCGTCCTGCGGGGCCTGCCCGGCAGCGGCGGGAACGGCGGCGGCGGCGGGGGCGCCGGGACGACGACGGTGCTCCCCCTGATCGGCCTGCTGCGCAAGATCTGCGTCTCGCCCAAGCTGCTCACCAGAGCCCAGGGAGGAGGGACAGGAGGCGACGACGACGACGACAAGGCGCCGGTCAAGGACAAGAGCAGCAAGAGCGAGGCGCGCCAGGCCGCGGCCGCCGCCGCCGCCGCCTGGCGCGACTCGGCCAAGCTCGTCGCGCTCGACGCGCTGCTGCGCGCCGCGGCCTCCCGCGGAGACAAGGTCATCGTGACCTCGACCTCGACCGCCGTGCTCGACGTCGCCGGGCTGGTGGCCGAGAGCGCCGGGATGACGATGGCGAGGATCGACGGCGCGACTGACGCGCGCGGCCGCATCGACATCGTCAACGCCTTCAACAACGCTTCGTCCTCCTCCGTCCCCGGGAGCCGCGGCGGGGATGTGATGCTCCTGTCGATGCGGGCCGGCGGAGCGGGTCTCAATCTGATCGGGGCCCCCGTGCTGGTGACGCTGGACTTTGACTGGAACCCGGCGACGATCGCGCAGGTGAGGAGATCCTGTTGTTGGTTTGAGTTTTGTCGAGGGGGGGGGTGGAGGAAAAGAAAGGAGGGTGACGAGGAGCTGATCCCGGCGGATCCCGGAGGTGCCATCCGCGGCCAAGAGGGCGAGGACTTCGGCTGCCGTCGCTGCTGAGAGAGAGAGAGGGAGGAAGAAGAGCGAACGACGACGACCCGATAAATCGCACATCTAAAAAAAAACTCTAAAAACAGGCCGAGGCCCGCCACTGGCGCTCCGGGCAGACCAAGCCCTGCGCCGTCTACCGCCTCATCGCCGCGGGCTCCATCGACGAGAAGATGCTGCAGCGCGTGCTGTCGAAGCGGGACCTCGCCGGGGCGCTCAAGCCTGGAGGAGGAAGAGGAGGAGGCGACGGGGGAGGCAAATCGTCGAAAAGGTCCTCTGCCTTTAGCCGCGACGAGCTCCGCGAGCTGTTCTCTCTCGACGTGCGCACGAGGTGCAGCACCCGAGAGATCATGCTCAAGAAGAAGGACGGGGGGGGGGGGGGGCACTACGGAAACCCCGGAAGGGGGGGGGGGGGGGGGAAGAAGGGGACGGGGGGAAGCGGAAAGGGGCAAAAGGAAGCCGGGGCGGAAA
>Ga0114918_10002944_pt1 | contig 15085 bp, 15 predicted proteins | sample LantaG_FD_87015 | JGI IMG/M metagenome (GOLD analysis project Ga0114918, IMG submission 87015) | Deep subsurface microbial communities from Baltic Sea to uncover new lineages of life (NeLLi) - Landsort_02402 metaG | ecosystem: Environmental > Aquatic > Marine > Oceanic > Sediment | place...
GAGAAGGATACTGTTTTATTAATAATGATAGAGGAACGGTAAGCACTAATGTAAGCTTTAAACAAGCATTCATGAAAATAAAAGGTACTAATTATATACCTCCACGCCAGTTTATTTACGATGAAGGACAGTTTGATACTCCATACAGAAGTTCCGAATTGAGAGACAATTTACGACGTGGTATATTTGAAATGTCTTACCAAACTTTTAAGGGATATCCAATGAATGGTATTTTAAGAATAGGCTCTTTTAATGAGTATGGAATACTTTCTACGTCTAGTCAAAGAAGTATTCGTCAAAGAGATGCCTCTTCAAGTTACGGTACGGATGGATATATAGAAAGGCTTACATATTATTTTGTTAAGAAGATAGAGACTGGAACGGCTAGTTCAAAAACATATGTTACAGATAAAGAAATGGGTGATCCTATTGGGATTAGTCAATCGACTCAATATGATACAATAACCATTTCGGAGAAAGATTCTTATGTAGGTGGTAGAACTTCTAATGAAAATTTTGTCGATGGTGAGAGTGGAAAAGCATCTATAAGCTGGTTAAGAAAACCCTATGATACTAGAATAGTAAATAGGATAGCTAGATCTCCAAGTGGAACTGTTTATAACCAAAAAATTCAGGAAAAGATACTTATAACTCAAGTATATGAAACCACTTTGTATGATGTAGCAACTAGTGTAAAGATAAGCGGAAATTTTGTATCAGCAGAGTTCGGAACCCCAGACCATTTATTTACTTTAGATCCAGATGAGATACAAGGTTATTGCAAAACCTACAAAGACTGTAATAAGGGTCAAGATTGTCGAAACAACAGATGTGTTAATACTATTTCTCAACCTTGCGGTAATAACGGCGATTGCCCAGATGGACAAAAATGTGTAAATAAAAGATGCGTAGGTAGTCTAGATATAGATTGTAGTGATGATCCAAATCGTTGCCCACAAGGGACTCAATGCGTAGACGGAAAGTGTACTACTGGACTCGGATATGACACTGACGATAGTGGCGGAGGAGGCGGCGACACTTCTAATGAAGTTCATGATGATTCCGATGAAATTAAAACCGAAGAAGAGAACCAAAAAGAGGAAGAAGAGGAAGAAAGCAATGAGCCTGATGAATGCCCAGAAGCATTGGCTCCAATACCTAATGCTGTACCAGTAATATAATGAATTGCGAACATAAAAAATCTATTTGTAACACATGTCCTAGAAAAGCTGATGGAAGTTGTATTGCTTGGACTAAGGTTTGTGTAGGAATGTCTTGTCCTATAGAAGCGTTCGAAAATCCAGAAATACTGAATACGTTTAAGACAAAAAGAAAGTCTGCTACAGGAAAAGTTAAAATAAAAAAGGATATTCCAGAGGATTTAATAGATATATTTTTCGGCCTAAAGAAAGGGGAAATCCCTGAAGAGTATATAGATCTAAGAAAGTCTTATATTGCAGAAAAGAGTAAATTAGGGAGTGGATGTTCCCAGTGTAAATTGAATGGATTGATGAGTCTATACAAAAAAAAGATAGCAGCTATTTAGACTGCTATCTGTTGTTTTTTATTTTTTTTTTTAAAATTATTGCATTAGCTTTTTAACTAAAGCAAAGTTAAAAATTTGAAAAAAGTAAATATGGGCAATATAGAAAATATCGCCACAGAATGCGCTTAATGCAAGGGCAATCCAGAATCCAATACAGATTGGACAAATCATTAAGGATGCTATACTAAAATCTGTTTTAAAAATTTTAAAGTCAAGCTTCATTGCGATGAATTCATTGATATTTGAATCATCCAAATCTTTTCTGAAGATTGTATTTATCAAGTGAGTTTTAAAATCACTTAAAAACCAAATAATAAGAAATGAAGATCCGATAATAGACCAGCCAAATGTTGTTATAATCGTTTCCATATTTTATTGATTAAGTTTTTTAATTTTAGAGATAAGCTCAGTTGCTTTAACCTTCTTAACGTTTTCCCAATCTGCATATTCAGCCCAATCATCATATTCGCTGGGCTTAATCCATTCCTCCTTTGGATAAGACTTAACGCGGTCTCTTAAGAACTGCTTGAACTCCTCAAATGAGGTAATTCCTAGATTTTCTTTGCAAGCCTTTCTTAGCGTAAAGATAGGCCCAGTAGGAGCGCCAACGGAAAGATTAGATGTATCATCTTCTCTTGGAGTTTCACCAATCTCATCTGCTGCAAGCATAAAAATATTAAAATAAGCTTTTACTGCTCGAACAAAAGAACGGTTTTCTGCAATTGGTCCTAAATAATATTTTGCAAAAGAATTTGTATTGCAATAGTGAGCATCACCAATTCCACTAGTAACCTTGCCATTGGCCCACTTAATTTTACAGCACAATCCAGTATATGATTCATTAGATGGTCCTAGAGGCTCATAGTCAATTGATTCAAAACCTTCTTTATGCAGAATATCCTTGAAGAACTGTAGGAGAATAATCTTGAATTTATCATCAATAGATTCTAAAACCTCCTTTTCCTTCTTTTTTGAAATTTTTTCGCTATCTATTTTACCATAATCTTTGGCCATTTGCTTATTAAGAACCAAAAACTCTGGATTATCTTCTAAATATTTTTTCCAATCAATCATATTAACTTTCTAGTAATTGTTGTACTTCTTTTTTGCTAAGGAACCAAAAGTCATAAAAAGTACCAAAAGACTCCAGGAACATAGAATCGTCATCTTCTTCAATATCTGAATCAGAATCAAAATAAGTGATGGAACCAAAATCATCCTCTGGTTCCGTTTCATCAAGATTGACTTCAATATCAATATCTTCCATTGAAGATATTTTAACTAAACAAGGAAAATCCTCTGGAACAGAATCAGAAAAATAAATGACTTTGCCATTAATTTGAGCGTCTTCAGCCATAACCGTTTTAATGTCTTCAAATTCTTGAAGACTTTTAATTACTATACTATTTTTAATCATTCTTATATATTTATATATTTCCTTGTGTTTGTCAAGTTTTTTTTAAAGATTCTGAAAAAATTAATTTCTTCAATAAAATCATCATCCAGTTTCTCAAATTTAATGCAATTTTCTTGAAGAGAATTAATATTTTTGCCTAAAAGCATGCCTTGCTTTGATGTAAAAACCTTACCACCGCTGAGAATGAATTTATTTGAGATATAGAAACTTTTAGAGTCAAGGCCTTCTATTTTAACATCCTCTATTTGTCTCAAATGTACTTGTGCAATATCTAAGAACATAAATCTAATATCATTAATATTTTCTACATCATCAGACCATAACTTGCAATCTAAACCGATATTCAAAAGTTCTTTTACATATTCCTTGTCAGTATCAAGCGATACCTTGAAGTTAATATTAGAAATATTATTTCTACAAATCTTATAAAGTCTAATCTCACTTTCTTTTGATGTAACTATCGAACATTTAAATTTCTTAAGAAGATTAAACAAAACGTTGTCGTTGCATTCGTAATCGCACCTAATTATAGGCTCAATTCCATTCAAAAGATTTGCATCAACATCTAAATTTGGCACAATTTCAATTGTTTGTTTTGGATAGAATTTACCAACAAAAATTGTTTCCTCATCACTCTTCTTGTCAATTTTCAGGGCTTCATAGATCTTATTTACTACATCCTCTACCTTTATCATATTAATGGTTTTTTCAGATTCCTGAGAAGAAAATGAAGGATTTTTGCCATTTCTATGAGAAGATATCAAGTGGGTGTTCTTTGATTTAAAATATGGTCCATGATTCTCTGGAGAGGTTGGGCCATATAAAGAGACTATAGGAGTTTCGTGAAGTCCAGCCAAATGAACTGCAAAAGAGTCGTTGCCAATATGAAGGCTGCTATTTCTTAATATGAAGCTTGTTTGATGTAGGTTAGTCTTACCTATAAGAGATTCTGCAAATGGTATATTAATGCCTTCAGTTCCTATATGTAGGATCTTGTATCCAGCATTTTCTAAATCTTCTTTGATATATTTTAAAACATCTAGCCAGTAATCATAGTTTTTACTACTCATTCCAGAAGACGTTTGTATGGTGATATACTTTTCGGGGACTGGGTAGAATGATTCTAGAGGCTTGCACTTTCTGATCTTAAAACCAGAATTTAAAGAATAAGTTTTTAATAATGAAGGCATTATAGTTCTGTATTATTATTAGATAGATAATTTAGATGTTTTTGTGTGGCTACAGTCGGCATAATAAAAACATCAGCGATCTTTTTATCGTTGCCAGCGCCAATTACAAAAAGCTCTTGTTCTAGTTGAGGGTGAAATGGTATAATCTTATCGACAAAGTCGCAACCAGTAAAAACTTCAAAATATTGAGGATTGGTACAAACAATTATGTTGTGATCCGAATATTGGTTTCTTACTCCTTCCAGAAGGCTGAGAGACATAATAGTATCTCCCAAACTTTCCTTCATTATGAACAAAACATTTTTTTTACCATTTTTTGGCAAAAGATTTTCTACGGTTTGTTTTTGGGACGAATCCTGTTTTTCTACATTTTGCTGGGCAATATTTTGAAATATCGATGCAATACTTTCATGGCTCTCACCTTGCTCAATTCTATGCATCCAATGTTTCATACCAGCATCGTCTGGATATTTAGCGCCCAGATATCCCAAGTAAAGATGACGTATAAACTCTTCGCCAGACAATCCAAGATTTGGCTCAAAATGCGGGTTTGAATTTTCTTCTGTATCAAAAGAAAAATCACTATAATCTATTTTTGGTAGAGAGTCAAATATCTCCATCCACTTAGAAGCAATGACTTTGCTATCATACCTTTCTTTTGCCCATTTAATTGATTTGGAGCTGATTTCTTTCTTTTTTTCTTCGGGCATAGATTCGATCTTTTTCATGAACTTAACTATGTCGTTAATATTAGGCTCGGCTTTGACAAATCCAGTTTGACATTCTCCACTTTCAATATGTTTAATTGTATATACTGCGTCACAGGCGGTATACTCTGAACCACAGGAATAAGATACTGTTGCTAATGGCAAACCGCACATCATGGATTCTGCATTGCAAAATTCAAAACCTCCGCTAGTGAATACAGATATGCAAGCATCAGAAATGCCATAGATTTTGCACATATCTTCATCGGTAACACCGTTACCAACTGAAGAAGAATCTACACAATTTTTATTTCCACAGTATTCGCAATCTTTTTGCTCTCCAATGTAATTTTGTATTTTAAATTCCTTGCACTTATGGCAAACATATGTTGTCAAAATATCCTTGGGATCGATATCTAAGGATTCAATAATTCGAGTCAATGGCCATCCTTCTGTCCAGCTGCAATGAAATAACAATTTGGCTTTGGTTGAAGGATTCTGCAGCTTGTAACTTTTAAAAGCTTTTAAAATTGAATCATATTTTTTTCTAAGCTGATTTCGACCAAGATAAAAAAACAAAGTTGCATCTTCATCTATGTTGAACTTTTTTCTCAGTTCTTTTTTTTCTAATTTGGAAATAGGTTTGTAGCATTCGGAATCTACAGCGCCATTAACTGTGCCTAAATTATATCTAGGAGTAAAACCCTCTTTCTCGAAAGCTTTTCTAATTTCGTTTTCTCCGAAACTAGCCCAAGCATAAAAATTAGAATTTTTAGCTTGTTGAATAGCTTCAGGCAAAATTGGAATTGAGTCTATAGTAATGTGACTAATTAGATTAAGATGCTTGCCCCACGTAGTATCACAAAACTTATCTGGGGGAAAAGACCAAATATCATCAGAACACCACAAAATATCTGGTTTCTCATCTTTAATGACTTGTTCTATTCTATATCCACCATATGAAGCCATGCGAGAAAGATGGGGATCTGATTGTATTTTTTGAATATCTAGAGGATTACTTGGAATAGACCCAATAGTTTTCCAAGGATACTTATCTAGATTTGAATCACTTTCGCTGACTCCAGAACAATAATGTACAATTTCATATTTATCTAAAGGATAAATTTCTTTCAGAATTGCCTTTAAATTTCTAGATAATCCAGTTTTAATAAAAAGCGCGTTAGTTAAGAATACAATCTTTTTCTTCATTTTTAAATTATATATAATATTCTTAATTTAACAATAAAAAAGTCAGCCACCTTCCGATGACTGACTGAACTTTATTTTGTTATATTCTTGTTAGAATGGAAGATCATCTTCAGAGTCTAGAGGATCATTCGATCCGCCAAATTGATCTGGCTCTTCATCATTATCTTCTTCTTGATAAGCTGGCTTATCGTCCCCTTCGAATTGCTCAAAGAAGGAAGATGACAGATCCCATAGAAACGTTTCTGTTTCAGACCAGTCCCACTCTTCTTTGCCTCGCACAACCTTTTTAACTGGAGCAGGAAGTCCATTTGGATTCTCTTTAGTAAATGCAAATTTTACAAAGCTTCCGTTCTGTTTGATTAGCATTACAGGGCTTTTGTCTTGCTTATCTGGAAAACAGATAATCTCAACAGTTTTTGAAATATCAATATTTGGAATACGCTTAACAAACGCATCTCTAAGCTTTGAATTCCAAGGTAGCTTTAGAATATAAGACTCTTTTCCGTCCTGAATTTCAATGGAAATTTGATCCCCATAATCTCCATTGTCAACAGAGCCTCCGACAATATTGCCAGAAACGCTGCCATACTGAAGTTCATATACTTCAGAACCTTCATTAGGCCCGTTCTTAAGAATACGAGCTACTGCCCCTTCTGTTCCTTCTGGAACACGTTGTGAAATCTTCCCACCGACTACTGTCAGATAGGTAGATGATTTAGTTTGTTTATTTAGTGCCATAATTTTGTATTATTATTATTTATTATTAGATGTCCTATAATAGGACAAAGTCATTAAATGTCAAGTTTTTTATTTCTTATTTTTGTACTAGAAAAACCAGGAATTCTTTTTATAATTTCCACCTTTCCTCCCCAATACTTACATTCTTTATGTCCGACTACATTTTCTATCTCATAGTCATCTCCGACAAATATTATTTTTGGTCTAATTTTATTTATCAAATTTATAGGACTATCTTCAACAAATGAATGTATTTCATGTACTCCAAAATTTCTTATCTTTTTCTTTCTATCGTCAAGACATGAAAGCAACTGTTTTTTATTTCTTATAATATATCTATCTGAATTAAGAGCAACATGAAGTATATCGCATTTTTCCATTGCAGTCTTCAAGATATATTGATGACCTTCATGAAATCCATCAAAGCATCCAGCTATAAATCCCACGATAGGCTTATAAGTCATGTACCTCTGCCTCCGACACAGAAACTACCCCTCTCTTGGATACGGCTATAGATGCGACCTTATTAGCATATTTAAGACTTTCATTAATATCGTTACAGCTCAAATATTTAGTAACGAAGCCAGCCAAGTAGCTGTCACCAGCTCCAGATACGCAGTTAGCCTCTCTTTCTTTAGTTTTAATAGTAGAGTCAGTATTAAAATGATAAACCCCTTTTTCGCCCAATGTAACGAATAAATTAGTATTCTTGAGTAATCGACCTATTTCATTTTTTGCATTGTAAGGAAGAAAGTTTTCTTTAAATTCCTTTTTATTAATTTTTATAAAATCTACATTTTGTATCCAGCTTCCAGCTTTTTTCTTTGTATCAATAATAATCTTACAAGAGAAGGAGTTTCTAATATCGGCTATAAGATCTTCAGTAATAAAACCTTTGCAGTAGTCAGAAATTACAATCATTTCCAATTCTTGTACATTTGAACCAACAAATTCAATCAATGTGTCAATATTAAGAGGTTTGCAATATTCCTCCTTGTCAATTCTTACTATATGATGTCCAGAGTTTTTATGAACATATCTAGTTTTAATAATTTCATTATCTTGATGAATAAATTTAACATCTTGACGACCCAAAGACTTGAGATTATTGACTACATTTGCAGCTCCACCATCATTTGTTTCTGAAAACAATTCCTTTGCTACTGGGCAGCAAGATTCAGGAGAAAGCCTATCTGCCGAACAATAAATAAACTTGTCTTGTATGAATTCTCCAACAACTAAAATCATTGTCCTTCTTTCCATTCTAAATATTCGATTGTGTTTGTAAATTTTGGACATCCTGCCCAAGATTTTTTTTCTACAAGGCTTTGATCTTCATCTTTGAAGTCTTCTTCATCTCTTGTACTTTTTACAATATTCCCGTCACCATCTTTTAAAACCCAGTAATCATATGGCCACTTTTCGGAACATACATAATATGGTTTACCTCTTTTTTCTGGATCTTTATGAGTATCAGAATATGAATGTCCAGGATATTTCCCATACCCACATACAATAGATCCAGAAAAAGTACCATCCTTTGGATAGCCTTTGTCTGCTGCCATATTATCATACATATTGAGTTCATCAAAATCTCTTAGGTATATGTATAGGTCAGATAGCCAAGCCTCAAAACCTTCTAAAACTTCGTCAGTTACTTCTACTCTTTGTTCTGGCTTATCTGGAAATCTAAGAAATACAAACTCGACAAATGCTGACATGTTTTTAGCTTTCTTAGCCCAAAGAATATATGACAGTGCTTGGACGCTAAACTCTAATTCTACATCTTGCTTTTTTTGAGCGGAAGATTTATAGTCTACGATTTTATATTTTTTGCCTCGACTAGAAGGCTTGTCGATTTTTCCTCTTAGTTCATAGGGCTGCTCATCTGTACCCTTTAGGTAAAACATCGTCTCCAGATTTTCGTAATCAATTTTATAACCCTTGCAATAAAAGTCGTAATTTAAGCCTACAAAAATCATTTCGCAGATCATTTCAAAATTATTCTGCCCTTTGTCATCAAACTCTTCCATGTTAAACTTTAACATCATGGAGTTTATCAAATCTATAAGATCTTTATCTTTTAGGATAGAACCTTCATCAAGAATTTTTTTGACGCGCTTTTTGTACTTCTCCTGAATGAGCATCTCAAAAATATCGTGACATATGGTACCTCTCAAGGCACCATAGTTTTCCTTGTCTGGAGTTTTATTAATATATTTAGCATAGTAAACAAGACTACATTTTTGATATGTTTCAATCTTGGAAGCACTTAGCACATGTTTTGTTGGTTCATCCATTTGCTAGAACCTTCCCTACATTTATTTCTTTTTGACTCATTTTTTGTCTACTGTCTGATTTTGCTCGAATATATTTTTCTCTGAACAATTTTATTATATCGTCTGGCTCTGAATTAAAAAAGTTTTTTATATTCTTCTTATCGTCAGATAAATCATTTGCCGCAGGAGTTTTTATTTCTAGGTTATGAGGCTCAAAATACTCAAATAATCTTGTATAATTTCTTACCGCTGCATTTTGACCATTAAACTTATCATCCTTATTATAACATATAGTTATTAAGCTAGGATTAATCCCCAATATAAAAGACATCATTGATTTGCTTATATTTAAACCCATTGTTGGCAATACATTTGTAATACCTTCATCATAACAAGCAACGCTATCACTGGGACCCTCTACAAGAATCAAGTGAGAGTTTTTTAAAATGGACTTTAAAATAGGGAACTCGTCATCTTTTTTGTTATACAGGCCGAATAGAAAGTTTGTAGATTTGCCCTCATGCTTATATTTTATATCGCTTTTACCAGTTAGATCTCTGCCAGTAAAACCTACTATTCTTTGATGTCTGTCGAAGACTGGCCATACATATCTCTGGTAAAGCTTACCACTATGTGAAACCCCTCCTTGGAAAAAGTCTAAAGTTTCTTTGGACACCCCTCTATTTATCCAGTAAGAGTGTTCTGGCAGTAAATGTAGTAAGGAATCTTTAGACCAGAATTTTACCTGATTTTCATCATTAATGATGTCTAAATCCAAAGAAGCTATTTTATTTATAACAGTCTTGTCTGGTTTTTTGCCAGTCATCTTTTCTATCAGTATTTCGATAGGAAAGTTTTCATTAATAGACCAGTCTGTAGTCCATCCATTTTTTAGATTTATAGAAGCACCAGTAGGATTATCACTATTTCTATAAATTGGACAAAATTGGGCAAATCCAGAGTCATTTACGCTAGTGATTTTTATCCCTATTTCATCCAATATATCTTTTACTGAGTTCAAAGTATAGCCTCCCTATTTGAATTTTGATTACCATTTGATGAGCTAGCAAGAAGCTCAAGATATTCTTGTACAGCTCTCCCATCTCCACCATCTTCAAATCTAAAATTATTAAAATTTAAGTTTATCCAGTTAGAACAATATTTATTGTTTATCTTAACTGGATTCTCAAATTTCCAACCATCTCTACCAAGTTTTCTAAATTTTACTGGTATTAATGCATGAGTACCAAAACGTTCTACTGGCTGCTCTGCTTTTTCATCCATAGTTTTTTTCTTGATAAGTCCAACCCATGTTGAAAGCTGCTGAATGTAATCACTCTCAGCTAGTGAGGAATCATCATCTTCTCCATGTCTATTTCGTTGCGCACCAAATAAAAATGCCGCGTTAGAATTTTCTTTAATATCGTCCTTGAGAATATCTAGAGTTCTAGCGATATCAAATCTTGCATGTTTAGGATTTGCCAATCCCTCTCCAGTAATTTTAAGATAGTCGAAAACGACGATTGCGGGATTATCTCTGCCAACATGTTTTCGTATCCATCTGCGAAAAATAGAGCGAATCTCGATTGCATTCATTCCAGGAATATAAACATGATGAAAATTATCAGTAGAAGAGCTTTCTTTTAAGACGGTTCTGATCTTATTAACTGCACTTCTGTCTCTAGCCCATTCACCGCTTTCAATTAAATACGGGTCTACATCAGCAACTAAAGCTGCCCAACGAAGTGCTTGTTCCTTATGCTCCATTTCTGTATCAAGATACAATACTGGAAGCTTTTTCCCATCAACAAAGTTGTCTTCAATTTGATTTGCACACTGTTGAGCCAAGCTAAGTAAAGCACCAGACTTTCCGTGGGAAGGTCTACCTGCAAAACAATAACTGTCTTTAGGTCTAAAACCTCTAAAGGCATCATTGAATGTAGGCCAAGGAGTTTTAATAACGTAACTTGCTTTATCACCATTCAAGGTTTCCTCTACAAGATTATAAGCAACTGTAGCAATATTAATCGGCTCATTTTTACTGATAATATTTTCACCATTTTCAGCAAACTTGTTCTCGATAGAGGACATGAACTCAGAAAGATTGCTTCCGCTATAATCCGAAGCAATTTCCGCAATCTCATTAGAATTATTTATTACATTACGCTTAATCCTAAGAATTACTAATTCTTTAGCTGCATCAATAGTAGCTTTACTCGACAATGGAGTAAGCATCATATTGTCGATATATTCTTCTACATTGCCAGAAGACAGATTTATGCCACTGCTTTTACATCTAGCGGATATGATAGAAGCATCCAAAGATAGACCTTCTTCTAATAGGCTTTTACAAACACGGAATAAGCACCTAGAATCAGTATCTTTAAAATCCTCTTCACAAATAAATTCAGAAAATTCGTCCCATACGCTTTCTGAATTAAATATTAATCCAGATATAAACTTTCGTTCTAATACTTTGTTTTGAGGAAGTTCTATTTTTTTCATTAAGTGCTAATATATGTGTTAAATTTGTGCTGTCAAATAGAAACTCCCGAAAACCGCAAAACAGTAATCGGGAGCAAGGGATTTCATTCCCTTTAGATGTTATAATAAAAGTTAGCTACTTCGCCAAGATCCTCGTGATAGAGAAAAGCGGTAGCCGAACGAATGTTGCCTACATAGCCCTTATGCGAATGCCAAGCATCTGGAGCGCAAAGAGAGGGTAGGATTCTAACCTTTACACCATTGTACTCCTTCATTTCTGTACCATGAAAATGGCCAAGGTGTGCTGTTCTAAATTTACAGTCAGAGAAGTTTGGATTTTCGGTAGCCATAAGTAAAGGAAGGTTTGCCGCCTTTTCCTCATTGCCGTGAGTAAATAAAATCAAATTTTTACCAAAAGAAATATATTTTCTTGATGTAGGAGAATTGTTGATTACAACGGCATCATTGTTACGATACCAAGCAGATAAAAATTCACCAAGATAAAAGCATCTTTCAAAATCATGATTTCCTGGAACAATGACAATTTCTACATTAACGTTGTTAGAAAGTTCGTCTACAATTTCCGATATCAAGCTGCAACCAACTTGAAAAGATTTTGGCCATCTAGAATCATCATCCTGTCTAGTACCTTTTGTAGTCATTCCAGATAGGCCTTCCGAATTAAAAAAGTCATTTCCAATTGGCAGGACAACTCTATCAATAGACTTTAAATCAACTTTAGAAATTAGATAGTGCATAGCTTCTTTGAATAAGTTACTAGCAATCTTTATATCATAATCTTCATACCCAGTTTCTTTGCCCCAACAAAGCTTACTCAAATGCAAGTCTGGAATAGAAATTTCGTAGATATGTTTACCAGAAAAATTTCTTTTTACTATTGGCCTAGAAATAGAGTTTAATTCGTCTTTAAATAGTTTAATAACCTCTTTGGCATTTACAACCTCCCTCTTCTTGAGCCAAGCCTTAACTTGATACAAAGGAGAGTGATTCATTTCACCGTCACTGCCTTTAGCTGCGACTTCCCATTTATTTACTATATATCTCTCAATATCCCATATATTTAAATCGATATTGCATACTCTGACTAAATCGTCAAGAGTTCTAATGTTTGAAGATTTTGATTCTGCTGTAGCAGTATCTTTTTTCTCATCAAAAGTAGCTTTCTCTGGACTAATAGAGTTATCGTTATTTGGTTTCGAGATATAATCTATATCAAAATTTTCATCCCATATGGATTTAGCTCTAACTTTAGAAGCTGTTTCTTTAAGCCCTGTTTCAGACATGATATGTCTAGCCACTTCCATTCTACTGCAGCCATCTTTGTAAAGAGCGATGCAATCCCTTGTTAATTTTTTTTCATCCATAATATTATTATACACTTTCTATACTACTTTTAATAAAATCGAAAATTTCTTCATCTTTTAGTCGAAGAATATTCTTGTCAATTTCGATATATTTAAGATTGTTGATTTCACACCATCTGATTTTTTTAAAATCTCTTTCCATAGATCTAAGAAAGCTCTGTCTATCTTTATGGAAAAATTCATTATATGTATCATGTTGTTTTGGTGAAACTTCAATTACAGTGGAAGTCGTAAAATTAATTAAATCGATTCTAAGTTTGCTGTTTGGTATATAAAGTTCTTCGTGAACATCCTGATAAATCCAAAGAGGCTTTATAATATCCTTAATTCTCTTTTGAGGTTTTGATACGCATTTTGCCCAATCGATTTTACTCTTTGCAAAAGATTTGTTTACCTGCTTTCCAAAAATATTCTTTATCTTCAAGATAGCAAGGATTGAAACTTATCAAACAAAAACTTTTTGGCTGTATCGTTTTCTTCTAGCCAATCTCTTAGTTTTTGCTCGCCTTGCAGTTTAAATTCTTCAGAGTCTTCTGGAATAAGAGCATTCTCCCTTGCCTCTTCTAAGAATTCCGTACTGAAGGAGAGCCAAGCACCAGCCTTTTTAACGAATCCCCATTCCATCATAAGGCTTGCAATTTCATACTCAACCCAGACACTTCCAGATGTTCCAGTAGAATTATACTTGATTGGGTATTTGACAGATAGAGTCTTTTCTTTATCTGTTTTAATTACGTTAACTTTACACCAATGACCAGATGGATCATTTGGATCACCAATCAAATCTGATTTGTATTTCGGCTGAAACTCAAGATAGATTATAGAGTAGTGATCTTGAGCCGCCCCGCCAGAAGCACTTGATAATTGTGGCGCTCCTTTTTCATATGGGTTAATTTTGATATTAGAACGAACCTGCCCAATAAGACCGCACACATGACCGAATTTGGACATAGCTAGTGATACGCGACTAAGGAAGTCAGAAGTTATCAAAGCAGCTCCTGCGACCTTCTCAACGGCTCCAGAGGCCTTCTCAAGATCTTCTCTACGCTTTAGTCCGTTTGTAGAATCAATAACGAAGAAATATCGCTTGTTCTCTGGATTATTACGAATAAGCTCTCTTATGAGATCAAATACGGCTTCGTATACTTGGCACTCAAAAACAAAAACGCTTCCATCTTCCCATGTCTCTGGGTCGTGAACAAACTTTAGCCCAGAACGCTTTTTAGTTTCCTTGCCTAGCCTACCTTCGGCTAGCACCCAAACACATCTCGCATCTTCTACGCCATGAAGAAAGTTTTTAACATCCTCTAGCATTTGAGAAGTCTTACCTCCTCGACTGACTCCAGTGTGTCGAATGATTCCTGGAGTAATTTTACCAACGTGGAGATCAAGGAGTAGACTACCTTGAGTGACATTAAAGTCAACTGACTCTTCAAAATTAAAGTGATCATTCTTGTTTTGTTTCAAGAATGAAGTTAACTGAGATGTGGGGTCCATGCCCTCTTTTGTCTTTTGTTTTGCCATTATTTTAAAAAATCTATTATTGTTTTGGGTTTTTGAATTTCAATCTTTTCTGCTATAAAATGATCTTCAAGTATATAATTAGGCTTTATTTCTGGAATGTCAACATTATTATAATAATATTTCTTTAAATTTTCTCTAACAAATTTTTCACCCTTTTCGGTTAAAAACCAGTTTAAAGAATTAAGCTCAAAGCCAAGTGTTAAGAACTTCCAGAAATTAAAATCATCTCCATAGTTATTGTACATCCTTATAAAAGCGATTTTTTCTGACTTAGTCTCTTCGCGAGACAAAGCCTTTTTCTTTTTGATAAATTTATTTGAACAGTATTGAAATGACTCTCCTAAAAAAGACAAGTCTATCTTGTTTACGCTCTTTGGTCTTTTTATCTTTAGACCTCCTTGATTTTCTATCGTAGCCTCAAACTCAATCAAGTTGCTTGGTTTGATGTTTAAGGATTTGAAACATTTTAATAGCGAAAATTCATAAGAGCTACACAAGAAATTGCCGTCTGCATAAAGATCGATGAAAAGCATTTTTGGCGCCACTCCATATTCTCCCTTTTTTGATATAGTTCCTTTGTATATTCCTCTGATTTTTTTCAGCATA
>Ga0114918_10002945_pt1 | contig 15084 bp, 17 predicted proteins | sample LantaG_FD_87015 | JGI IMG/M metagenome (GOLD analysis project Ga0114918, IMG submission 87015) | Deep subsurface microbial communities from Baltic Sea to uncover new lineages of life (NeLLi) - Landsort_02402 metaG | ecosystem: Environmental > Aquatic > Marine > Oceanic > Sediment | place...
TCTTCTGCCACTCCGGACAACCAAGGCTAGTCATGTACTACACCGGACCCTTGAAGGAAAAAGAGGGCTTCCTACCGGCTTTGTGACTGTAAGGCAGGGCCACAAATGCCCGAAAACAGCGACCTGCCATGACATTCAAAAGTGGGGAGGGGCATCACGGTCCTATTCCAATTAGACCACCCCTCCCCTGTGCGCCAACACAGAAAGGAGGTACATATTGACGGCTTCCTTGGGTTCTTTTACCACTCCTGACAACCAAGGCTAGTCAGGTACTGAACCGGACCCTCAAGGGGCTTATACCGGCTTTCATGGCTGGCAGGGAGAAATCAAGAAACTCCTGCCGGGACACATTATTGGAGCGGGTGACGGGGTTCGAACCCGCTACTCTCAGCATGGGAAGCTGGTACTCTACCAAATGAGCTACACCCGCAAAAAAGGAGAAGCCGAAACAGCATAAAAAAGGAGCAGCCGATTGTAACCTGTTATTTGCGCCCGCCCAAAGCAAAGATATGGGTTTTAGTAGCACTATCTCAAGTCCTCATCGGTTCTGTAACAGACCATGAGCCTGTTGACCTTGTGTAATTTTGCCGACTTCTCCCCTGCCTCCAGAACTCAAAAGAGTTCCGTTGGCATTTCGTAATCATTGAACTCAACTTCTGTTGCATTGGCCTCAGCAATTGCCTGACGGAAAAGAGTGACTTTCGAGGAAGTTTTTTTCAGTTCCTCTCCAATCTCTTGGGTAGACATCTGAGGGACAGACCTCACTTCATCGGCAGACCGGACATCTGAGCGAAAACCATAGTCCTCTTTCTTTACCACCTCAGATTTCCATCTCTGCTCACTCCTGACAAAACCACCCAGCATCCTGATGGCCAGCATCAAAGAGCAACCCTCCACCCCAGTGTGGACTTTCTGGTTATACACAATCTGAACGTTTTGCAGCTGAGCAATTGCATCCTCTGCCGCCATGATTTTCCAATTCAGTTCTTTGGGGTGCTCTTTTTTTTCATCTGGGAAAACCTTGAGGGAATCTGAGAAAAGAGCTTGAAGGAGATCCCTCTGGCTTTTCCAGTTTCGGAGGGCAGTCTGAATTCCATATCCTGTGAGTTTCATTTCAATTGGGTCCTTTTCTATTATCTCTATCTTAGCCTTACCACAATTTTCCTGGGATGCAAAAGAAAAAGACAAAAAAACCTATCGGGGATCCTCCCCACAATTTGAGCATTGGACTCCAGGCTCCAGGTCGCCCCAAGTTCCAACCTCATGCCATTCATGTGGGTGGTTTGTTGCCCTGCACCTTACTGATCTGAGCCACCACCTCAAGACAATGTACCAGGGACGTTTCCCATAGGTTTTGATGGGACCAAAGACATAGTGAAAGAACCGAATCCGTAGCCAATAAGGCCAGTACTCTCTTTTCATTGTTTTCTCTTTTGTTCAGAGGGAGGAGAGATTGGTAGCGGAGGCCGGATTTGCACCGACGATCTCCAGATTATGAATCTGGTGGGTTAACTTCTTCCCTACTCCGCAACAAAATGGTAGGACCGCCCGGATTTGAACCGGGGACCTTTCGGTTATCAGCCGAATGCTCTACACACTGAGCTACGATCCCTCAAACAATGACTATTCTCATAAGGAGAATAGTTCTTCAATATTTTTCTTATAGGTTTCAATTAATTCTGTGTCAATATAAAAATTGAAACCCATTGGCTTGGGTGCAATCTGTTCTGTGTGCATGCCGTTCAGACCCTCCAAAGTGAGGTTATCAGGTTCCTTTTTTTTGTTGTTTTGATTCTGAACATAGTCTCCCATGGCTTGGGCACCCTTACACAATCTATTAATTGTTGCCTTTGCCGCAACAAAGGATTCATCAATACCAACCCATGGTCTGCCACATTGATTGGCTGCATCCAATGTAGTGCCAGAACCACAAAATGGATCAACCACCAAATCCCCTTTGTCAGTACTTGCCCCCACAATGATCTTCAGCATGTCTAGGTTTTTTTCTGTAGGATACCCCGTTATTTTTATGCTTTGGTGGTGTGCATCTCTAAATTTTCCCCAGTAATCAGTAAAAGCTAATCGTTTTTCAGCTGTCAAATAGATTTTACGACGGGGGTTCCCATTGCAAGACCAGTGGATTTCTCCTTGTTTGTCCAGTTCCTCTAACTTGCTGGGTTTGAGCTGCCAGTGCTTTCCCTTTGGTGGCATTTTCCCTCTCCATGGTTCCCCGGTTTCCCCATTACGAGTACCAGGGGCATGAATTGGCCCGAGCTTATACTGACCACGATCATTGACCTTCGGATATTCCCGTGCAATCCATTCCGCATCGGGTATCTCTCCTGGCGGATTCCACTTGTAATGTGCTGAACGAGTGTAAAAGAGAATGAAATCATGAATATTGGCAAATTGTTTTTTTGTGGAGTTTTTGCTACTGCATTTCCTACGAGTGATGATATTTTTACAGTTTCGTTTTCCAAAGATCTCATCCATGAGCACCTTTATGTGCCCAACCATTTGATGGCCAATATGGAGATAAATGGAACCATCCTCAGTTAAGATTTCTCTGAGAAGAATCAGTCTGCGCCGCATGAATTCAAGATAGGCTGCTGAACCAAGTTTGTCTGTGTATGCATGATCAAGTTGTCGAGAATGGAAATCTCTGCCCGTTGCAAAAGGGGGGTCAAGATACACCAGTGTTGCTTTAATATTTTGCTCAAACATGGTATGTAGAGCAAAGAAATTGTCAGAGAGCATCATAGCATTTGGGGTAATCACCTCATTCTTTTCAATTTTTCCAACAGGATCTACAGAACAGTATGGAATGCTGGCAGGTTTTAGTATGATAGACTTTTCCAATTTCCCAGGGTACACAAGTATTGCTTCTGTAGTATTTTGTGGGAGAGGATGTGGTTCTCTGTGTAGGATGGTAGCCGTCAGAGTATCCGGCCTGACTCTTTCATTTTTTGTTACTCCTGTAGACATTCCAGCCTCTCTGACATCTGTTAGGCATAATGCCCCAAAGAAGAAAAATGGAGCGGAAGACGGGATTTGAACCCGCAACATTCAGATTGGAAATCTGGGGCTCTACCATTGAGCTACTCCCGCGAAAAAACTTGGAGCGGATGACGGGATTTGAACCCGCAACCTCAACCTTGGCAAGGTTGTAATCTGCCAATTGAAATACATCCGCAAAATGAACTATTTTCTAAAAAGCTTATGGACCATCTCCCAACCCCAGCGCTCTTCCAGTTTATGAGGGTTGTAGCGTCCGTCCCCAAAGTAACTCCAACCCCAATCGTAATCCCGAGTACCCCAAAAACCTCTATTCTTGTCCAAGGGGTGGGTGAAGTCAAAATTCTCTTGTTCATAGCTGAGGGTCTGTCTCACTTTTCTCCTCAGCTGACGGCTTGTGTTTACTTTCCCTAACTTAGACCTAGCTCCATAAGCAATACACGCTGCTGGGAAATTTTTCTTAGATCTAGACATTGAATGCCCTGGTTTCAGAGACTTGGGCAAGTTGTCCCAAGTCCTGTTCCTGCTTCACAGATAATAGTTTCACTAGCCAAGGTCTGACCAGCCAGAGCTTCCATCTCCACAGGCTTAACATCCCCGTTACCCACGGGTAGTTTTGAAAGGTTTATTGCAGCACTCCTTTCCTAAAGGCTTTCCGTTACTCATACTATATTTGATCTTTATAGGATCTGTCAAGTCTTTGAGAAAGAGGAAACCTCAATGAGACATTTTTACAAGCAAGCTGTCCAGCAGGCAATGAGACAAGCAAAAATAGAAAAGTTTGCCTTTAAGGCTCGGACCTTCCAAAACCTAATGCATTTGCCCGGATCCTTTGGGATCTTGTCCGCTTATCGTGAAGGGGTTAAGAAACAGAATAAAATTCTCCATGGAAAACTCCTAGGGGATCTTCAACGAATGGGGTACCGCACTTCCCACCCCTTGAAGGGGCAGTGGGAAGGGGTATCAGAAAAATCTGTTTTAGTCCCGAGAATAAAACCTAAGGATCTTTTTTTCCTCGGTAGAAAATACGGCCAGGATGCTGTGATTTATAAGGGGCAAGATGGGTTGGTTGGGATGTATTATCTCCAAGGCACACCCCATGCAGAAGTTGCCATAACCCCAGAGGGGCTCCAGTCCTTTGATGTCTCTCTTGACAAGGATCTTTTCAGTAGATCCCGAAACTGGTCATTCAATTTAGGTTTCCTGTGGGGTCAAGAAATTCCCTGGACCGGAGGCAATCCGATCACCTCCGAAAGTGTTGGCAACTATGTGTCACAGGGAATGTTCCACTAGTGTAGGGTTTGTTTGTCTTCAGAAGGATCCAAGGGGGTAGCAGACCCAGAGAAAGCTATGGTTACTGCATCCCCCTTTCTTTCCTTCCCACCAAAAACAAGACGTTTACGTACCGAGGTCAGCCTCAAGAGTTCCAAGAGAGATTTCTTCTTGGCCCTCTCTCTCCTCTTTTCCCTTCTTTGTTTTGATCTCTTCACCATGGTTCTGCTCCAATCAAAAATGGTACGCTCGGCGGGGCTCGAACCCACGACAACCGGATTAGGAGTCCAGCGCTCTTCCAATTGAGCTACAGGCGCACACGGTATTCTGACTATATCCTATTTAAAATAGGACTAAAAAAGGAGATCCCATGTCAAAATTAAGACGAGACCTTACTAAACTTTCCAATAATGTTCCAGAAATTAGGAGACATCTTGTCCCCCTTTTGAGAAAGACCTCCTCTAGTTCCTCAGAACTGAAAGGGATTCCTTATGAATCTTTCCTCTCCGAGTTTCTAACTCGATTAGAAAAAGAAATCTCCCAAAAATTAAGGACGAAACTTGTCTTTAGAGTTTTCCCTTGGACGCCGAATAAAGAGAGAGTTTCTATCTCTATAAATGACACCGATAAGAGACTAAAAGGATATTTCGAGATTAATACCCGAAAACCAAAAAAGGGTCGGATTTTTATGTCCGTCTTATCCTTTTTGGACCCTTTTCAGACATCCCAAATTGAGCATACTGAAGGAAAGTTTTTCCAGTACAGAAAAAATGAAGCCCCTTTAATAAAAGATCTTATCTCGGGATTCCTTAACCTTTATAAAATTTCTGCGAGTAAGGCTCAAAGAGATTTGGACGAGATGATAAAAAATAGAAACCATTAAAGCTACAGGCGCATGTCTTCAGGCTCTACCTTCTTCTCTGTCCAGGGCATTGGCGAGAGCAGTAGAGGTCACGTCATCTACCTCTTTAACCAATTCTTTGGTCGTCATTATTTTGGCTCGTTCTTTAGCGGACCCTCTGAACTTGAAAAACGTCCACGCACTCGCCCGTATTGAAACTTCATGTTCGTTACTTTCATGGTCCTGAAGAAGAAAATGGCACCCCCGGCAGGACTCGAACCTGCACCACCGAGCTTAGAAGGCTCGTGTTCTATCCGTTGAACTACGGGGGCAAATTGAGAATAATTCTCCTATAGGACAGAAAGGATAGGAGGCATACCTCATGCTATTCAAAGAACTGAAAAAACTTGCTGACGAAAAATCTGACTTGAGAAAGCATCTTGTGCCTCTGCTCAAACGGCATGTTGAGGGCTCTGCTCTCAGATTCCCTGCCTGGGCCAAAGATAACTCTCATCAAGGTTTCTTGTCTAGCTTTTTCCAAAGAATTCTTCAAACAAAAGAAACCAGAGAGAACCATTACAGGTATGAGTATGATATTGACCGGAGCCGCTTAGACTCAAACAGTGGAATCAAACTCATTTTCTGGGAAACAAAGGATAAATTCCTTGGTTGGGTCCACATCATACCCTCTAAAAGTCTGCTCCTGTTAGGCTGCAATGCTTCTGCTGTTGTTGGCCATAACAATCAGATTGAAGAGAAACACTACAAGATATCCAACGGAGCAAGACCTCTCCCTGCTCCAGTGTTAATGGTGAGAGACTTTTTCAAGATGAAAGATATTGCAGTTGAAAAGTCAAGAAGGTAAATGGTCGGCTCGGGCGGATTTGAACCACCGACTTCTACCATGTCAAGATAGCACTCTAACCGGGCTGAGTTACGAGCCGAAAAGGAACAGGAAATGAACCCTTTGAGATCTGATTTTGAACTTCGTAAGGAATTTGTCAAACTTGCTGTTGAAGAGCGCCAGCTAAAGAAAGCTCTAGGCCCCCTCTTGAAGACAGCGGGGGAGCAAGCAACTGCATCTGTTTCTTTGCTTGATCCCAACACTTTGGTTTTTGACATCAGCCTAGAGACAACCTACGGGTACATTAGTGGCTTTAACCAGAGGGTCAAAAGTTTTAAGGATTTCACCCAAAAATTTCTCAAGGCTATAGCAAAAGAGCTGTACGCGCACACTGAAATCTCTGAACCCCAGGTCTGGGGTACTGGGGAATCTGATTATCGCTTCATAGAGCTTAGATGCCTAAGTTCCAGGGTTCATCGCTTTAAAGCTCGGAACCCAGTAGAGATCTCAGAAATTATCCTTGAAATTGCCCGTGACTTCAGAGTAAACCTTGAACTTGAGGGCAGGTGGAAGACCTAAGTTTACATTTTCCTGTATTTTCAATAGGGTTAGAACTCTGAGTTACAAGCCGAAGAGGACAACATGAAAACAAATGAAGCCTACCTTCTCTACCAAGAGAAATTGCAGGAACTCATTCTCATTCGGGAAAAGAATAAAGGGCAGGACTCGGAGGAAGAAGAGAGGAACCTGGAGAAAATGGATTCCCTCTGGTGGAAAATGAGTGACCAAGAAAGGAAACTCATAGATTCCATTCCGCCTTCTTCTCGAATTGAAAGAGAGAAATGGTGAGGATGGTGGGAATCGAACCCACAACCTGAGGCTTAAGAGGCCACTGCTCTACCAATTGAGCTACATCCCCAAGTGTGAAAGATACGAGACCTGGAGCGGGAGATTTGAACTCCTTCCCTTCCGAACCCGCAGGGTTCGGGGTGCGTTGCCGGGATCCGCGCTACTCCAGGCCCCAGAATAGGACATACTTTATCTAGAATTTCTGTCCCATCTTCAAACTGTGAAGTCTTTTTTACCATGAGTGGGTACGGGAGCCGTGCCTGTTTCGGCAATCAGAATGCTATGTCATTCTGGCTTCACCATAGCGGAAGTCAAGCATTAACCTCTATTTACCCCCATAGCTGTCCCGAATAGCAGATCTCTACCATTGGGACCTTCCCATGAGGCCGTAGGCCTCCAGGATAGTCTAGTCCTCATCTTTCAACAAGAACTTGTTGTTCAAAACCTTGAAGGACAGCCGACGCCCAATGGTCCGGCTGAACTGATATTCTGTGGGACGTACCACGATCCCTTCTTTACGCCTTCCACTCTTATAGTTCCCTTTGGCCATTTCCAAAAGGTCCCATGAAGGATCCTTCGGCCCGACAAATTCAATGGGAACCATTTTCAGCCTGTGGCGTGAGCAGAAGTCTGTGAGCTGGTAATAGTTGAAATACTCGTCTTTGTCAATGTCATAGATATCGAAGACGAAAACATCCTTCGCTTCCAAGCCCATCTTGTTTTTCTGGATCCCAGGCCCACACAATTCTCCCTGAATGGCCAGATTTTTGCCCTCAGAGGCCAAAACCTCTCTCAGGCCATATGAGGAGACCAGATCCCAGTAAGGATTGCCTACACGCTCAATGAAGGCCCATTGACGGCCACACACAGAGAACTTTCCGTCCTTAAGAGAGACCGTCATGGAGGTCCCATCATATTTCGTTGTGATGTAGACTTCCTGACCATCCTTGATCTCCTCCTCCCAGAGAACCGGTAAGGATTGGATCATGTCCTCGTCTGTTTTTGGGAAGTATCCAGGGTTGACCTCTTCCATCTGATCTTTTCGGTCAAATGGGATTGGTTTCTCAAAGTGCTTGACTGAGAGTAATTCTGTAACGTCCCTCCCAACTAAGAAATCTGGCAGCCAATCTGGATCCGACAGCCAATCGGGATCCAGCTCAACTCCGGTCTCTTGATAGACGATAGACAGAGGAAGAGCCAGACCTTGAGACAGAGCCCCTCGGAATCTCCGAGATTTGACTCGGTATCCGAAATCCTCCATGAACTCCGACCACTCTTTTTTGGGGAGGAGGGAATCGATCTGGAAGTAGACGCATCTGTCTCCAGCTTGGAAATCTCCTTTTTTGACTACAAAGGTCCAGAGCATCCCTTCCAATGTGGCCAGCTCAATGGCATCGGCATTCGGAATAGGCTCCAAGGATTTGATCCTTTGGATAGTTGCTTCTCTTGACATGATATCTGTTCTCTCTTTCTGGAAAAGGAAAATGGTAGGACTGGGGGGACTCAAACCCCCAACCAACGGATTAACTTACCATCTACGACTTTAGCCGCCACAATCATATACTGATTGTGTTTGTGGTCTGGACTTTCTCTTCACCCTCGACTCTTTTACGTTAGGGTGCGCCGTGTAAACGTCTCTACACTCGGTTTCCCTGCCCTAATGGGAGACAGGTTCCCCTAGCACGGGATTGCCATCAGCTTGACCTGTTAAGGTTTCCCCGTTTTAGCGGCGTCCACCTGAAGGGTTTCCCCAACAGGGCTCCTATTTCTGGAAGTCCGCTGCGCTATCAATTGCGCCACAGTCCCATATTTTATGAAATAACAGTCATCTATAGGAGGGTTAACGAGAATTAAAATTGGCGGGAACGACCGGGATCGAACCGGCAGCCTTTTGATCGACAGTCAAATGCTCTACCAATTGAGCTACGCCCCCGCATGAAAACGGTCTAAAAAAGAAAAATCCAGGGAGAGGGATTCGAACCCCCCTGCCACATCTTTTCCTAGGGTCCTAGGTATGTGGATCTAAAATTTGCCCCATAGGAACAATGAAAGGCAGTGCCAAGGTTGAAATATGGGATCCCTAGGGCACCCTTTCAACCTCTATCCCCAGTCAGTATGCTGTTTAAATAAACTATTGTCATGACTGAAAAAGTCACAAGGATATTCTGGAATATACTTCCCAGCCAAATCCCTGGACAAACACACTTCCAACTAGTGTTTTTCAGCCCTCAAAAGAGGGAGAATGTATCCCCTGGTCTCAGGGATGGTTGTTGCTAACTTCAGAAGCCCCTGCCTAAGAGATGCTTCTTTTTTTGGTTTCTTTTTAAAGGGCTTTTTGTGCCACGGGGTCTTATCATAATCCCTTTTTTTCTTCCGGTACTCTTTTTTCTTTTTCTCTTTCTGTGCTTTTAATGGTTCATATATTTCTTTCTCTTTATCATACATCCTTCTTTGGGAGGGCGTCATTTTTTTTGTCTTATTTTTTTCGGCTTTTTCCTTCTTTTTTTTCTTTTCTTCCTTCTTGTTTTCCCTATCTTTTTTCCTTCCTTCCTTATCTTTTTTCACCACTTTATTGACACATTTTCTCAGCTCTAAGGTTAAAGCCTTAGATGCCAATAAAGTCTCTACAAGGTTATCGCCATCTAAAGATTTCTTATATCTGTTTTCAACTTTTTTGAGCCGGTTCTCAATTGAAGAGATCTGTATGGGTTTCCCGGTACTGGGGTGACGGCCACTCCCTGACCCTGTAGATTTCCCTGTGTACTCCCCGTCTTTGATGCCTTTTCTTAAGCGCTCAAGCACTGGGAGGACATTTGTTTCAAAGGATTCTACATGTCCCTTTGCCAATTCTTTTGCTTGATCCCCCTCTCCACTATCCTTGAGGCCATTAACCTTTGTGATAACCCTAGTGGTCTTTCTGCTATAGGATGAAAGATCTTTTATGGATCCTTTGGGATCCTTTGATGTTGCAGGTGCTTTTTCATTATCCGGTGGGGGAGTATCCTTTTTCTTTGTTTGACCCTCATTTTTCGGTTCAGGGGATTTACTCCTTTGATCCTTTTTCACCCAATGATTTTTTGGATCCGCCTTTGGGTGTTCCTTCAGGTACTGCCTTAAAACTTCCTCAGACGAAAATTCTTTCGCTATTTTATCTGATACTAAAGGAAGGAGATGTTCCCTCAATTGAGGACTAACATAAGCCAGCTTAATGATCTTTTTACGGAGAGACTCCATTTTAGTTTCCAATCCCTTTAAGTTTTAAATGCCCCAATCAGGGTGGGGAGGTTTCCCATCACTTTTGGGCTTCACCCGGTGTCTCCTTGGGTCTGCCTTCGGATGTTTTTTCAAGTACTTCTGCAAGGCTTCCTCATTCGGGAATTCCTTTGCCATTTTATCAGATGCCTTCTTGAGCAAGGGGACCAGTTCTCCACGAAGCTCCGGCTTCCCATGAGCGAGTTTGATGAGGGATCTCCTTAGTTGTGATTCCTTTGACATCCGTTAACCCCTATCTGATTGTTTTGACAAGGGTATTTCCATCAAGGATCTCCCATTTGTCGCTCGGGTAGATCTTAATTTTCCACCCCTCTTTGAAGGCAAGATTCTTAGCCTCTTGCAGGATTACTCTAGAGTCCCTGCTGTTCTCAATCATGTATTCATTATGGAGGTCATTTATCCTGTCTAAAGAGATTTGCTGTGCCCGTGGTAGGTCTCCAGAAGGATAGATAGCAGCGGCTTTATCAGAGACCAAGGGGAGAAGAACTTCCCTAAGCTCCGGTTTTTTGTATGCCAGTTTGATGACCGTTCCCCGAAGATCCTTTTCTAATCCTCCTATTCTAAAAATTATTTCCCCCTCATCAAGGATTTCCCACACTTTGTTGGAATATGGCCTAAATTGAAACCCCTCTTTTCTGATTAGGACCATGGCTTTTTTCAAGATTCCACCAGGGGTTTGATTCCCCCTGGGGGATAAATACTCCCGATAGTGCCCTTCAACGAGTCTGGCCATAAAAACAGACAGTCCTTTATTTTCAATGATCGGGTTCCGAAGATTTTTGGTGAGCTGATAGGAAGCGCCTTTAGCCATGGCAGGAGAGGCAGATCCAATGAATCTGTCCAACTCTTGTGCAAGATATTCGAAGGTTTTTATAACAGGTTGGCCAGCTTCTGCCCGGTTTCTGATTGTTACCAATAAATCCAACAACTCTTTAAAAGACTTGTTAAGGTCACCTCCTGCTGAGGGTGTTTTATAGGATTCTTGCAGAGCCCTCAAAAAGCTTTGAATACTGGCCTTCTTTTCCATCTGTACATGTCCTTTCCAGAACAACAGTTCCTTCAAAGAGTGTGGGGAATAGGATGAAAATTAAACTAAGAGGGCTTTCCACCCTCTTTGCCGGGTTTGGGTACACACGTGGGCCGCACCTCGCTTCCCTCTTCCCTTTACAGGGATCCCATTGGGCTCACAGCTAGAGGGGTCGCTCCCCCAATGGGTTTTTGTGTCCACCGGACTATTGGCGCTGAGTCTTGACCTCAAGGGGATACGGGCTCAATGCCTCATTCTAAAGGGTTTTTTCCTTTTTGTTAGGTTAAAGAAATGGTCGGAGTGGCCGGATTTGAACCAGCGGCCCTCTGCTCCCAAAGCAGATGCTCCACCAGACTGAGCTACACTCCGACAAACACCCCCTTAGGGGGTGTTTTCCTCACCATGGCAAGCTCATTCTCAACTTACCTGCAAGGTTTGAGTGGGTCCTCTTTTGCCCTACTCAAATTGACCAATTTTCTAAAGGTGGGCACCCCTGGATCTGAAACCAGGATCTCACACCTACCATGGTGTGGTTTTACTTAAACTAGATGCCCAGAAGACCCTTCCAAGTCCTGAATTTACAGGCCTTGGAAAGAGAACAATTGAAGGAGGACACCCCTGGATCCTAACCCAGGATCTCTCACCACTGCGGGGAGCGCATAATTGGAATTTATAACTAGGTGTCCAAATAACCCCTTCCAAGGCCGGGTCAAGACCTCTCTTGCCAAGCGTGTCGGTCGGGGAGTAGTTGTGTGGTGGGAGCCCGCAGGTTTTGCACCTACGAATCTCATGACTAGCATGCAGTTTTTCTTAACGTAGCTCCCAAATAATTGGCCTAAGTGCTAGGATTCGAACCTAGATATCCTGCCCCTGGTATGGAGCAGGCGTTCTACCATTAAACTACACCAAGGAAAAATTGGTGGACCCGACAGGCCTCGAACCTGCAACCTCCTGAATGCAAATCAGGTGCTCTCCCAAATTGAGCTACGAGCCCTTGTATTTCAGTCTTCATCCGCCTCTTCATTCTTTTCCAGAAAGGCACAGAGGAAGAAACATCTTTCAGTTCTTTTTGTTCCTCTTTCAGTGTCTTCATTGGAGAGGATACATTTACTTCCCTTTGAAATTGGGAGTAGGAACGGGCAGTTTTCACCGCATTCTGTCCTATCATATTCAATGCTGGGCAATATTCTGTAACCCATTTATTTTTCTCCCTAGTGAGAAAATGGTGACCCTGACGGGATTTGAACCCGCAATCTCCAGATTGAAAGTCTGACGGCTTAATCCAATTAGCCTACAGGGCCTTGAAATCATCTTTTATCCACTAGAACTTGATAGGTGGAGGCACCTAATTTCTGATCCCTATGGGTGGAAACCAGGGGAATCACCCCAGTGGTGTGATCTTCAAGACATCTTTCCGTATCCACATTCACTGAAAAGTTTGGATATAACCCTTTCCCTTGCCAGAAGGCTTCTGCAAGATCCAAGCTTCTAGCTTTGACCACACTTACAGGGAAATTTCGTTCATCATACGCTATGAACACAGGCATCTTTTTTGTTCCTTTTTGCATCAATTTTGATTCTAGGGTTGCCAAATAGAGAATAACTATTCCCAAACATTGTCTAGACCCTTTTGTTTTTCTTCCTCTAAACGTTTTTTGGAGTCTAGAAAAGATTCCTCATTGATCTCGATTCCAATGAAGCTCCTGTTATTCCGCAAAGCAGAGATCCCTGTTGTGCAAGTTCCCATGAATGGGTCTAAAACCACACCTCCTGTCGGAGTTGAAGTAATCCGACACAGATAATCCATAAGGTCAAGAGGTTTGATTGTAGGGTGCTTACTCCCATTTCGGTCATTTTTATTAGCTTTCACGCAATAAAAAAATCTGGAGGGAGAATTCCCACTGTGAAAACTCGGAAAACTTGTTAATACTTCGTCACTTCCATCATGTATCAAATTGGTCGGCCAACGGCCTTGCACTTTAGCTTGGTAGCCGTTATTTTCTTTTCCTGGGCCATTTTTCCCATCCCTAATATGAGATAGTAGTTGTCCAACACCCCCCGTCAGTTTATCTGTTGTTGGAGTACGACTCCCATCAATATTTAAACCTGACACACCATAGGTCTTAGCATTTTGAACGTAGGTTCCCTCAAGGGGTTTCATTGCAACAACAATAGGCTCCCAAGCAGGTTTTAAGGCAGTCCCCCACCCTTCCCATTTTTTGGATTCTTCACTGGCAGGAGCGGTAATTGTAGCTCCATTATCTGTTCTGTTGCATGTATTCCTAGAGTTGTTGGATCCCCCAATGTTCCCGATATTACCACTCCCTTTGATCCTATTCGCTCTGAACCTGCTTTGGTCAAACCCAATTACTTCCCTGTCTAACCCGTCTTCTTTGTCCATTGCTTTACTGAGGTTTAGGGATTTAGGAAAGCCTGTCCCGTATACCCACATGATGCAATCACGGATTTCCCATCCGGCATCTTCAATAGCACAAATCAACCGATGGAAGGTTCTAGTCCCTCCAAATGAAAACAAAAAAGCTCCTGGTTTTGCTATCCTTAACATTTCTTCCCAGTAAATTTTTCCGGGGACACTATGGTCCCAATGTTCCTCCATAAATTTCAATCCATAGGGGGGGTCTGTAAGAATGGTATCTACACAAGAGGATTCCAGATCTTTCATTACTTCCAGACAGTCTCCATGGTAAAGTTCATAAGAGGGATGGTTCATCGGGATTCCTTTCTTTCAACATATTTTCAATATATGTCTTACCACAAAACAGGAAAAAGAGAAATAAAAATTGGTCGGACTGAGAGGATTTGAACCTCCGACCCCTTGAACCCCATTCAAGTGCGCTACCAGTCTGCGCTACAGTCCGACAAAATTCGGATGCCCCTCACCCCTTCCTCCAGGGAGGGTTGGTGTTAACGGCGAGATCCACCACTTCATCGAGTTCACCCTGGATTACATTCTCGTTATGCAGAGCCAAGTACACCCCGAATCCGGGAAGGACATCCAGGAAGGAGCAACCCTTCCATTTCTGAAATTTAAACTGGACTCAACCTCCTTGATTTTCGTATTACTCGGTAATTTCCAAATTTTCTGTTCCAATAGGAGGTGTGTAAAATGACACTCAAAAAAGAGCTTGTAAAACTTGCAAATAAGAAGCCTGAAACCCGCCAACATCTTGTTCCCCTTCTCAAGAAATCCTCTCTCATGAAAGTGGGTCCAGTCAAAGTTGACCAGCATATCACTCAGCAGCTTCAGAATTTCAAGAAACTTCGTGCTCGTTATTCTCCCTCAGATCTGTCTGGCGCTTTGATCTCTGCTGCTCATTATGCCAAGAGGTTTGATGAAACAATGTTTGTCTATTCAGGGAATTCCTACGGGTCATTTGTCTACAGGGTCACCCAAAAAAAATCAGAGTACTTGTCCCCCATCAATAATACGGGAGGTATCATGCACTCAGTCACCCCAGACCGGGTAGTTTCTACCCATGAGCTGATAAGACCTTTTTGAGGTCAGTTGAAAAACGAAGCGCCAGCTAGGGCTCGAACCTAGTCCTGGGGCTGGGCTATCCCACTTTATCCTAGCGAAACTGTCGGTAACCAGCCTTCAATTTGCATGCACCCCCTCCGCTTCAATTTATCCACGAAGGCAGTGTTTTTGGAATAAGCTGACCCTCACTCTGGTTAGGAGTTTGGTCTTTGGGAAAGGTACCCGTCCAGCCCCTGTGCAAACCATTTACACCTCTGGCACAAAATGAAGTTCCCAACAAAAAAGTATAGTACCCGCACGGACTTGTCACCGTGTCCCAGGGTCGGGCTCTCCCCTCTCTTTCCCCTAGTCCCTGGGGATGACCATCCGCAGGGTCCCCGACAATCATGTTTAATGGGGCAACACTTACCCCGATCATCAGGCTTCAAGGACATAGAGAGTTCCTTTTGCCTTGGTCAAAGGCA
>Ga0114918_10002946_pt1 | contig 15078 bp, 31 predicted proteins | sample LantaG_FD_87015 | JGI IMG/M metagenome (GOLD analysis project Ga0114918, IMG submission 87015) | Deep subsurface microbial communities from Baltic Sea to uncover new lineages of life (NeLLi) - Landsort_02402 metaG | ecosystem: Environmental > Aquatic > Marine > Oceanic > Sediment | place...
CTTACATTAAATCCTGCTAGACTATTCCCCGATGCGTAAGAATATGTATAAGTGACATTCAAATCTTCACCTATAAATTCTGACGTACTGTTCAATATCAAAGTACAACCAGAAGCTGTGAATGTGTAATTCAGAGCTGTCGGAATTTCTCCCGTAGTTGCATTAAATATTGAAGTTAGTCCACAAGTAGAATCTGAAGCAGTTGTTATTATTGCAAATGTAGATGCAGTAATATTTGTAACATTAGTAAGAGTTTCGTTTGTATTAGTCCCCGTCGTTGGAATGTCGGTGAAAACACTATTGGAAGTCAATGTTCCGACAATCAAAGCCGCAATAACAACCATAATAACTACCGCCATGGCTATCACTATAGAATCAAATAAATCCTTAGCTTTTTGTTTTGCCATTTTTTAAAAAATAAAAAAGGGGAGATTACTCTCCCCATTAATTATTTAGGTAGTTTAAGCCGAAATGCCCTGAAGACCTTCTTTCTTATCGAACAATTTCTTTACATACATAACCAACCAAACAACTCCAACGATTGTACCGATAACTGCAAGGAATGCAATTAAGTTAGTAACAAAAGAACCGAAGCTTTCAGATATAACAGTAGTATTGATTATTGTAAGACTGGAAAATACAGTATTAGCTAGAATAGTCCCGACAATCAAAGCTGAAATTACAATAAGAATTACAACAGCCATTACTGTAGAAACACTGTCCATCAAATCTTTACCCTTCATAATAAAATATACCTCCCTTTTACCAAATAATTATAATTTATCATAAATATATATATAATTTTGTTTATATAAACACTATTATACTTTTTACACTTTTTACACTTATTTATATCTATCTAATAACACCCAAGAAACCACCGTCATTACTATATAAAATGCAACCCAATAACCTTTTAGGAATGGTATCGTCGCTGTATTCTGTGCCGCAATCAAAAGGGAAGCTATGAATGTAGCAAAACTAAAAGCGGTCAAAGAATGCCAAAACCTTTTCTTCCCAGTTGTTTTTAGTATTGTAAAATATGAAGCGGCTGTTCCGAAAATCCAAATCAAGAATAATAATATTGGGAAAAATAATGGGATTACAGTTGATATAGCAGAGAACATTGGTATAATTCCAACACCTCCGAAGTCTTGCATTGTAGGTAATTGTGTCATTATATCCCATTCCTAACAAGTTTAATTATATAGTAAACTGCCAAGAATCCTATAATTCCACCAAATGCAATTATTAAATATCCTCCAGTATCACCAAATACCCAAGATAATAACAATTTACCTGCCTCCCAATAACCTGTTCCAGTCCCCTTCATAGAATATGCTGAGGCAACACTATCCCTACTACCTAAATCCGAAACTTCAGGGTTAGTGTTTGCAGTAATATTTGAAACTATATCTGCGTCATTTGAAACTTCTAATAATCTTGAAGATATGTTACCTGAAGCAGCAGAAAAAATATTATCCGTCCCATCATTTAATCCATAATCAGGATTATTATTAAGCATAAAAAATGTTGTGAATGCTATTAATGAAAATAATAATAAACCAGTAACTATCCAGTTTATTGTGAAATCCTTCATATTCTCTTCACTCATATTACCTATCCTCCTGCTTAGCTAATTTAAATATTAAAATTGCGGCCGCAATTACTAACCACATCAAAGCTCCGAACCCCATAACAAAATCTAATCCATTAAGTAAGTATAATGCTCCTGCTAAAAATAATGTTACAACACTATTAAGAATTATCCACTCTGGGCTTGATATTGCCATACCAACTATACTTAACAAAAGAAGAAAAACAATAAAATAATTATTATCTAAAAAGTCCCATCCCCCTGCCTCTGGAATTAAAAACGTTCTAATCGCCATTGGAACTCCGCCCTTATAAATATTTAATGTTAAAACACTGTCTCCTATTGTATCTAAATAATCACATTCAATCGAACCCGACGAAGAGGTTAATGATTTATTACATAAAGTTGTATTACCCCATTGGTCTGTTTGGGATAATAATATATTAACCAACGAGGGTAATCCACTCGGTATTGAAAAAGTTACGGTTACTGTGCTATTTGTTTCGGCTATAGAATAAGAGAAATCTCTTAATGTAGTAATTGGTACATCGTTTTGTGGATTAATTTCTCCCAATAGTTTTTGTTCACATTCTCCAGTTAATTCGCTTTGACATTTAAAAACAATGTTCGGGAAAATATCTAAAATAACTCCATTCTTAACAACTATAACTTTATATTTTACCGAATTCAAATCAACATGAACAACCGCTATTCCTTGGCTTGAAGTCAACGGAGCTTCAACAACTTCATAAGCATCTTCTGCTATATACTTTCTTAATAATTGAACTACTGCTCCCTCTACAAATTTAAAAGTATCGTCTTGGTAAGTTATTTTAAATTCCGTCGAAGAAGTTGAATTCAAATCATATAAGTTTATTGTGTAATTATCTTCAGTAATTTCTGCTCTTTGAATGTGATAAAGTTCTGGTGCATACCCTTCGGAAACATATCTTATTTCAACAGATTGTAGAAAACTAGAATCGGTCATATTCGAGTTAGAACAAAGGTTTACACTTGAAACATTTTCTAAACTTAAATTTATAAAATTGCTTCTTATATAAGCAGTATTAAGAATTTCATAATTCAATTCAATATCCCCGAGTAATGAGGTTTTATGTTCTTCGTCGAATAAGTTAATATTTGCTAATGGGTAAGTGTAAGCGGAGCAGTTGTCTATTCCTAAAACATTTATTGTTTGATTGTTTAATGTGGAATTATAATAATTATTCGTTCCATTATTTAAAACTATTTGCCAATAAAAAGTTACATTTTCTTGCGTAGTTACTTGTGGTATTTGTATGGCCTTATTAAAAATAACAGTGTTACCGCTTCCACTTTTTGTTGCAGAATAACTTGTCCCATTATAAATTAAATAACCAAAAGCATTCGTAAATTCTTCTGAATCATAAGTTATATTTATAGAAAAGTTTTCTATGTTTAATCCTATTACGGGATTGTTGTATGTTTGTGAGTTTTCAATAAATCCATCATTACTAAAATCCAATCCTAAATATTCTAAAATTCCTGCTGTGTCTGAATGAAAAATAAATGGCACTAAATAATATCCTGCTACTGCCGAGGCTGTTGAGGTATAGCCATTTATTGCTGTTGAAAAATCATCTGTTTGATTCGGTGAGAATGTTTCATTAAATGCTCCAGTATAGTTCCAGATTTGAGTGTCGTTTATGGAGATGGAAGGATTTAATAAAAGTGTGTCTAATGCCCATTTATAAACTTCATCAATAGTCCCATCAGTAGTCCATATATAATTAGTCCCATCAGTAGTGATACCTAATGGATTAACATTCCCTGAAGTATTGGTATTCCAAGAAGAAATATGGGTTCCATCCATTGTCCACTTCCATACTCCATCTGCGCTACTACTATCTGTAGTCCAGATATTTGTGCCATTAGTAGTAATACCTCGAGGAGCATAATTCCCATCAGCGTTAGTGTCCCAGTGAGTTACTGCGGTCCCATCCATTGTCCACTTGTAAACTTCCCTTCCAGTAAAATCGACAGTCTAGATATTTGTGCCATCGGTAGTAATGCCAACGGGATTAGTATTCCCATCAGCGTTGGTGTCCCAATTAGAAACATAAGTCCCATCCATTGTCCACTTAAACACTTCATCTTCAAAACTAGAAACAACCCATATATTTGTACCATCGGTAGTAATGCCAGAAGGAAAAGTACAACCATCGCCATTAGTACCCCAAGAAGAAATATAAGTCCCATTCATTGTCCACTTATAAACTCCACCTGCAGAATTACCTTGTGTAGTCCAGATATTAGTACCATCAGTAGTAATGCCAACAGGAACAGTATTTCCATCTGCATTGGTATCCCAAGAAGTAATGTAATCTCCTTCTTCTGAACTATACCCACTTAAATTCATAACGGCAGAAGTCACACTAGCTCCTTCTGGCACACTTAGCCATCTAGTATGATTCTCATTTTTAGTAAAAGTTATATTTTCTGTCCCCAAACTATTATTAAAAGTTGTAGAACTCCACGCCGAACCAAATCCAACCAACAACAAACCAACCAATAAAAACATAAACAATTTATTCATCTACCCACCTTAAAACAATTTATTTTATGAAGCTGGTCTAATAAACAATATCCTGTTTCATCAGATATTAATGCAACCCTATGAAAACTATTTCCCAATGCAATTCTATAACTATAAGTATCAAAACCCAATTCTTTTCCTAATCTTTCATATAATTTATTGTAGTCGTAACAATCTCCACCATTTTCTTTTATATCTTCAATAGTTCTTTCCTTATCACTTCGAATTGTATAATTATAAAAAGTTGAAATATAATTTTTTAAACATTCTGCAGTTTGTTCTAAATTTAAATTACTACATTGATTATAATCTGATATTTCTTCTTGAGAGACTTCATTTAATTTCCAATCATTATAAATATCATGAACCATAAAACCCAAAATTACAGACATAGTAATCATTAATAAAATCAATAAAGTCTCACAAAAACGTCCAAGTTGATTAGTTTTAGTCTTCATCCCTTATAACTCCCGAAGTATCTTTTACATCTTGAACAACAAATATATCCAGATTGTTTTGTTCTCCACCTATATCCACATTTCGGGCATCTAATAATTCTTCCTTTCTTAGCCCTTGCTCCTTTGGTTCTCATGGTAATTAATAGTTTTACTACTATTTAAACTTTTAGTAATCGAGTTCGTCCTTCGGAGAATTAACTTTTGTCTTCTGCCAATTAACTATACCCATAATCAAGGCAAATGCACTAATAATAAATATAAACCAAGGGAATGAAAGCATTATTTTATTATAGACGGTAAATTCAGTCATCATAGACCTAAATAAATCATTCTCTATAAGTGTTCTATAAATATTTGAAACTTCTATTGATATGTAAGTCACCACCGAAACTATTACTACTAAAACCCCCAATAGAACAGGATTATTCCCCGATTGATATCCAAGAATTATAATGCCCAAAGCTAAAGCGAATATGAAAAAGAAACTTGCCCAAATTAATAAATCTTTCAATGCTAAAAACGGATAGATTGAAAGAGCCCACAATTCTTGACAATCATCAACATACAAATTATTTTCTATTGTGCAATCGGTTGATTGGAAAGCCGTATCAACACTATCCATAACATAATAAGTAATCCCAAAGAATAGGCCAGAAAGTAAAATTGCGAAAATACTTATGAGTATTATTGCTACCGAACCATACTGCTTCATATTATTTAAACTATCTAACATTTTCCTATCCTCTCAAATTTAATCAATTTTAAAAATATATCATTATTGGCCTTAAAAAAATCTACTAACAAAGAAGAGGTTTCTATCTGTGTAAGAATTTTATTGTCAATACCAACTGCCTTGCTTCTTCTTGTAGCTCTTATATTTTCTATCATATCTTTAAATGACTTAGAACCTTTCATTGTTTCTCCTCTCTCTTTCATCGGCCTACCCCCCAATCTGAATCTCTAAATTCTTCCAGTAAATTCATTAACCATTCTTGTACATATCCGAAGAAGTAAATTCCTATTATTATAAATCCAACAATATATACTACAATTAAAGATGGTAAAAATTGAATCATTGAAACATTACTTGAAGTGTAGGCAATATTCATTATTAATAGTAGTATTGGCAATATGAGAATATAATAAATAACAAATGAATTTTTCATAATGTTATAAGTTATTGAAGACAAAACCAACTTGACATAATTTTTGTTTTCGTATTTTCCTATTATTGAATTATTCCATTTGTTAAAATCTATATTTTTATTTAAAACATAAACGCCCAAAATAAGTAAGAAGAAGAATATGATTAAAGCAACATTAGTTATAGAATCCGACGTAGTATAATTGTCTCCGCTATATGTAACTTCTATTCCAAACGTCACCCTTCCATAATCAACCCCATTATTAGCAATTATTTCACCACCATACACCCCAATTTCATCTATTGTTATATTGTATTGGCAATATCCATCAACATTTGTACCAGCAACGTTCTTCACAATAGTATTTCCATCTGGGTCAAATATTGAAACTTCACATGTGCAAGTTAAACATTCTGACAAATCGTTGTTAGCCATTGAAACGTCAATCGTAGAATTTGCCCCTTTTTGGAATAAAAAACTTTCTTCTGCGGATACTATAGTTGTTAATAAAAACAATCCAACTAAAACTACTAAGAATAATTTATTCATTTGAAATCCCTCCATTGGCATAACTGAATATAAGGTCTGGTGTTTGAACTTGCCATTTTGGTATAATTGAATGTGAGGCCGCATTGTGTTGCGGATAAACCAGTAATGTCAATATAAAATTCTCCCCAATTAACATTTCCAACAGTATCATTAACACTTATGTTCAAATAATAAACTGTTACCGTATTCAATACTGTTACGTTTGTTATAGTGCCAGAACAATCAACATCGAAAGTTGTAGTATCATTTAAGGAGTAACAACTTATCCCAGAATCATCTGTTGCTGTTATAGATTCTGAAAAGGCTGTGTTATTATAACCAGTTAAATTTCTTAAATTAGTCCAATCAGGAGGAGTTATGTCTCCTGCTGGGACAATAAACCTCATTTGAAATGAAATACTATCCGCACTTACAAAATTAATTAAAAACATTCCTAAGAAGATTAATAATAAAAATTTATATTTCATTTAATAGTAATTCCTAATTTAAGTAATGGTTCACTTGATTGGTATGCTCCTCCTTCAACATATTTCTTTTCTCTATGGTTAATAAGCCAATTACATCTTTCAATATCATTTAAGAAACTATAACATTCCTCTTTGTATTTTTCTTTATCCACCGTCATTTGTAAAACTCTTTTTGTTTCTTCTTTTGAATAATCAAAACTTGGTGAAACAGGATTTAAAATTAAATTATAATTTCCTTCTGGAATATCCTTTTTTGCAATTATTTTTATTGTAATCTTTTGTGTCCATCCATTTTCAAATACTGGAAATGTTGGGGACATTGTTAATTCATTTGGAGTAATTTCAACATCAAAATATTCACTCTTGCTTGATATTAATTTAAACCCTTGATAAGTCCAAATCCCAAATCCATTATGAAAGAATGTACAAAGTTCAAACTCATCTCCTTCTTTAAAATCAGTTAGGGTATAACTTATTTCTCTAGGCATATTTCCTTGACCATAAACTCCCCACATGGCATAATCTGGTTGGGTATAAAATTGTTGTTTCGCATTCTCCCAAGTTGAACCATAAAACTCTGGTTGCATCCAATATTCTTCACTAATCTCACATAAATCTGTAAGGCCACCACCCCAAATTTCTCTTGTATAAGCATCAAAATCGTCGGGTTTTTCTGGGATTGTTTCAAACCTATTCATTCCATTCGCAGTTGTTTTTGGCATTAGTGTTACATAGCAAACTAAAGCTATCATAATTCCAATTATGAATACCAACGTCGTTACTTTTATTTCATTTTTCATTGTATCCTTATGCCGTTGTTGAATTTATTTGGTATAATACTGCAGTAGTTCCTTCGTCTGCGGCTGTGAAATTTGCCCACATATAAACATCAGCAGTTTCCGTTGTTGGAACTGATGCATTTATTGAACTCGTAGTACTATTAAGAATCTTTGTCCAATCAACAGTGTTTACCATATTATATGAAACAGTTACAAAAGCAGTTGTTACATTTAGTTCATGAGTAAGAGCCAAATTAACGTTTCCTGTATTTGTTATTGTTTCAATAGGTGTAGAACCACCATCGTCTTGACTATCTGGTTCAACTTCTTTACTATTTGCAGTTGCTGGATTAAAGTCTATTGTAGTTTCAACTCCAGCCAATGCAACTGTAAAGCTTGTATCTTCACCAATTATGAAATTCATCGTGACAGTATACGGTGTTGAAGCATCGTAAGCATAAACCCCAGTCATCCCCATGAACAAAAATACTCCAATTAAAAGCATTAATATTTTGCTATTCATTTTTTACCTCCATTTTTGATTTAGATATAAATTTCATATTAGTTTTGAGTTACCGAAGTATTTAATAGTTTACTTATTGTTTGAGGAGTTTTATCTGTCCAATTTAACCACAGCCAAATGTTTTGAGATGATGATGATGCGAGATTATCTTTTAACAACAAAGATGTCTCATTTATTGTTGTTGCCCCAGATTCATCATTGTCAGTATCGCCAAACAAAACAAATCCCGATTCTGTCGAGTTCATTTTAAGAAAAATATCAATCCCAACATCACCAGTATTCGTGATATATAAAACTCCATTAGTTGAGTTTTGCCCATCTGCATTTAGGTTTGAAACTGTTTTATTATTAGAACTAAAATTAATTTCAGTATATCCTACAGGTAAAGAAACTGTGAATGATGTGTCTGCTCCCACCCCCCCACTACTCCACGCCTCAAAGCTTATATCTCCCAAAATAATTGGCGAATAAAAACTCGTCGTATCATTCCCAGCAATAAAAGTATAATTCAAAGTCAGATTAGTCGAGGTTGAACTAATATCAAAAGTATAATTAGTCAAAGAACTTATAGTTTGTGGAGCAGTAGCCGACCAACTTCCATCATAATAACCGACACTTAAATTAATACTTGAACCCATAAGATTTTCAATCGTCGTCGAAACATTAACTTTATTATTCCCCGAAGAAATGTTCATAAAAGTTTGGTTATAAATATCCTGCCCCCCCGTCTCCAAAAACCTCGCACTTTGATTATTATAAATTTCTAAAATCTGGTCTGCTGTTAAAGAAGTGTTGAAAATCATTACTTCGTCAATTGTGCCGTTCCAAGGGCCATTAAAAGAACTATCATCGGTTGTCCCAATAAAAACATCTTCATTATCCTGCCAAGCAGTTACATTAATACCTGAAAAAGAACAAGTTGTTGATTGTAAATAAACCCCATCTCTATATATAGAAACATTACCTGTCCCAGTAGAATTATCATAAACACCAACATAATGATACCAAACATTCTGACTTACATCTGCACCAATATAATCTACATAACACTTTATCTCCCCATCTGAACTAATCATAAAATCAGTATCCCTATTACTATCCACAAATAATCTAAAAAATTCATTATCTGAAGTACTATCACTTCTTCCAATTATATTATTTGTACCAACTTCCATTAGTTTTGCCCAAGCACTAAATGTACATCCATTAATACAAACAGTCTTACCAAAACTATCTCCATTATCATCCACTAAAACCCAATCCCCAGCTCCATCCAAAACCAATCCTTCTCCATACTTCCCACCAGTAGAATTAGCAACAACATCATCAACATAAGTTCCATCATTCCCTTCTCCACTCCAATCATAAGCCGTCGTCAAAGCAGTATTCTCCAAGTCCCCGTCAAAACTCCAATAACCAACCAAACTATCATAAGGAGCTGTATTAGAAATATTCAAATGAGTATGATTTGATTTACCTGTTTCTGCTGTTATGTTTTGAAGTCTTGAGGTAGTTACCCAATCTGAATCTGAAATAGAAATAACTGGGTCTATATTTTTATCTGATAAGAAAGTTACTTCATAATAATAATCTGTATTGTTTTCGTCTATTTCGACTTCGTAAGAACTAAACTTACAATCTGCTGTATCGTTATAGTGTGTAATTGTATAATTCTCTCCTTCTATTTCTTCGGTAGTATTCCAAGCATTAAATCCTCTTGAACAAATATCTGTGAAATCAAAGTCGTGGTTTTCATACCAACTATAATCTTTTGTTTTTATTAGAACTGGATTTTGGACGTATAGGATGTTTCCTTCTTTTGTGATTGGGATATTTGATTTAAGTTGGTATTTATAATTATTCAAAGCAGTATCGTTTTCTATTGTATCCGTTGCTCCGAACTTATAATTATCTTCATTGTAATAAACAAACAAATCGTTTACGGTGTTTGAATAATTGCCTGAAATATTTTTATACAAAATAACATCAATATTAGCCCACGCCAAAGAATATTCTAATTTGCTCGTGTTTTGATAGACTAAAACGATAGTTTGGTTTCCAAATCTTACATAAGGTATTTGATTTATTGGGAATTGTGCATTTGTTAAAGTTATAGTGTACCCATTATATTTTGTTCCATTAATATCACATCCAGCACTTTCCCATTTTATTTCTTTTATATCTTTTGTGGTTTTATTTTGTTCATCATATTCTTTAAGTCTGCTTCCGTCTTCATTATATAAATATCTTACTCCAAAGTTAATATCTGAGGCAATACATATCTGTGTTTTTTTATCCTTTTGGTTTGTAAAAATAATTTGAGTGTTGGACTCTTCGCCAGTTGATTTTAATACATTCCATTGATTGCCTTCACCAACTAAAAATAACTTTCCTTCTTGTTGTATGTTTTCTTCTGGATTATCCCACCAAGTCCAAGGCAAATACCAAGTTGCTGATACAATACTAATTAAGAATATTCCAATTAAAAAAATCGTAAGAAATTTATGTCTCATTCTAATCCTCCAAAATATTGTAAATAAATTCTAATCACATCAACTACTTTTATTTCCATATTGTTTACTAACTATTACACCATTACTACTATTTAAATTTATTTATTTATTTTAATATCTAAAATATCTCCCCAGTCATCTTTTGCTTTTGGGTATACTATTTTGTGCAATTGTATCATCCTCAACAAACCTTCTTTTGTAATTAGGTTTCCCCACAGACTCATTATCCGCATCCTCAGACATATTCTCTCCTAATTTGCTCCCTCTGAATTGCTTCGTGTCTGCAGTAAGATTTCGGAGAGCCAAAACCTTACCTTTTTTATCTGTGGGGATTTTCATTTTTTTTCCTCAAACATTCTTTCTAAATCAGAACACACAACACTCCCATCTATTTCAATTACTTTCGGCGGTTCAACTCCATAGTCCGAAAATCTGTCGCCAATGTACTCCATTAATTCTTTTGCTCTTAATAACCCTACTTGTCTTCCTTCTAGTAAAAATCGGTCATAAAATAAAATATAGGTTTTTTCTTCCTTTCTTAATTCTTCTATTCTTTTTTTTATTGGATTGTGGTTAGTCATTTTCATTCTCCGAAATTATATCATGTCTGAGTATCATAGTTCCTTCATTATTTCTTTCTCCCCAAACTTTAAACTTACAAGTATCGTCTATAATTAATATTATTTCTTCTTCGTCATTTAGATTAATTTCCATTGTTTACCCCTACTCCTTGAGATGCGTCGTTTAAATCTCTAAAATCTATTACTAAACATATTGGCAAAAGTCCAATACAAACAATAAGTCCTTGAATTGTTTCTGTGTTGGGATTAAGAATATTTGAAAACAAACTTACTATTATTCCTGTTATGCTTAATATTGTATAAATCATTCTTTTCCGTCTCCTTCGGGTAAGTTACACTTTGCGTCGTTAATTCCCAAATTATAAGATGCTACCATTAATTGTAATTGTTTTGGATTCAACGACCATCCTTTTTCTGTAAAATATTCTATGAGCTGTATGTCGTCTTTCATTGTTCCTTCTCGTTATTTAATGCGAACTTCATATTAATAAATATCCGTTGGATTTTCACAATCATAATGTTGCCTGGCTTTCCCCGTTGTATCGTTATTTGGTATCTCAACAAAATGCCATTGTTCTCCATGTTTAATTGGTTTTTTACAAATACTACATCTCCCATAACTTCCTGATAAATTTTTATTCATCTTTTACTCCTTTTACGAATTTCTTTTTGTGTTTTTTAACTATTTCTTCAAACATCTTTTTTTGTGCATCTTTGATAAATTTATCACAATCTTCGCATACATCCCAAAGCGAATCATCTTCAAAATTTGGAGACCATATTTGCTTTGTGGCTTCTCTTTCTCCACACATTTTACATATCATTTGTTTACCTCCTCTTTTAAGGCGAATTTCATTCTAACACCACCACCCGACCATAGCCACTGGAGACCTGCAAAACGTCATAGTTGGAGCTGACGTAGCCATTCCTGTAGAAGCAAACCCTAGACAATTCCCAACCTTTTTTAATATTATTTTTAAATTGATTTTTAGTATAATAGAAAATTGGATATTCTTCTAATTTGATTTCTTCTTCATTAATTAATTCTATAAAATCAAAATATTCACACCAATGAAATCCTTTAGGTATTGGGAAATCTTTAAACTCTTTATTTTCCCATTTGTAAATCCTAAATATCTTTCCATTATATTTTATTTCTTGATAATCTTGATTTTTCAATTCTTTTATTTGTTTTTTTAATTCTTCTATTTCAAGTTGTAACTCTTTTATCTTCTTCATTCTTCCACCTCAGCTTTCCCAGAAATTGCGTCTTCATCATTATCTTCAATTAATTCTTCTTCTTTGATTATTTCAAACATTACCATTATTTTTTCTCTCCTGCGTTTGTCTCGCTTAATGCGTCGTTTATTTCCTTAGTTGAAAATTTCCTTCTTAATAATCTCTTTTTATCTGATTTAAAATAAATTCCATTTGACTCAAGATTTTTTATTGCTTCTTTAATATTCATTTGTTTACCTCCTCTTTTAAGGCGTCGTGAGTTTTCTCTGCAAGAGTTGGTTCTCTTGATTCTTCAATTATTCTTTCCATAAATTCATTGTGTGATTCTTTCATTTTGTATTTATTTTTTCTAATTTAATTTTGATTAATTCTCCGCAATCTTGACATTTATAGAGGTCTGTTGATTCCCAACTCTTTCCTCTTTCATAAAGTCTTTTCTTGTTTTTGTGTTCGCATTGTGTTTCCATTGTTACATTATGTATACATTATAGTTTATATATGTTTCTATTTCGTTTCACAAGCCTTTTGAGCTTTCTGTTTAATTGCTTTGAAAAGCGTCTTATATTCCTTAAAAAATAAAAGGAAAAATAAAAAATTGTTTATTTATTTGAATTTATAGTCGGATGCTATTGGTTCTTCCATATCATCAAATTCTTCAGATTCTTGTCCGTCCATTATAATTTGTGCTTTTTGGATATTCTTAATCCATTTTCTTATGTCTTCTAATTGTGGATATTCTTTATTATATTTCTCCCATTTCTCAATATAATCTTCATCCCATACACACATATCTACTCCTTCAGAATCCTCTCCAACCCCCCATCCTATAACGTCTAAAACATCATCTGGTATATTTTTTAGAGCTTTTTTTAAATCAATTAAGTATGCTATTTTCATTTTTGCCTCCTGTTTTATTTAAATTATTTATCATTGGGACACCTTACAAGCCTTTTGAGCTTTCTGTTTAATTGCTTTGTTTTGCGAATATTGATGTTCTTTCCAATAAATAAATAAAACCATTAAAGCAACACCAACTATTAACCCAATACCAAACCTATCAAATCTTGTTATTATATTTGTTAGTTCCATTTTCAAGCCAAGGGCGTACTTACCTTTGGAATATAATAATATCCTTTTTTATCTCGTTTGTAAAATTTCTTTGGATACTTTTTAGTTACATCATGTATCGTCCTTAATATTTTACCTGATATTATTTCCCTAAAGACTATTGCCCTCTTTCCATTTATCTCAGTTCCTTCTTTCACTATGACCGATATAGGATATTTTCCATGACCACAACAAGACAAAACAGTAACATGTTTGTTATTAAGCCACTTAATAAAATTCCTTATGCAAGGGTCAATTCTCGTATCTCCATGTTTTTTCCAATTACACATTTTAGTTCTTTAGCGTAGCCTTCCTTTCAAATTCTAATTTCTTCATAAAATCATTTAATTCATCATGGCATCCAATAGACATATCAATATCATCAGCATAAGACATTACATATCCTCTCCAACCACAACGCCAATGTATCTTCCCTAAAAAATCGTTTGAATGTGTTGAGTAAACATTAAACTTCTTAGTCTTTCCTTTATCGTTTTCATCTTCAATAAAAAATAGTAGTTGTTTACTCATTTTAAGGCAATTTTTAATTTATTTATAAATTCACAAGTTTGGCAAGTTGTATTCTTATCAAAAAATTCTTGCTCTTTCATTGACCTTTCCCAACTTTCCTTATTCCCCATCCATTCACTTAATGGGGCAGTTCTTGTAATTGTCTGTTCCATTATTGGACAATCAGTAAAATAATCTCCGTCTCCCCCATTTATTTCTTTATGCTTCTTTTCAAAAGACTTAATTAATTTTAATATTTTTTTATGCATCGTAATTTAAGGCTTGGGCGAATAGTGGCTTTTGTAATAATCTATTCTTTGCCACTTTAATATATTCTTCATTTAATTCTATGCCTATAAATTTTCTATTAAGTTTTTGAGCAACAACCCCAACTGTTCCACTCCCAAAGTATGGGTCTAAAACAATATCCCTTTCATCGGTTGTGTTTATCATTAATGTTTCTACTAATTCTTCTGGAAATGGTGCTGGATGTTCTTTCATTGGTTTAGGGGGTATTCTTATTATTTCCATTTGGTTTTTTGAACGCTTATAAAATTTAGGTTGAATATTTGTTTTAGTTATCCAATAAATATATTCAGTAGAAGGAAACCACCTGATTGGTGCTAGTTGGCATGAAGAACCTCTATCCCATATTAATACTTGTCTTATGTTAAACTCTCCTAGCCATTCAGAAGGAAGTATTGCCTTATGTTCCATAACCCTAACTTTATGATTATAAAAAATACTCCCATCTGGTTTTATTATTCTTACTAATTCTCTTAAAATTTCTTTTTGTTGATTCTGATATTCTTCTTCTGGTAAATCATCTTTAAACCCGGCATAGTCTATGTTGGCTCTTGACCAAGTGTCCTCTTTTCTACATTTTCTATTTGCAGAGTGTTTGTTATATGGTGGAGATGTTACCACACAAGATATACTATTACTCTCAATCTTTTTTAATTCTTCTAAACAATTCCCTTGTATTATTTGGTTTTCCATATTATTCGGTTTCTATAATTAAGGCGAATTTAAATC
>Ga0114918_10002947_pt1 | contig 15069 bp, 11 predicted proteins | sample LantaG_FD_87015 | JGI IMG/M metagenome (GOLD analysis project Ga0114918, IMG submission 87015) | Deep subsurface microbial communities from Baltic Sea to uncover new lineages of life (NeLLi) - Landsort_02402 metaG | ecosystem: Environmental > Aquatic > Marine > Oceanic > Sediment | place...
CTGTGGGACTCGTGCCATCGAGCCATCTTCGTTCATAATTTCACAGATGACGGCTGCGGGCTTTAGACCAGCCAGTCTTGTCAAATCGACTGCGCCTTCGGTCTGACCTGCACGAACGAGAGCGCCGCCCTGGCGAGCGCGGAGAGGAAATATGTGGCCGGGTCGAACAAGGTCGGCAGGTTTGGCGTCATCTGCTATGACGGTCTGGATTGTCCGTGCCCTGTCAGCGGCACTTATGCCAGTTGTTATTCCGTCAGCGGCGTCGATACTGACAGTAAATGCAGTGTCAAATCTCGCTGTATTTTCGATGGTTTGAGGGTGTAGGCCAAGCGAATCACATTTTTCTCCCGTCAGGGGCAAACAGATAAGGCCACGACCAAATTTTGCCATGAAGTTGATTATGTCCGGGGCGACCTTCTCGGCGGCGCAAACAAGGTCGCCTTCGTTCTCTCGGTCTTCATCGTCTACGAGTACTATGACCCTGCCCTGCCGCAGGTCTTCCAAAACTTGCGATATTTCACTGAACTTTGCCGACATTGTTACCTAAACGAGTAATTACGCCACAGGCGTATAAAAGTGAATAAGCAGCACAGATTGCAGGCTCAGTAGAAAAGGGGTTATTTCCCCTGTCCGAGACCCTGCTCGTACTGCTCAATATAACGACTTCCGTTGCGAATGTAAATGAGCGTTGCCAAGATGGCAGTTCCCGCCGCCGACCACCAAAGTACTCGCAAGAACCAAATCCAGCCTAGTATGATACGGGATATCTCCGGGGCCAGCAGAATCGCCGCTACCATTGACAACTGCAGTGTGGTGGCAATCTTGCCTATTAAAACTGTCGCAATGTATACCCTCGATGCAATCAAATAAATAATGACAAAACCAATTAGCAGAAAGAGGTCTTTGCCAATTATCAGAACTACAACCGTCGGTGGAAGCCGAAAAACACCGACATGTGCCCGCTGGGAGGCCAAGAGCAGACAAGCACAGGTCATAAGCAGCTTGTCAGCGGTCGGGTCCAGAAAGGAGCCGAGCTTTGTCATTTGTTTTTTTCTGCGAGCCCAGTAACCGTCGAGGACGTCGCTGATGGCCATAGCCGTAAAAATCAGGATCGCAATGTAGCGCATTAAGTCCTGCATTGCAGGAGTGAGTGCGGCGTCATTTATCTTTAACATGCAACTGACAAACGGGACTATCAGCAGTATCCGAATAATAGTAATTCTGTTGGCCCAATTCAATATCATGGTAACTGGTTAATTGGTTAAATAGTTATCAATCGTTGGCTGGTTTATAACCGGAAAGAACGGATTTGGCAAGAGATTCCGCCGTAGGCGGATAAAATTGATTGATGTAAGCTGCGGCGGGGATATAATTATTGAGAATTGTCGAGGACTAAAAATGACAACACTCAGCGTCAATCTTAATAAAATCGCGCTGCTGCGCAACCAGCGCAACATTGGAATCCCGAGTGTTATAGAGGCGGCGAAGACCGTAATCAAAGCCGGTGCCAACGGCGTGACGGTTCATCCCCGGCCGGATGAGAGACATATAAAATACTCAGATGTGTATGAGCTGGCTGAGATGCTCACGGTGGAGTTCAATATCGAAGGCAATCCATTTACCGGCAGGTATATGGAGATTGTCTGCGAGGTCAGGCCGGGCCAGGCGACATTAGTGCCGGACGCACCAGGTGCCAATACTTCAGACCACGGCTGGGATATAAAGGCTAACAGAGAGCGCTTGATACCTGTAATAAAGCGCTTAAAAGATTCAAATATTCGCGTAAGTCTGTTTATGGACCCAGACGTAACGGGGATTCGAATGGTTAAAGAAATCGGCGCCGACCGGGTAGAGCTTTATACTGAGCCGTATGCGACGGCCTTTAGGACAAATGAAAACCTCGAAGCCAGATTAAAAGAATATGCAGATGCGGCAAAGGCTGCTCAGGATATTGGTCTTGGAGTCAACGCCGGGCACGATTTGAACTTGAAAAATCTGGGAAAGTTTTGTAGTAACGTTCGTGGAGTACTTGAGGTTTCTATCGGCCATGCTCTCATTGCCGAGGCTCTGGAGATGGGGCTTTATAATACAGTGAAAGAATATTTGAAAGTGCTTAACAAGTGCACAAGTGCATAAGAGCACAAGCGCACAGGGTCATGTAGGAGAATGAAATGTTTACAGGCGCAATGGTGGCGTTAATTACGCCTTTTCACGAGGGGGAGATTGACTTTAGGACACTCGATGAGCTGATTGATTTCCAGCTGGAAAACGGGATAGACGCAATAGTGCCTGTCGGCACGACCGGTGAGTGTCCGACTTTGAGCCATGAAGAACACAAGAAGGTTATCGAAAGTGTCGTCAATGCAGTCGACGGTAGAGTGCCAGTGATTGCGGGGGCAGGCTCAAACTCGACTGCAGAAGCGATTGAGCTGACGGCATTTTCAAAAAAGGTTGGTGCCGACGCCACTCTGCAGGTCTGTCCATACTACAACAAACCCACGCAGGAAGGCCTTTACCAGCATTTCAAGACGATAGCTGAAGAGGTTGATTTGCCGATAGTATTGTACAATATACCCGGTCGATGCGGCGGGACCGGCCTAACGGCGGAGACTGTCGCGCGGTTAGCTGAAATTGAAAATATCGTCGCAATCAAAGAGGCCAGCGGCAAACTTGATATGGCCAGTGAAATTGCGGTCCGCTGCGATATGACTATCCTCTCAGGTGATGATTCGCTTACGCTGCCTATCGCTTCGGTCGGCGGCAAAGGAGTGGTCAGCGTAGTCGCGAATATCGTTCCCGCTGACGTAAAAGCGATGACCGATTTGATTCTCGAAGGCGATTTTGCCTCAGCCCGTCAGTGGCACAATAAGCTGTTTACGCTGTGCAAGAATCTGCTCGGCCTGGCAACCAACCCGATACCAATCAAGGCGGCTATGGCGATGCTGGATATGGCTTCGGAAGAATTGCGACTGCCTATGACACCTATGGACGAAAGCAAGAAGGTTATGCTGAGACAGACATTGAAAGAGTACGGCCTGTTAAACTGAGAGCGCCTTTCGTATCATCTGGAGCATTTAGCTGGGGTTTTATCTTTGTTGTGCCTCGCTGTAAACTCGCAGGATAGAGGAAACCATACCGGTAACAGTGTGATTTTCCCTTAAATACTGTTGTGCGTCGGTCGCTAATCTGCGTGCAAATTCGCGTCTGTCGAATAATTCCTGGAGAGTTTTCTTTATACTGAGCTCATCATTCGGGTCGAAAACAACGGCGGTTTTGCCCTGGATAATCAAATCGTCAACGCCACCTCTGCAGGCGGCAACAGCGGTGCCGAGGCTCATTGCTTCGAGCAATAGGAGATTAAAATCATAGCTCGGAGCGGGTTGTATGAAGATGTCGCCAGCGGTGAGGAAGGTTCGCCAGGGCTTTAATTCCGGGATGATGATGACAAATTGAGAAAGGCCGAGTTCGGTGATTGATTTGCGCAGAGCGGTCTCTGCACGACCGACGCCGGTTATAAACAGCAGGAACTGATAGCCCTCAGTTGCCATGCGTTTTATTGCTCCGAGAAGATTTTGAAACTGGCTTTCGTTTCCGAGGTGAGCGGCTGCAATCATACCTGGCAGCCGAGCAGTAGCGCTGAAACAGCCGGTCGTTTCTTCGACAAAAGTGCCGATATTTACCTGTTCAATGCGGTCTGCAAACCTTGGGTAAGCATCGGCGATATTGGCTGCAATGCTTTTGGCGGGAGTGATGATTTTCGCGCAGCGCTTTGATGAAATAGACAATTGCCGCCATTTTTTACGGATGGAGTTGACAGTTAGTAAGTACGGTAAGTCAAGCTGCCTCGCCAATTGTCTGGTGAGCGAGCTTTTGGCTTCGCAGAGGCAGTGGAGAACGGTGGGCTTAAAAGCGGCGAGGTGTTGGAGCAGCTTTTTTCTGTTTTGTCGCGTCATTAACGGCAAACTAACGGCCGGGTGTCTGATGATTTCGACCGGGCCGTATGCCATTGAATCGACGTCACAATCGGGCGGACAGACCAGAGCTGCAGAGATTGATTCGCCGGCCAGGCCAACCATCAGACGTTCCAACAGCGGCGAATACAGCGAGATGGTGCGTTTCGAGATAATCAAAACGGGCCTGACCGCTTTTCGCTCGGCTGTTTGTTGTTGATTCATCAGGTCACCTTTTTACAAGCGGTAGTATGTAGTTTGGCCTGTTGGCAAAGCTGGATAATATATTATCGCCAAAGCTGCTGGTTGGCCATTGTAAAAATTGAAAGGCGCGGTTGGTTTGAGCTATCGCATTGAAAAAAGCTTGTAGTATTAACGTATTGTGGTTAAACTACTCGGTCTGTTTTGTTGTTGGACCCATATTAGCGGCCTTTATTTTAGGAAGGAGCGATGAGTATATCTGTACAAAAGCCGGGGCTTTCGGAGCTTGATGAGCTTTGTGTTCAAACAATTCGTTTTTTGGCGGCGGACGCTGTGCAGGCGGCCAAATCAGGACATCCCGGTATGCCAATGGGTATGGCACCTGCGGCGTATGTACTCTGGACAAGAATATTGAAGCATAACCCGGCAAATCCGAGATGGCCTGATCGGGACAGATTCGTACTAAGCGCTGGCCACGGCAGTATACTGCTTTATTCGCTGCTGTATTTAACGGGGTATGATATGAGCCTAGAAGATTTGAAAAACTTCCGGCAATGGGGCAGCAAGACACCAGGGCATCCTGAGTGTCGTCTCGACCTCGGGATTGAAGTTACATCCGGGCCTCTGGGCCAGGGCATATCAAACGCGGTCGGTATGGCGATAGCCCAAAAATACCTGGCCAGTTACTTCAACCGGGACGGATTTAGCCCGATAGATTATAACATTTACGTTATTGTCAGCGACGGCGACTTGGAAGAAGGTGTATCGGCTGAGGTAAGTTCACTGGCGGGTCACCTGGGGCTGGATAATCTGATTGTGATTTACGACGACAATCATATCAGTATTGACGGCGACACGAAACTGGCCTTTACTGAGGACGTTGCTCAGCGATATAAAGCGTATGGCTGGCGCGTCATTGTTGTGGACGGCGACGGCACGGATTTAGCTGCTATTGAAAAGGCGGTAAAGCAGGCTAAGCGCGAGAAGAATCGGCCTACCATCATCAAGCTTCGTACGCATATAGCTTACGGCAGTCCCAACAAACAAGATACCGCAGGGTCCCACGGTGCGCCTCTTGGTGAAGATGAGATTCGACTGACTAAAGAGAAGTTCGGCTGGGACCCGGACAAAAACTTTTATGTGCCTGAAGAGGTCAAGGTGCATATGCTTGAGGTCCGCCAGCGTGGCATAAAAGCCGAGAAGGGCTGGCAGAAAAAGTTTAATAAGTACGCGCAACAATATCCGGAGCTGGCTAGGCAATTTACCGATGCAGCTGAGGGGAAGCTGAGCGTTAATCTCGATGAGCTGCTGCCGAAGTTTGAGCTGGACAAACCGATTGCTACACGAAAGGCCTCTGCGGCGGCGCTTAATGCAATTATGCCCAGGTGTCCATTTATTCTGGGCGGCTCGGCGGATTTGACGCCTTCCAATCTTACAAGGTTTGAGGGGGCTGAAGATTTTCAGAAAGATAAACGCAACGGCAGATATATACGGTACGGCGTCAGAGAACATGCGATGGGGGCAATAATGAACGGGATTTCCGTCAACGGCCTGACAAGGGCGTATGGCGGGACGTTTTTGGTATTCAGTGATTATATGCGGCCAGCGATTCGTATGGCAGCTATGTCAAAGTATCCGACCATATTTGTGTTCACCCATGACAGTATCGGCGTCGGTGAAGATGGGCCGACCCATCAGCCGGTCGAGCAATTAGCGAGCCTTAGGGTGGTACCAAACCTGATTGTGATTCGCCCTGCCGACGCCAACGAGACTGCCCAGGCCTGGAAGATTGCTCTGGAGTATCGAGACGGTCCGGTGGCAATACTTCTTACTCGGCAGGGACTGCCGGTTTTAGACCAGGAAAAGTACGCTTCTGCGGCGAATCTAAGTAAGGGTGCTTATGTTCTGGTGGGAGCAGATAATCCCGATGCGTTGCTTTTGGCGAGCGGCTCAGAAATTTCTATTGCTTTGTGCGCAGCTGAAGGATTAGCGAAAGAAAATATCAAGGCGAACGTGGTTAGTATGCCGTGCTGGGAGCTGTTTGAAAAGCAGAGCAAAGAATACAAAGACTCGGTTCTTTTGCCTGAGACAAAAGCCAGAGTGGGAATCGAAGCTGGGGTCGAGCTCGGCTGGAACAAATGGCTTGGCGACAACGGTATCTTTATCGGGATGAATTCGTTTGGTGCATCGGCGCCACAAAATATTTGCTTTGAGAAGTTTGGGATTACCGTTGAAGAGACGATAGAGGCGGCCAAAAAATCTATAGCAAGCTCCAAATAATGTGGCCAGCCTTTTAGCGTTATAAATAGCAGCGATTTTATGGAGCTTGGGCGGGACAGGATAGTTTGTGAGGTAATCTCCCGGCTCAAAATCGCCCGTGGCGGAGGGCTGGTTAAAGTCGAGGGGACGTGGGGGTCGTTTGCGCCGCTGTTGGCGGTTTACATATCAAAAGAACTCGGTCGGCCGATTCTATACCTTCGTCCGCATATCGATGATGCCGATAAGGCAGCTGATGATTTGAATACCTTCGGGGCCGAAGAGGTGGATTCGGCAGGGGCTTCGACTGAGCTCAGCCGAATGTCCTCACCACGGGTCGAGGCTTTCGCCGCCTGGGAGGGTGAAGAGGATTTGGCAGATGCTACCGATGAGACACGGGCTGAAAGGCTAAAACTCGTATCTCGTATCTCGTCGCTCGTATCTCGTTCGGGGAAAGATAAACTTATTATTCCGGCGTCTGTGCAGGCACTTTGTCAGCCGATACCAAAGCCACAGGCACTGGAAGCGAGTAATCTTGCGCTGGAGGTTGGGAAAAATCTCTCGCCCAAAGAGGCTGTTGGGTGGCTGATGGAAAACGGCTTTGAGCGTGTCGATAGTGTTGATTTGCCGGGACAGTTTGCACATCGGGGCGGGATTGTGGATGTGTATGCACCACTGGTCACGGAAGAGAACCCCCAGACAGGCCTGGGGGCTAACCAAATGGCGGCGGCGATTCGAATAGAATTCTTCGGCGATACGATAGAGAGTATTCGGCAGGTGAATCTGGATACGCAGCGTTCAACCCGACAAATAAAAGGTGTCAGTATAGTTTCGGCGGTTTGCGGAGCAAGGCTGGAAGAGAGAGAACTTTTCGTAAATATTCTGCCAAGAGATACCATAATAATCCTCGAAGAGCCGGGCGATATCGAAGAGGTTGCAAATGTTTATCTGGACAGGGTTGAAAATCCCGACAGGCTATACAGTTGGGCTGATATTTACGCGGCGCTGAATAATTTTGCACAACTGCATATATGCAGATTTGCCACGGCGGGGCCAAGTGAATTTCTTAAGGTCGATGTCAAGAGCGTGCAGCGGTTTCAGCGTAAGGCCACATCGCTGTGGGCGGGACACAAAGAAGCTTTGGAGCAATTGGTTCAGGAGGTGAAAGAGGGTAAAAAGGTTTTGCTCTACTGCGAGGCCTCAGCGGAGATTAAGCGAGTTGGTGAGATTATCAGAGAGATAGCGGGGGAAATTCCAGCGAATTTTAAGCTGCTGTTGGGTTTTGTAAATCAGGGTTTTGTCGTCGATTCGCTGGAGACAATTGTGATAAGCCATCATGAGCTTTTCGGCCAATTTGCGCTTCGGCGAAGGCAGCGTCCGGTGCGAGCCGGTGTACCGGTAGATACACTTTCGGATTTGCAGGTTGGTGATTATGTTGTGCATCTGTCTTACGGGATAGGTAAATTTCTGGGCATAAAAACAATCACAGAGGACGGCGGCCCAAACGAGTATCTTACGATTGGATATGCCGACGGTGTGAAGATTCAGGTTTCGGTGCGGAATATCGCGCTGGTGCAAAAGTTCATAGGCGCGAGTCCGAAACGGCCGAAGTTAAGTAAAATCGGCTCGAAGAGATGGCAAAAACAAAAAGAAAAGGTTGCTAAATCGGTTCGGGACCTTGCTGGTGAGCTGCTTGAGGTGCAGGCTAAGCGGCGAATGTTAGGCGGGGTTGCGTTTGGGGCTGATTCGGCCTGGCAGATGGAATTCGAAGAGTCGTTCGCTTATCAGGAGACACCCGACCAGAGTACGGCGGCGGAGCAAATCAAAGCGGATATGGCTGAGGCAGTTGCGATGGACAGGCTGCTGTGTGGTGACGTCGGCTACGGCAAGACCGAGCTTGCGATGCGAGCAGCGTTTAAGACAGTTGAAAACGGAAAGCAGGTGGTTATCTTAGTGCCGACCACTGTACTAAGTGTTCAGCACGGCAGGACTTTCACTGAGCGGTTTGCGGATTTTCCGATTTGTATCGAGGTTCTGAACAGGTTCAAGAGCACCAGCCAGGCAAGAGACATCACTGAGCGGACAAAAGCAGGCAGAGTCGATATACTGATAGGGACCCATCGGCTTTTAAGTAAAGATGTGGGATTCAAAGATTTGGGGCTTTTGATAATTGACGAGGAGCAGCGTTTCGGGGTCGAACACAAAGAGAAGCTAAAAAGGCTGCGGGTAAACGTTGATGTTCTTACGATGACAGCGACGCCTATTCCGCGGACGCTGCATATGTCGCTGCTGGGCCTTCGCGATATAAGCTCATTAGGCACGCCGCCATTAGACAGGCGAAGTATAGTGACAAGCGTTACAGCCTATAACAGTGAGCTTATAAAAAAAGCAATTATCCGTGAACTAAATCGTCAGGGACAGATGTTCTTCGTGCACAACAGGGTCAGGACGATTGAAAAGAAGGCGTGGGAGATTCAAAAACTGGTTGGCGACGCAAAGATTACCGTCGCACACGGCCAAATGGCCAAGAGCGAACTTGAAAAGGCAATGATAGATTTTGTAATGGGCGAAACAGACGTGCTCGTGTGCACGACGATTATCGAATCGGGGCTGGATATTCCTAACGCGAATACGATTTTCATAAACGATGCAGACAGATTCGGGTTGGCTGAGCTGCATCAGTTGCGCGGGCGGGTCGGCAGGTATAAACATCGGGCATATGCGTATATGCTGCTTCCCGGTTCAAGGTCTATTACGCCCGTGGCGGCAAGGCGGCTGAAGGCTATCGAAGAGTATTCGCATCTTGGGGCCGGCTTTAGGATTGCCTTAAGAGATTTGGAAATTCGCGGGGCAGGCAATATATTGGGAGCTGAGCAGTCCGGGCATATTCAAACAGTGGGTTATCAGATGTATTGTGAGCTGCTGGCTGATGCCGTTAGAAAATTAAAGCAGGAGCCGATCGAGCCGATACCGAGTGCTGTTATTGATTTGGGTTTTGCCACATATATACCGAAAAATTACATCCCTGTCGACAGGAACAGGATGGAGGTTTACCGCAAGATTGCTGTGGCGAAGAGCGGTGACGAGCTAAAGCAAATCGAAAACGATTTGGCTGACGTTTATGGGCCGGTACCCTATGAGGTAAAGCTGGTTCTGGAGTTGGCGGGACTTCGAATCGCAGCAAGTAAGTTAGATATAAAAAGTATCGTCATCTCGGGCCATAGCTTGGTGTTTTCATTTGCGAAAGAGGCAAAGGTGCAAGCCGAATCTTTGTTTGCAAAGGTGAGCGGTAAGGTCAGAGTTGCTGACCCAAAGACAATTTATTTGCGTTTACCAGATAGTTATTTCGAAGGCCGAACACTGATAAACGTTTTGCGCAAAGTTCTTGGCTCAGAGTGACTGAGGTGTCGGCGACGGCTCATTGGTTATTTTGCCTGTACAGCGTTTTGGCGGCGCATGAACTTGATTACCTCGGCTTTGCCCAGATACATACTCGTTGCGATGTATGCAAAGAGGTTTAGATATTCGAAGGCAGCCTGTTTGTCATCGTCTGCGAGCTGGGGGGGCTGCGAGCTGTCGAGGAAGCAGGTGAGGACAAGTATGTGCTGCGTGCCGTACTTAGAGAGCGATATCTGGAAGGCGCTGACGAAAAAGTTTTTGTTGTCGATGGTAAGGGTATTGTCCATGTAACGTTCGCTGGTGTCTTTCATAATGATGTCATGGGAGAGGAGCTTTAAATCGGACGACTTTAGTGGTACGAACCAGCGGTCAGCGGGGAATGACTCACCGCTAACTTCGTAAACGCCTGGCTCTTCTTCCGGAACACAGGTTAAATATGTGGCTCGCTCAAGGTCGAGACTTTCAACGATGTTTTGGAGAACTGCTGTTGTGAAATCGGTGTATGAATAATGGTTTGTGGCCAGGACCGGTAGTTGCGCTGTCTGCTGGGCCCAAAAGGATTTGTTGAGATCAGTACTCATAATTTAACCCCCACATAAGCTTCGAGAATAGCAAAGTTACTTCTCGAACTGTAGAATAATAATTGTCATTCCCCATGTAAGGTGCCTACTTTCGCAGACACGGGTTCGCCCCCTGAGCATAGAAACTTGGTTGTTTAAAAACAAGTCAATATTTCTGTAGGAGACAATATCGGCTGATTAGAGACGAAAATTTAAAAAAGTTTGGGCATTCAATGCCGATTTGCCATTCGGGTGTGTGTTTTGGGGATGGCGGACGGGCTCAAAAATACTCGAATTCGAGGCTGTGAGGGAGTTTTTCAAGGGGGCAGTTGCGGCATTTAGGCTTAGGCTTGCAAAATTCTTTGCCAACCTTTACAAGCAAGGCGTGGAATTCATTGAAAAGCTTAGTATCAGCGGGCAGATTGGATTGAAACAGCTCTCGAAGTTGCTCGTAATCGGCTCGGGGCTCTAATAGTCCGTGTCGGACGGCGACACGGGCGGTGTAGGCATCGACGACAAAGGTTTCTCTGTCGAAGGCATAAAGCAAAATAGAATCGGCGGTTTCCGGGCCGACGCCCTTTATGGCCAGGAGCTCGGCCCTTAACCGGCTGGTATTAACGCTCTGCAGGTTCGTCAGTTGGCCGTCATAATGTTCGAACAGCCAGGTCAGGAAGTTTTTGAGGCGTTTCGCTTTTATATTGAAATAGCCGGCAGGTTTTATGAGCTCAGCCAGCTTTGGGGTTTGCATATTGCGGAGTTTTTCCGGTGTCAGGAGATTAGCGGCTTTTAGGTTGTCTATAGCCTTTTCAACATTGGGCCAAGCGGTGTTCTGGGTCAGTACCGCTCCTGTGATTATTTCGAATTGGGTTTCGCCGGGCCACCAATGCTGAGGGCCGAAGCGGTCAAGAAGCAACTGGTAAATCTCGGTCAACTGTTCGCTTATCATATCGGCGGTTTCTGCTTTTGCAAAATAAGTCGTTTTGACTATTGTAAATTCGGCTTGTATAAAGTAAACTCTCTCAAGAATTTCAGAAGTTGAAAATACCAGCCAGGAAAATGGATAATAAAAGCAAGTACGACACAAGTCAACTATTTAACTTTGCACAGGATTCCTATCTGGAACGGACGTCCCGGCCGATTTATGCGATTGTTTTTCTGCTACCCTTTATTGTTTTCTACGAATTAGGAACGATACTTATCAACACGGACGTGCTGAACCAATCACAGGTTCGGGTTGTGGCGTTCGTATGGCTGCAAAATCTGCTGGAATATCTGGGGTTCGGCATCAAATTTGCGTGGGCGGCTCCGGCTTTTGCGGTTATGGTTATTTTGATATCGCAGCAACTGACGTCCCGGAAGCGCTGGCGTCTGGCCTTTAGAGATATCTGGCCTATGTCTGTCGAGTGTGTTCTGCTCGCGGTGCCGTTGATTGTGCTGAGTCTGCTTTTGAACAGTTCCGCTCGACGGCAGGCGGACGTCAACGAGTTTGTAAACAGCACGGTACAATCTCGGTATATGTTAAGCACGAATGAGCAGGCGAAATCCACGGTCCAAAGTGCACCGGATGTTAAAACGATGGTGTACTGTCGTTCGGCTGTGAATTATGGTTTGCAAGAGGATACGTCAGTCGACAACAACACACTACAAGGGAGGTCTCTGCTGGCTGATATTGTTACCGGTATAGGGGCAGGGATTTATGAAGAACTGGTGTTTCGGCTGATACTGATAAGCGTATTGATGATTTTGTTTCAGAATACTCTGGGGTTTGAACGTAAGAGTTCGATTGTAATTTCCGTTCTTCTATCGGCGGGGTTATTCAGTGTACATCATCACATAAGCATACCATTTAACTGGCTGGAGTTTAGCTTCAGGACGGTTGCGGGTGTTTATTTTGCGGCTCTTTTTGTCATTCGCGGTTTTGGCGTTACAGCCGGCACTCATGCCTTCTACGATGTCATTGCCACGGCTATCAACGCGACTTTCTTCCAGCAGTAGAAATTTCAGCAGGCAGCAAGCGGCTCATTTGTAAATTTTTTTTAAAAAATACCGCAGATATTAGTCTTTTAGTCTGCGGAAGTTGCAAGATAATCGTCCTATAAGTCAAGCAATCAGCCTTATCAATACTGATATCGCCCTTGAAGGAGCTGGTGTATTTTGATATAATGATACCTAAAGACGTTAGTGGTGTATCTGGTTTAAGGATTTTTAGCTGATGGAACTGCCACAAATCAACGTAGCTGTTGACGGATTGACGTTCAGCCTGTTTCAGAGGCCTCTGCATCCGGAGTTGTTTCAAATCTACGCCGAACGCCGGTTGAAAACAAACAAGTACGAGGCACTTGTCTGGATTACAGGGTGTACTCACGTTGTGAGTGTGTTTGCGGCAGAGGTAGTCTTAAGTGAGGTGATAAGCACGCCTGGGCAGCCGCTGCCACAACGAGGGCTGATTGAGCGTTTTCAATTTCGCGGTCCGCGCTCTCATAAATGCACTTTGAGCCGAGGACTAAGCTACATGACCGATTTCCAGGTTGAGAAAATGAGCCCCAATTTGTATCGTCAGAGCCATCGTGACCTTGAGCGTTTTGCGCAGAATCGTGGTCTGTTTGTCAAATTCCCTGAGCTGGAGACGGGCGGTCTGCAGCCATTCTGCTATGTGGACTTTGAAGCAAGGCAAAGTGAACTTCACATTCACGCGTTTGCAGCTTATCCCGAGCAGGTGACGATGCTCAAGACTCAATCTTTATTCGATTTTCAATGAGACAAGAGTGGTTGGCTGCGTGCGAACAAGGGGTTGATAAGTTTTAATCGCCCTGCTGCTGAACTATTTGCTTTAGGATGTCCCACTTTTCGCGAATTTCCTCAGACATTCTGCTGTTTGGGAAATCGCGCATAATCTGCTCGCCGGTTTTCAAGGCCTTGTCCCACTGTTTGCTGGAGACGGCTAAAGAGAATTGCACGCCGAGATTGTGTAGCTTGTTTCTGAAAACATCCCTTGCGGCTTCCTGCAGTGCCAGGCCCTCGTTTGGAGTCAGGTACATGTCGAGTTCTTTCAGAATCTCGAGGCTTCGGTCGGTGGCCTGGCGTTTGACGGCGTCATCCCAGGCGTTGAGGAGGACCTTTTTTCGCTCTTGCTTTTTATCGAGCAGTTTTTGGCGCATCGCTTTTGCTTTTTCAGACTCAGGGAAAACTGCGATTAACTTTTCAATCTGAGCACTTGCCTTTGCCTGCTGAGAACTTTCAAAAAGCTTTTCGATATTTGCGATGACCTGATTTACCCTTTCGGTATCAGTTGCATCGCGGTATTTGTCGGCCTCAGCCCGGAGCTGGTTTGCCAGTTCCTGGTATCCTGTGGAATGAGCGATTTCATCAATTATTTCGCCGGCTGTAGCAAAATCCTTCTGCTGCAGTCTGTCGAAAACCGCCTCCCGCAGAGACTGATGGTCGGCATCGCGGGAGGCAATGGCTTTGGCGGTTTCACTGAGGCGCGAGCTTTGATTGATTTGCAAAAGAACTTCACGACTTTTTTCAATGTCCGCGGTGATTTTTTCCAGCTTTTTGTTACTTTCCCTGATTGCATTGAATAACCCAAGTACTGCTGCAAGCATCGCCACGAGTGTAATTAAGACTATGAGTCCGCCGAGTTTCCAGACAAATACGGGCGCTGTGGTGGTCTGCGGCCCTCGGAAGATGTCGGTGAAGACGGTGAGTAAAACCACCACTGCTAATACGGCGCAGATGATTATGATGTGCCATTTGAACCGCCGCGACAGGCTCTGTTCTTCTTCAAGCTTCATAACCTTCCCTTTTCAAAAGATTTTTCGCAACCAAACTCTGCGGTATTATATGATATGCCTGAAGATAGGGCAACTCTGTGCGGTGGTTTTTTTAGCTTTTTAGTTTAGCCCCGTCATCTTGATGATGGGGTTTGTCGTGGTACAAACCGGTAACATAGGTTACAGATTATGCTAAGAACATGGGTAACACTTGCTGTATATAATGGGTTTCACACATCTTACGCAACTTACCTTATGATAAGTACTCTGTTGCGCCCTTTGCTCTCAATATCAGCGAGGAAGGTCTGATTGCTGGGTATCATGTGTTGCGGGTCATAGATAACGAAAAGAATAAATTTCTTCGGTGGATACTTTGTCAAGTCTGCAGCAATACCCTCGGTAGCTTTAGATGGGGATGTTTTACCCCTAATGTATTTCGCCTCAATCAGCAAATCAACATCAAGGTGGTCAGGAATAACTTGTGCACAAGCAAAAGACGTTGTTGGATGTTCACTACGGATACGACTAATATGGGTCCGCAGTAAAGCCCCCAACTTCTTGTATCTTTTTAATTTGTCAAAACAAAAAATTCTTAATCTCCAATCACTAATTCACTAATCAACCGCGGAAAATGCCGCGCATTTTCCGCGCGATCGAATGTGCAGGGAGGCAAAAGCAAAAATAAAATTTTTCAAAATTTTCTTATTCTTTTCCATATAAGTACTTACAAATTTTGACCATCCCAAAATTGCCCGAATTTTCGACCAAATGCGCAGGTTCGCCCTAATTATAGAGGGTCGCGTTCTTTTCGAACCACCCTGCAAAAACCAAATTTTCAATATTGTCAATTAGTAACACTTATTATGGCTGCCGAAGCACAAATTTATGCCATAGGTACTTGTGCCATAGGTATACTCACCATCCTCAACA